>Ga0116227_10000702_pt1 | contig 67786 bp, 52 predicted proteins | sample S1TSphgellanicum_FD_89693 | JGI IMG/M metagenome (GOLD analysis project Ga0116227, IMG submission 89693) | Host-associated microbial communities from peat moss isolated from Minnesota, USA - S1T2_Fb - Sphagnum magellanicum MG | ecosystem: Host-associated > Plants > Peat moss > Unclassified...
GCGATTTTTTTAAAATTAAAAGGAATTTTTGATAGTTAGAAAAAATCCTTTTTCAAAATATTTTTCAAAAAATGGGAAAATTTCACCAAAAAAAAAGTCATTGAAAGACAGTAAACAATTGTTTTTTTTTTTTTTTTTTCCCCCAATTATGTGATGTTGCTCAAGTGGCTATGAACCATAAGAATATTTAGCCAATTTTAGCAATATTCAAAATATGAAAGTAGAAAAATCTTAAGCACCCTTTCAATTGCCTTGGCAATTATGGCCATTTGTGGAGGATTTTTTTTTTTGGTGTTTTTTTTTCAAAAAACAGAGAATATGTGACAAAATATTTTCTTCAAAATATGAAAGAAGAAAATCTTGAGCACCCTTGCATATTGTAGGCAATTGTGCCAAATATTGGAAATCTTTTTTTAACTTTTTTCCTTTTTTGGTTGAATTTTTTTCTTTAAAAAGAAAATATGCAACAAAATTTTATTGTTAAATTATTATTTTTTGCAAAATGGCGAAAATTCGCCACCAAATTTTTAAAAAAAAAGCTTTCAAGCGAATTTTCGCCACCTGGCGACTCCCATAAAAATCCAGCATGACTCATACAAAGGGATTTTTGTGGAAAAAAATGGCATCAAAAGTCGCCATATTTTGAGCAAACAATTTTGTGAAATCGCCATATTTAGACAATAGCTTCGACGCGCGGCAGCTTCGGGTAGTGGCTCGGTCCGAAGCTAGGGAACGATACAGTAAGAGAGAGACAAAACAGACGTGTTCGTGTTCGTGCGGCGACGTCCTCAAGACGAGAACAGCAGCAGCCATGGCGACGGAAGCATTGCTGCCCGACCGAGCGGCGCGCGAGAAGATCCAGAGTAGTATTGCAGTAGCAGCAGCAACTAGTGCTGGTGAAAGAAGAAGAGTTGAAGAAGAAGAAAAAGAAGGAACGACGGAGGAGGAGGCCCAGGAGAGCGCGTGGCGGGAAGAAGAAGAAGAGGTGGTCGTGGAGATGAGTGTTGGAAGTAGCGGTGGTGGCGGATGGCGGCAATACCGCGTTGTGCGATGGGGGAGGAACAAGGTTTACGAGCCTTTGCTCATCATCCTCCGGAGGTACCTATTATCATTCCCACACTGCATCCGGGGGGGGGAACAAAAAGGACAGGCAGATTCATCTAGTGTGCTTTTCCTCTTTTTGTTTCTGTCTTCGTCAACTGCAATTCCCCTAAAATTCTCCTCTCTGTTCCGTTTCTTTCCTCCTGAGGAGAGGGGTTTGAGATTGGCAGTAGTTTTGTGATTCCTTTTGTAGATTCGGGCAGATTTTCGTTCCTTGTTGCGAAAGCTTGAACAAGGTTCGACTTCCTGTTTCCACGGCATGAGGCAGATTTCCCGAGGCGTCTCGAGTAGTGAATTGTGTTGTTAGTAACATAATAGGGTTGGTGGTTAGAACGTCAGTAGAGAAATCACCGGGATCTGTTTCGTGTTATATGTGGCTCTGACCTTAAGATTTGATCTGGTCTTTTTTGGTTTCGATTTTTTCCAGAGATTTGGATTCTTTTGATGTCATAAGACTACAAGGGTCTTGGTAGATACAAGAAGCATCAGAGTCAGCATGAGCATCAGAAGAATCCAAACTCAGCTGACTCTGATGCTTCTTGTTATCTACCAAGACCCTGGTAGTCTTACGACTCTGTACAACTGGTGAAGGGGATGATAGCTCATGCTGACTCTGATGGCATCTTGTAACAACTTGCAAGAACTTGCAATAATGTCTTGTTGAAACAGAACTTCAAGAGGAGGGAGAGAGAGAGAGATCAACTGACATATCTGTGTTTGATGGAAACTGCAGAGGTACAGAGCCAAAGCAATTAGCAATGTCAGGAGCTTTGGGCCTTACATTAGGTGTCTTTCCAATTTGTGGTGAGTTCCTAACTGGCATGCATGCATTAGGGTTTTCCAGTCATGGATGGGGGAAAGTGGTGTGAAGAACCATTTCAGGTGAAACTTCAGAGGTCTAGAATATTAGAAACTGCATGCTTGTGGTGGCTCTTCTTCCATTGGGAAAAAGCCACATTTAAAGCCTCCATGTACCTCTGTTAGGGTTTGCTTAAGCTTTTGATGTTGAAATCCATACTGATGTTGCAGGAAATTGGGTGGTTGTGGGGGGACAGGAGTCACAGTGTTTCTGTGTGCAGCAGCAGTGGCCATTCTAGGGGGTAAATGCAATGCAGCAACCGTGATGCTTGCTAATTTTGTGGCCACACCCATAGAGCTTGGGTGAGCAATCAGAAAAAAATAGTTGTTTTGGAGAGTAGGACAGCTCTTTCTCATGTGGACTTAGTGATGTAGAGTCCTTCAAAGTTTGATTGTTCACTATTTATATGTCATGAGTTTGAGATTGTGGGGGCCTAGCAAACACTGAGCGTTTACTTTGTCTATTCTTGTCTACTGCAATCATCTTGATGGTTAGTTTTCCTCAGCACTTTCCTAAGAACTAGATAGTAAATGGCATGTGTGGACTGGTGCAGTTTGATACTCCCATTTCTTCGTGTTGGTGAGTGGATATTTGGTAGCCGTCCCTTTGAACTCTCCAAAGATGCACTCTGGCAAGCAATTTCCGGGCAAGCTTCCAAGAAAGTTCTGCTTGCAATCTTACATGCAGTAAGTTTTTCAGTTTACCCTTTCTCATGCAACCAGTTTTGAGCATGGGGACATAAAAGCTTTCAAGCCAATACTGTATGTGATTATATGTTGGTGAAGGTTTATGGATTACATTAAGATTTTTAACCAATTAAGAATGGGCTGTTGGATGGGTGGATTTGTTTCTTGGCAGTTGGTGGGTTGGGCAGTTGTTGCACCTTTCATGTTCATTGCCTTGTATTCTCTGTTTTTGCCATTGATATGGTGGTCAAGACAGCATTTCAGTGCACAAGATCGTCCACTAAACCAGCGTCTGGTTCTTGTGAACGAGGAGGTTCTTCTCCCAACCAAAGATTTTGGGGAATGAAAAGTGTATATATCACATATCTATCATGTGCATCCTGTACAGTAGGATGGTTGTACCACTTTCTGTGAACAGCTTAGTATATTGAGTAGCCAAAGTCCAAGGCCTGATGAAACAAAATGGTCCATAAATTGACACTGTTTCTGCGAGTTGTGGAATGATGCCCTTGGTAACACTAATGAAAAAGTTGGGAGGCCCAGGCAAAAGGGTTTGAGTCTCTTTCTCAGTTCAAGAGACCATTTAGCATGAGGCATGAGTGATGGAAGTTGGTTCTGATGATTTTCAACTATGGACAATTAGTTTGTTACAATGCAGCTTGGGTTAGCAGTAGTATTATGTGATCCAATTGAAACATTATTTCGCAAAGGTGTTTGCCGCCCCCCCCAATTCAGGCTAGCTCATTTTTGGTGAAACATGGGTAAAGTCTGTACTGAAAAATCCAACTAAAATTCTTGGTGAATCCTGATTATGTCCCTTGCAACTAAATGCCTTATTAATATCTTTTGCAACTAGATGCCTAAATGTCAAGAGTTGCATCAATGAGATTTCAAGCCCATCATTTATTGTGGATGTGAACTACCATAGCACCACTTAATTTGTTACAATTGGCATATGATTTGATACCTTGACCTAAGGTCTCACCGTGGATGCCATTTTGGATTTAGGACACATATCACAAATGGTGCAACCTAATGATCAAGAACTACCTTTTGTCAACAATGAAGGCAACCACAAGTAGCCTTGCCCAAAACCATGAGCTTTCCAACTTCACATGTTTTTCATGATGGTCTTAACATGATTTGGGATTGAAGATACTCTTGTTGGGTGGAACCCAATGTGATGAACAAGAATGTGCTATGGGGTTCCATATGCACATTACATAACTTTTTGGCCTATTAGAAACCATTAGATGTCAAGTCTTTGATCAAGTCATGGATTTGAATTGTTCATGAACAATGTCTATTATTCAATTCCCACCCACTCACCTTGCATTTTTCTTTTTTATCACCTTTTACATTTCATCTTGGGTCGAGGCCATTCATACAAAGGGGGGATCATGAGGTCACATCTAGTGATCCCAAATGAGTCAAACATCCTTAACAATAATGGGATTTTACATGAAAGGAAATTATGATGGGTGCCATGAGGGATTAGTGTTTGGAGTGGGGGGAATACAAGTTGAATGCACCTAAGATTTTGGACTTGTTTGAAAAGTTGAAAAAACTTTAGATGCACGTGGAATAGGGGCTTCGGGCTTCATGTAAGGATACTCTCATATTAACCTTGTAGAATTTACAAATTTCATGCAACCTTAACCTTAAGCACTAAAGATGAGTCACCATCAAAGCCCGAGGCACCCATAATCATAGCAAATACATGGGAACCAAAAATTGGTCCCACAATGACAAGATGTGAAGCACATGAGATGCAATAGTTGTTACAAAATTATGTTCATAGTTTTGTTTTTAACTTTAAAGAATTGGGGAAACTCAAGGTGCAAGAGGTACACAACACCTTGTATGATGGTACCCCTATTTTCCAATGACCACAGGTTGAGTGACATGGAACAAGCTTTGGTGAAAGCTTGAATGAAGGACCTTTTAGAAGTGGGTTTGGTGGAGTTTTCCAAAGGGGAGGATGCATTAGCCATAATTATTCCTACCCATAAAAACATTTTTGGCAATTGGACTATACATCAAATGTGTGGAAACCATAGAACTATCAAGAATCAAACATGATTTGACAAATATTCCATGCCATTGCTAGGGGAGATTTTTTATTTTATTGGCTAATCCAAGGCTCTCTCCAAAGGAACCAAATGAAGATTATATGTTGGGACATTCACCGAAATGGGAAGGACTATTTGTATCAATGAAAGTTCTTATCTTTTGGTTTGAAAAATGCACTTGAAGAATTCCAAAGGATGATGGATCGAGTTTGTGTAGGCTCGAATTTTACCAGGTGTTACATTGATGACAACATTGTGTTTAGTTCCACCATGGAGGAGCATGGTCATTACTTGCAAGATGTGTTTGAACACTTGAGGGTGCATGGATTTAAACTACACCCCCAAAAAATGTAATTTTCCCAAATCATGTATTTGAGCCATAGGATTTATGCAGGAGATTTGGGAGTCCAAAAAACCAAAATGAATGTGATGTCCAAGGTTCCTGGACAAACTAATGTTAGTTGGTTGAGGGCATTTTTGGGGTTGGCAAACTATTACCAATAGTTTATCAAAGGGTTTAGTTCAATTGCCAAACCTTAGACTCAATTGACCAAGGTTGATGAAAAGTTCATTTGCTAGGGATGCAAAAAAACACATTTTTAAAGAATTGAAAGTTAAGTTTAGTTTTGCACCCATTTTGAGATAACCTATTAAAGATCATTTCTAATTGCATATGGATTGAAATGTTTTGAGACTTCATGGAATCTTTACACAATTTGATGAAAAAAATTAAGAGTAATTTGTGATGGCTTATGCAATTCAATCCAATAACCAAGTAAAAACCAAATACATCTCATATGAAGGGGGATGTTTGGTAGTTGTTTGGATCATAGCCACATTTTGAAGTTATTTGTTTGTTAGCCCATTCAACCATAACCAAGTTTCAAAAATTGTACTTTCAATAAAATATTCTTGTTCACCTTATATATACCAATATATAATTTCCTTCTCCACAATGAACTGATGGTTTTTAGGCCAGTATATAATCTGTTTTGGAAAACCATTGAGAACCATGATTATGTATCGGAATTGGGTCTTTCAATTTGTTTTTGAGAACCATGGTTATGTATCAGAATCGGGTCTTCGATTGTTTGAAAACCATGGTTATATATGAGAATTGGGTCTTTGATTTTTTGAGAGCCATGGTTATATATGAGAATTGGGTCTTTGATTTTTTGAGAGCCGTGGTTATATATGAGAATTGGGTCTTTGATTTTTTTTTGAGAACCATGGTTATGAATTCTTGGGGGTGGGGGGCAAACTGCTATCATCAACAACCCTAAACCCTAAAATCAAACCCATAGAGAACCCATTTGAGGTCAAAATTGAAGCAGATAAATTGGGGTAGGGTAGTGACAAATAATAAGCTACTCAGAAGAAGCTGACAAGCTAAATAAATATATAATCTTATTATTATTTTAATTAATTAATTAATTACTCTATCTTTCTATATATCATGATCAATCCACCACTAGATAATTAATTAACCTTGAAAACCTCATTTGGACAAATAGAATATTCCTGAAAATTCAATATTTTTCCTTTACAAAAAAAATTTTCTTTGGAAAAAAAGAATTAAAAATTGAAAAATTGAAAATTTTCTTGAAAAAAAGAGAAAAAAAGAAAAAAAGTGTCTAAGTGCTGTGCTGAGGTAGCTTATATATACTACTATAGGCGAGCCTACTAATGGTAGTTGAAAACCCATTGGGAAATGAAAAGCCCCCTTTTGCCCTTTTTGCCCCTAAAAGACAGCAGCAAGCAACCTTTGGCTTGCAATGAAGAAGAAGAGAGCCCTATCCACACACCAGCCACAAATTCTTGACACCCCAGTTTTACCACAACCAAGTAAATCTGACTTGCAATCACAAGTCGCCTTATCCCTAACACACCGGCAATGATCCGTTGGGCTGTGCTCTCTTTCCAACCCAGCTTCTGCCACGTGTAAGTACTCCCCCCGCCAAAATACTCAATGAGCCGGTCACCACGGTAAGAAGAAGGTAAGAAAGACTGCAGTAAAAAAGTAACAAGTAACAGAAAAGTTCATGAGCGCCACCCCACCCACTCCTCTCTGTCTCTGTGTCTGTGCTCTTCTGTTTCTCCAGAATTTTGCACTTGAGAGAGAGGGAATTGCGGTTGGTACTTGTCGTGTTTGTCGATTTGAAGTTGTGTGTATTGCAGTAGAGAGTGAAAGAGGAAGTGGGTCGAAGAGTTTTTTTAGTAAAGAAATCATCATCATCATCATCATCATCATCATGGCAACAACAGTGATGGCTGGAGCTGCCACAATCTCGGCCTTCTTAGGAGGAGGACGCTTGTCGTCTTCTTCTGCAAGTAGCAATAGCAGCGGCAGCAGCAACAACAGCAACAACAACTCCCCCTCTTGCAGCATGACACAGCTTGCTGCTGTTTCTCCTGCAAGAGCTTTGACTACTCCTTGTTCCCTCCTTGTAAGTACACCTACCTTTTGCTTTCCCAAAATGGGTGATCTGAATTTTGACGTATTTCTGCTGTATTTGTGTCATTACATGAAAGGATCTCATTTTAGTCTTCAGATGTATTCCTTTTTCTCTACTAGACTGATTGCATTCCGGAAGGATTTTGCTTCAAAGGGAAGTGAGATATGTATGGGAGTTTTGGTGACATGCTTGCTTGTTGTCTCTGGAGTAATAATTTTGTCACTAGAAAAAATTAGCTGTGGTGGTGTTGTGTTGTAAGTATGTATATAATTAGGTGTGACTCTTCTGGAGTTTTGTTTTTGGCGGGTTGGGGGTTCTTGTGAATGAAATGCAGGGAGGAAAAGGGAGCTCATTGTATGGCACAGTTATGCCCAGCAGTGCCCAGACTGGTGGTGCTTCACAGAGAGTTTTTTCTACCTCAAGAAAGGCTCTCACCAGAGCTGAGCTTGGTGACACTTTGGTAACTAAGTCCAGACACAAATGTGACCCCTGGGGTGTTAACCCTTTTTTGAATTTGTGCTTTTAGCCATACAGTTTCCTTACACAACAGTGTGAAGTCTCCCAAATTATCTATCCTCTAGTGCCATCGTTGGGAGTAATTGCTACCCAGGGGCAGGTCTTTGCAGATAGATTGTCATGGGTTGTGAACAAAATCTGGAAGGCGCCATTTTTTTTCTCTTTGATGTTTTTAACAATCAAAAGAACTTGTTGATTCTTGTTGTTTGGTTTACCGCTCTAATCACAATCTGAACTCAAATTTCAGGAGGAGTTTTTGTCAAAAGCAACAACCGATAAGAGTTTGGCAAGACTATTGGTGTGCATGGGTGAGGCATTGCGCACCATAGCATTCAAGGTGCGGACAGCATCATGTGGTGCCACAGCATGTATCAACACATTTGGGGACGAGCAATTGGCAGTTGATCTTCTTGCTGACAAGCTGCTATTCGAGGTCCTTCTCTTTTCCATTTGTTTATTATCACTGCCCATTTTTCTACCACCTTATGTTGTGTTGCTGTAATTAGCATCTACTGAATATGCAAATTTTCACTATTTTCTTCAGCTCAGCTTTCTCACACCTTGTTGTCTATTGCTCTCTGCACAGTTGTGAGATGAGCTCTTCATTTGATGTCTGATAAATGTGACTGCTCCCTTGACACCATTTTTCTCGGCATTTCACAGGCTTTGCGGCATTCCCATGTGTGCAAATATGCCTGCTCTGAGGAGGTTCCAGAACTTAAGGACATGGGTGGTCCAGTAGAGGGTAGGTGGGAAATATGACCATCTCTTTATCCCCTCTCAGGCCTTCTTGGCTAATTTGTTTAGGAGAAGTTGTAAGCTATATGACATACATGATGTCTCTCTTAAATCTCTGTATGTGGTTTTAACATTGCAAGATATGACTCACAGGTGGTTTCAGTGTCGCCTTTGATCCCTTGGATGGATCAAGCATTGTTGATACAAACTTTACTGTGGGAACTATTTTTGGAGTATGGCCGGGCGACAAATTGACAGGAATCACTGGTAGAGATCAGGTTGCATCAGCTATGGGAATTTATGGACCCCGCACAACTTATGTCATTGCCATCAATGGCTTCCCAGGCACCCACGAATTCCTTCTCCTGGATGAAGGTATGTCAACCAAGTATCTGTGTTTCTATCCCCCTCTGTTTTCTACCCTATTCTCAGGACTTCAGAAGTATTTTATCCTATTCCTCTGTGTTCCTGTGGTTCCTCAATCGAAATGTCAAGGATCTCTCATTATCATAAAACAAACTGTGGCAGTTTTGTGTTATGGTAAGGTTTTGAAATCTTGACTACCCAACCTGGTCTGAACTCATGCAGTGATAACTAATGTCCATTGTTTTCTATTTCAAGTTCCAGATACATGTCACTTAAGCTTGAGACATGTCATCTTGATCCAGAAACACAATCTCTGACAACTAATGTCCATGTGATTTGCTGACAAATGAATCAGCTCAGATTATTATGGTAAAACCCCATAGTCTCCCAGCTTGATGTACAAAAACAAATGATTTTTCATGAAATGGAGGAATTAGGATTGACAAAGTTCTGGGGATGGGTGCCAGGCAAGTGGGCCCATGTGAAAGAGACAACAGAAATTGGTGAGGGCAAACTTTTCTCCCCAGGAAACTTGCGTGCCACTTTTGACAACCCTCAGTATGAGAAGGTAGGTACTTTGCACATGCCTTAAATTCATTACATTCCTGAAATGTTATCCATGCTGATTTACTGCCAAAACTCATTAGAAACTAATTTGCTTAGATTCCCACTGCTGAGTGGAAAATTGTGGTTTGCACAATTTTTTTGTGCTGCATTATCTATTTTGATGTGTGAGTAGTGGGTATGGGCTAATTCCAATGTTTGGCTGGTAACATGTGATGCAGTTGGTTAATTATTATGTTAATGAGAAGTACACCCTGCGCTACACTGGTGGCATGGTTCCTGATGTCAACCAGGTAACAGACCTTCACAGCCAGGATAAGCAAAGAAGAAGATTCGTCTCCACATAAAGAGAAGGAAACACCTAGACATATTCATACCTGTTAGTCTTCTGTTTTTCTGTAGGGGCCAAAACTGCTCCTGGTCAAGACTTAAACCTTTTGTAGTCATTAGTAAAGGTCAAAATTTGTGGTCAAACAAGGGGTCAAGGTAATACATCATCAATTTGATAAAGTTGATTCAACATGTGCCCTAGTCTTGGAGTCCCAATGACAAGTAGGGGGGGGCTGGAGAGATTGCAACAATATTTTATCTGTTTTGGGATCTCCAACTTATTGTTGTCTTTCCTTTTGGTTGTGAACTTGGAAATGAAACAGATCATTGTGAAGGAGAAGGGCATCTTTACCAATGTGACTTCGCCAACTACAAAAGCGAAATTGAGGTTACTGTTTGAGGTGGCACCTTTAGGTCTACTAATTGAGAATGCTGGAGGCCATAGCAGTGATGGAAAGCAATCAGTGCTGGACAAAGTTGTCACCAACACTGATGACCGGACACAAGTTGCTTATGGCTCCAAGAATGAAATCATTCGATTTGAGGAGACACTTTATGGAACCTCTCGATTGGCTGCTGAACTTGCATCTGCCTCAGCTTGAGTTCCCCCAAAAACATACAACCTCTCATCTTTTGATTTCTCCTTGGTCTGGTACAAATTTTCTCCAAGCTCCCCCTTCTGTCAGAAACTGTTTCATGATTTGCTCTCATCCAATTTCCTAGGACTTCCAAAGGCTTCTCTGGTGAACATAATTAGTGAGCGAAGTTATCATAATCCTTGATGCATATTCTGGGTGCCGAATGCATGAGCACTTCCACTTTCCAGATAATAGCTAATGTTCAGAATGGGATGATAAGATTAAGAAACTGGCGATTGATATGGATGGTCACACACCTGGTGGTTGCACTACTTTTCAGCACTGTAGGAAGTGAGAAACACCCAGCTTGCTTCAAACCAAACCAGCTTTGTGTTTCATGTTTACACATGTTCTACTTACCCTACATTCCTGAGGAAAGTAAGCAGGATTCTTATGTGCACCAAATTTCTTTTGAAAAACATGATTTGATCATTCAGGTCTTTGGGTTGCTGGAAATTGTACAGTCTCTTTGTGAAAAGTCATTCTGTAGTCTTAAAACAGGTTTTGAAAATGAGGAGAAAACTAAGGAGTTTTTGTAAGGATTATTGGCTTGAAATACAAAGGGGACACTACAAGCTCACACCCTGGTTTTGAAGGATCAACACACCCACACAGCATGGCTTTCTTTCCAGGCTATCTGACAGACTTAATCAAACCCACACTCAGGAATCACAAGATAAAGTGCACAGAATCTTACCCACACAGCATGGCTTTCTTTCCAGGCTATCTGACAGACTTAGTCAAACCCACACTCAGGCATCACAAGATAAAGTGCACAGGATCTTACCCACAGTTCTCATTCAGCCATTACCCTGCACTCTCCCTTCCTAAACCCTAAACCCTAAGACCTGATTATATCAATCATCTTGTAGACCTTACAGTTTGGACCACTCGATGAAGGATCCTTCTCATTGGTTGCAAAACACCACACATGCGCTGAATCTGTCTTCTGAACACTTCATTTCTTTCAACCCTTTTTCTCATTATAAGTCTTTCCTGCTGCTCTGAGGAAAAATCACATGTTTTGTAAACCCATACTTAATTTCAAAGCAATTTTGGACCTAAATTAGAGGAACTAAACCAGCTCTGAACTAATTACTGTCAATTATGATATTTGGCAGAAAATATGATACCATGAATATAAAACAGCACTGTAAACAGCAAATCTCTCATAAGGACAAATGGAAAAATAAAGGACAAGACTGAGCTACCATATCAGATGCCTTTATTCAAGGTCCATGGTGCTGGTCTCTTGATACTTCAACACCAACAATGCTACCTACCACCTAGATAGTAATCGTTACAGACCTAACAAATCGAGAAGAAAGTAGAAACTACTGCCAAACTAGGTAACGACTTTGGAACAAGCCATATAGCCATAGCTGTCCTACTTGCGGGCATCCAACTTCTTAGATTCCTTAGCTGGATAACAAAAAACCAAATCACAAGCAACAAACAGTCAATCCAAAGCTAAAATTTTACTTAAATTCCCTAACCTACAAATTTTATGCAATGACATAATGGAAAACTACTGATCTCTCCTCAAGACCAAGACATCACAAAGCACCATTTCTTTGAGTTTTCAATTCAACCCTGTTCTGTCAAGCCTCAGACTTTCAACCCCAAAAAAATTTACAGCCCAAGAAGCAAAGCACAGCAAGACAGACTTATTCTCCATGAGGAAGCATAACAAAATGCCTAACAATATTGAAAGAAGCTAGCAATAAGCAAGCAAGCAAGCGAGAGAGAGAGAGAGAGAGATCATACCAGCCTTCTCCTCTTCACGTTTCTTGGCAGCCTCCAGTCGTTGTTGCCTTATCAAGGCCAACCTTTCTGCATAGAAAGTATCCTTGCACATGAGAGCTAGTGAGAGCAGAGTGAAAGAGGTAGACCCAAAGACAATGGCATTCCATACGCCATGCAGTGAACTACCCCCAGATGCAGACAGACACTACTAATATTCCAGTCTACAGGTATTTAGACCTGTGCAATAACTGTCATTATTAATATCATGTGTTATATAGTCTTCAGCAGACACTTAAAAGGGAGAGAATTAGTATGTATCAAAAATAGTAGGGGGAGGATCTGCACCTAGGTCCTTTTTGGACTGCTCAGTTTTGCCTTGCTCCTGCAGCTTGATGTATCGTTCATGTGCCCTTTGCTTCTCAATTTCTTCCCTGTACCTCACACCCACCACTGCCAATCCTTAGTTCTGATATATCTGCAATTCTAACTTTATTCGTACCATTGCTGGGCAGAAGTAACTGGTATCTTCATAGTCTATGTAGAGTGTTCCATTAGACAAACCAGTCAGGAAATTACAAGTTCTCTTTGAACTCAAAAGGACTAGATACCATGAGTGCAGCTGGAAATCAAGCAAAATATCTACATAAGGTCCACGGAGGGACACATTCATTCAGAATACAGAAGCAAGCCCCGGATTGTCAGTCACAGCAATCATAACTTTTGCAGCACCAATAAGAAAAAAGTGCCACAGAACTCAAAAAGGGTAATGGATAACACTATTTTGTACCTCTCTCGTCTAGAAAGCTCAGCAGGCCTGTCTAGCTGATCAACACCAAAGCACCCAAAGTAGCATCAGAGAGCACATTCAAGCTATTACTACCCTAGGCTCAAGGAATAATGCTCATCAATCACTGCAGTTCTTGATGTTTTGCCTCAATTCCTGATAACTACCCAGAAAACAATCTGAATGGAGAAGTAAGGACATCCATGCACAGAGATGGGTGTCAATGGAAGTTGCACTCACATCCACATCTTTGACTTTCAAGTTCTTGATCTTGACAAGGTTAGGGTTTTCAACTTCAATCACACCTTGTGTTCCCTTTTTCTTCTGCAAGTTACCAGCATGCAAAATATTAGGTCTGCTTTTCCTGACATGCAGGACACTGGATAGCCATTGCACCTTTTGCACCACTGGATGTTGCTAATAATACTGACGATAGAGCACCAGACTTCTGTTCCACACACATACATACAAGACTGGAACTACTAGTTGCTTGTTGCTTGAACAATTTCTGCTAGTTTATTCACCAAAAATCTGAAAACTTTGCACCATGGCACACTCAACATGGTAGCATGGATCAATGGCAAGTCAAGCTCAGCATGACTAGCTCCTAACCAGCACCAGAACCCCACCATACACAACAGCTACTGATATGCTATTACAAGCGAAATTACATGAAATCGGTGAAATGATGAGATATACCAAGGACTCATCTTCTGACTCCTCCTCCTCCTCAGACTCATCCTCATCATTTTGTTCCTCCTCCTTGGCATCCTGCAGCAGGCCCACAGAAAAGCAAGTCACCATCATAAACTGAGACTGGGTTTGCAACCTAGAAAGCACTCTGCAGACAAATGTGAGAGTTATCAGCAACACTTCAGCTGACACATCACCAGCTGATTCATGTAGAAAAGTGTGTGCAGTTGCATACCCTCTTAAAACTTAAGGGTTTGTCAGATGTCCCAGCAGCTGCAAAAAAGAGAATCATGCAAGAAATGATCAAAAGTCTGTGTTTTCCAAATACAAGTTGTTCAATCAATGTAGTTACCCACTGCCAGAAGATCAAGGAAGGACCCATGCATATGAACCCTAATACTTAGTTCTATACTTCAAAAAATTACAGCTACCACATTCTAAACATTGGAGGGATCTTCTCTAAAACCAGAGTAGAACTTAGCTGATATCTATTTCTCAAATCATACAAGGGTCAATCTTCACATTTATAGCAGGTAATGATATCTTCATAAGAATTGAGAACTTCCACATTCCTATGACTTAAAGTCAACCTGAATAAGATTAAGAAATGACCTGACAATAAAAAGTGATAGAGATTTCAGATCTCACAACATAAGAGCAAACATAGAAAACAGGAAACCCAACCCAAAGAAATCGAGGCAAAAAACTAATATATATTTTTTAAATATTAATAATAACCAAACAAAACTGCAGAGTGGTTTGATGGTCATTAGCATGTTCAGACGCCTTCAACATGTGTCATGAGCAGGCAAGGAGATGTAATTCATATACAAAGAGCGGAACAATCAAAAGCTGCTGTACATGTGAAGGAGGGGATGGGAGTGTGAAGCTTGTTAAGAAAATCCTTAGTGTTCCTAAGAACCAATGCTTCCAGAGATCCTGCATGTACATATTGCAACTACCCAATTGTCTCCTTGACGACCGGTGCAAAGCAAACCCTCTTCCACCTCTGATGCGGGAGCAAGAAACGAAGAGTCAACCAAAAAAAAAACCAATGATGAAACAACATACCCATCTCTTCGGGCGTTGAGAAATGACGGCGTCCCGTGGGCTTGCCTTTGAACTTCCCTCTTCCCGCACCCGAACCCATCCCTTTTCCCATCCCTTTATCCTTCCCTCCTTCCCTCCCTCCCTCCCTCTCCACCCCTCTTTGTGCGTAACTTCCCTTGCAACCGACAAGACCCAAGAACCAAACCTGCTCACAAAAGCTTCCAACACATCACCAGTACTCCAGCGCAAAGGAGAGAAGAAAGCTCGAGAAGTAGCTCTTCTGTTGCGTTAGCTTACTTCCCTGCTTCCCTCGCAGAGACGCAGGCAGCCAGAGAGCGAGCCTTTCCGTTGCACAACCTCCTCCTCCTCCACAGGCAGGCCCCACCAGTATCAAACCTTTTTTCTAATATCTATACCTGTCGTAGATTTGACTGTTCTAGGGTTTCCGGAAAGCGTATCCATATTATCAATGTCTCATCAGTCTGGTAACTTAGCACCGGACATTCTCTCATATCTACACCTGCAGTAGATTTTGTCCCTCAAACCCTAATTTCTGCTTCTGGAGAGAGCGAGAGGTCGGTAGGGTAACCTAGCACCGGACGTTCTCTCATATCTATAATATTGGTAGATTTTGGCTCTCAAACCCAATTTGTGCTTTCGCAAGAGAGAGCGCTAGGTAGTGTGTGACTTAGAACTGGACGGTCTCTCATATCTATACCAGTGGTAGATTTTGGTCCTGGAACCCTAATTTGAGCTTCGCAAGAGAGATCGGTAGGGTAACCTATCACCGGACGTTCGCTCATATCTCTACTAGGGGTAGATTTTGGCTCTCAAACCCTAGTTTCTGCTTCGCTAGAGAGAGATATCGCTGGGTACGTGACCTAGAACCGGACGATCTCTCATATCTACATCATTGGTAGATTTTGGTCCTCAAGCCCTAACTTGTGCTCTGAGAGCGAGAGTCTTTGTGTGTGAGAGGAGATTGCTCGCGCGGAGTTCGGGAGAGGATTCAAGTAGCTTCATTGCGCACAGAGAGAGAGAGAGAGAGGGAGAGAGAGAGGGATTTCTTGCGCGGCGTTTGGACGAGGATTCAACGTTTGGTTGTATTGATCAGAAGGAAAGAGCGAGGGGTGAGACGAGTGGAAGATGCACGACGCCGTAATGTATTGATGTGAAGAGAGAGAGAGAGAGAGAGAGAGAGAAGTAGTAGTAGTAGTAGTAGCAGCTGCAGCGATGTCGGTGGCAGCGGGTGTGAGTGATGCTGCCATTGCGGTGCGGGACAAGCTGCGGGGGAAGATAGGACAGACGAAGGTGAAGCGATACTGGCCTGGAAAAGCTCCAGAATGGGCTGAAGAAGTAGGGGAAGAGGAGGTGGATGTCAAGCCTTCCTCCAACAACAACAAGGCGCTTGCCTTGCACAGAGCCGCCGAGCTTGACAGAGCTTTCTCGTTGCGGGCAGAGTCGGAATTCCCTTCACATCGGCAGGATGATGCACGTCTCAAGAGATTGGCGGAGAGTCGGAAGGGGGACAGAGATGAGGCTGTGGCAAGGCATAGGCAGATTCGGCAAGCGGAGATAGTGTCCACTAGAGAGGAGGACGAGGCAGCAGCTCTAGAGGCAGCAGCCGAATTGGAGGAGGATGAGGACGATGAAGCTATTGTCGAGAGACGGCAGCGCATCAAGGAGAAGTTGTTACAGAGACAGAGGGAAGAAGAAGCCGCTCTGGAGGAGGAAGAGGAACTGCAAGAGGAGGAGGAGGATGAGGAGGAACAGGAATCGGAGTACGAGACGGACTCAGAAGAGGAGTATGGTGGCGGCATTGCTATGATCAAGCCAGTGTTCGTGCCCAAGGCGGAACGGGACACCATAGCCGAGCGAGAGAAGCTGGAGGCAGAGGAGGCGGCTTTCCAAGAAGCGATGAAAAAGAAGCTGCAAGAGAGGAAAGTGGAAACCAAGCAGCTGGTGGTGGAGGAGATTAGGAAAGAAGAGGAGATAGAGAAGAATCGGGAGGCTGAGGGAGATGGTGGTGAGATTGATACAGATGATGATGTGAACGTAGCTGAGGAATACGAAGCTTGGAAGGTCAGGGAACTTGCCCGCATCAAGAGGGACAGGGAAGATCGTGATGCAATGGTGAAGGAGAGAGAGGAGATTGAGAAGCTGAGGAACATGACAGAGGAAGAGAGAAGGGAATGGGAAAGGAAGAACCCTAAACCCTTAGCTTCTTCCAAGAAGAAGTGGAAGTTCATGCAGAAATACTATCACAAGGGTGCATTCTTTCAAACTGAATCAGATGACAGGGATGCTGCTGGTGGGGATGTCATCTACAAAAGAGATTTCTCCATGCCTACAGGAGAGGATAAAATGGACAAGACCATTCTACCAAAGGTTATGCAGGTCAAGCATTTTGGTCGCAGTGGTCGCACCAAGTGGACCCACCTTGTTGCAGAGGACACAACAAAATGGGATAATCCGTATGTGCTTCTCTTGCCCACTGTGTGTGTGTATGTGTGTGTGTGTATCTCTCTCACACACAGCACTCTCTCTCTCTCTCTCTCAGTCTCTCTGTTTTTCCAAGAGGATACTGCCTGTGAATTTCGTATCCTCAGCCATGCCTGTTGGTCCGGCTGGCTCTTGGTCCCTTCGCTGTAGGCTGCAACTGGATTTGTGGTCGATTTACTTGAACCCAAGTTTTTTATCTTGAGCTTTAGGCCTTTCAGATATATGTGGTGTCTCAAAGGTCAAAGTTTCTTGGAGGGTCTACATTGACATGTGAATGCAACTATCTGTCTTGTGGTTTGTACCTGGTGTAAGCTTCTGCTCAAGTAACTGGGAGGTTTTGTAAGTTCCTTAGTGCTTAACTATGTACTTTAAATCTTCAACCAATTTTTCAGATTTTGAGTGGGATGTTCATCACCAGATAAGACCACAGTAATTTTCTGTTGTGGACCTTTTTCGTGGAGACATCTGCTCAGGAATTGATGCTTGGTGGATGGAACAGGCATGTGCAAATCAGTCCTCTTATGCTTGAACTATTGTTGTGGATATGCAGGTGGACTTATAATGACCCTCTTCGGGCAAAGTACAACAATAAAATGGCAGGCATGAATCGGCCCATTGCAAAGCCAGCAGGCAGCAAGAAGCTCAAGGATTGGGAGAATGTCTAGGTCATGTATTATGAGTGAGAATGGTCTACCACCAGTACTTAACAGCAAAGGATTCAGTTACTTGAATGAGTACAACTTTAGAAGGCCTTAAAGTCAGGGTGTGGAAGTCCATAGCAATGTACAGTGTGGATCTACCACCTTTGTGGATGAGTTTTATCCAGTGGTTCAATGTTGATTCAACAAGGTCATGCTTGGCTGTTAGAGGTGGTTCCATATTACTTACTCCTGGTGCAAGCAGGGTCTGTGCCTAGTGCATATCTTGTGTGAGCTGCCAAAATGTCCAGTTTCTATAAGATCTGATACCACCTTCACCAAGAGGAGGAGCATGCAAAACCTGTCTTGTTGCATGAGGAACTTGAAACAATACCATATGCAATTCAGCATGAGTCTGGCAGTATTGCTGTGAAATGGTCGTCTTGAGGCATTGCTCTTGTTCCATATGATGCCATTTATGTGGGGCCAGGACCTGAACGACTGATGCTATAGTTGTCAGCCAAAGTGTATCTGAAGAATCCAAGCTGGGATAAAGTTGGAGTATTTTATTTTGAGCATTGTAGTCACCTGCCTCTCTGCAGGGCATGTACATCTTTTGAAATGCAACAATAAACCCCATTGCATCAAAGAAGTGGTCATGATTAAGAAAAGGGCCAATGCAATTCTCTGGCACAAACATATGAAAAAGAACTCTGATTCAATTGTGAAAGCCACCTAAGATTTCAAATATCAAAAGTAAACGGTTGATCTTGATGTCAACTGAAATATTTCTTTTCCTTTGCTTATCCTGCCTCCAAAGTGATGATAGCTTGTCAAGTTTGAATGAGCAGAGAAAAACAATTCCTGTAGGATTGACCCTGGGTCAATAGCTCAGGAAGCGCTAAACCCCGGTCCTTGGAAAATACTATGTTGACATAAGGACATGATGACTAGGTACTTGTGTAAAGAGGGAAACACAAATTGAACACACAAAAAAGACATGAATCTTCAGCAAACCAGATGAAAACTGCATCTATGAGAATGGACCCAAAAATACCACATCATGAGTCCCCACTCGCTCACTGCTGAAACATTTCTTACAAAATTCTCAACTTTTGAATTTGGAAAGCAGGAAAAGACTTGCACAAACTGCCAACTATAAGTTCTCAGGCCTCTCCTGTGTAATTTCTCAGCTAACTTGACTTGCAGAGTTATCTCCACTTTTCACATAATGAAACTGCTTGGTACTTTGTGTCAGCTCCAGAAGAAGGCCACAAGAACAAAAAATCGGGAATTTACAAAAACCAATAACCTGCTTATCAGGTAACATGAGCTGGAATCTGAAGCTTAGTTCTTCCTGGCTGAGGAGAACAAGCATTAATGCAGTCTAGCAATGATTCACACGCTTGCATTTGTTGTCTCAGAGAGCCATACTCCAAGCAAAACAATATCCTCTGTTGTTCGACAATAAAACATGACATCCAGTTGCTTAAGTACATCATAAGGCACATGTCCAGGACTTTTTGACAAGTCTGATGTGAGTGTTATTTTTGGATCAGAAAACACTCAATGAGAGCAGTTGTGTGTGAAAATTACCCTGAATGATACTGCAGAGAAAGCATCCTGCTTGGAACTCTTATGAGAGGCTATCAGTTAGGTTTCTGGTTGATGGGAATCAGTAGAAGTAAAGGCAAGGTTGCTGGGATTCCCAAAAGGATCCCCACAGTCTAATACATAAACAACAACTTGACAGAATTACAACTAAGATCTACCATTCCCCTGATCCAAACTGAAGGTGAAGTCATAATGCAATAGCACAATAAAAGAATGAAGTTTTGCAACATGGACCCTTTCAAAGCCCGCATACCCATTTCCTTCAAGCATGCCAACATGGAACAGGTTTGTAGGCAGTAGAGCCTACAGCATAACATTCTCCTGCCCCTCATATCTCATGCATCTACAAATTCATGACAATTATGATGAACTTTTCAAGTGGAAAACCTTTGACCGACTTGCTTTCAAGTGGAATTTACTAAGGACTCCAGAGAAGAACAATCATGTTGCAAACAAGAGACCTCCTGATAGACAAGCTTATAGACACCCCAAAATCACATACAACACCACCATATGGCATGAGAGGAAAAGAGGGAAGGAAGTTAATCCACTTGATTCAGATGTTCTGAAGGAATTCGTCCACTACTGATCCTGTGTGCCTCTTGTGGTATTCGCAGCTCATCATAGTCCCCGACCACAACCTGATGTCACCACCCAAATGCCCCCATGCAGCTTCCTTCAGCACAAACAAGACTTGGCTCAAACTGTTTCAAAGACATTCACAGATGGCAGAGTTTTCATAAATACTTCCTAAATAAGCAACATAACTAACAAGCATGGTCAAAATCAGTTAGCTAAATATCACCAAAGAGGCGGGCCAGTCTAGCCAAACATATGTTGCTTTAGTTGTGTCAGTGTAAGTCCTTGAAGGCATTTTCCATATGACCTAATCTCCAAATGACTTCTTCTGGTCCCAGGGACAAAGCCAAAGGTAGTTTTGCCATGTTCAATACCACCCTTGCTCAACTGGTGGTAAATTCAATGAGTTTGTTGTCTTAGCATGTGTCTGACTGGTCATACAGCCTCTACCCATTTGAGCACAGATAGAAACATGGAGAGACAGAAGTACCTCATTGCAGTGTCCTTGGTAACTGTATACGATTTTCAACTGTTTTGACTCACCAGGGCAAGGATCACAAAATCCCATAAGCCCTGACTTTTTAACTCCTTGGTGCAGCTGCATCCCCAAGGGCATGACACTCTTAACAGAAAGATCTTGCTAGACAGATGGAGATCAGCATATGTATGCAACCAACTACAGAAAGACTAAAGAGGAGATACTGAATTGATATATAGCTGTTCCCCTAGGTCTTAAGGAAGATGAATAGGAGCATTCAACAATAGGGGAAAAACCAGAGGAGATGGTATGGGAAACCAAACCTGAAGCTGACCAGAGTCATCAACCAAAAATTGCAAAGGGATGGTCACATCTAAATAAGGAGGGGGCAAATCTGAATCATCATCCTCTGGTCGCAACCCACTGTTATTAATAGAGTCAACCCCCTGTTCCTGAGCTCTGATATCACCATAGGATGCCTCTAAGATAACCAAACCCTGTCTCTGTGCTTGTTTCTGTTTTTTCCTCTCAGCAACATTTTTCAGCAGCAATTGAGCCTTTGCTGATGAAGCCCGTGCATCAAGCACCTGTCAAACCATCCTCAAATAGACAAAAATTGAGCAGCACATCCTATTGCTACAAGAACACAGTAGTATGTCAATCCATCAATCATTGGCAGTTGGCGCATGATGTCCACTAAAATGCAATCACACGACATCCAGGATCTGGGACATTTGAAGAGAAGTTTGCATCCCACAGAGACCAGCAGATAACAGTCCTTTATACAGCATTGGAATGAAATATGTGAATTATTCCACTTGATACAGGGATGCACTTCAACAGTAATGCCAAAACTATCAACTAAGGCTGTCAGTAGGGTTGCACACTTTTCAGTTAGTCCCCAGAGACAATCTTAGTACTGCTCATAAACCCAAAATAATAGACCTGTATGATACTAGAATGAAGCAGTCATGACCAGCAACAAGCATCTATCCCATATGTCCCCTGAAATTCATGGGTGAACTGTTTGTATATTAGGCACTGTGCCTCCAGTCTCCAATGGAAGGTAGAGAGAGTAGACCTGTGCGGCTGTTAAGCGTCGTTGCTCAAGACTCTTTCGCCGTTTCCTTCTTAGATTGTAAGGCTTAATGACAAACATCTGCAAACAATGGAGCAACAAATGCATCAGCTGTCTGAGGTCAATTGCATGTTATGATGGACTGAACTACTTGGATACTGCAATCATAGCATTGTATTGATCTAAACACTCCCCCAATAATAAGTCTCCATGAAAAGGTGAAATGGGTCCTACCTACAAAACTAATGCAACAGACTCTGAACTAGACCAGGAGTGTGAAAGGCCAACCTTGAGAATAGTGTACAGGGATGAAGGCAAAATTAGAGCTCCAGCAGCTATCACTGGATCTAGAGTGGTAGAGAGCACAATCTGCAATTCACAGATAAACATGCAAACAAGAAGCAAGAATCAGTATTATGTTATGTCACTGGTAGAAAGCAGCAGAATCTTTCCATCAGCTAGAAGTGAGTGTATGCTGTTTTCCACAATAAGGGCCTATTTCTGGACTGAGTAAACTTGCAGATTCTTCATTACACTTCGGAGGCAACTGAGAACCATCCTAGATATGTGATATTTTCTAGAATATGTCAATGTTTAATTCATGTCGTGATATCTACACACAGGACAAAGACAATGTCTCCAATGTGAAACCTACAATGAACCTGCTCTGTTAACAGCAAAGCACCAACTTGATGTCCCAGCCAAAACTAGCATAATCAAGAGCCTCAGCCCAAGTAGCCTTGCAGATCTCCAAACAGGTTTATGGCCAGAGGTTGTCTATCTGGTTACCAAACCCTTCTGGGTTGAGCAGAATGATGGCCCAGGGATACAGCAACAGATACAGCAAGGCTTCAACCAGAGAGAAGAAAGAAGGATCCAATCTTACAGGAATAACAAACTTCTGGCCTCCTCGAGTGAACCGGACTTTCCAGGAAACACCCTACACAATTAACACCAGAAAATACATGGAGATTGTGATGACCTTTCCACACTGACAGAGTTCAGGTCTAAAACCCACTATGATGACTAGAGATATACCAATTAAATTCAATTTCAGTCAGTACTATGAAAGGCTTACAACAATGTCAATATAAAATAAGTTACAAATTTCTAGAAACTTACCTGGAGACCTAAAACACAAAACATTGCTGCAGAGCTGTGCTCTGATACTCTCCTCTCTCCACCTATCTCAACCTCAACACCTGTGCTGCAATCATCAAGCCAAGGTGAAATCAATGACTACTGCACAACGCATGTAAGAGATATCTATGACATTGCAGGAGCAATCAAATAATACTTTGAAGCTAACTGCTGTGTCCATTCCAGCAAAACCAAAATGAACACAAAAGGCATGAGTGCAGTCATAAACTTATGGGTGGCACTCAAAAGTATCAGACCATCACCTTCATCATGAATGGCAGTGACTAGCTGCCATTAGTCCCCACTGAATTCATCACCCCTCAATAGCAGATGTAGATAAGTATATTAATAATCTGCTCAAATTTTCAGGCAAACAATTATAGAAAAATCTGCATCCTAAATTTTGTTTATTTCCAACAGCAAGAGTTCACTTAGTCATGATGTCAGTGAGCTCTCAGGAGGCATATCTTGACATAGCACAACACATTCAAGATATGTGCACATGTATGTCACCTTTAATGGGGTAAAATGACAATAGACAAATTAAACCAAAATTCACATTGAATCCCTTCCTGAATCTCCTCCTCCAATAGAAATGGCAGTCACATACCCTGCACCTCTTCAGCCACAAGAACCTGACTGCACAAATAGATAGTTATGTGTGTGCCTCTGATCTATCACCAGTGCCACTATTTGCCCTTAGAAAACAGGTTCTCATGAGGTTCTCATGGATATTCTGTGATTCCTAGTAAATGACAGAGATAAGACAGCTAAATATACCTGCCAAGCTTGCCAGTGATTCGACCTTGTGACTTGGATGAAAAATGGCGAATATACTGGGCAGATGCTCCAAAGGCAGCAGGCCCCACCTGCAACAAATTGAAGCACCAACCATAAGACCAGCTAATCCTCTTAAGAAATAGTTGACCTCAGTAAGCAGATTGCCTCAAATGTTTGAGACACTTCTGTGACATAATTGTAGTGTACCCCAAAAAACTCATGCCTTATAAACATATAACCTTCCAAAACATGGGCAAAAAAGAGGAGGAAGTGAAATAGAACTGACCTTCAACTCCCCAGAGCCAGCATTTTTCTTGCCTTGTCGTTGCCAACCTACTGCAATTCCAGTGTCTGGCCCAATTACCAGTTGTATCTGTTCAAATCCAAGATCTACCAGAATGTGAAACGTTGTGCACATCATCTTTGGAGGAGATGCTACTTAGATTGTGCATATCATCAATGATAGGAATTTCCAAAATATGGCTAAAGCTCAGACAGACAGGACGTAAGTACACTGAGGAAGTACTTACATTGCCTGTGGTGTTCTCAGATAGCTGTCTTGACCATGTATTTGCTAAGGTGATTGAACCATCCCTCAATGACCAGGTAACCCCCAAGGTGCCCGTTGCATGAGATGATAACTGCCTGTCAAATGCACATTGAAGTTATTTGTTTGTGTCAGCACCAACCAAATGCTGACCCTTAAAAAAGCTCAATCCACTTCTCCCTTCAAAATAACTACAATAGCATGGAATCAAAATATTTGACAGGAAGACTGGAAGTCTTTAACCAGTTTAATCCTTCATGCTTATCTGTTTGTTTGTCTGTCCATCCCATCTAAATCTATCACACTTGATAGGTACTGAAACTTGTTGCAGAAAGACCAGCAAACACACCTTGATGTTTGGAAACTCAAAATTGAGCGAAAGCCAACCGTGGCTAGGACCTCCACAGAAGATATAGGAGAGAGTTGTCGCCGCAAAACCAAAGTTACTGAACCCCCACCTAGGCCCCGCCGCAAAGCCATATTTCCTCCTAGCACAATTGTGTCTTTCTTCGACACCTGTGCTTGTACTTCAGTTGACATTGCCATACTGCACAGTCCAATTGTCGTGTAAGCAAAGGGGGGCATGTCTTTCATGGCACATTACAGACCAATTGGACTTAAAGAAATATATCTGCACACACATCAATTTCCATCACAATTTACTCAATGAGTGTGGTATGTCAGGTTCATCTTTTAATGCAAACAATAAAAAATAGCTAAGATGCCTTATTCAAATGACACAAATCACAAACCCCAAAATTGCACTGTACAGACCCTTACTTCCTCTCCATGCCAAAAGACATCAGGTGCTATGGACAAACAAGCTGTCAACACATACAACCTAGCCATTGGTTATCTGGGCATTTGTGTCCCTGTCTCTCTTTAACCTCTTTCTTCCTTTCCCTGTTTGTGGTCAGGAAGTGGCTGCACAGCATCTCTCAGGCACTACAGAGTTTTGGAAGCTTCCTTGGACTGCTGGGAAAACTTCTACCACACTTTTCACCTCCAGATGAACAACCAATATGTGCAAAACACCAAAACTTTGTTGTATCTAAGATGCATACTCATATAGTTCCTAAAAACTGAGGCACACCAATTCTGCCACTCTAAATAGCCCTTATGATAACTTGATGATCCATCTTTGAGCCCACTTGCGGCCAAGAGCTCTAAGCAAACTTCAAATATCAACCCACAACATTAGGTACAGAGAAAGAGGAACAAACCCATTGATCTTTGGCATATCAAATGATTGCAAAAACTCCGCTAATGACAGGTTCAGAAGAAGAGATCCTCTATGGTGCACATGAGCAGCCAGCCGCCTCTCTTCTTGCCGCAATTGCAAGCGTTCAAACTCAGCCTTCACTTCCTCTCTTGATTTTAGCTTAGGACCTAGCTCTAAACCTGATGTCAAACCCTCCATCCCATATAGATCATAGATTTGCCGCTTGCGCTCATCACTTAAAATCTCATAGGCCTCCCGGATCCTTTGAAAATTCTGGGTTGCAATGTCTTGCATCTGCACACAAGAAGTTCCAAAAGACTCAGATTTGTGTTTGAGAACTTTGCATCTCACATTCTTGAAATAGATGCGAATAAGTTGCAATATGGTGGGCACACTGGATCAAATATGAATTCCAAATTATGCACCCAATGCTGAAAATGGAAATGGAGGGGTGAACCCCCAGGAAAACTGCACTACAGAGACTCATAGTGCCCACATCTGGAAGGAGGCAGTATGTCCAGTATAGAAGGGATTCTCTCAGCCAGGCCAGCTCCAATTAGTGACCAAAAAAATTCTAACACAGGTTTACTGCAAAACCTAAGAACTAAGCTGCTGCACATATTGCTATCAGTTGCATAAATTGGTCCAGGCTCCCAACCAAAGGACCTTATAACAAGCACCATCAGAGAAGGTCCTTGAATATCAGGTCACAATGACATTCAGAAACCCATTACACAACACTGGTATAATTCGCCAATCCACACGCCCTAAATATTCAAACAACAATAAAGTGCCAGCTCTTAGATCTAGCACCGAACCTATCATCAGACATTCATCCCAACAAGTTTCACAAGTACTAGAAATCTGTTGATTGTTGCCAAAATGGAGACCCTTTTAATGGCCCTCAGTCAACCCATCACTCACACCATCATCTATTCAGTAAACAGCCCTTTTTTTTGTACAAGTATTTGTGAGACTCTTGTAACCTGAGCACAGAAGTGTTGAAGATCCAAATCAGAAACACTAAAAGAGTTGTATATTCTTGCCCTGCCATCAATGAGAGAGAGAAATTTCAAACTAAAAACCCCAATTGTGCCCATAACAAAGCTTTAGATATGTGTAACTGCAGCTGATCATGCAACGAGATTAGAGCACAAATCAGAAAACAAAAAATTGCAGAGCCTGTGGCTCCACTGCGTAAACGTCAGAATATGGGGACAAAATTCGAGGTGAGGCTGGAAAACTAGGGTTTAACCAGTGTGCATTAAACCATGAAAGTATCAAGACACACCACCGGCTAAATGCATGCCATGATCATCAGTTCTTGCTTCAGACATAGGCCTAGTGTAAAATTGCACAAGTGAAGGAAAAGAACCCCAGGTATTTGCTGCTGCAGCTACTGTAGATAACATTTGGGAGCAATGTTCCCAAAAGAATGTGCCCTAATCAAGACTTTTGTCTAGACTTAATGAGTGGAAAGAAGGGAGGGGAAGAAGGGGATCGATAAAGAAACCTGAGGAGTTTGATGCTTGTCGGGATGATAAACTTGAGCCCATTGTCGATAAGACTTCTTGATATCATCGTCTGAAGCATCTGGAGACAGATGCAAGAGAGCATAAAGCTCCCTGGCAGGCAGGTCATCTCGCTGAAACGCATCCATCTGGATTTCAACCCTACCTTCTCCTTCTACTCCAAAAAAACCTCCTTCAGCTGTTCCTTCCCCCTCATCCGCTTCCTGTTCCCCTCGCCAGCCAACCCCTGGGCCCGGGACTGTCGTTTTGCCCCGCTACAAAAGCCAGGCCTGCAAATACATTCTTCTGCAAACTACACCTAGAAGTTTTCTGGGCTTTCTACACCAAGGCAAGCAGGAGGACGATGACTACCGATGCCGCAGCAGCAGCGACGCACAATAGGCGTAGCCGTGGTGGGTCGTCGTGAGGCGCGAGGGACAAAGGCCCTTTAGGGCAACGAGGAGAAGAAGAGCGTGGTGCCGACTTGGTAGGTAGCAACAGGGCAGGGTCGAAGTAGAGCGTGGTGCCTGCTTGGTAGGTAACAACCAGTGTTGGGTGGATATCACTTTTTGGGGGGATATTCGTCGGATAAGGATATAACCTTTTTTTGTTACAATTTTAGATATCCTGACCGGATATCAGATTTTCACATTTTTTTCAATCTGACTCACATGCTTTTTTAAAAAGGGAATATTTTGTCACAATTTTTTTTAAACATTTGAAAAAAATCATAAATTATTTTTTTTATAAATACATCATTTGTGTGGTAGTCATTATGATGGTCATCTACCAACACCAAATAAATTTCTTTGTCTCACCATCAAGCTTTTTTTTTTCTTGTTTTTCATTAAACCTTTTGTTGCTTTGCTAAACATTTAGCTATACACACTTGTAGCAAATCATCATCATCATCATCATCATCATCATCATGTTACACAAATAATTTTGATCTTTTTTTTTCTTTTTTTTAAAATTCATTGAGGTTCAAAGTTTAAGTTACATCATTGAAATTTTTGATGCAAGTTTATGTTATAGAAAATCATAATTGATGTGGTTGTCATCGTTTTGGTCATTGTGTACTATAGGTAAGTTTTTCTTTGTTTCATTTTTTTCTCTAATTTCACTAGTTTTTACATCAACAAGGTTTTTGTTCCTATGGAGGTTGCTTCCATTTTATTCCAAATGGCATGCAAAGGAATATGTGGTGTAATTTACTGAAAAAAAAATTATAATTTGTTTCAATGTAAATAAGGTGTTTATAATTCATTATGAAAATATACTTTAAATATGTCCAAAATATTTTAGAATATATCTCGAAATGCCATTATTTCATAGCAAATTTTTAAATACCTTTTTATCACAAGTGCTTCCTAAAACATAGGAAGAATGACCTCCTTAGGTTTTTATTCTTTCTATTTTATTTTGTTTCTATTTTTTCCTTCAATTTTCAACCTTTTTTTTAATAAGCAACAATTGAAATAACAACGTTTATTCACATTGCATGTTTTCAATTATGGCATCCACAAATGCCATGCAATAGTCACTTCCAATCACACTTTGTGATGAAAAGGATGGCATTAAATTCCCATAGGTGTAAACTTTTTGTCCAAGTAATAACTAATAGAACAGAACCCATATAAGGATGTTTACAATGGTATCCACGAGTGCCACACAACCTACAACAACAATTTCATGTGATGAAAAAAAATAGCATAGATTTTATGTTTCAATGTGAAGTTGAGTTTGGATCACAAGAGGCATCCAATGTTGAAGTAGATGTAGTTTGGAAGATTTAAACTCCAAAGTTGCTAACTAACTAAAATGTATGGTCTCTTAGTCATTGAACATTAGCTTATGGGTTTTTTTGTGGTAAATAATGGTGTAGTAGTGAACATTTGCAACACACAAAGGATGCAATGTTTTGTGTGTCACCCTACTCAATTAGAACACATTAATGCCTAATGAAAACATAAGGGACTTGTGGGCTACAAGAACCATGGCACAATGTTTTGAAAAAACATGTTTGTTATGAACATCTAAATTTATATAAGAATTGGGGATTATTTTTGTTGTAAAGAGTGTTGAAATGTAAAGTGAAAAACAAATTATAAAAAAAAGGAAAATTGTTCCCCCTTCTCCAAATTACAAACTTTTTAGCAATTATTGCCTTTACAAAAAATATTTGTAGAAAAGTGGGGTCTTTGATACTGCTATGGTTGTGAGTTTCATCAACACCTCATGGGAACCTACCCATGTGACAACTAGAATTTTGAAATACATAACACTACAAATGTAGGCACAACAAACCGGGTAAAAGTTTTTCTGAACTCCATTGGTTTACTTGACAAATTAATTGCATATGTCAAATATGAAAGGTCTAGCTTAATCACTTTGAATTCTATATTGACTTTAATAGTTTCTTGTTATGCCATTCAACTAACATGTTTGTTTATAAGGTCATGTTTTGGGCATGCCATGTCAAAGGCAGCTCCCAATATGCTACTGATGATTGAAAGTTGTGTTGGATTTTCAAAAGTTAGCTTGAAAGAAGTTTAATCATCATTGCAAAAAATCATTACTTGGATTAAAAAATCAAGGAAAGGGAAGGAAGAATGGAAGGAATTTTGTATTATTGTAAGGTTAATCATTAAGATGTCGAGAATTTCAATGAAGACATAATTTGCTTATGAAATCATCCTATTCCAAAAAACATTGGAATATTGAAATGTTATTTCCATTTACTATGGATAACAACAAGCTTTACATTTATCCTTTAGAATGTTGGTATTTTGAACTTGGGCTATTATTCAAGCCATTACATATATGCTACTCCATGTTGTGAAACTTTGTTTTTTGAACTAAAATCAAGACTATTGATTGTTGTCAAATGCAATTTATTTTGCCTTCACCTTATGCATTGCTATGAAAGTTGATGTGGTTAGGGTTCAAGCTTTAAATCAATAATTAATTCATGAGGACTTTGATTCAAAATTTTAAGAATTCAAGTTGATGATGATGACATAAATCATTAATATTTTGATTTTATTTTTGGCATTTTCTTCAATTTACAATTAAGCTAAGGCCCATAATATGTTGGCTATCATGTTAAACCCCTATTTCAAAAAATGAAAGTTATACAAAATTTCATGGGCAATGCACATGCCATTCAAATTGTGATAAATTGTGACATTATTATTGTGTCTTATTTAAATATAAGTGTTTTTTTAATTTGAACCATATTAAGGCAATACTATATTAGCTTGTGTTATTCAAATGAATTACAATTATATTATAGTTATCAATGTGACCAATAGAGATTAAAAATCTTCTAGTTTGGTGGGTAGATCATGTGTTGCAATTTCCCCATGTCTTTTTGTTTATTTGTCAAATCCTTGGTATCATGGGATCACAAATTGAAATATAGTGAATTTTTATTGTTTCAGGTGTCATCACTAACTAAAATGATTTAGGCCAATAAAAAATCTATATCAAGTCATCTTCATCATCAAAATTTGACCCAATGCTACCCATGTTGGGTGTGATGGACCTTTGAAACCTAAAGCCATGGCTAAATTTTTGGAAATGGATTATATTATGATTGAAAAACATGACAAATTGATTGAAGAACAATATTTTTTAGAGAAGATTCAAGCTTTGATTTTACGTTTTGATTTTTATTTTCATACTTGTGTTTTTTTTGTTAGCATTTTTTTTGTGCAAATATTTTTAATATGTTACTTTCATGGTGCATTTATAATGTTGGAATTAAAGATTGAAAATCCATTTAATGTTATTGTGGAAGGTATTTTCTTACCTCACATTTGCTACAATTTCCTATGGGATAACACTATGAGAAATCATATCCACTAAAATCACACTACCTTACAACTAAAGCTCCAAAACAACTCATATACAACTATACTATAACTAGAGCATGAAAATATGGGCAATTAATAAATGAAATGCCATGTTAGAAAATGAAAGAGTTGTACTATAATTACAATTTAGTTTCAAATGAAACACCTATATGGTGTAATGTACACATTGTATATACAAATGTAGTCAATCATGTTTGATTTTTTCGCAAGTTGCGCTTTAGTTATGTATGACAACTACATTACAACTAATGTAAATGTAACATCCAATCAACAATTACATGATTGTTGTACAATGTCAACACATATGGTCATGTCATGTGTACTCATTTCCACCACCCATTAAATATGACACTTGCAACCAATTATCAATTATGATTCCCATTGATGCAATTAATTATGCCACTATAAAAGCATCACTTGTCCATTAGTTTGTGATTGTTGTTAAACTAATAATAAGTTAATAAATTTTTTATCATATTTAATCCTTAATATTTAATAACTTATTAATAATCATAAATTACTTATTATTTAATGGTTAACATGAATAATAAATCTAATTTAAAAATATTTTTTAATTGAATCATAAAATTAATTATCAATTTAAAAATTCAGATAATTAATTATTTGATAATAAATGATCTAAAGTCAACTAATTAATTAATTACTCATAGTACTATCAAGAGGTAGGAAAATCCTCCTTAGCTTGTCGGGCTTGATTCTTTACTCACATTTCAAGTATCTTTTTTCAAAGATCTACGATAATAGCTACTATTAGAGTCAATTATTAATAATTAATTAATTAATTAATTTTTTGAATAACTAATTAAATGAATTAAATTTATTAATTCAAATAATTTTTAAAATTTCAAATAGTTAATTATCTGAATTTAAATGATTAATTAAAATAACTATATTAGATAATTAATTCAAATAGTTAACTATGAAATAATCCAATTAATTAATTTTTGGAATCTAAATGACTAATTATTGAAATTTTATTTAACTTTAGATCATTAATTATTTTATAATTAACTAACTAATAATTTAAATTAAACTGATTAGTTCCAAAAATATTTCAAATGACTATTTCAAATAATTAATTATTGACAATTAATTCACATATATAATTATCAAATAGTTAGCTAATTAATTGTACAATTTACAAAATTCAAAATAAACACAAATAATGTGAGAGAATGTTTTTTCTAGTTGCAACCCAATTTGCAACTAATGTGCAATTAAAATATTCAACCCATATGTTATGTCCTTGAATCTCATTTCAAAAACTATATATACAAGGTGTTTTTTTTTATGTGTTCACATTAAAATACATATGTCAATTTGGGATGAGCTTTTGAAAGGTTTAACCCTAAAGGCAAAACATAAAATAAAATAAAAATATTTACATGGCTACTATTAAGTTCATTTACATTTCTACCTTATTACTTACTTGGTTACCTAGGTATGTAATGTGGGTAGGTCCTACCTACCTACCTATGTAAATAAGTAAGTAGGTAAGACCTACCAACCCATGTCAATGTATCAACCTACCTAACTACTTAAATTTATATATATATATATATATATTTAATTCAATTAATATGACACATGGCAAAAAAATTATTGTGCCATGTGTCATAATCTAAGACCATATAAATTGAATAATCATAATGAATGGTGGATAACAATATGTATAAAGGAAAATCATTTTCACCCAAAAATCCCTATAGTCCCATGTGTTAGATTTTGATGGATTGATGAAAAATAACATGAGCATGACGTTATCATGGTAGATCAAACTAGTTGCATTAAAGTTGCATAATAGTTATTCTTACATAATTGTAATTGAATTGCACAAGTTGCATATGTATATGATTTCACATACAATAAGTTGCATCCATTGTAATTCATGCATGTGATTTCATAGCACTCACACTTGTAGAAATACATTAAATTACAATGAGTTGCAAATGGTCATTACAACTCAAAAACCCAATTGCAAGGTCAATTACAAATCACCCATTTTCTCATAATGTAAAATGTGTTGAACCTATGAATGGCCTTATGGTTTTCAACGTGGGTTCAATTAAAGTTGGGAGTTGCAAGGTCCTTTGTAAATTTCATTTGTTTTGTTTTAAAGCCATATGTGTCCATCTAAATATTTTGTAAATTATGTCATTCACATGTTGGAATTGTTGTCATTTATAAATTTTTTATCATGTGTATGGCTCTAGGAGTCAATGTGGTTTTATTGTGCAAGTCATACATTATTGGAATCATATTTGCAATAGAATTTAGATTTATGTGTTAATTGTTTCATGTTAGAATTTCAAAGGTCCATCACACCCAACATGGGTAGCTCATTTTTGGAACCCATTTTTGTTTTTTTGTGTGTCAATCCTATGTTGATTTGTGGTTGGATGTGTTAATGAATGTTTGTGAGTCTTACCAACATGTCCGTGTGTGATAATGGCAAATACTTATGTGTTTTCTTTTATATGGGTGAGCGCAAGAATGAATGGACCAATGGGCTACAAGAAATTACCACTTTTTATCCAAAACAAAAGGTATTTCTTGTGGGTTAAAATGAATTACAAAGGTTTTCCATTGGTTCCTTTGGTAGTCTTTTCATTTAATCTAAAGCCCATTTAGAGGTCCCTTGTCGTAACATATGTGCTAAGAATAATTGAAAAACTTATTCTCTAGCTTGTTTAAAAGTCCATAAGTAAAATCTTACAATTGTCATCATGTAAACTTTTCAAACTTAGTTTTAAAAATATGTTATCTAACCAAAATCAAGTTCTTAACCAACACATCATAAATGATTGGACCATTTCAAAGTCCATATAAAATATTATTGTCAAGATTATAGTCCATAATGTTTGATTTTGAAAGTCCACGTCTCTTGTGTTTTTCTTGATTATGAAAATTTAATAGATTGAATAGATACATATTCAAGTTGGTATTTTAAAACTAAAACCATACAGGAAATATATATAAATTTACCTATCAAATATGGTCATTAAAATGACAAACATTCTATAAATGTTTTCAAACAATTCAAGAATTTGTCGACTCATTTTTGCACCCACCCATATGTGAGGGTTTAATGTGGACTATAATGGGCTTTTAAAAGGAGTTTGAAGGTATAAAGGTTGCAATGTATCTTGGCGAATTTTTTCCAAAAAATTTAGCAAATTTAGTTGAATTTACATTAAGAAAAAAAAGAAAAATTCCAAATTTATAAAATATTTTTTCTTGATTTAAAAAAAATCAGTTTGAAGCAAAAAAATTTAGTTTAAAATCAATGTTTTTGTTTGGATATATATATTTGACAACGGTGTCATCAATTAATGTTAATTTTCTTGGATGATGGTTAATGATTCTACATCAAAAAAACTCAAAATAAAAACATCAAAACTTCAATTTATCAATATATATGATATAGGTAGTATAAAGGTGGGAATATTAGTACATATGTGATAATTATGATATGCATTTACCCTTTTGTTGCCTTTAAGAATCATGTTTGTACCTTCATGCTGAAGATAAATATATAGTATAAATAGGTGTAAAGATAATATATAAGTTTGTAGTTATAAGTTTCTTTATATGAAATTTTGACAACTTCAAAATTAAAAGTCAAAAAGTTCATGTCCATTCACAAATTTTAGTTGGTATTTCATTAGTTCCAACTATATATTCTAACTATATATTTTTTATAAATTATCACTATTATTTTCCAACACTTTCTTTCATTAGCAATCACAATATTTTAAATTTTTAAAAAAAAAACCCTCTACATGTGGTTATTTTGCAAAACTCTAAGTTCATGAAAATGGTATTTGGTGTTGAATATTCCATGAGGTAAGGGTAACATTGGGGTGAATGTCTAATATTGTATCCTAATGTATATTAAAAGATACATTGGTGTCAATGAGTTAAATGAATGTTGAAATAATCAACATTTCAAAATATTGCATTGGCATCTTATTCATGAACAAAAATAACCTTCATTCATGTTTGTGTTGTAGTTTATCAAATTATTTTTATTGTCATCTTACTCACAAATAAAAACTAACCTTCCATCATGTTGTGTTATAGTTTATTGTCTAATACATATTACATATCCAACTACCTAAAACCATGAAAATTTGTATGTGTAGGTAGCAATAATAACCACAAAATGAAGCACACTATTCTTTCATCATCTGTATTAATGTGGCATGTGTCATTGGCCCAACTACGAACTCTAATTAATTAATTATTTATTTTTGTTGACTTTTTATGGAATTTTCAATGATAACATTATTTGGTATTCAATCATTTTTGCACCACAGGTCTAAACATGTTATAAAACCACCTTGATGCACCCCTATTTGTTAAGGGCTTTCCAATGGTACCAAAAATGTGGTGGGGGCACCACGGTTTGGGAAATCTTGACATTACAAACAAATAAACTACCTTCCTTTGAGCAACAAACATTTCTCAAATCTTGAAAAACTACTTAACCAAAAAACATTTATTCAACTCCTTTAATAATCCTTGGACAATTGGTACACTCAACAAATTGTTAACACCTTTATGTACCTAATACTTACAACTACGTATTGTTTAATAAATATAAAATTGATGATAAATTAATTCCAAATTAACATATATGGATGAAATTCTAACTGAAAAATCTTGTAACACCATTAACTTATTACAATATTACTAAGATAATTTATGTTTACTTTTGTTCCCATGATAGGTGTGGAATGCTAGCGGAATGTAATGAAAGTGATGAATATCTATGAATTGATTATATGAAAATTTAGTGGCTCTTTGGATTATTAATCTTTTAAATAAAATTAAAAATAAGGCATGGAGATTTTTTGTTTTCAAATTTTTATTGCAATAGGCAAAGGTATATCAAATTATCTATGCAAGTTATCTTTCTCATAAATTACATTTATGTGTTCATATAAGGTTTACAATTTTCATTTTAGTGTATCATATTGATTATGAGCATAAAACCTTAAATGTTTGGCCATAGTTGTTATTATTTAAGTGTGATGTCAATGTTACTTGAACATGTTTATCACACAATTATGCACTTAAACTTTTATGTAATCATTGAAATGAAAATGGGATTTCACATGGTGGCTAATGTTTAAGGAAATAAATATTATCAATCTCTTATGAAATTAAATATTTTATACATCATGTGAATGTCTTATTGAGTTTCTTGATAAAATCATAGGTCGATAAGATTACATAATGGAAGATATTGTTTGGTTTGTTTGACATAGGAACCAAAATCATGGGTTGTGCAAATGCCATGATGTTTTTAAAACTAGATATAACATTCACCACACTCATTTGAGTTTGGTTAATTTTAGCATCTTGCTCCTTAAAATATTTAAAACTATTTATTAACAAAATTTCCTTAGTTTTTAGTTGCATTTTTTCAATTTATAATTACTTTATATTCATTCTAAAGATTAACATAACTTTTAATCCCATGTTTAATAGCTTTAACCATTTTTTTGTGTGTTAATATAATGATTTTTTCTTCATTTTAACATTATTCATATTAAACCAAATAGTTTGTTTGGTTTTAACTTGTGTGACATGTTTAACATATCATATTTACATGTTCACATTTTATTTTTCTCATTCTTTTGGAAACTTGTCATGAAAATTGGTGTACTTTTAAAACCTAATATAAGTGGAAGTTTGACTCTTACACTACCATGTGTTATTCATGCATTTAGTTAATTTTGGACATTTGAAAATTCAAAAATCGATCATTTGGAAGTTAGAAAATTGGAAATAAACTTTGATTTGGGGCCCATAGATGATGCAACAATATATATTAATAATATTTTGCCTTATTGGATGATGTAATAAATAAATATTAACATTTTTTTGAATTTAGTAAACAAACTTGATCATAGTGATTAGATTCTTAAAATCCAAAATTAACATTTTAGTCTAAAATTAATTAATCACATGTCTTAATGAATGATTAGAATCATTGATATCAATATGAGAAATCTTGCCAACAAAAACCACACTACCATGCATGTAAATAAGTGTCCAAATTAACTCAAATGCAACCAATTTGTGACTTAGGACTTAGATTTTTATTTATTTATTTATTTTTGTTGCATATAAAATTTATAAGTTCTTATGGTAATTACAACTTGATCGCTAGTTTGACACATTGGTTGCCATGTGTGTGGTTTCTATCAATATATATTAACATTGTGGCCTAGTTCAAAAGTCATTATATGCAAATTTGGCCACCTAGGTGTGAAGACACGGATTGTATGGTCATGCAACATATAAGGTTGGTTAGTGTTGCAAATGCCAACTAGCATGGACATTGTTATATCATCTATGTGGTTATTGTGATGAAATATCATGAAATATCATGTGATTATTTTTTAACTATGTCACAACTATATAACAATTATGGATTAATTAATTTGTATCTACTTTGTGTAGCCTAAACCCACACCTAATGTGATTATTAGTATGTGACCTATAGTCAAACTCCAATATTAATGTGGGTGTGAACCTTAAAAATCTCATTATGAAAAACCTTTGCATGTGCTTAAAATGTTGTTTATTTTGTAAATGTGAAGCAACTTGAGCTTTATCTAGCTATAGCTCTTTCACATTAGCATTTGTTATACTTTAACTCTTAAAAACATTTGTTCTTGAAACTTTGTGAAAAAAAAAATTATATTCAACAACATTGAACATCATGGTAAATGTGGAATTGACAGGCATGTCTAGGTTTTTTTTGCAATTGAGGTAAACAAAAGTGTAATTTTCTATTGGTGGCCTTTGGTTGTTTTAAAGTTCTTAAGATATAAAACAAAAGGTAAAAATTGTTTTTTAATTTTCCATTGTGATTTTAAACAAGTTTAGATCAAAACATTAAATGAAGTCATTAAGCAATATAGTGAGTATGAAAGGTGAAAACATAATTAAAGAAATTATTTGGGCTATCACAATTGTAATTTTGAAAAATTGTACCTGAATTTTAAATCTAAAACCATATTCAACATGAACATTGTCAATTTTTAAATTATCCATGTTGCAATAGACTTTAGTGGGAATCATATCTTTAAAATAATGAATATTAATCAAATAATGAACTCATAATATATGGACATTTGAAATGATGAACTATGAATGTCACGTAGATAAAATGAAAAGTGTAAACTTAAAAAAGATGTCATAACACTATTACAAAAATGAGGTGCAATTCATTAGTCTAAATCACTATGGGACTTTAAAAATGAAATAAGTTCATTACACTTTAGTGATTTCACCCCTGTTAAAGTTATTTCACTATAATATCGTTATATAAACATCATGTTTCATTACCAATTGACATAATTCAATATTATAATTTACTATGGTAAATAAGATTATTTTTATGTTGTTTTAAATACCTTATATATGTTATTTTATGATATACATTATATTATTTTAAGCTACATTAGTTATTCTATCTTAATGTATCGTAATTAGCTTGTTATAATAAGTTATTTAAAATTAAATTATTCAATTAACCTTAGCTATGCCTTAGGTTATTTTATTTTAAGTTAATATATGTTAATTCAAGTTATGTTTTAAATTATTCAAGGCCATTATACTTTAAGTTATTATTAGTTATTTTATCCCAAGAATAATACTTTAAATAATTTAAAATATAATATAATGACTTGAGGTAAAATAACTTAAAACAACCAATAATAACCTATGAAAAATAATTTAAAAAACTTTAAAAAACTATTAATAACTAGTGATAATATAACTTAAAATATCCAACAAAAGTTTATAATAAAATAATCACCAATAGTTGTAACATAACATAAAATAACCAACAATAATTTATAATATAATAGCCACCAACAGTCATTAATAGTCATTGATAACCACTAATATAATATCCATTAATAACCACCAATATCTACCAAAAGAACATCTACTAATAGATGTTAATAAAATAACCACCAACAATCATTAATAATCATTGATAACCACTAATATAATAACCATTATTAACCACCAATAAATATTAATATAATAACCACCAATAACCATTAATATAATAACCATTGATAAAATAATCATTAATAGCCATTATTAATCACCAATAGCCACTAATAAAAAAACTACTAATAGACATTAATAGAATAAACACCAACAACCACTAATATAATAGCCATTAATAACCATCATTAACCACTAATAAAAAAAACTATTAATAGTCATTAATATAATAACCACCAATAGCCATTAATAAATTTTTTATTAATAACCATTAATAGAATAACCACCAGTAGCCACTAATATAATAATTATTAATAACCATTAATAATTTTTTATTATTAATAACCATTAATAGAATAACCACCAATAACCACTAATATCCACCAATAAAATAGTTATTCATAACCATTAATAAAATATCCACCAATAGCCATTAATAACCTATGTTAATTTAGTTTATAATAACCACCAATAACCATTAGTAATCATCAATAGAATAACTACTAATAACCATTAATATAATAACCACCAATAACCATATATTAAAATTACTTAGAATTGCCAAAAATAATCTAAGGTGAAATAATTTACAATAAATAAAAATAACTTAAAGTGAAATAGCTTATAATAGCTTATAATTACTAATAATTGCATAAGGTGAAATAACCTTCAATAATCAAAAGTAACCAATAATAACCTCGCATAATTGAAAATAATTTAAGATGAAATGATTTAAAATAACCAAAAGTAACTTATAATAGCTGTAAATAGTCTAAAGTGAAATAATTTACAATAGCCAAAAATAACATAAAACAATAAAAAATAACTTGCAATAGTCGAAAATAGCCTAAAATGAAATAAATTAAATAACAAAAGTAACTTAGAATAACCAGAAATAGCCTAGGGTGAAATAACAAAAAATAACCATAACCATAAATAACCATAAATAGTGTAGGGTGAAATAATTTATATTAATGAAAAGTAGCTTTATAATAACTGAAAGTAGCCTAACATAGGTAACATTATTGTATTAGCAAAAAAATTATCCATTTACTAAACTTTTTTTTCTCAAATGAATCGCTATTAAAATGTTATTGAATAATGATATTCAAAAAAAATTGTTCAAATGATTCTACACTTTCAAAAAGAGATAAATGTAATTATGTACATTATTCAAATTTTTTAATGTAAATTCGAATCATTTCATTTGGACCAAAATTCAATAATATTTTAATTTTCAAAGTTTATGTTTTTGTAATGTTTAAAATGAAATATTTGATAAATAGAATGCAATGTAACATATTATCATAACAAATGGGGTGGCTTGGTGGTAGGGGTGTTTGCTTGCAATCCACCGAATATTTATCAAAGGATCAAACTTTAAAAGTGGTTTTTTCATGGTCAATAATGTTAAATTGATCAAATATTCCCCCATTTAGTTCCCTATAATAGGTGCCTAGGTTGATTATGTGGCCTACTTACGTAGGTTATGTTTTTAACCTAACTTAAGTAACAACATGTGTCAATAATTCATAGGTTGAAAATCATGAAATTATCAATAATACTATATATTAAATAATTGAAATTTAATTGATTTTCATGTTGCCTGGTTAATTAACTAGCAATGGCTTGGTAAATTTGTATTTCATTTGATAATAACCTTGTTTCATTAAGTATTAGTGAACCAATTCATTATCCATAACAATTTATTTTTGTTCACTAGGGGTTGACTAATTTCACTATGGTAAAAATGTCCGAATTCATTAAGGGTGAAATCCAGAGTGAACTAAGATGCATTTTGGTGTAGTGTAGTAATGTCAAAATTAAAATTAAAAACTAATTCATCATCAAATGAAAATTTTAAAAGTAAAATGCATTGAAATTTTCCTAATATAAAATATTTTGATTTTAAAAATTAAAAATTTCACAAATTTTTATCATTTATAAATCACTTCATATTAAATTACGCAAGCTTTCACTTTGAATTTTGAACCAATCACATTTTAAATGATATTCATTAAGTGGTCTACCAATATTTTTGACTAAAAAATAAGGGATAATTATAGATTTTATAATTTGGAAATTATCGTAATTGAAAATAATCTAATTAATCTATGATATGGACTTTTCAAAATGTCAAAAATGAACCACCTAACCATGTTTTTACTTTGAAGTGCATAAATTGTCTTATTCATCCATCTCCATGTTTAATGACATTAACACCAACAACTTTATGAACCTTCAAAACCAATGAAGTCATTGTTAACATTGGGAACTCAAAATGACCATGCATATTTAGATATGGCAAGCTCAAAAACAAAGGCTAATGGAATTAAACAATATAAAAAATACATGTATTGTACAATTATGCTTAAATAATTTTATTTAAGTATATTAAAATTTTAAAAATAAATTGTAATTGAATGTTGCCAATCAGTGGGTTGTCCATTTTTTTGCCCTACGCAAGCAAGAAGGAAAGAAAACATGTATGTTCACAACATATAGTGGTATTTATGTGCCCTCCAAGTTGCACAAGGAGTTCAACTGGGATGGGCCTTTTTTGATTTAGTTATATTTATTCATGTATTAATGCCATTACACGAGAGTGGTTAGTGAGCAAGTGGGTGTTAGATCCATGAACAATAAAATGTGAACAAGATGTTTGGGCAAGGTGAGGTGTTCAATTCTTTAATTTGTGTAAATGATAAGTAATGTAAATAATCGTATATATGATTTTGATGCATAAATGTTAATGACTTTGCACTTACACAATTTTACATATCATATATACTACTATTTACATTTACACACACAACATTGGTCATTATGAATGGAATAATGCTCAAGGGGGGCTTATTTTGAGAATGCCCCACTCCAAGGGCAATGACCTGACATAAAACACTCACAAAAAAACATTTTATTTTTTTCCATGATATTTGGTGGACATGGGTTTTTTCTAATAAAAATGAATGTTTACTGGAGTGAGCATTTTGCTTTTGAAAATACCTCATCACATGGCAAGGAATTTTTCCTTTAAGTAAAACATTTTAAAAATACATTATAATTTTTTTATCAATGTTTTTTTAATTTCATCATTTTTCATGATTATGTTTGAATTTGCAAAGATAGGTAGTGCCATTACACGATGAATTATTTGCTTTTATTTTATCATAATATCATACACAAAAATCATGTAAATGGTTCATCTACAATTTAGCTAGGTTATATATATTTAAAAATTTGATGAAGTGAATGACATTGATCAAGTAAGAAAAAATTGATTACATAATTACAACATACAACATTCACCAATGGATGAATTTGGAATTGATGATATTATGGAACAACTAATATAAATATCTTATGTGGATGAAATTGGGCCATATCAACACTTAAAGTTGGATGGATTTCACGACATTAATGAAAATGACAAATTGGGTAAAATGAATGTTACATGCCAAACATGAAATAATTGGTAACAAAAATAAAATTAATGATATGCATGATATCATACCATATGGATCAAAATGATTAATTTGATCAATTGATATGGATGAACATTTTCACATAGATGAAATTGACGATGTGGAATGATATGACTATATGAACAAGATTGATTAATGGTACAAAATGAAGACTCAAATTGGATTCAAATGAATGATACCATAAATGAAAACAACCAAGTGGATGAATTTGATAGTATGAATGAAGGTGAACACATGGATGGAATGGGACCATATCATTGAACTTTGTCACATGAATGAAATTAATGATAGGGGTGATGTACATGTTAATAATATGATTAAATTTGGAAGAATGGATGAAATTGATGACATAGATGACCTTAATTACAAAGATAGAGCATAAATGGGGTGCAATAAACAGAAAAATGATGTTTGAGTACATGGATGAAATTAAAATACTTGATGAATTTGATCGCATGTTTATTATTAATCATGTACATGAATTTCAACAATATGGATGAAAGTAATTTCATCCACATTGGAATTGCATTCATGTGGTCAAATGAATCCATGTTAAATTGAATTTCTTTCATGATTAATTCCACATTTTGACTTTCATTTATGAACACAACTTCATCCATATGTTTTGATTTTCCATTTCATTGTTTCGATCTACATGATCAATTTCATGCATGAAAAAAATAATAATTCATTGTAAAAAAAAAATCCCATATCATAATTAGTTTATCTACATGGTCAATTTATATGTGTGAAAATCTTCATCCATGAACAAATTATATTATCCTTGCAGGGTATAATCTAGTTGTTGTCACAACTTGTTTAAGAGATAACCTTTGTTGATTTCAACACATTTCATCCTTGCATATGGCCCTTACATCTTCATGATCAACTTCATTCACAAACAACATTCTTTCCATGGGTGTGCATCATTTTTGAAATTGTCATTTCATCCATCTACTATTCTTAAACCTTAGTTCATTGACAACCTTTCTATCCTTCTTTTTTCCTTCCCAACTTTCACTTTTATCTTCATTTCACAAAGCCATGTTCTAATTTTGTAGTGTAATTGGAAGGTACCTCATTAATTAATTAATTATATATATATTCTTTGTTCTTATGTGTAAGGTGTTTCAAAAATATGGAATGCTTGTTCCAATGGGTGTTCCATTTTTCAACATGCCTTGCATTTTTTTCCCATGATACCTATTAATGAGCATCATGGGGAAAATAAATAAATAAATAAAATCAAAGCAAGTTTTTGCATATGCTATGCATGTGTCGTGTGTATGGTTTTAGATTAACTTGTCATGTAAATAAAAATAACAAACTTATTTACATTCCATGTAAGTATAAGTGTAAAATTTATCATCCACGTCCATATAAATGTAAATGCTTCACCTTGGACATGTAAGTAATGCGAGTGTAAAATCATGTGAATGCATTTAAAGTTATGTCAAATTATGTAAATGTAAATGATTTTGAATGTCTTTTTAGAAATAGTTGCATTGATTTACATGGGGAGTAAATATGTAAATCATTTCAAAATTTAGAGTTGTTTTATTATTAACCTTTGTCTACTTAGATCAAAAGATATTGAAATGCACAAAATTTGAAGGGTCTAATTTCTAAACCAAAATTTAATTTTGGTTCCATTTTTTACTAATTAGAAATGATAGTGCCCCCTCGAGGCCCTTCCTTCCTCCCCCCTCCCCCCCCCCTTCTGGCCCCCCCCCCCAACAAGGTGCATTGGTAACTAACTACATAGGTAACCAGAGTAGATAGTAGGTAACTACTAACTAACTGCACACAGCCCTACCATCCGCCTTTTAATTTGGCTGGTTCTCTTTGTCTTTCTAGAAGTGTGTGAAAACGGGGGAAAAGGGCAAAAAGAAAAAGAAGAAAAAAGAAAAGAAAATACAGGGCCACGAATGCTCTGCCACTCTCTGAACGCCACACCCAACAAGAAAGAAATATCTGTGCTGCAACCCAGGGCAGAACTTTGCGGGCAGCTGGGCCAGCAGAAGTGGCCATCCACACAAAAGCTGTGGATAGACAACATTGAGGACGCGGGCAGCCCTAGCCTAGCCTAGCCTACCCTTTGCCCTCATCCCTGCCTGGCGCCAGAAGCTCTCAGCGAACGAGCCTGTGTAGCGAGCGCAAAGGGGACGGGGGAAGTTGTCGCGTGCAAGAGAGAGAGAGACAGCGTGCCTCTTTGCAATTTAGTTCCCGTCTGTGCTCTTGACAATCTTGTTTGATTTCGTTTTTTGTACTTCGGAGGTGCTCCTACAGTTGCTGTTGCACGCAGGTTGGTTTTTGGTTTGTTTGCGTTTTTCCTTTTTTTTCCTTTTGCAGGGTAAAACTCGTTTATTATGGCCTCGCTCGCCATGGCATCTTCATCTTCAGTCGCAGTTTTCGCGCCCGCGCCGGTCATGACGCAGCAGCCGACGGCAGTGTTTTCGTCGGTTTCGTGCGTGAGGATGGTGCATCCTCAGCGTTACGGAGTGCGGCGGAGGACTTCGCTGGCGGTAGTGGCCATGGCGCAGCCTCAAGGCTCCGGCGTGGAAACGCAGGATGACATCGACGCAAAGGTAAAGCGGAGATCATCTGAGACTCCTATTTGACCTTTAATGCATCTAAGGTCGTGACTAGTAAACGAACGACGCCAGAGTACTATTAGATTTAGGCGCGACTGCGTGTGGACTCGTTCTATGCTATGTATTCATTCTCGTGCCGCTGCTTCTTTCGTCATAACACGCCCTCTTATATCTGTGCAATTGGCGGGACTCAATACTAATATCTTGAGCTCCTCTCCAAGCTCTGTAGTCGAACCACGAAAGAACCGGACCTTCAACTCTCCGAAATTTTGGCGATGACTTCCAATCACTCGCTAGATTAACAGGTCTTCGACAATTGATAGCCGTTCCTCGTGTGCGGAAATGAAGAGAGCGAAGACATTGCTGTCGATGATCCCTTTATGCGGCAGTCTCTAGGTCCCCCATCTACCTGCTCGTTGCCAGAACTGAGGAATTTGTTATCAGTCATGGAGACAATATATGTTATGCATGACGCAGCACTGATCGTTCTGACGTTCTAATGATTTTCTGCAGGTTGCCAAGAGCCTGGAAGAGGCAAGAGCCACTTGCAAAGAAGATGAGACTTCAGCACCCTGTGCGGTTGCATGGGATGAGTATGAGGAACTGGCCGCAGAAGCATCACATGCCCGGGACCGAAAAAAGCTATCGCAAGATCCACTCGAAGCATACTGTGCTGATAACCCCGAGACTGATGAGTGCAGGGTATATGAAGACTGAGAGCTTGTTCATTCCGAATAGTTCTTGACTTCACTGGTATGTTCTAATTTCAAGTAAATAGAAAAAGTTGGATCCTGCACAGTCTATTTGAGGAAACAAATCTTGGGAGGAAGATGAAGAAGTTTTGGTCCTTTGCAAGTTTGCTCCAAAGTAATGTTGGTTTGAATTGGCAAGTTACAGGAATTGTAAATGGATGTTTGCCTTGTTTCACTTGTGTTTTTGTCAGAGCACATTTGTATGTGGGCGTCAAAAATAAATAAAATGAATAAAGTTGAATTGGTTTCCCACTCTGGTTGTGTGTGGTCACTTCATTTTCCTTTGGATGTTAGGTTGTGAGGTGGCACATTGATGTTGGTATTTTGAACAAATTATTCATTTATAGATTTGATGATGGGTGCAGGATTCTGTGCAGGAGACGCATGTATTTTACCTGAACTGGCTTATGGTTGCACCAGAAATTTGTCAAGCCTGTTGATTCTCTGCTGCTCCAGATAGGAACTTCAAACCTTGGCAGCTATGAACTCATATTACTTTAAATGCTCTGGGCTTTTGTTTTGAAGTTGTAAGTGGTCCCTCCTATGAGCTGCTATGTGTGTGTGGATATATCATTTGTTTTGGGTGATTCCTTTATTGTTTGTCTTGAGGACAGTCGATGACTTCCTGTAGATATGATGGTCATTGAACTCCTCATGAAGCAGTAAAGATCACAAGAATGGTACTGGTACATTTCCAATTGGTGTAAAGCAGAGAGATAACCAGCAAGCACATGGGAATATCTGCAATATTATGGAAATTCAATTCATTGAGTCGCACTGTTGCATGAGTTTGTGTCATCATCCATTAAACTCTTGCAGATGACAAGGTTGAGGGATTGAAACAGAGTAAATTGTATACTGATCCAAAGATGGAGTGCATGGATTCCTTGTGGTGACAATTAGGTGGTGTGGTATATCAGGTTACTAGCATTGGATGGGTTCCTAAAGCTCAGAGCAGGGTTTGTCATTGGAGAGTCTTTGAGATATTTTCTTGGTTTTGTTATCACATTCTAGTCTTGTTGTGCTTTTTGCTCTAGTTTGTTCCGACTGTGTTTTTCTTCTGTCTGGTTCTGCAGTCCTTGTCTGGAAGTTTTTGTTCGACCTGGTCATGTTCTTCACCTGGTCATGGTTTTATTAGTCATGAGTATGGAGATTTCTTGATACTCATGAGAGTGAATTCTGTTAGGACATTGTGTGGGATTATGGAATTAAATCGACTTGGTTTTGGAAGCTACATCATTGAAATCAATATTTTGGAGCTCACAAATTGAATGAATCTGTAATGCATTCCTATTTATCACTTTGGGAGTTCGGTTTGAGCCACAAATGCATGGTGTCAACAATAATAATTGAACACATTATCATGAAAGTTATATACATTAGAATGATTTTGTGTCCATTCATCAAATAGCAATGGACACTGCAACTAGGAACTCAAATGTGTATACAAATTCCATTCTACTAGGACAATAGTATTTTGATGAGAAAACACATCATATTAGGGGAAATATATGATGGACAACTATGGGTTTGACAATCCCATCCTCTTAGTTAGGCAACTATTTCAAAACTATAATAGACAAGGATCTCGAAAATCAAGGTCAAATACTTCATAAGCTTTCATCGTTTAGCATTTTTATTTCATCATTGTCAACAGAAAATTCCACATATTACTTCACTAATGTCAACAGAAAATTTGTCTTTGAAATCATAGATACACACACATTGGCAAATGAAGTTGAAATGTCTTCAATGATTTTATTTTTTTTTGTTTTTTTCAAAATTTATTGAAAAGATCTCATTAAGCCCTCATGGAGATAAAGCTTTTTTGTAAAAAGCTTTGCTATTCGATGTTGAAATTTCCCAAAAAAAAGGGTTTAAAAGAAAACTGTAACTATGTGTGTGAGTGTCATTAACACACAATTCATGCAATGGTTTTTTATTGGCAAAAGTTTTGCATTAAAAAAAAAACCTTTGCAACCCAAAAACATAAAAATTGGATGGTGCAAATGATTCAAAGAAATTTTTGGAAAAAAAGGGCTTAAAGTTGTCACATTGTGAGGAAAAATATTCTGAAGTTGCCATATTTAGACAACAGCTTCCAACATATCGCCAAAAATATAGTATGGATCCAAAAAATTTCTACTTTCATCTCTGACCTGTAGCCAAATCTTGCTAAATCCTATTGAGGATGATCCCCAACCCCACCCCCCCCCCCCCCAAATTTGAAAAAAAAAAACACACTGAATTCATGCACTAATAACACACTATTGCAAGCATCACCAGAAATTATGAAATCACACTCAATGTGTACATGATGCACTTAATGAATTATGGTTTATATTGCTTCAACTATTGACTTTAATAACAAACTAACAATGATGAAATTATAAGTAAAAGATTAGTTTCAAAACTATTTAGTGTTAATTAGTGTAAGGAGCACAAAATCTATCACAACAAAAAGAATTGCACAGTCTGCATGACATTAATGAAATTTTTTTCAGAGAAAGGAGTGAAAAGATTGTCCTCAGTAATTTAATGCTGAAGCCAAGATGCTCTGTTTCTTCATGGCCCATCCACTTCACTTCTTGTCAGCTCAAACTTGTTAGCATTTGAGGAGATTGTCCACATCACTTTAAATGAGAACACAAAAGAAGTGAGAAACATATGTGTACTCCCCCTTTGATACTTAAATTTTGCTACAGCTAGAATAACAGGGCATTTCCTACCCACAACTCATATGTAATCCAAAATTGTGAGAAGTGCAGAGAAAATACAGCTACAATACAACTTGTTGTGAGTTCAGTAGCTTTGCTCCACCCTGTGACAGCATCAAATTGGTCCTTGAGTTGCCTACACCCCAGCCAGAGTGAACCAACAGCCGTCTGCACACCATGAGGAATGGATGGTGGGTGTATAGGAAACACTTGAAATTCCATTGGGTTCTAGTTCCTTAACTAAACATGGCAGTTAGCTCAGTTTCTGTCTAATACCTACCTATTAAAAGTCCACTGGCCCTTACCTGTGTACTGACTTATCAACATGCATCTCCTTACCTAGTAAACACCTACTATCCTACCTACCCACCTATGTACAGGATCTGCCCTTCACAGGATAGGTTACCAAGGTGAAACCCAATGTCAACTCACATGGGGTTTATCCACAATAGGCTTCCAGTGGCACTGGTGGCTGCTGGTTTGATCAGGCCCTAAAACCCTACATTCCAAAAATTCATGACCAATTTCAACCATGTCTCATCACTCCCAAGGATTCACTACAAATTTACATTGTCATAAAAAATGCAAGGGAATAATTGTTTGACTGTCAGCCAGTCCCACTAAAATCCCTACCCCAGCCCCTCAAAGCAACATGGGATTCAACTCTGAAAGGGGCAGAGCACTCATCAATCTGGCATTGTCTCACAGGCTGCATTCATCACTGGCATTTCAAGCTCACCGCTAAAATGTCCAGAACAAGCATATGAGCAACTATCCCAGAGACTTTAAACCCCTCCACCTCAGAATTTGATGAACCATTTTAGACCAAATGTCTTTGCATCCACAAAAGAATACAGTCTGGAACAAAATTTGAAATAGAATACAAGTACGTTGGGTCATCAGAGGTAGAAAGAGGAACTTTAGTTAGAGGAGAGTGAGAAGACACCAGAACCCTTGTTCAGTTTTCAGATGATATCTGGTTCAAGCATAAGTAGCCAATCCTATAGGGGGAGGAGGACCACCATACGGTGCAGCAGAAGAAGAAGCCTTGGATATAAGAATATAGTAAAGCTCACTCAACACCATTGTAATGAAGGTCAAGAAGGCTCCTGCAATAAACAAGCTTTTCTTTACTTGCTGACATGTCACATTCCTATTGTAATACCCTTGTGTCTGTATTTTGTTTGCAGTTGCACCTACAAGTAGAATAAGAAACGCCAAAATGAAAACCAACCTGCAAAAAGCAATACATTTATTATTATTAGCAGATGGACCCAAATTGTGTCCTTTATTCAAAATTGTAATCCATGAGACAATTAAGAAGACAGAGTTTTAAAGGATTGATTACCATGAAAATATGAACGCAACTACAGCCCACGTGCGAGCAGCACCAGGACTGTAAGCAACCCCACAGCACAGACATCGTGTGACAATTGTAATGAACAGTTGGGCAACCAGCAAACAGACAAGTGCACCTACAGCAAGTCCAGTTGCTGTGGTGGCAGTGTATTTACAAATCAAATATCCAGCTGCATCTGTTGTTTGTGTAGCCTGCCAGATAAAAGCCATTGCACCATAACCATCATCAGTTGTTTCTGTCTTACTGTCCCAAGGGAACTTCAAGACAGTAGCAAGCACATTTGCATTCCTCATTGAACTTTCCAACCTCTTGAAGGTTTCACATGCAGGAAGTAAACTATTGCTATCAAGCATGGGACATGAACCAGAAGAATTTGTGCCCATCACAACCAATTTCACCAATGACAAAATTGGGTCCAGCTGCCACATTTCTGCCATGGAGCTAAATGATATAGTCTCCTTTTGTCAACAATGTATGCAGATTCAAAAGAAATAAAAAAATAGCAATAACCCTAGTCGAGATCTTGAAATGTTTCTTTCTCTGCAGAAAGCCAAGACAAGAACATCTAGGGTGCTTGAAAAATTAGGGTTGTGCTACCAATGTGACAATTCCACAAACGACAACAGCAAGCAATTTTCTTTGTTTGCTCTCTGTCTGTTTGTCTGTCTATCTACATGTATGTATGCATGCATGCTTGTATCTGCCTTGAAGACCACAAACAGACAGCCGAAAAATCAAGGAATGAGAAGGAGAAGATACAGATAGAGAGACCCTAAACCCTAAAACCTAAACACGCAGACACAGAGAGAGAAAGAGAGAGAGAAACACACACACACACACACACAAGAAAGAAAGCAAAGAAAAAAAGAGAGGCGGAGGAAGAAGCGAAGAAGATGATGATAAGCAGCAAAACCTGGCTTCGTTGAGACTCAGCACCAATGGCAAGGCCAAAAGCGATAATGAAGAAGACAAAGCTGATGCCTAACACCAGTTTAGACGCTCCACCTTTCCCACCCAAGCTCCCCATGCTTTCCAAGACTCGCCACTGCAAACCTCCTCGCCGACTTGATAAATAAGCAAAAATGCCACAGTTAGTGCACAATGTACCAGAGATCCGGGCAGCTCAAACCCAAAACTCTAAACCTAGATCCTTTGAGGAGGAAAACAAACACAACAGAAACAGCATTAGGAGCAGCAGCAATGCAAGCACGCAAGCAAACAAACAAGCAAGCAAACAAGCTTCACGTGAGGCGCTGCGAGGGAGGAGGGACCAAAACATGGACCAAAACAAGGGGGGACCAAAACAGGGATCAAAACAAAGGGGGAAACAACAGAGGACTTTTTGAACAGGGGGAAAGTTGAACCAGCGTTTTTTTTCAAGAAAAAAATTACTGGCGGAATTTCGCCAAAAGGCGAAATAAGAAATAAAACATTGGAAAAAAATTGATTTTGGAGGTAATTCAGTCAGTCGCCAGAAGTGAGGAAAAAAAAATATTGAATTTTTTTTCTCAGATTTAGTATATATTTAGTTTGTGTAGCCAAATATATAGAAGGATGATTAAAGATTTGTACTTTATTTCTGGTTTATTTATAGCCAGATTTGGCTAAATCTTCCTAGGGATGATTATCACCAGTTCTACATCTTCCCAATGGATGCATCTCCACTTTGGATGGATACAAAGAAGAATTATTTTAAAAACACTTGGAAATAACAAACAACAAACCATGGAGGGAGGACCAGTGATTTTTTTCATTGGCGAATTTTCGCCAATTTTTGACATGAAACAAAATAATTTTGACCTATGCAAATGATTTTTTCATGGTTTAAAAAAAAAAAAAAAAAGGACCCAAATTCGCCTGATTTTCATGAAAAAAGAAAATTCAAAATCGCCAGATTTGTATGATAAGTTCCAGGAGGTAGCCAAGAGTATACAAAGATCCTGTTTTTAAAAAACTTTTGTACATACATAGCCAAATTTGGCAAAATTATCTTCTGGATGATCACCACTTTGGCTACATCACAAAATCCTTTAAAAAAAACACCTTGTTGTGGACTTGTTATTATGCCTTAGGAGTGAGGGGGAAATCCAACTTCATTGGCCGTGCTTAGTAGACTGGGAGCAATATAGTGTTGAGATTCATTATAGAGTTCCCTAGCTTCAAGGATATGCTTATGGGTGAGGGAGAATTGAGCTTTACCAGCCATGCCTTGGTAAACAGGGAGGGATTCATACAATGTTGAGATTCATTTTAGAGTAGCTAGGTTCAAGGGTCTTTGGCCCTTACTAGTTTGTGGGTTGCGTTTTCATTAATTCATTGTGACTTTCATGGATTCAGAATAAAAAGTCAGAACTTGAAGAAGTTTTTGTCCACCAACATGAAGACTTTTGAAATGTGCTTAAAATAAATAAAATTTTCATGGGGTCATCATATTCATGTCTCGCTACTATTCTTGGTATGGTTCTATTTTTTTGGTGGTCCTTTGGGTATGGTGTATGAGCTTTTACGAGAATGTTTTGTCCCAAATGATTCTACGAATGACTTTGACTTTTTTTTCGAAATATGTGGGTACATTGATTGAAATCATGTTTCATTTTCAATATCACGTTTTGTTTTTCGCATCTTGACTCTTAATGTTTGAAAAACAATTTGGAAGCATATGTCCTATCATGATCAATGTGGTGACCTATCATTTAGTTGCTCACACTCTAACTATTCAATTTAAGGATACTCTTGCAAATCATTTTAATCTTCATTAATTTGGTGTAATGAGTTGAGACAAGTGTGAGATAGTTGTTCATGATTACATGAAGAATTATCAACATTAGGGTTTCTAGTGTAGCCATCAAAATGTGTAGTTTGGTTTCCATAGGGGTTGAACCAATCTATATCATTTCCTCCTGGCTTTTTTACTCGGGAGACTTGGGGTTTTTGTATTTTGGGTGCACCGATGGAATCCACATCATTTGTTGAATCATTTGTTGAAGCTTTCCATGAGGATCTTGGGATAATATTTAGTCTCCTTATGTTTGCAAATCTTCAAACGGCTTTTGCAATGTTTTTGTTGTGTTATGCCCAACGCCTAGGCTACTTGCTTTTTATAGTGTTTCCATTTCCAAGTATTTTGTATCATTATGCTAAGTTCAGTACTCGTACCATAGCTACATTGCAAAAATTATTTGGTGTGGGATCTTTTTATGGTTTAATTGGTCACCTAGCTCATCGTTAGGCCATTCTTCCTACTTTTTCGGAGAGGCTTGGCCTTTTTTTTGTGGGTTGGACTATTCCCCTTGCATTCTTAGGGTGTTGGACATTGATTATTCTTGCATTTGTGATTTGTTTCCAGCAAGATGGTCACCTTATTCTTCTAGATGTAGTAGCACATGTTGAGACTAACACTTCCCCATTCAAAATGACATTACAAGATGTTTAAACCATGTTACCCCAAGTTGTCTGTTCTTAGGTCCCACCCTTTGAAAGTTTAATGGTTCAATTTTATCCCCAATTGCAGAGTTTTTTGGTGGATTATCAACACGTGCAGAAGTTTGTTTTACTTCTAGTAGATGTTTTTTTAGATATCATGTGAACACATATTTGTTCATGTGTGGGTCTAATGGCGAGCACTTGGTTATTAGCTCATCCTACCACACCATCATTTTGTTCATCGTCAGCCCATTTTCTTATAACACTACGTATCCATCTTGGCTTGCCACATCCTATTATTGCCCACCTTTCAGAATGTCACTATGGTCATATACCATTGACAATCTAGGTACCCATTTGTTTTGGTGCCCCTATAGGAGTGAGCGTACAACAACCCACAACACATTTCGGGACATTGTTACAACTATTCCTTTGGAGAGTGGAACACATGTTTAGAAAAAGGTCTCCCACCTTTTCCTTCGCCACACCCAACAACGAATGGATATCCTTATCACCAAAAATAACTTCCAAACTTTGATGGACACTGTCATTGTTGATCCAATTCACATAGATATGGTGTAATGAACATCAACAACAACACATACAACGACGATGGTTGCTCAAGAAAAAACATGATCCTATGCCAAGCGAACACTAGGTGATGACTTCATTCCCCTTATTATTAAGATGTATGGGTGTTTTCATTCTTGTTTTGATTCATTTTTGACCACTTGTGCACAAACCACCATTACACATCATCATTAGTTTTCTTTAATACTTTCAATGTTTGTTTTTCACTATCAACAATGTGTGTCCATAGCCTTGCAGCGTGTGCAAGCCATAACAAATTTTTAACGAGTTGTTGCACTTGGCTAGGGTTTTTCATCTCTTCCACACATCATAGTTAATGCACCTTCGTCACTAGCTAATTTGTGGTAGACAACAATTTTTTTGTCTTAGGTTTTCTTTGTTATTGTTGATTGTCATTTTGTAACCATTGGTCCTATTTGCATAGGATTTTTTCCTTATTTTTTGTTGATTGTTTGCTTTTGTTTTTTCTTTGGGTTGTGTTTACTTATGCTCTCATTTGCCTTCTACTTTTGATGGATGGGTTTCTGTCATTGATTTTTATATATAAAGTTTTTTTTCTATTCTTGCACACCTCTTATAGGTGATTGGACACCAAATTATATGTTAATTTTAACAAGTGGGTGTTAGAGTGAGCTAAAATTTATAAAGTTCAATGCAATTTTTTCCTTTTTCTTTTCATTTTTAAATATATAACATCATTATCAATCATTTCATATACATATAACATTAATCAACAAGCTTGTGAAAAATTGTCCATCATTCCAATTATTTTTGGCACAAATTTTCATTTTTTTTGACCTGAAAAATATGATTTTGACACATACAAATGATTTTTACTTTGGGTGGGGCTGGGGGGTGGGAGATCCCAACATGCTAGATTGCCCCCAAAAAAAAATTGTTAAATTTTTTCAATAGGTTCTAACATGTAGCCAAATTTTAAAAGGATTCTTATTGTTTTTTAGCTTTCATATATGGTCTATAGAAAAATTTGCTAAATATTCTTGTTGATGATCAATAATTTGGCTACATCTTTAAAATATAAATATAAATATAAATATAAATAAATAAATAAACACTAGTTCAAACTTAGGAAAATTGACCAAAAACCGAAAATTGTGTGAAAATATAATGGTGAATTTTCTTCTCAAAATACAACATATGCAAACTTGGGTTTAATGTTTTAATTTTGCCAAAAAGAAACCCAAAAAAATTGTCCATCAACTTCCCCAAAAGAAGTTTTTTAATATGTTATTTTCACCAAAATGAAAATTTAAAAACCCTAATGTCACTTCCTTGCTCACTTAGACATCAACAAATGTTACAAAAAAAATCTAAACCCTAAATGGTCAAATTGCCAAACAGATAAAAGCCAAAAAAAAAAGAAAAAGAAAAAGGGAGGTTGTTGATGTAACAAATTGTGTGAAGTTGATTGCCTAAAAAATTGACTTAAAAAGGTTGTTAGGCTATTATTATTGGCACCTAAAATTTATAGTTCTACTAATAAACCAGACCAGCTGAATATTGGGTAAGGCAGGGTATATATATAATATCATTGGCCAATGGTTCTCAAAAGTTGTAGCTCTAGGTATCACAGTCGGTTCTCATTGGCCCTACTTTTTCATAATCATATTGCTTCTTGGATGAAAACATCATGACTGCTCTTTTCATGGATGAAAATAATACTCATCATACATTCATTTCAGCTATTTCATTAATGACTAAAATAATAACAGATAGGCATGAAATTTTATTAAAAACATAGTACTAAAAAGTTACTCATATATATATATATATGCAAAATTAACTCTAGTCATCCCCTTCTTGTTGGATGAAGCACAACACAATAAACCCAAGTACTCAACTCTATGGTCATATTGACAAGGGGTTTCAGTAGTCAGAAACCCTTACATATTCTTTGACCCACCATGTTGTATTTTTTTTCACCTGGTTGGTTGGTTGGTTCCATTGCAACCGACCAACCAACCAAGTAACTAGAATTTAGAGAAAGAAAATATTCATCTAGTGATAGCACAAGCAATTGTACATGCACTAGTTATCAAACGCCTAGGGTTAGTTTTCACATGGACAAAATGAATATATATATTTCAATTTCTTTATAAATATATAATAATAATAATTTCATGAACTACTATAACATTTTCATAGGAGTGAAATTATTCAGGTCTTAGTTTGCAATAATTATGATGGTTTTCAACACCTTAACTTCATATTTTCACACAAAATCATTTCATTATTTTAAAAATGATTTAATGATGAAACTCACCTTGTCATATATATGAAATTAAGCTTGAAAGGTGTACAAAAGCTTTGAACATGTGTTCCCCAACTTATGGTGTTTAACTAATGAAAGTGCTAACAACAATTGTAAAGGCAATTGCAAAACAATTGGTCCCATGGGAGTGTTAAGGGTGGAGCCATTGTTCACCTGGGATATGATCATCATAGTTGTTAATTATAAATTTAACTAGCTTATATTTCAATCACAACGTGAATTTTCTATTTCAAGTAACTTGTAGAAAATCAATTATTCCATCTTCCATTTTTGTACTCTAGTTTCAAAGGTTTCAAGTCTAATTTTCTCCATGTATAAGTACATGATTTTAATGGACAAAATGTTTATTGAACTCATCTACCATAATTTTCATACTTTTTTTCTTTTAAACTTTCTTTTTGCATTTTCAAATCTTACAAAGTTTCTAACTCCAATTCTATACAAAAAATTGTTTATAACCAACATATCCGTGAAGAAGACAAGCACAAGTAGCCTTCTAAAGCCTTACTTGCAATACATTTTCTAAATTGCCCTCCCTTGATAGCAAGCTTGAAAATTGAAAAATAAAACATGATGCAATTCTATTTCAAAAATCAACCTTTTGCCTTTTTCGAGTTGTTTTTGACCTTTTCAAGTATATGAAAATCATTTTTTCATGTTTTTTGCATAGGGATGTCATGCATCTAAAACACTTATAATACACATATAAGTACAACAAAATATTTTCCACACAATATTCAACACATAATATTTTTTTTGATACTTTTGGAACACCTAAAAATAACAAAGCAAAAATTCTTGAATGCAAAATTGTGTGATGAAAATACACAAAAAAGAAAATCACATAGACCTAAATACAAGTAACTACCAAGGGAGAATATGTAGTTCAAAGTAGGTTACACTACGGAGTTACTATGTTATGCATTGTTCACTCTCTTTCATCACTCCTTGTTACTTTCTATATCCATGCACTAGTCTATCTTTCAACAACACTTTAAAAGGCCTCCAAGATTTTGAAGGTTGTAACCACATAGGCACGTAATTTAGGGGATGTATGCTTGTAGGAGCAAATCTTCCCCCAACATAAAATACGAAAGGTTTTTCATTAGAATCATAGTAGAAGGTTTGCATGCAAATAGCGAAAGGTCCGTTTCAATGGATGAGGGCATCTTGCATGTGAGAGTTGATTTCAAATACAAAGGAACAAAAAAAATGCATGGATGATTTCTTTATGACCCAAGTTATAAACTTAAGCAATGACCCCACATAATATTTTCTAGGGCCCCTCCCTACCTCCCTCCCTAGTGGCCAAAACACCACATGAAATCTTACCAATGTTGAAAACAACCCTAGTCTACATTTTCAACACTATCTATACAAGGTTGAAACTCCCTTCAACTAACTACTAGGCTCTAGTGGATTCCACACAAAATGTACAAGATTGAAATGCATTTGACAAGTTGTGAGTTCAAGTAATAACAAAAGAGAAAAGGAAGTCCTTTTAAACCCATAAAAGAAGTAGCTTCCATACTACATTTGTTGGGCCCCCTCATAGTGTGCTTCACCACTTTGTCTTCTTTCTTTTGTTTTGTATATAGCCTACTTTGGAAAGCATACACTCAAAGCAAGACTTGTTCAGATTTGTTGTCAGGAGGAGTCAAGGCAATGATATTGTGTTTAGATTCATTATAGAGTATTGTAGCTTTAAGGGATTTTGGACCCTAGGTAACAATAGGTCTATTTTTATATGAGGATTTTTGAAAGATGATATTTTGGCTTGTGTTGAAACTTGAGATTAGTTATAGATTCGTAATCTCTTGAAGGATTTTGGTTTCTTTTAGAGGATGTAAATGGCAAGGGCACATTGTAATTGACACATCCCTTGTTATTATAAGCCAAGAGGTTGGCTACACTTGAACCTAACCTAACCCTCTAGGGTTCAGACTTTTGGTTGCCAGGTTTAGTTAGGTCTCCCACTCTCAGGAGTCCTCAGTCCACAAGTCCTTCCTCCCTCACAACTAATATCACATAAAAACCCTCCACACTTTTGTGGCAGTGTAAATGGACAATGCCTTAAGGTGCATTCACACCTAATGTTAAGTCAGTGTTAAGTGAAAATCTAGGTGGCATCCTAGGTGGCACCCAATATTAAATGGGTGATTGTTTAACAATATTAAGTGAATGTTAACTTAACATTAAAAAAATCTTCCTGGTAAATAGGTTTAGGTCCTAAATGGCTAGCTCAGTGTTAAGGGGACTTAATACTAGAGTCCTTAACACCACATGTGAATGCACCTTTATATGACCTAATTGGGCATCAAGTGCACATTTTGTGTATGGTAACACCCTTGGATTGGGGCATTCTTGAAATAAGAGCCCACATAAGGTGGAGAAGTGTTTTATTTATTTATTTACTTATTTATTTTTGTGCTATCAAAAATTTGGCAAATTTTCACAAAAGATAGCAAAATTAGTTGAATTTAAAACTGGAAAAAAAAAATTCCAATATTTTCTCAAATTTTCCTTGTCAAAAAATAGCAAAATTTTGCTAGGAAAAAAAAAAACGGATGTGGAGCCAGAGACCCTTATTTTGGGAACGGCCTGGTCCCAAGCATTCTAAATCTTATATAAGAAAATGGTGTAGCCCATATTCTTATAGTAGTTTGCATTTTTTTTTCAAAATGGCACAATCATTTCCCCAACTCTTCATCTCCCTTCAAAAGAATTTTCATGCATGGGTCTTCTTCTTCTTCTTCTTCTCCATTCTCTTGAGCGTTCATCTCAAACCCAAAAATAAGAAAGTGGCAATGTTGTTGACCTATGGTAAAGAATTATTGTCCATGTCTTCAATGCAATGTACCCCCAAAAAAAAAAAAAAAACACATGACCCCAAAACCCAATGGGGAAGGCTCAGCATGCACTCAAAGTGCATTGATTTTTTTTTTCCTTTTTTCTTTGTTCTCAACATGTTCCCTTCAAGTTCTCAATGAATTCCCCCCCCCATCAAGTTCTCAATATGTTCCCTAGGTTCCCAATGTGTTCCCAATAGCGCCTCACTTTTAAAAAAAAAGAAAAAAAAAACAAACCGGTGGCTGAGCGGCTGAAGACAAAGGACTGACCATGCGCGTCAGCCCTGTCGCTCAGCCACCATTGCCGGCAAGAAAATAGGCACCGCTTGCGCAGGCCTAGAGGGTGTCAAACTACCTACTACAATACTGAAGTCTGAGATGAATGGGGGAGAACTGGCAACTAGGGTTTCATCCAATTTCCTGGGTATGCTAAACAACCTAGTGGGATGAACAGGTAATGGAGTTGATTTTGTCAGGGTGATTTTGTCAGGTGCATTTAGCACATTTGCACTAGTAATGAATAGCTACTACACATTTTCACCAGTGTTTTTTTCTTTTTTAAATAAAATAAATTCTGATGTAGCATCATCATTAGCAGAGATTTTTTATTTTAAAACATCTGACAAATTTTTGTCTTCAACCAAAAAAAAAAGAAAAAAAGGGTAATTTTTGGGAATTTTTTTCTAGTATAATTTTGAATAATTCTGCTAAATTTTTGGGAAAATTTTCTTCATAGCTTTGCAGGTAGGTAATGGAAGTAAGTGGTTACAAATGTAGGTGGGTAGGTAGGTAGGTAGATAGGTAAGGCACTTGATGGGGTACTAGGCATATGAATGTTTAGTACATAACTAACCAGAGGTTGTCCCTTGGGTTGCTCCAACAACAACTTGAACTTTCTCCTGAGTTGTCTATTATGCACTACAGAAGCCCCCTGGGGTGGCAGATTCAACGATTTAGAGAAGACATTATTATATTTGAAAGACACATTTTGGTCCCTATTACATGTGTATGATCAATTACCATAAGATTATGTCATATAATGTGGTCGAGAAAATGCCGTAATCTGCCACCCCAGACCTTGATGTACTAGAGAGCTTGGCTCCTACTTAGGATTACACCTTGCTTGCCCATCCCTACCTAGGCTTGCTTGTAATGGCCATCTTAGGGTGGAGTAGGGTTTACATGCTTGTCCCAAGTAGGGTTCACATTATTCAAATGTTATGGCGATAGAACCATGCTCATCCCAAGTAGGGTTTCACATTATTCAAACATTGCGGTGATAAAATCATGCTCATCCCAAGTAGGGTTTCACATTACTCAAACATTGCGGCAATAGAACCATGGTTCATCCCAAGTAGGGTTCACATTACTCAAATGTTGTGGTGATAGAACCATGCTCAACCCAAGTAGGTTCATATTACTCAAATGTTGGGGTGATAGAACCATGCTCATCCCAAGTAGGGTTCACATTATTCAAACATTGCGGTGATAGAATCATGCTCATCCCAAGTAGGGTTTCACATTATTCAAACATTGCGGCAATAGAACCCATGTTCATCCCAAAGTAGGGTTCACATTACTCAAATGTTGCGGTGATAGAACCATGCTCATCCCAAGTAGGGTTCACATTATTCAAACATTGTGGTGATAGAATCATGCTCATCCCAAGTAGGGTTTCACATTACTCAAACATTGCGGCAATAGAACCATGTTCATCCCAAAGTAGGGTTCACATTACTCAAATGTTGCGGTGATAGAACCATGCTCATCCCAAGTAGGGTTGCCGCACAAATGCTCACAAGAAATTGTGTAAGGGGTGTTGTTTTAGCATCTTGGTTGTTTGTGGTTGCAAACCGACCATGATCTTCCATGATCTTACACTCTACTAGCCTAATCAAATGTGTCTTCCTCCTCACCCACAACTTTTGAACACCAAGGACCAAGTAGGAGTCTAGGCTTCTAGTGTCTTTCCCCAAGGAGGGCATATTGGACTAAGTTGAGTTGTGACAAAAGTGGTTAAATACGTTAAACCAAGAACGACAAGAAGAACAAGGAAAGATTGATTCTCTCCCTTTCCCAATGCCTACTACAAAGTGGGCCATTTCCCAAGGCACAAAAGGAGGAGGGAGACAAATTGGGGATCCAGGCTAAAATGGACCCCACCCACCCACCCCACGTGAGGGTGAATTTGGTAAATTTTTTGGACATAATTTTGTCTAGCCTACTACTAATAGTCCACTTGAAGAAGGTGGTTAAAGTAAAGCCCATGATTTTGGGTGGGCTACCTCTTTTTGTGGGTTAAAATTGGCATGCAAAGTCCTTAATAAATAAAAGTCTTTTCTTCAAAAGATAACTTGGAACACTTCATAAAGTCACAAGAATTTTCTATAACAATGTTTTTTTCGGGGTGAATTTCTGAATTTTATTTTATTTTACTTGAAAAATATGGTTTTGACACATTCAAAGGATTTTTGAGATAAAAATTGACCCTAATTCACTAGCTTTTTACAACAAAAGTTCTAGACAAAAGTTGTTAAATAGGTTAAAGATTTGCATGTGTATTTTGTTAGTTTTTAATGGTGTTGGGCATGGATCTAATAGCACATGACAAGTGGATAATGAAATCAATCTTCCTCTATGTGATGTAGTGACCTTGCATCCAAAGTATGTGAATATCCCTTCTCAAATATGTATCTATTAAGGAAGGTTGTTTGTTTGTTGTGTTGAGATCTCCCAAACCACAACACCCCCATTGTGCTCTTGGTATGGTTTGAAAACCCTTGATGAGTAGAGATGGGTACACTGAGGTGGTTTGGTAGTGTTTAAAACCTACAGCACAAGAGTTATTGAATATTGAACAATTTTGTCAAAAAAAAAGACCCCAAAAAAAAATCAAAATTAAATATTCAAAATTTTTTAGGGCAAGCTCTTGGAAAGTTAAACTTTCAGTGAGATTTCTTGAAGGATTTCCTAATTTTTAAACCTAAGGTGAGAGAGATCTTGAATTTTGAGTAATTCTGCCATTGAAAATTAATTTCAAAATTATAAAAAAAAATTCACAATTGAGCTCTATTGTCTAGGTCCTATTCACAAATAGGCTTGCAGCGTAGGCCACACACTAGTGCATATAAGATTAGAGTTGAAGAATCACTCCAAATCCACATAGGTCTTTTTTTCTTTTTTTAAAAAATATTTTTTTATAGGCAAGTAAGAAGATCTTATTGTAGAGTACATAGGTATGTTTTTTTCCTAGTAGATTGTAGCTACATAGGAATCAAGTGGGTTTAGTTGTTCAAGAATGTTTGACAAGGTAAAATGATTTTTTTTTGGGGACTTTGGGATTTGGGGAAACATAGCAACATGGTCTGAGTAGCATAATATAAATTTGTTTAAAATTTCAATGCAACTCCTCAAGAAGGGTAGTAGCTAGGGATTAGGGAAGTACACCTCTACTTGTGACAAAGTCTTTAGAGGAGATGTACCATTCACTTGTAAAAAAACAAAAGATGATTCCTAGTTTTTAGTTCATGTTTAAATTTAGAACCATGAATGGTATTACTTTTGATAGGCACATTAGCATATTAGCTATAGAGTCATCAATTTTCTTTTGTTTATCATATCAACCCTCCTCTAAATCCAAATCAATTTGTGCAAAAACAAAGAAAAACAATCATTTTTTGGTTGGCCTTGCCATTTGAAAATGTTAGAAATTAAAAAAAAAAAGGAGATGTTGAGTTACTAATCAAATGTGATTATGTGAGTTTTTCAACCTTTGATAAAACTACTACCTAATGTTATCCCTTTTTTAATTGTTGCAAAAGGCTAATGCAATTCCTTCACCTTTATACATGCTTTGGCACCTAATTAGTCACATGTGTTTTTTTATGAATAATTTACTTGGCAACCCTTAATATAGATGGGTAGGCTATGGTAGCTAATATGTAGCATGGGTTAGTTGTGAATTGAAACCAACATGTGCAAGTTGGATTTGAGTTAAAATGGCTTCGTATTCCACAACATATCATAGATATCTAGAAAGTAAACAAAACATAACATTAGTACCTAGAGTTTGATGATGAAGGGGGGAGGGGCAAGATTTTGAAACATAATAAAAGATACATTACTATTACATGGGGAATGAAATTCAATTGATCACAAAATTTAATATAATTTGAGATTTTTTTTTGAAGCATCTTTGTTATTGTTATAATAGCTTCAACTCCCATGAATTAGATATTGTGATATTGAGTTTCAAAATTTTATATTTTCGTTCAATAAAAAAAATCGCTTTGTGAATAACAAGGTTTGAGATTGAAATTGGGGGTGAAAGGAGGCCACAAAGGCAAGGGTACTTTGCAAAAAAAATTTATTGTATGAAAATGCTAGCAATCCATTTTTATACCCAGACTATCATACACATTAAAAATGTATTATTGTTAGATTTTTGCCCTTTTCCATTACTACAAATATCATGTATTTGTAATAACTAGGCATCAATTTTTATATGTTAAGCTCCATGTATTTAATAATTATATTGGTAAAACTTTGCACACATATGCAAACAATTTCTATTTTAAAACAAGGAATAATATTGTGCATGCACACACAAATTCCTAGACACACATACACACCAACATACATGCAAAATGTTTCCATCATTTGTTAATTCAAAAGAATAATGTCACGTGATCTCAATTACTTTGATAAACACAATCATTTCCATGACTTTTAAAGTTTTAATGCATGGCCTTACTTTCCCATTTTCACCTTTAAAAAAAGTGAGCAAAATTATGTGAATTGTTCCCTCCATTGATGGTCTTCTTCCCTTCAATTCTTCTATTCCTCCCCTATGGTCCTTCTCCATAATGCCCAAAATCTTCCTTCCTAACTTCTATCATTTCTTGTTTATATGAACATTTATAACTAATTGCTTATTATTACTAATGTGATATTTAAGTTAAAAACTATGTCTTCTTATTTGGTTGCCATCAAGTTGGCTATCCTCCTAATCAATAGTTGTTACCGACCCCAAAAAAAAAAATCCATTAAAATTTTAATAATTCATAACTTCCTCAAATGAACTCCAATTTGAATGTTTGAAGGGTCTATCTTATAGCTTTTGGAAAGAGCCTTTTAATCATGTTTTAAACCTCTCAGCTAAAATTGGTTTGATTTCTAAAAATTTCAAAATCGTGAAGTTTGGCAATCAATTTTGACTATTGCAATTGGTAGTTTCGATAGGTGATTTTGATCAGCCAATTTTGGTAGACACTTTCAATTAGTCACTTTTGAGAAGCAATTTGAATGATCTTTTTACTAATGATTAGTTTATGAAGATAACTTTGTTGGCTAGCTTATAAAGTTCAAAATTATTTATTCCTTCTATTACTAATAATTTCTTCACCTAATAGATACAAATGGACAAATATTTCATGGTTGGTTATCAATAATTTTACATGCAAATACAATTTGCCATTTTTTCTTTTCAAAAGAATAATTTCAAAACGTTACAAATTTTGATTTATTCAATTAAAATGACATGACCAAAACCTTTTTTCCTTGGCCAAAAGTATTGTTCTTATAGGTGGGATCTAGATGATGGTGACAATTACTTTGTGATGCTTTGAAATGCCAAAAATGTTGTTGACCAAAGTCCTTCAATGGTCATATGTATGAGATTGAATTATGTAACCACAATTTAAGCCTAAATGTTGGCATAATAGGAAGAAAAATCAAGATGAGATACATCCATTTTCTAGGCACAAATGTGTGACTAGGCACATATTTTGCCTCATTTAATGTACAAGTGATGAATGAAGATGAATTACATGTCTTTTTGGCTACGAAAATCTTAAACTCCCCAAGGTTGTTAGGATTTAAGCAAATAGATAATTTATTCTTTTGACAAAATATGAACCCATTTTAAACATGAAAATACATGGAGGCAATCACAAAAAAATCTCACATCATGTATTAAAATATGGATGAATGTATGAACATGTAAACAAATATAAAGTGCTAATCCTACATGGTAAGTAACTTGATAATATATGAGGTCAAACATTCAACTTTGGTTCTATGGCCAAGTAGATTGAAGCAAGAAGTGGTGGGAATTGCATGTGATTCTTAAGCACTTTTAGTTAGCCACCTCAAATTTAAGGATGTTGCAAAGCTTGGGGTGTAGGTATTAAGTTGAGTGGGGGTAGTGAAAAGGGGAACATTGATAAGAGTTAAGGAGATGAAACAAGAGAAAGGAAGGGGGAGTAGAATGTGTGTGCATGTATCATGTGACCATCTTTGGAATAAACAAGAAAAAAATTGCACAAAACAATGACTAGAAAATGGCTATGTCTAAGAACCTTACAACAAATACAAAAAGATAAATTGACATTTCAAATATTTCAACATCACTTTTTTATAGTTCCAACAAGACCATATTGGAAGGGTAACCCTAAACCCTAAACTATTCTTATTGGCATGTTGGTAGTCACCAATAAACTTCTAATAATAAACCACATTGGTTTAGGTAAGTTTCCGTTTTTACTACTCACCTACTAATAACTCACTAGTCATTCATTGCCTATGTGCTAATGCCACCCAAACGTCAAACACCCCATTGAACTTTGGGAATGTCATGGTGTGTATCACCATGCACATCACATGCATGGTTCCATGTACGGTGTAATGGTGGTGTGGTTGTTATTAGCTTCTCGAGTCTCAAATCGAACAATCTAAACAACTTGAAATTCCTTGATGTGTTTCATCCCAATAGCCTCAAACCCAACAATCTATACGACTTGAAATGTTTCATCCCCAATATCTACAAACTAGGAAATATGATAGCTATCACAAGATTCAATAGGAAGTACTTATTTCTTTGGGGACTTTTGCTTTTCAAGTAGGCAAACCTACTTGTGGAAAGTTTAAAGACGAGGTGGGGAAAAGGGTAGAGAAGTTGAAAGAGGAGTTAGGAGGTGAGCTTTTTACTACATGTCAAGAATGATGTCAGCCAAGTGCTACAAGACAAAATTTCCCATTTCAACACTTAATAGGGAAGGTAAGGTCGGATGTAAGCATCTTGAGTCTTGACTTGGTCTGAAACTACTTTCTTTTCTAATGTGCACACACACACACTCAAATTGTGTGCATAAAAAGGTTGTTGTGGATGTTGAGGTATGTACTTCTTTCCCTTAAAGACAAGCAATATTAACCGTTATTTTAATCTTCGAAAGTTGCACAAACTTTGATCGATTTTTAACCTTGGAAAGTTGCACAAACTTGATGCTTACAAGTACCTCTACACTCCCACCACCATAGGGGGTGAAAAGTTCCTTTCCCATCTGCTATGGAACCCTAACCTATGCTATGAAATATTCTCAAAGATGCTTCCGGTCAATTTTTATTGCCATGGTACTAGAATAGTGGGAAATATTTGCATTACCATGGTTAAGAGCATCTCTCTCCATCCACACCTTGTATGTGGCCGTCTACTAGTTAGTCTTGATCATCTTTTGCCATGGTACTACAATAGAGGGAAATATTTTTGTTACCATGGTTAAGAGCATCTCTCTCCATCCACACCTTGTATGTGGCCGTCTACTTAGTAGTTAGTCTCGATCACATTCCCAATAGTGTCCAAGTTAATTTTTCATTCCCGTCAATAACCGTGGTTGTGACCGGCCAATGATGGGCAATCAAGGGGAACTTTCTCTCCTTTGCATAGTTACGGATTCAAACTTAACTAAGTTAACTTATTTCATCCAAACATCCATATACTTCATCCAAACTAGTGTGTACAAGCCAATATCAACTTATGCTTCCCCCATGGAGATGTCTCTTAGGTAGTAGCTCGGGCTTTGAGAATGGGGGAATATTCCCAAAAGCCGAAGCTATTCTATTGGACTACGTGAATATTCTCTGAGCGACGGTCAAGATAGCCCGGGCTTTGCTTCCCGGGAATATTCTGTCTAATCAGGGGTTCTGTGTCCTCCTGACTAGGAAGAATATTCCCAAATGGTTGAAGCTCTCTTTTCCCGCACATAAGAATATTCCTGTAACCGAGGAGGGAGGCATAAGGATTTTTATTTATTTATTTATTTATTTATTTATGGCCATTTCCAAATTAAAAACAGGCCGGGTGTGGTGTTTTGAAAAATGAGACGCCGGCCTATTTTCTCTTTTGATAACGTGCCCTTGGGGCCCTCCAAAATATTATTATACACTAGAAATTTTCTGCCCGGTGCTTTTCCGTAACTAGTATGCTTTGATCCTGGCCTATCGGCTTTGCAGCTTGATGAACGTGTTCTTCGTTCTTTCACATGAAGAGGTGAATCGATCCATGAAACCCTCCGCACTTTGTGACGGCAAAAATGGACGGCGCACTAGATGCCGGAAGCCGGCATCAGCAGCAAGTGAGCGTGCAGCGAGCATGTCAAAAAGCAAAACACTCGTAAAAAGGTGGGCGTTTCACGTTTTGAATGCCCCACATTACTTTTATTTACTGTGATACCCAGAAAGTACCAGTTTGGTATCCTCCGGGTATATGGTTTAAAAAAAAAATTATTTATTGAAAGTGAGTCAAGCTTTTTATGCTACGGCTAACACCCTCGGTCTGGGCAGTGCTGAAATATCCTACTCTCGGCCCCTGCCTTGAGGCCCGGTTATTTCAGGAACACCCCAGCCGTCGGGCAATTCAGCACGTAGGTAACCAAGAATATAGAAGGATTCTGGTTTTTCCAACTTTCATGTAATCTGATATGTAGCCAAATTTGGCTAAATTATTTTCTGAATGATTGCCACTTTAGCTACATCACAAAATCCTTCACAGAAACCATGGCACAAAGTAAATGAAATAGTTTTTTTCCTGCCCCCCTCACATGGGCTGCCCCATGGAATAAATACATATGTGTGTAGACTACAACCCTAGTATCCCGTAAATACCTGAATAGTGAAAGTGTAAGTGAAAAGGAAAAGAGTAAAAAGAGGGAAGGGATTTTTTTTGGGGGCGGGGGGGGGGGGGGGGGGGGGGGTGGTCCCCCCCCTCCCAAAGAGTGGGGGGGGTCGCGTGTGTCTCCCCCCAAACGAGGGAGAATTGATAA
>Ga0116227_10000703_pt1 | contig 67694 bp, 51 predicted proteins | sample S1TSphgellanicum_FD_89693 | JGI IMG/M metagenome (GOLD analysis project Ga0116227, IMG submission 89693) | Host-associated microbial communities from peat moss isolated from Minnesota, USA - S1T2_Fb - Sphagnum magellanicum MG | ecosystem: Host-associated > Plants > Peat moss > Unclassified...
CCCCCCCCCCCCCCCCCCCAAGAAAGACACATGCACCTTTTGCTACTATCACAAAATTGAAAAAAATATAATTAAAAAAAAATTGCTGATGGTGTGGAGATGCAAAATGGACAATTGACACATAATCTCCTTTTTTCTTCTTTTTGCAGATATTTAATCTAATTTTTTTTAAGTATTTAGAATTTCATATATTTTCCAACACGTTATGGCCCAGATGAACAACCTTCAAAATGAGAAACTATAAAAAACTGCCCTCCCAAAAAAGCCTTGTACCTATGTTGAAACTTATCCTATAAGATATTCTATTTAGTTAGCCGTACCAAATGGGAATTTTCTTCTTCTATTTTATATTCTTTTCAGGTTCAATTGTGAAACTTGAAGACCACAACAACTTGGAGCCAAAGAATGGTGATATTGTGGGAGCTCTCCGGCACATATGCAAACTCATTGTTTATTCACCACCGGTCTTTCAGAGATGGCTCTGGCAATAAAAAGTTGTGCACTTGTTTGGTGATAATGCATAAGGTTTTTGGGCACTTTCACCCACACAAGTAAGTAATTTTTTTTTGGGTCATGCTGCCAAATGGTTGGAACTCCCAACTCTTTTATTTGTTCTTTGCTTGAATGGTGGAATTTCTTGCCTCTCACACCACAAAGGAGCAAGGGCAGATATTTAAAATAAAATAATCTCAAATCATCAATGGTGGGTGGGCCTATATGGGGGTATGGGTGGGCACAACTAATAACTACCTATATATAAAATCCTTGTCAAGGTGAATTTTTCATGTGTTTTCTTTGTTTTTTCTCCCAAAAAATAAAGACATGCTTAACCCAACCCAAGTTCACCTCCCCCTGCCTTCCTCTTCTAAGAATTAGAAAAAAGAGGAAAAAAGGGGGGGGGGGAGGGGGGGTAATGGGAGGAAGGTATTGGAATTTAGAGTACCAACACAAATGAATTTTCTATTTGAATTCTTTGTGGAGATGTAAAAGAAGGATTTCATAATAATAATACTAATACTAAAAGAGTGTGCTCAAGCTTAGTTTGGTGTCTTTCCAACATTTGGACTAATAATAATACATTTTTGCATTTTGAGGAAAGGAGGATTCAAAGTTGTTCAATAGGGTTGATTTGGTGTATTGTTTACACATTACAATTTGAAGTTTGTTAGTCAAAAAATGGTGTGAGAGCGGCCCTACAAAAAAATGGGCACAAACTTAGGGGAAAAGCAATTCTACTAGGAAGATGGACATCATGCCACCATGGTGACTGAATTTGAGATGGTGAGCATTGTCCATGCGCAAGCCAATCAAGAGCTTTATCATCAAGCTAGTCGTTGCTTGCATTCTAGGGGGCAAAAAGAAAAGATTTCATTCGAAATCTATGTGAATTCTACGACGTGACTCATTTATTTATTTTGGGGGCATACTAGGCTTCGGAGACTTGTCACAAGTTGTTTCTTGTACTCGAGCATGAATACGTACGAAGTCAGGGAAAAATAATAATTTGTGCACTCCTCCTTTTTAAAGTCATTTAAAACATTTTCCCGACAACTTCTTCAACTCTTCTTCAACTTGAATGTAGTCTACAACAACGTGCAAGCAACTACAATGTCAAGATGATGATGATGGCCTTGTGGGTTCCAAGTTCTTGCTTTGAATCTTGTGTGCTAGCTTCTTGCATTGATGTTTGGTTGAAGTTCTTGCCAGGCCAAGGTTTTCCAATTTCACATCATTGTCAATCCAATGAGTTTTAGGTAAAAATAGGCTTAAGTTAATGCACGATTTCTTCAACAACTTCATGACCACCCAAGGTGTTGAAACTTTGCGTGTTCACTAAATAAAAACATTCTAGACGTGAAATGGGCCCTTTTGTGTGAGTCAAATACATAAGATTGTAGTAGAGTCAATGATTTTTTTTGGGTGAAGTTTTTCCAAATTTCAAATGAAAAATATGATGTCAACCCATGAATGTTTTATGAAATTAATGGCCCAAATTTCAAGTTTTCCTAATCACCAGATTTTTACAATAGGTTTTAGTAGGTAGTGTAGAATATAAAAGGATCCTCTTCTTCTTTTTTTGGTAAAAAAAATGATATTTGGGACTTATGGCCCAGATTTGGTTAAATTTTTTTCTAAATGACCACCAATTTGGTTAGATCACAAAATTGAATTTCTCTTAAATTTTAAAAACACTGATGTAGAATTAGTTTCACTTTGGAAAAAAAAATTGGGAATTTTGGGGAAATTTTGTTTTTGTTGCGTAAATTTAACTAAAATTTCTAGGTTTAGAAAAAAATTGCCAATTTTTGATATCACACAATTGTAGGAAAATAACAGCGCTTGGAAGAGGAGTATTGAATCTAGGGATAATGGGGGCCTCAAGGTGGCTTATTAATTCAGGAGAAAATTGAGTTTTAAATTGTTCCAAATGTGCCCATTCCCTTAATGTTTGAGCACATAAGAAGAAGTAACTAACTTGGTGCACTTGGAATAAGAGAAGCAGCATTTTATTTTGGGGCAAATTTTTGGACTTGGCAACCAGAAAAAAAGGCAATGTGCAAATCCTACAAAGGATTTTTTTTTCACCATAATTTTCCAGGAAAAGAAAAATGAAATCACCATATTTAGACAATATTAAGTTGCAGCGTGTTGCCAAAACACAATAAGAATTTTCCAATATCCCCTCGGACCTGTAGCCAAATTTGGCTAAGTCCTCTTGTGGATGATTGCCAACCTCCTCTCTCACAAAATTGAAAAGCCAAGCCCTGAAGAGAAGTACACAATTATCCAAACAAATCAAATCCCACCACAAACATCCCTATATATATGTGGGTGTGTATGTTTGTATGTGCGATATATCGAATTTTTTTGTGAAATCAGCTTCCAATAAAATGGCAAATTTAGTCAAATTTACACTAGAAAAATACAGTTTTCCAAACTTTCCCAATTCTTTGTGAAGATAACCACAAAACTTGAAATTTAGAAGCAGAAAAAACTACCTGAAGATTTATGGAAAATAAGTTTAAAAAAAAGAAATTTGGAAGCTTGAGTGACCTCAAATAATAATGGTTTATATATATATATAGATAAAACCACAAAATATACTTATATAAAAACATCTTATTTATTTATAATAAATATATGATTAATTTATTTCTATTTTTATTAATTAGCAAGGGTGAAAGAGAGAATGATAAATTGGCGAAATATTCCCAAAATTTTAGAAAACTAGTCGACTTTACATTTTAAAAAATACATGTAAAAAATTCCCAATTTTCTCAATTCTTTTGTTAAGAAAACAACAACCAAAAAAAAATTAAATTGCGAAAAGAAAAAATTCCCAATTTTTTTTGTCGAGAAAACAACGACAAAATTTGTCGGAAAACCAAAAACACTGGGGAGGGAGGGGGGGACCGTGGGGTGACGTTCAGGTGAGTTCAAAGCTTTCAAGGAATTTCTGTTTGCAGCGAAAGTGGCGATGATTCGTTGGCAGATGCGGAAAAGGTGGCGATAATCCCTAGGATCGTGTAGTCAAATCTGGCTATAGACCAGAAATCTTTAATCATTCTTGGATATATTTGGCTACACAATAAAATACCACATGTATGAGATATAACTCCGGCGATTTGTTTTTTTGATAAAAACTTTGCCCTCACTTCTGGCGACTGAAAACCTCCAAAACCAGTTTTTCCGGATTTTGTTTTTAAAAACTTTTTGGCGATTATGGCCAGTAAAAGAAAAAAAAGGGCTGGTTCAAAGGGTAAATAGAGGTAAATATTGAAGGAAGCGTGATTGTTAAAACTGAGAATAAATGCAATTTGGAAGAAGCTGGCCAGGGAAGGTGGTAAAAGTAATTTTCTTGAGCACTAAAAACAAAACTGCCCCCTCCCCTTCCCCGCCCCCACCACCCAGTTGCGCTTTGTGGGGGAGGAGGGGTTTTTTTTGGCTATGGCGTTTTTCTGTGTTATGTTTTTTCTCAGCTCTTGCTTTCGCCCGTGCTTTCGTCGCTTCTCTTTGCGTGTTGCTGCGTTTTCCTCGCTCGGTCGTCCTCTCGCTGCTTTGTCTGTTTGATTTTTTTTTTGTGTTACACTACTACTGCGTTTGTCATCGCTGAAAAATAGTACTCGTGTCTTGCGCTTGTTTCCGTCGCTGCCGGAGTTGATTTTGCTGCGCTCTTTTGTTACGTTGTGGAGAGCCTTAGAGCTCGAAAGGCTGTACTTTCGCTGCCGATGAAAGGTAGACGACTTTCGTGAAGAAATGCTCTAGTGGACAGTGTTGTGTCGGGCACGGAGTCCTTCATGCCGAAGGGAAGGAGGGAGCGAGGGAGTCAGCCAGGGAGAGGAGAACTAGCGTGTTGACGAACTCGTGATTGAGGACTTCCGGCGAGAATAAACCTGTTAGCCGCTGCAATGGTTCGTACATCATGAGCTTCTCCTGGTGATCCTCTTAGATCGGAACGACAACAGTGCGTCGATCAGCAGGGATAATATTCTTGACTTGTTCATCAAGCAAGCAAGCAAGCAGCCGCTAGCTTTTGGTCCGAGACTTGGTCGATCAATCTCTGAGCAGCCTGGTAGAAATGACTTTGCCTCATGAATGTATCCGGAACGTCCTGGCGCCGTTGTGCAAACACCATAGTTAGCGATCTTGCCGGCAGTAGCAGCAGCTTTGAACAGTAGTTAGATTTCTTCCCCCAGTGTAGTAGCTCTGCAGTCTCTGACTAGTTTGTTTCTCTGTCTGTCTGTGCCTCCTCGAGCTCTCTTTCGCGAGTCCATAGAGCTGGAGGACTCGAAGACGTTTCAGGGAATTTGGTTTTTGTTGCAACGCAGTTGTAGCTCTGACCAGATGCAGCAGTGATATCTCTGACCTCTCTCTCTCGATCTCTCTCTTCGCGCATTCAAGTAATATCATTACTCTTGCCTCACAACCTCGGGAGATATCATGCTGTGCGTCGCCCCAACTGAGTTTTGTCCTTGAGTAAAGCCGGGGTTTGCTTGCTCCGGAAGCAAGTGTTCAAATCCGTCACGGATTGCTTGTCGTTCACGCTTCTGGCCCGCAACGGAAGAAGAAGCACATGAAGGGAAAGCACAAGGCTTCATGAATGCACGCACAAGGGATTCAGCATGCATGACAACTTCCTTTCTTTCTACTAATTCGAGTACAGATATGTTTTGATCCCATGCATGCTGGAACAACAAGCATTTCCTACTGTTCGGCCTCTGCGGCGTGCACAAGGTTTTGTTTGTTCCGCCTCACATCACCTGAGAAACACACGTCAAAAGCTGCATACTTGAAACTCCTGGAAACGGAATGCTCATCTTGTCTCAGACTGCTGCAACTTCTCTCGATCAAGACCCAATAAGGATGATGCCTGCAATCTGCTGGATGTATACGGATTCTTCTGGAGACGCTAGCTAGCTCTCGACATGAGACAGCAGAGACTTCCGATCAGAAGATGATGCTGCTGCTAGGCTTGAAGCGCGAACTTCAGTGACATGAGTTGATGAGGAGGAGATCGTGTTCGATATTGCAGTTTCAGGAACAAGATTGCTGAAGATTGAAGCTTTCGTTCGACGGGCAGGTTGATCCAGACTTGAAACAACATACATGTAGACAGCAAGCTTTCAGCAGAAGCTAGCATCCGGCCTGAAACGTCGTCTCGCTTCAACCCATTGCTGTTTCACGGGTTTGAACATCCATTTGTCGCAGCGTTAAGTACACTCTTCGTCTCCGAGACCCGGAGAGATCCGAACTGTAGAGCATTCGACTCGACTTTCTGAACGGAGCCGGCTCGATCTAAATTTAGAACTCCAAGTTTCATGATCGAGGCAGCACCAGCACCAGCACCAGCACCAGCACTAGTTTATCTGTTGCTGCACTTCTCCATGTAAATGTATGTTGAGGAGCCACTGCCTGCACGTGGGTTCTTGACAAAGCTCGACCTTCCTTTGTGTCCACCGGCAGGTTAGTTTGCAAAGCTCGTCCTGAGTGACTCCTGACGCCCTTGATCCGGCAATTCTCAAGGGGCTGTAAGGAGCGGGACCGCGAGCGTGAGAAACACTGACAATGGCGGTGCCAGGCAGCTTGGGGTCGATGCACTCACGTCATACAAGCATTATTGGATCACGGCGGCCAGACAAGTCTCCGGCTCAAAGCTGGTGATACGATCGGTGGCTAGAGCTCTTACTTCTGCTCTAGAAGTCTGCTGCTTTGCTGCCTGCAGCGAGAATGCAGCCGAAAGAAGAGCGCAGACTTAATGGTAGCGACGACGAAAAGCTGGTGTTGGGCCAGTACGAAAACCAGCTGCGAAAGAGGCCACGTGCAGCAGCTCCGTTGAGCGACGAAGATCATGATGAGTATGGAGTTGAACAATCATCGGAGAGCCACAACACAGCCACAGCAGGCGGAAGAAGCAGCTCCCCAGCTGCCACCACAGCGAATCGCGGCTCCCACACTACTAGTGCGGCAGGAGGAGGAGGAGCTAGCTGCAGACCTACTGCAGGCGGAGGAACAGTGCGGCAGTACTTGCGCTCCAAAATGCCTCGCTTACGCTGGACGGCTGACCTTCACCATTGCTTTGTTCATGCCGTGGAGCGTCTTGGTGGTCAAGAAAGTGAGCTCCCACATAGTCTACAGCCTTAGCTACAGCAGCATCTCTCACGAGTTCTAGATCTCCTGCACCGTCTTAAGCATGTTTTTGCAGTCTCGGTCGATCCTTGATGATATTCCTGATCGTTCTCGGTCCTAAGTTGTCTGCGTCGATCTGTCTTTCACGTTTCACACTTAAGGATATTATCTCTCGATCTTTTCGTGTTTCCTGGTGAATATTGAATCCTAGCTAGCTAGCTGCTTGGTAGAGTCTAGCAGTTGCCCGCAGCTAGCTCCCTATGGTGCCATAATTTGTCGAGAGAGAAAAGTCCGTACCTCAACCCAAGTCCATCAACTAGAGCTCTGAATTGGGTCGAATGGTTCTGCCTCTATATTCCTGATCCTGAATCATGATCCAATGGTTGCACTAAAGAAATGTTGTGTACGCACAAGAAGTAGTTCAGAAACTATTGAGATCTCATATTCATGCCCTGCAGCAGATCAGGACAGTGCAATTGACCTCTTGCACGTTCGTTTGGCTGCCACTGCAGGAGCAACACCCAAGTTGGTGCTACAGCTCATGGAAGTCAAGGGTCTCACCATTGCTCATGTCAAGAGTCACCTCCAGGTGAATCTCATCATCTGTTGTACATGGACCTCTGCACTGCACTGCACTGCTCATCATGCATTGCTGCAGGTGCAACAGATCATCGCTCACCCGCGATCTGCACATGCATCATGTACATATGGTTTCTTTCTGCACATTCAATGTTTGTTGGGTCTTCTTCAGCACAACCCTATTGCAGATCAATTCCCAATTCTGACATACAGTAAGGAATCAAAGAATGTTTTTTACGTCCAGTTTCAGAGGCCAGCTGATGCGAAGTTGGCATGGCCTTCTTGTGACGTTTCTCGCAGATGTACAGGAGTATGAAGAACGACGAAAACGTCGCACAAAGTACTGGTATGCCCAGCTTCATCTGGAATAAATTACACTAGAGTTCCACAAGTTTGTCTGAGAGAAGCTTGTACAGATATATCCCAAATTAGGCGATCTCGAACCAGATTTGCCATGTCCAGAGCTTGTTTTGAAATGCAGTTCCAGCTGAATCTCCTGCCTGTAGGCTCATGAAAGAAGTTGGACGGACCATGACACATGAATTCACTGATGTGTGGACCTTTCACTACAAGAGAAAATGGTTTTTCTGAGTTGCTTGACAAAACTTGTGATAATTGTACAGGAGGTCGATTGCCTGCTGCAACGCATGATGATGATCTTGAAGGTCGATTCGAGTTCCCAGACACTTCTTTGGACGGAACCCATGATCATGTGCAAGTTCTGCATCAGACTGCGAGAGTACGGTTCCCAGTTGGGGATCATGCAGCTTCCGCAAACAGCTGCCTTCCTGCTCCAGGAGTCTTTCAATCTGAGACAGATCATTTTGGTGGCAGCGTGCAGTACCGTTTTTTGCACAACTTTCTGCAGCGCCATCATCCTCCTGCGGCTGCTGCTGGGTTAGTGCAGAAATCTGGTTTCCACGAGCTCGACGAGCAGTTGTCAATGTCCAGCTTGAGGTAATGATGATCAATGTTCTCACATGATGCAATTGAAAAAAAAATAAGGTTGAAGTTACAATGCAAAATGAGAATCAGATAATCTGAGCTGCTGCTGCAATCCACTTGCTGAGAGAGGATCTTCCGCGGCTCAAGAACAACTTGTACTGCTGTCTCTCTCATGTGCAGGCACGATGGACATGGAGAGTCATGGGTACCCCGATCACCAGCCGCAGTGGCGAGGACAGGGATCCAAAAGGCCACAGGTACCGGATTTCGAAACTGGTCAACTCATCACAGCGGCGAAGAAAAACGCGATAAAACAATGCAGCAGCTGGAGTGGGCTAGATCAGTTGGGGATCATCAGGCTACAGTAACTAATAAGGCAGGCGCTGCAGTGACTGCAGGAATCACGTTACCTGCAGGTCACTCTATAGATCATCTCCGAACAAAACTAGACGAGTGGTCTAGAAGAGGTTCATCGCCTGCAGCACAGCTTCTGCCGGCGGAGTCATGGGATCAGACACGACAACCGCGGCTGCACCAGCAGCAGCTGGTCATGACCGAATCAGGTAGCTGGGCAATATTTCCACACGCAACCCCAACTGCAGAAACCCATGAAACCTATTCAATTGTTGCATGGACTAGGAGGATAGAGACTGAACATCCTCCTGTAGCAATAACTCGGACATGCATCAGGGATGATTCTCAAGATCTTATGCTGGTGTGCAAGATATATACTGGAACAGCTATTGCTTTCTGATTGTCATGAGCGTTTGACGGATGATTCTGCATGTAGTCGGTGCAGGAGGACGTACGCATTCTCTGCTGCTGCCACAACACGAGAGCATCATGCTGCAGCAGCTTCCGGCTCTTCGCCACCCACCAGAGGGATCAGAATCGTTGAAGAAGCTGCAGCTGATGCATGAGAGCGAGTGGGAGAGATGGGGATCGGAGCCTGAAGTGGTAGGAATGGATCAAGAATGGGGGCCCAAGATTACGTCGCTCGCTCATCACTGTGGTGGCGCTCCAGCTCATGCAACGGCGAGTACAGCATCATCGATGGCGTCGCCTCTGACTCATTTCAGACAGCTGCTAGATAACAGTTGCTGCGGATCTTCCAACGTGCAGGAAGAAGAAGATCCGCGAGGCTGGGGTCGTGGTGAACCTGCAGCAGCAGGAGGAGGAGCTGAAGCTGAAGGTGTTATCATTAGTGGCTCGCACATGTCGGAGGTCCAACGAAAGCTTGCTCTTGCTCACTCTCAGGTGGGTGGGTAGAAATCACAACAGCTCCTTCAAGACTCTACAGCTGCATCCATTTCCTTTGTTCCTCTAGACATTTTGTTGAAGCATCTGATTCTTTGCAAGCTCCTGAATCTTACTTCCAACCTTGTTGGGTCCCTGGCTTGCAACTGATTGACTGCAGAAAGTCACCATGGAAAAGCAAACTTCAGGAGAATGTCATGGAGAGAATCCACTGCCAATTCGACCTTGCGCATTGCTTCTGCAACCGACCTCCAAGATATCATCGACGTTGGAGCCTGGAGGAAGATTTTTGAAACAAGCTGGAGCTCGTGGACAGTCTTGTACAGGTGATGATGATGAGCAGCGAGGAGGAGACATGAACCTGCAGCTGCAACTGGACAGTACTACTACCTGCTGCAGTCTCTCTCTTTCTCCATACAGCAGCTCCCGTACCAAGAGCTACTCACCGCCATATTCTTGGATGACCAGATCCTCCCTCAGCTTTATACCGCCAGGAATGAACGACGACATTTCAGATGGGCTGTCATTGCAGCAGCAGCAGCAGCAGCAACAGAGCGAGAGTACTATTCTAGACATCCCTCCAAAGGGGATCACACTAGACCTCACTATGTCCATCGGTGGACCATGAGATCTCTAATCCAGGAAAACCCTTCTAACCCAGCTCCATGCAGTTCTCGAGCATCTCAGGGTTACACACCCAACAACTCCTTCCTGCAGTACCAAGAGTAGAAGGAATTACTACTTTCTTTCAAGCGCGCTTGAACATCATGAAATCCTCAAGACAAAAAGGACCGACCCAAGTTCATGGATCATGCATGATCTGTGGCAGCATAATTTCATGACACTAGTTCTGAAATAACTTTTTTTATTTTTGGTAGATTGACACTGTACATCATGTTAGGTTGAAGAATTTCTGCACAGCCTGAGCCAACAACGTTTGTACAGATAGCAGCAAACTGTAGATCAACTGCAAGCATGGAGTTCCTCCTCCCAGATCATGCTAAATTATTCAGAGCTCTTGTAGGAAGAAACATGCTTACAGCTGTAGTCCTTCAAGGACAGATCATACTGAGCCTGGGGTTCTGAAACTGTAAAGATTCAACAAGGAAGTACAAGTGCTCTAGAGATCATTTGACAAGTTACAAAAGGAACAACTCCAATTGATAGTCTGTTGGGAGCTGATCTGCAACACATGTATGGCTAGCAGCTGCAGATCATGACTGAACACTCCAACCTTCTTCTTATTCCATGGAAGTGAGATCATTTAGCCTATCAATGCCCAACTCAGTTAGTCATTGAACACTCAAGTGTCTTGAACATTCCATTGTGACCTAGAGGAAGGTTTCTGAAGAAATTACCATGTGAATCCTCTTTCTTTCCTGTGTCTCTCAGGGGAACTTGGAAGCAGATGATCATGGTTCTCAGAATCATGCACAACAGACATTGGAAAGACATTGTTCAACACAATTTTATTTTTACACTCTTTTGTATGAAATTAATCTGATCATGAATTCCCCAGCTTCCATCTTTGCTGAAGCTCACTGTAATCTGTGCACAAGCTTACATTCCTTCTTTCTGTAAATTCTCTGTGTATTCATTCCTAGACAGTAGTACTCTGGAAGATACGAAGATGTTAAGAGTATTGTGAAATCTTGTCAGTTTTCTGGAACATTTATCATGCAGGTTCATCTGCAACTTTTTTTGTTCTGGGTGTTTTTTCGCAGCCAGCTGGCCAGACCTGTTTTCAAATTTAGTTGCAGTATTTACTTTTGTTTTGTGTCTCTGGGTTTGATCTCAATTACCCATTTCTCAATTTGCAACAGAAATTTATAGTCAAGTCTAACTAACTGTAAGAGGTGGTCAATTCATCAGTTATAGGCACTAACATTTTGCACAGTTTAAGCTTTAAGCACAAGTTTGAAGACCTAGAAGAATGCATCCATGGAAAGTGTAAAATTGCTTGTATGAATCTATCCAAGAGCTTGTCAACAGGAAAAGTGTGCTAGGAATCATGATGCAACCATGATGATGATCATGCACGAGGCACCAGGCTCTAATTTCTGCTGCTGCTCAGCTTTTAATCAGTCCTTACTTCAACTGAAGCTTTTGAAAGGAATAAACCCAGTGTGTGGACATGGAGATCTTGTATCTAGAGCTGATACTTGCTAGACTTGGGCTGCTGTTTCTGCTGCTGCTGCTGCAGCCTTGAAAGTAAAGATGCAAGAGTTGGGTAATTTCCAAAACTGAGGTGCTTAAGCAATTTCCCTTACATATGTATCTTTAATCCAACAATTCAATGAACAAAAGACTTTCATGCTTGCTTACTTCTAGGTCTTATATGACAAATTCCAAGCAGCTTATCTAAGGAATTAGTTGCACTCTATACTTTTTTTGTATATCATTTAGAAAAAATTGGCAATCATGTCTTTCCAGGAAATGAGCTTCCGAAGTGATTTCATAGTAAATTTTTTACACTTAGAGAAACTTAAGTATTTAGAAAATTTTCAACTTGGCTTTGAGTCTTTTTCTTTTAAGTTCCAAAATAATTACTAGGAGAAAAAGTACTTAGTTAAATCACAAAATAATATTTTTTAAGGCACATGATGACTCATGAGAAGTGGTTTGAGTTGACCAAAAGTATGGGTCTCTTAGTTTAGTACCCTAAATTATTGGTGCTTTTGTACCCTTTTCATCAAGTTTTGCAACTGAATTTGGCACATCTAGTGTAAGTACATTATACAATTTGTGTTTGTTGTAGTACTTAGCACACAACAAACAAACTATGAGACCTTGATTACAGATCAGCTTGTGTAAGTAGTCAGTACTCTCTGGGTGAAATTTAGGAAATCAGAGGGCTAAGGACTGCACAATTTGAGCATCTTGCTCCATGAATCCTCTGTAATCCAAAGATGAATGATTTTCTTCAGGTCACGCACATTGCCTCCAGTTGATGGTGGGTAGTAAGTGGGTGTAGACGGTGAGTGTGAAAAACCCAAATTGAGAATTCAAAGAGCTGTATTGGTGAGGGTAATTCCCTTGTGACATCATTTGGAAAAATTATGAGGGAAACCAAAGTCGATGTTCACATGTATATGTATTCATGTTGATTATTGAACAACTTGTGTTTTTAATAATAATAAGGCAATTCTAGACCTTTTTCAGTTGGTACAAATTGGGTATCAAAATTGGACATTGTCTCCAGGGAAATAACTTGCATACTATTTTAGATGTGGTAAACACCAATAGAGGCTCATACATACATATAGAGTGTGGCAAATTTTGTGCTTGGAATTTGGCATCCCAACCATTAGTGATATAACCCATCATGATAATATTGCATTGTTGCTGAAGAGCTGATCATTGTATCATGATTATTTTGTTCAGGTCTTACAATTGCCCAGCAGAATCTGCGTGATTCCCCAATTGAATGACTTGTTTGATTTGTGATGTGTGAAGTATTGCCATAATTTATGATCGGTATTTTATTTTGCCAATTTTCTACTTTGAGCCCCAAGGACCCAAACTAACCCCAAGATACCATGATATAAGCCTTCAGGATCTCTCTTGGTGTCATTGGGGTCCCTAATGTGATTTCAAAATAATTTAGTTGTGGTTGTTGCATTCAAAGTTCACAACATTTCCTTTTTAGAGAGATGGGCCCGCAACTGAAAAAAAACAAGTTTCAAAACTTTGGAGACTCCCACTTGCTAGAAATGATATGAGCCCTTCCCATGTGGCCCAGTTATGTAGGCTAAAAGAGTAGGACCAAGGGACACATGTGAAACAAATTGAGAACAATATTACCAACCATTATTGGGAACATATGTGAGGGAACAAAATCAAACTCTCTAGCCCAAAAAAAACTTGTTCAGCATCCCTTTTTGCCTAGGTTAAATGCTTAACTGGTAGATTAAAAAACAACCCTTCTGGTTTATTTGGCTCCTTTGACCACTGAATTCTATGGAAATGAGAGGGAGAAGAAACAAAAGTGCATGTAATGGCCCAATGGGGGTAAAGTGGCAGTGTTTTTTGTTTTTGGCAAATTCTCACCCTTTGACAGAAATTTCTCAAAATGGTGAAAAAAGAGGACTTTTCAGGTTTTATAGTTGCCAAATTTTGAAAGTAAACTAATAATAATAATAATAATTCAACAGATTCTACATTAAGCTCTAATATATTAGCCAAAAAATATAGGAAATTTTCTTAAGGATTTTATTTTCATATTTTGTTTATAGCCAGATGTGGCTAAACTGTTATGCATGATCACTACTTCAGCCACATCACAAATTTGGGGGGGAGGAAATTTTTTAAAAACCAGTGAGCGGGTACAAGTACTTTACAGAAATGACATCAATTTGCATTTGATGACCTTAGAACTGCTGAATCATTGACAAATAATTGGGTTGAAGAAGATGATCTTATCACTTGCAACAACACAAGTGATAAAAAGGCTCTGCACCCACCATACTTTTTTGAGGACTTTCTCTGGTCTCAAAAAAGCTTGGATGTGGCCCAAGTCTTTGCCATAAGGTAGGTAGGCGGGGAGGGAGTGGGCAACTATGACTTTTAGTGCAGAAGAATTGAAGATGACTCCAGTGCAGAAGCTCCTGTGGGCCATCGCAATGTTGACATTCTTTGCAGCTAATTTGTATGAATCAACTGACACAATATAATTATGCAACAGAAACCCAACTGAGTTGAAATTAGGTTTCACCTTCATAACCAATGATCAGGGTTTTTTCTTTTTTCTTTTTTTTTCTTTTTCCCCAATTTTGTGATGTAGCTGAAGTGGCAATCATCCATAAGATGATTGCGCCGGATTTTGCTACGTACTAGATATGAAAGTAGAAAAACCAGAATCCTTCTACATTCTTGTCTACCTACTGGAACTTATCATAAAAATCTGGCAATTTGGAAATTTTATTTTCGAAATCGAGCAAAGTTGGGTCATTTTTTTCCATGACAAAACCTTTGTAGAGGTTAAAACCATATTTTTCAGGTCAAATTTTGGCAAAATTTCACCCAAAAAAGGGCACTGCCCATGATCCATCCTGTTCTAAACCCTAAACCTAGGTACAACAATAGGTGGCTACTAGGTAAGCATTTACCAATGTTGAGTGGCTCTTTGAATTTTTTAAGAACCATCGGTTTCAGTTATTCAAAAACCTCAAAGAACCACGGTTTTCATGAGAGAACCATCAACGGTTCTCTTGCAGGTTCTTTGACTTCTAAAATTTTGAGAACCTAATACCAAAACCGGTTCTTTAAAAAATTGATAACCAGTAGGTAAGTGGGTATATATACCCAGTTTGATAACCCATGAGAATCTGCTGCTCTCATTCTAAGAACCGCCAAACACTGGTTTTTACATGGTGATAACAGTACACGGGTAAGGGTTACTAGGTTGTTAGTAGGTAGGTAGAAAATTAGTAAATGAGCTAGCCTTCATGGGTGGTTAGCTAGAGAACTGAAACCCAATGGAAAAATGCATCCTGTGCACCCAACTATCCATCCCGCATGGTTGCCCAGTGACTTGTTGGGTCACTCTGGCCTATGATTTGAAGTCAAGCTCTTTACTATAACAGCCCGACCATTTCTTAATTCCTTGTCTTTCAATTTGTGGTGATCAAGTTTCATGCTGTTTGGGTGGTGCTCAATTTTGGTGTTGTTCAGGTTGTCCCTCTGTGTCTGTCCCCACATGATAACATGAAAGTCCTTTCTTTAAGGTCTTGAAATGTAACTTAAAAGGCTGTGAGAGTGGTTTGTGTGTTTGTTTGTTTGACAAGGCTTCTTGGAAGAAATGCTACATGTGCTTGTTTTTGAAAGAAAAGACGACTAAATTGGTACCTTGAACAGTAGTACAATGGCACTCCATAGTCCTGGTCATTTGAAACTCGTGCATACCTTCTTCTTAGCATCATCATTTGTACATTTCCTAAGGATTTTAGCTAATTGCAACGAAACCATGAGACAAGGTACTTCAACTAAATTTTCTATGCACTTTCATAATCTTCTTTACTATGTGATGTAATAATAGCATGTTGAGAAATTGCAGCAGCAAAAGCTGTTTGTGTAGTGCAAAATCCCAAGGCCGGGGACATTCCCACAATATACAGCCCCAGGGTGGGGGCATTCCAAAAAGTATTGTGGGAATGTCCCCACCCTTGGGCTTCCCCCCTGGTATAGCACAAGACTAAGTTTCTCATGAACCTCAGACATTAAGTAGATCACAAGTCATAGCAGGGGGAGAGAAAATACACACATTCCTTAAGAGTGAGAAAGAGACCTATATTAATTTTTATGATGCATAAGTACGCATAATTCATGGATATAAAGTGCCCTCTGAAGACACTACAAGCTTTCTAAGAGTGCTTTAAATCATTAAAAGTTTGATAGCTCAAAAAATTTCCTTTTGGAATGTGAGAAATCTTGTTTCTTTTGGGTTTTAACATAGAAGTGGCTCTTGGCAACTCCTTGAATTGTAAATTGTCAAGGACACCACTCCAAGTTCATAGTGTGCCACAACAGAAGTCCATCTAAAGCATCATGCCATGAAGGAGGTCATATCTTCCCACAACAACACAAACAATTAAGGTTGCATATATGAATATATATGAATTGAAAAATGTCATCTAAACCTTTGTAAAACTTGTACATGGTCATACAATATATGAATTCTAATAAAGCCTATTTCATTCTTCTTGGCCAGTATCTGAGTTTGGTACTCAACCTTGTACTCTCATTTGAGACAAAATTTCAGAAGCCCAATTTGGATTAGTGTTTCATTAGGAATCTTTGCTTGTGGCCAAAGTGGCGATCATCCATAGGAAGATGTAGACAAAGTGGTGGTCATCATTCCTAGGAAGATTTATTTGAATCTAGCTATAAGCCAAATCCAAAGTAAAAATCTTTAATCATCCGTCTATACTTTTTAACTATACACACAGCAAAACCAAATATAGAAATTTGAAAATTGTTACTAAATTTTTTTCTCACTTCTGGCGATTGAAAACCTCCAAAAACCTCCACAATCATTTCACTTTAGAATTTAGAGTTTTGGATTTCACTTTTTCTTCTATAGTTAAAAAAAACGGCTGATTTGGATACATGAAATTATGGGACTCTTGAATGTTGTATCATGATTGAACACATTATTTGCACAGCTTGGTCGACATGGTATCTCAGTGCGTACATGTATGCAAATTTGTAACTTTGAAATCATATTGTGTATGGAACGCTAGTACATGTATGTTATGATTGAACACATTCAAACAACTTAGTGGACAGCATAATTTTCAAGTGTATATTATACATTGTCTTCAAATTTGTAACTTCCTTTCTTGAGTGCATCATAATTTGCATGGATTGATTCACCATTCATTCATTCATTCAAAGAGAGATGAAATCATTTGAATCTCTTGGTAGAGCTTGGCTTTGTACACAACATCTTTCAATGCAATTCAGGGGGGTTTTGGCAGCAAACCTGGAAAATGCAAGCTATGCTTTCAAACATGAGGAGGGTACACTTATTTTGTGCACATGAAGTCATTGAGTATTTTACAGCTTGTTGTGTGAAACTGCAGTTACATACCAAATTATAAGGGTCACACATCTTTCAGCATGAATGGAAATTTGGGGATCAAGAACATCAAGCTGTTTCCATTTGAAATTATGACCAAATAGATATACACTAGAAAGGACATGCAAAGACATAGAGAGGTATTGTGAAGGACATGTGAATGAACCCATCATGTTTTGAAATGTTAAATGCATTAAAATCATACGTGGTTAAATCACCTTGATCTATTTCCTTTTTTTTCTCTTATTTTTTTCCCCTTTTTCTTTGGACTTTTTTGCTCTAGATTCTTTCATGGTTTCAAAACTCTTGGGACTTCTCTTTTGCATTTTTTCATCAAATTCATTTGCATTATTATCATCTTGCAATTTTTCCTTTATCTAATAAACACATTATGATTTTTATACTGGCATAATATTGGAAATTGCAATGTTTTGTGGTTGGTAATCATGGTTGCAATTGCCAAAGCAATTACAGTTAGGTTCTTAAAAAAATATTTACCCATTGGAAAGAATACTTGGAAATTACCCAAAATCCTTCTCAATTAAATTACATTTGAAATGCTATATAAACACCCAAACACTCTCTAAAAATAATAATGCATAATAAATAAATAAATAAATAAGCAAGCTCCAAGAACAACTTCACTCATCTTTCTTGGCATGGTCATAATTCCTTCTTCCATTAAAACTTGCTCATGCCTTGGTGTATAGAACATAAACACGATGGATGATAAACCAATTGAATGATGGATGCAGCACCTAGGTATTACATTAGCATAGGGAAAACACTCTCTCAACCATGCAAGCTTCAGTTAGTGCAAAAGAATTATTTTCTTTTAGTGTAGGATGGACATTTGGTGTATCTTAAGGTGCGAGATTTAGCAATAGACTAATGGGAATAGTGTTTGAAAAAATGAATCTAGATGTATATATTTGGTAGGTTTCATACCTGAACTATAACTTGAATACACCTAAGTTAATAGTGCCCATGAATGTGTTCCCCTAAAGACATATGTACACCTAAAACTTGGCTTAGCATTCCTTTGCAGCTAATTTTTTTTCCATCCCTTTTTCTAATTTTCTACCACCATTCTATATTTAGTCTGCATAATTAAGAATGGGTGATCACATTGGTGCTTCACCTTCCCATAGCATTGCTCCAAGGTGCTAGCCCAAATTTAAGCAAAAAGATTAACATGAGCCATGTTGTGAATCAGCATTGCATTATTTTTTCTAACTTCATAAGTTTTGCTTGAGAATACCGCATTTGATAGGACTCATTGTATTTGGACAAAAATTTGAAAAACTAAGTTGTTATGTATGGTTAAATCACCTAGATAATATACATACAAATGCTTTGCATACAATCAAGTTGTCAAGTTGCTATGTTGCTTTTGCACTCTACAACTTAATTGCATGCAAAGCATTGTATCTTTATTATCTAACCATGGAGAATCAAGAACAAGTCTAAGACAAAACACATCACCGATTTCTAATGTCACACAACATAGAATGTTTCCATGGTTGCATACTTAGAATTATTCGACCAACCCACCTGTAGTATGCAAACAAGGTTTATAGTACTAGCGTAGAGAATATACACATACATACATGGTCTGTGGAATGTGCTTCTGCCTAGGGATGAAGAAAAGCCAGTATGGCCAATGAGATTTGTTTAGAATGGTCGCCTTGAATTGTTTTAACTTCAATAAAGTGGATCTTACATATTGTAATAGCCTCATAAGCTTGTGCCTGGGTGCAAAGAAAATATTTTTATTCAAGGAAATTGTTCAAATACAAGGTGCCTGGAATTGTTTTGAAACATTTGCCTTAGTGAACTAGTTCTTACATGTTGCATGCAAAAAAGACGTGCAGATTGTAAGGAGCGTTTAACAAGAATTTATAAATTTTATCAAAATCATTCTTTGATTTTACTCAGAAATTTTCCTCAAGTGCAGAAACCCTGACAACTTCAACCATGAACCATTCTTTGATTTTGCGCAGAAATTTTTCTCAAGTGCAGAAAACCCTAACTTCAACTGTGAACACATCCATCCTCCCTATTGCCAATGAAATTGTTCAAATAGGTCTAAGGTCTTGGAGAACTGGTACTTACATGTTGCATCCAAAAGCCACTTGCAAATTGCAATGAGCTTTTCACAAGAATTTGAAACTTAACAAATCATTATTTGATCTTAATTAGAGATTTTCCTCAGGTGCACAAACCCAGCCAGGGTGAAACAGCACCTACATTGGTACGTTCACCTTCTTGAGTGAGGCCTTTTAGTGGCCATAATTTTCAGCCAGGAAATGTTACATTTGCACCAAGAGACCCCTGATTTAGCCCTAGAACAAGATATTTACCATGGTAAGATGCAACCTAAAAGAATTCAGGGTTTTTCCCATAGTAGCAGCGTAGGTGCTACTTCACCCAACCCCACAAACCCTAATAATATCTCCGTATACAATTTCAACTTTGCAACATCCTTCCTCATACTAAACATGCAGGGTTCTAACACATTACTTGTGCTGTTAGTTTTAATTTTTACCCAGACTCGAAGTAATTCAGATGTTTCCTCAGACCATAAGATACATCAAAAACACACACCCATTGATGTTAATGCAATGTACGTTCTTGACTGGTTCCATTACATAGCTAACTCATGTAAACATAGCTTCATGAATAGCTCCATTTACATGAATGTAGACCAACTGCAAACTGTAAACCTTTAAACCCTAAACCCTGATAACTTCAGTAATTCAGATTTCAGAGCTGAAAGCGCCATCACAAGGAATCCAGTAAGGCATGAAACAAGATGAAGTAGCTTGGAGGTCAGGGATTAGAACTTTGGGGTCAACGATTGCCTGTACAATTCATTGCATCAACTGTTACATTAAATAGCAATATGTCTGCAGCTATGTGAGAAATCTAAAGGCCTCTCTGTTAGTTTATGATACAGAAATGCAAAGCATCTTGAGTTTTTCAGATGAATGATAAAATCTATGTGATATTCCTTTCAGCCTTCTCAAGTCAAAACCTGATGCTTTACCTTGGAAGATGGCGATTGTAAGCCAAACGATTGCCGCCTTCGCACTGCCTCCAGTTTCTCACCAGCAGCTAACTGTGATGGGACAAACTGTGTAGTTGCAGTAGTGGAACAGGCTGGGACCCTGACTGACAGCTCCTTCTGAAATTTCCAGACAGAGGGTCGAAGCCTGGGAAGAGACATGACTCTGAGAGGTGTGGAACTGCCAGTCGCTACTTCATGAAGAACAGCTGCAACAGTGGCATGAGCAGCCACATCTGCAACTGCATCAGCAAATCCATGTGAGGCTTGTTTTAAATAAAGCTGATGAGATGGAGGCCCTTTGGATTTGCTGCCGATGATCATGGGAGTTTGTTCATTTGATGCAGGAGGCATCATTGCTGGTGCATTGGCTTGTAATGCATCATGCACATGACCAGGAGTCTGATCCCGCCACACAAATCCAGGGGAGGGTGTAACAAGAGCATGCTCCCCCATCCCAGCTTTTCTCTTCATTGACTTTCCTCTTGGAAGCCTTGCTTGGAAGCATGAAGTTTTCAAAGCACTGAAAACGTTCACAGCAAGTGGGTTGTGATTATCCCTCTCAAAAGGAGCTGTGAACAAATGGGCACCATTCTGTTCATTTCTTGAACCAGTTGCAGGACCACCCTGCTAGTAACAATAGATCCATTAGCAAGGGAAGAACAGCTGCCAGAAAGCAGAAAGCAACTTGTGATAAGTGTCAACTTATAGAATACATGTACCTCATCTTTATCTATCTAACCTACAATACTCAAGGAGAGTTCCAATGTGAGACAAGAACAATTTTCCTACTGTTGTTGAACAGCCAGCAAAAGGTACAAAGATGAAATCAAGTCAGGTTCATCATGCAGTGTGGAAAACATACCACACACTTCTCAAAAACTTTCTCCAAGCAAGCACCCTGGTCAATATGACTTGTTTTGGGCAGCAAAGCTGTGGGAACCTCTTCTTGTGTGGCAACAGTGCATGCACTTGCAGACCCAACTCTTGCTGGCCCCATAGATCCCAGTGTGCGATGTGCTGATGGAGCAGTTGCTGGAGTTGGCCCACAAGATGCCACAGCTGCTGCCACCTTTGTTCGTGCCTTACTGGCCTCATGTTTCTGGATGTCATAGAGGAGCTCCTTGTGTAGCTGCTTATCAGCCACCAATATTTCCTCCATTTCATTTTTGTAGTCCTTAAGCATCACACGCATACTCTCCATAAGAAGCCCAAGAAGGGGACTGTTCTTGCTTTCAAGGAGCCTGCGCCCATTGAAAAAAAAATGAACTCAAGTTACAAAGGCAGAGTCCCAAGCTTGGCACAGAAGATACAATCGGCATCTCTCATAAGACAAGGAACATGAACAAACTGAAAAATTAGCATTGAGCTAAAAATTCCATACCTCTTGAGCTCTATGAATATGGGAATTGCATTTTGCACCAGGTTCTTTTTCATCAATTGAGTTACTATACGCCCTTTCGCAGCAGCCACTCCAGCTGCCACTTCTCCTTCTTCATCATCAACATCGGCCCCACCATTAGATGCTCGATTTCCAGCTACTCGTCGTAGCTCCTTAGAAGCCAATATCCGCAAAGCATCCTACACAGATCATATAATGAATCCAGACTTTTTTATATTACAAGTCACCTATTTCAAGTTCCACTTGGTCAAAACACCAACTCTGTTCAACTCTTTAGTCTCATTTTGAATGCAACAGCATTGAAAGCTGGTCAGATGGTTCACAACCTGAAGCACACCCTGTGCATTGACATCATTCAGGTCCAGAACACCATCAGCTGCACCTGCCAGAATCTCAGCACAAAGCTTAGCTGAGGTGGCTAGCAAATGCTCAGGAGCCATCTGCTGCAACAATGCAGTATATATATTCATACGTTTGCTGGACATAGTTTCATGATTCCCTCTGCAAGACAATGAAAACATTACAATTAGCATTGCCACATGATACCAACCAATAGTTTGACTAATGCATTAAAAACACAAGCACCTCCAAAGTTTGTAATTGGAGTACATCAGTGGTGACAGGCATTGAAAGCAGAAGATCAACTACCAAAACATTAGAAATCTATATAGATCATTGATATTGGTGAGTGGAAGATTAACTACCGGCTCTTTTAACTTTAGGGTAGAGAGAGAATGGAAAAGACCTAAGAGAAAACAGCTTCCGTTCACTCTCAGAGGTTGGAAGGGCTGTGCTGAAGCCTGAATGTGACCGACAGTCATTCAAAACAAAGATAGCCTCCACAAAGCTATTATAAGCCAGTAATGGTGCCTTTGCTGCAACAATGAGTGTTAAAGATTAGGCTCTGCAGTGGTCCACACATCTGCTGTGTTAGGGGCCATCTTACAAAAAATTCAAGTCAGTGACATATGCTCAAAGCATATCATTTATCCCTAGTCTTTGATTTCAAAAAGAAATCTAATATGATGGGCCTGCAGAGGCATAGAGTCTCACTTTTAAGTATACTCTTGAACAGGAAGTTGGCCAGTTCACATATTTTGGGAGAGTCATCAACAATTGCAAGCAAGAACCGGTGAAAGAGAACACCCCTCCACTTTACATAGTCTCTCTGCAAAGGGCATAGCATCAATTAGTCTAAAAGTGTAGACAACATGCAGTCTTAATCTTTGCTCCTCCCTCTCTAATGGTTGGTTCTAGGGCTGCACTAACCCCACCCTTACCCCAGCTAAATTGATATTGCAATTACAATAGCCAAAAAGAAAGGCTCCTTTAGGATAAGCATTAGAAGAAGAGAGTTTCAGGGACTATGGAGCACCTGCAGCAGTCTTGCAAGGAGAATGAATGCCTGGCGTCGCACTACCTCACAGCCATCCCGCAAGACCTTAGTAAGCTTGTGTACATACCTGAAGAAACACCAAAAAATTTAGCCCTTGTCTCAGAAGACCATAGGCACTTCAGTGATTTGTACTAGTGTTGAAAACGTCACCAACTCCATGGACTTGACATATCTGACAAATTCCATGAAATTAGGATATGAAATCAATATGACAAGACAACCACTGATCAAGAGTTCATTCTAGAGGTCTGGAAGGCCTTGGCCCCAAGAGCATACCCATCAACAAGAGTTGGATATCGCACAAAGAAATCAGTCATGGCCTGTGTGATGTTGTTGCGAACTGCTGCTAATCCAGACCTTTCAAGCTCCTGCAAGACCAGCAGTTCTGTGGGCTTGCATCGGACGATCACAGAGAAAGGGCAAATCAGAAAGCAACATGACATCTATGAAAGCTGCTCAGTTCTCTTGCCTGGAAGAAAAAAGGAAGGCAGCGCTTGGCAAGGTCTTCATCTGCAAGGCACAGCTTGCTGAGGGCAACCCATGCTTGAACACACACTTCAGGTGACACCTTCCCAAGAAAATGAACACCTTCAGCTTCACTTCCATTGTTTTCCTTTCCTGGCAGAGACTTCTTTGGAATGACCAGTGCTTGTAAGATCGTGACAAGTGGACCTGCTTTTGCTGTAGGGCAGACCACAGCAAGAGCCCCAACAGTGAAAATTGCTGTCACCACTTGGCCAGAGAAGGCAGCTGAATGTGAGTCTATGTGTCCTGTTGCAGGTGTCTCAAAACCCTTCTTGCCCTTGCTTTGACTCTGAGTTGAAGCCCCACTCTGACATGGTGGCATTCGATTTTCCCCCAAAGCTTGAGGTTGCTGGCCACTTTTCATTAGGGGTGTGGGCTTTTCAGCTGAGACACCTGCATGTTGTATCCAAGGAGAGTCACATGTTGAAACATAGGCCTGCAAAAGGGTCCCAGCTTTATCAAGCAGTTGATAAACCCAAACAGTGACCAGCTCCTGCCCTTCCTCCATCGATACTGCCTTCTTTTTGCTGAGTGTTGTCAATGCCTCCACATGCGCCCATACCTGCAGTGTGATATTGCAGACCCACATTGTAGGAAGAGAAAAACCAATATGTCATCTACAAACACTCTATGTAATAGAGAGCAGAGGACACTTTGCTCAATCAACTGACTGCAAATGCTACCCATCTCAGGGTTCCTATCCCTGCTGCCTGAATATATGCCATCTACAACAACTGGATTCCCAATGCTGAGAAAAAGCCCTAGAATATCCTCCAGTAGACTTTTCAAAATTACAAAGACTTTAGAAAGTGACCAGCAGCACAGATAAGTACCTCAGCTGTGTGCATGTTGAAGGACTCCAAACGGTCAAGAAGCTCGCCAGCAAGATCTGCAGCTGCTTCACAAGGAAGCTCAACAGCCACATTTGCAACTGTCTGAAGAAGATGAACACGGTCTGCAGCCCACACAGCTGACTCACCATCATGGGCATCATCACAGGTAGGGATTGTCTGATTGGTCTCTTCTTGTCCAGATTGCCTACCAATACCTGCAAATGGGTTTGAGACATCAAATTCCAGTCAGAATTGGAGAGAAATCAAAATGTCTGTCATCCATATCTCTTCAAAAGCTAAAGACCACATGTTACTCAAAATTACCCTCTCAGGCACTTTGCCCCAACACATTGCTATTACACACACATTTAGTACTGCTGTTACTAACCATGATTGTCTAGAAGCTGCCAATGTGTTCGCAGGAAGTCCCAGCTGACAGCCTTGGGGACAAATGCTGACACTTCAGAGAGCAAGAACCATGCTCCACGCGGAGCAAGCAAATTGGCCTGTTTTCCTTCTGGAAAACCATGATCTGGATCAGATATCAAGGACTGCAGTGCAAGGGCAATTTCAGCATGCAGGCGACCTTGCCGTCCAAGGCTTGTACAGGCACGTTTAACTACAGAGGAAATGGTACTGTCATCTGCAATCTCCTTCAACAACATCAAGACTGGTCTTGACAAATCTTCCCCTTCCCTACTCCCAAAAACTTCAGTGGCTTTCTTCCTGCTCAAGGACCATCCAGACTGCAATCTGCCTACTGTAGCTCTCTTACGACAGATTGAGGCAACACGATCTAGGACTAGTTCATGGAACAATTCCAGGCATTCCTCTTGCAGTGACATCTCGTTATCAAGAGCAAGAGGTAGAGCTGACTTGAGCCACTCAGATGACGACCGCTTGTCCAGTGGATACCTCCGTACCACCTGCTTCCCCAGCCACAATGGTTCCATTTTCACCAGTTCTTAAAACAAAGGTTCAAGTAATGAGTGAGAAAGCTGGCACAAGGTCTGTGATCTCCTCTACAGCAGAGTGAACCAGACAGATACCTTCTAAGATTTCCATCATGAACATTGGAATATTGGAAGAGATAGGCCACACCTCAGAAAGTGCTGCAAGTGCTGATTTGCGGATGCTAACCATTGTGTCCCCACATGCTGCACCCATGGCTTCAACAATATCACCATCTGGGGGTCTCCCCAACAGAGAGGCTGACTTCTTCATCAAAACTAGAGCAGCCTTTCGCACAGCAGCCTTACTATCCAAGCAGCGTTGCAGCATCAGCAACCCCAGATCTCTGCAACTACTCCAACCAAAGAATCAGAAAGCACATTGGCAAGTGGACACAAGCAAACTCCAACATTACACAGTATTTGGGCAGCAACAAGGTCATCAGACAAATGGTGCAAACAATACCTGGAACCTGTAGAAGACAAGACATGGTTTGCAATGCCTGGAGTTGGTATTTTAGCAGAGGGACTGTGTGTCATCTTGTTGTCATGTGCTGTTCTCCCTCTGCAGCTAGTTATGAATCCCAGTAGTGTCTGCAGGTGCATGTGATAACTGCTCTCTTTAGCAAGAACCTCAATAGCCTGAGCTAAGTTGGAGATGGATCGAGCTCTCACAGAAGGAAGTTTGTCTGAAGAACGGTCCAAGAGAATCTGTAGACATGTACATCCCCATCCCTCATTCTCCACATCCCCATGCAAGCTGGTTGGTAAGTTTTTGCCTGCACTGTTCTCCAACAGCCCCGCTGAGCCATCTTCCTCAAGTGGCACTGTTGTGGGATTTCCTGCTACAAAGGGGTCTGACAATCCCACAAGGAGAGCAAGGGACAAGTCAACAGCAAAAAGGCGGCGTTGTGCCTTGGAGCGAGAGAACCGATCAAGAAAGCTGGCAAATTGGCACCAATCCCCATATGACAAGGCTCGTAAAAGCGTCAAGACTGCATCAACAGCAACTTGTCGTCCATCTGTTCTCTCAGGAGCCTTGAAGCAGAGGTAATGACAAAAAGCATTCACAGCTTCTCGCATTGAACTAGAGCCTGACCCTAAAAGTTGCTGTTTCACAAACTGCAGAGCAGCAGCTTTGACCTGAGCTTGTTGATGAGCAGTTCCTTCAGTGTGACTGAGAAGGAAAATTGGAGAAAGTGCTCGAAGAATCAGTACTACCGTGGCCAAGGGATCACCGTGCACAGATGCTAGTAGGGTTTCCAGCATAGCAAACGAGAGAGACAGGAAGGATGTGGGATGTGACCAAGACGTTTGGGGGGATGCACGCCTGTGCTTCGAGTCTTCCTCCGCCCCATATGATACCAAGAGGGGCACGTCCACCAGAAGAGCTATAAGGGCCTTCAGACTCTCCTGGTGCTCCTTGAAATGCAGTAGCTGGAGAGTGCATTGCAAACTCACCAGAACAGGCAGGACCTCCTGTGCATCCACAGCTGCTGATGCTTCTTGGCCCTCAACGCTTGAGTCGTCTGCTAGTGGTTGTTGCTGCCTTTCCTTTGAGGTCACTTTCTTCCCTTTTCTGGTTCCCTTTCTATTCCTTTCAGAAGATCCATTGCGTTTTTCAGAAGCTACATCTCTATTGTTGCCATGGCTTTTAGATTGTTTGCAAGAAGCTCGCACACAACGCAGGAGAGAGTTGAAAGCAACAGGGCAGAAAAGACTGTACAGCGGACAATCGGGAGCCGACAACATCCCTACATAAACTCCAGCTGCTTTAATCCCCAACAGACCTCCTGCGTCCATTCCCGTCCTCAATCCCCGCACAATTGCTTGCAAGGAAACCCGATTCTCCGCAAGCTCCTCCCACAAGCTTCCATCCAAAAAAGCACCCTCGCTACTACCACTACTACGACCATTGCCGCCCCGCCTACTGCCACTTTTCCTAGAAGACGAGAATTCAAACCCTTGTACTCCAGACGATTGCCGGGCGGTTCCGGAAGATGACGCGACAGGAGGATTGCCGAAGATGCTGTAAAGCTCCAGAACTAGCGCTTCTGACAAACCTGAAGAAGAAGAAGACGCTATATCAGTTTCCAACCGCCGATTTGCAACTGCACTCATCTCCCCTTCCTCTGCCACTCTTTGAAGCAAGGAGCATATATGCTTGATCTCGTCTCCGTCCATGTTTTCAAGGGCATTCGATGCATACAATATCTAACAAACAAGCAATTGCGAACAAAACAACAGCAACAAAAGAGAGCTTCTTCTGTGAAATACGAGCACCCGACCTTTGCCCAGAAATAACCCCCGCAAAATGGGATTTCGTTTGAGCATTCCCGAACAAGTGCATTGTTGGAAAGTCTATTTGGAAAATAGAGCCGTTGGGGTGGTGTGATCATGATGATGCTTTTTTAAATTCAAAACTTTTCTTCCCGCCATTCATTTTTGGCGGGAACGATGAACAAGCGTCTTTTTAGTTAGTGAGATGACGACATTTTAGGCCTCTCTTTACGTCAGGTGATTTTTTTAATTTTTTTTTGGGGTAAATTTTGTGATTTTGCTCAAGTGGCAATTGTCCATAAATACATATTTAGCCAAATTTGGCGATATTCAAAATATGAAATTAAAAAATCTTAAGTACCAGGCCTTTCATGTTGTAGGGAATTTTGATAACTTTTGGAGATTTTTTTTTAAAAAAAAGGGAATTTGTGAAAGAATATTTAAAACATAGAATCTTTGAATTCACACTATATCACTTTGGATTAATCTAAGAGCTTTTGTCCCCAACAATGGGGTGCTAAACATTGTCAAATGATTCATACATACGTATAACATATATTTATATGCATTTGCATATAGTTTGCAATGCATGTGAATATGATGGATTTGTTTGAATTATGGTCTTTAACTATTGAGAATATTTGTTTTTATAACTATATTTTGACATTTTTTTATCATGGGAAACACTTATTATTTATGCTTTTGAATTTTATTTTATTTTTCATTGGAAGTTTAGTAGCATTTTAGTATTATTGTTTTTAAAATTTACACATGTTTTAAAACCACTAGCCATTTAATTCTAAATATCTATTGAAACATGGCCAATGACACGACATCAAGAACATAATAGAAAATCTCACCACTTGGAATTAAAGGGTTTGTGCAAAATTTCACTAAAAATTGAACACGAAAACAAAAAAACAGATATTTTGTCACAAAATTTTCAAACATTTGAAATACAAAACTCAATATCAAATAAATTCCCATTTTGATTTTTTTTCCAACACATTTGGACTCTAAGTTCAATGTGATACATTTTTTCAATTGGGTTTTTATACTATTTAGATAGGTTTTAAAAACCAATGGTCATTTAGTTACGAATTTTTGAATGTTCCAATTGATCAGGTTTAGGTTTTTCTTCCATTGACATCAAAGAAATAACATCCATTTAGAGTTGAAGGGGTCTATACAAAAATGAAACAATTTCCTACAATTGAAATTCAAAAGTATTTCGAAATGATTGAATTGTGTGAGAGTTTTTGATTGAGAGCTTGCATTCCAATTGTTTCCACTAATTATTGATGTTAAATGTTTATGAGGTTTGCTAACAATAAGCTTTAAAAACTTATATTTAATTTCATTCGTTGAGGCTTGTTTCTAGAAGTTGGGTTTAAGGAGGGTCTTAATATGAAATGGTTGGCCTTATGCAACAAAAAAGAATAAGAAAGTTGTCATCTAAAAGAAAGAATATGGGTGATGGAAGCTACAACTCAACAAAATTACATTTGAATATTGACAACCTCATGGAGATGGGATATGCATGGATGGTGAACCACATACATGAATGCCAAGGAATTATACTGTCTTGAAATGATATAATGCACAAAAAGATATAGCCATAAACAAAAGCAAAAGCATGTGATGATGTATGAAAATATGAAGATATGATGTGATATGGAGAACATATGATTTAATTATATCTTTTTGAAAATTGAAAATGTACATGTTTTTTAAATGAACCCATTGCGTAATCATTCTACTCTTTATATGGCAATTAAACCCACATCAAATCACAATTGATATCAAAGAAATAAACCTAATTATCCTTCTAGGTTTAAAGTATGTTGCCACGTTGTCAATTTTATACATAATATTTGAAATTTAAGTGAGTCCAATATAATTTCAAACATGAAATGATTGAATCTAGGTTTCATCGCACTCGACTATAAAGGGAAGTATACAAATGTGGATATGTTGGTTAAGTGAATACAAGCATTACCACACCTATTAAGTCTTCAAAAAGTGCACATAGTTTGATAGTTTGGCACAACCATTGAAATGAATAATAACAATGTTATATGAAAACTCATCAACACCAACAAAATCTCACTTTTCTACAAGTAAAAAATTCCAAGTAATAAACACATTATAACACAAAACCTAGCAAAGACGAAATAGTAAATACCATGGAAAATCCCAATAATAAAAGAAAGGAAATACTTCAAATATGAAAACAACAACAACCACACCTTCAATTTGATAGTCTATGATAGTAATGTAAGATTCATGCCCTGGGAGTTTCTTCTAACCATAATTAGTTTTCTTTAGCCCTAATTTGAAATTGGGCCAACATATTTTCCCAACTTGCACCCAAAACACAAGCATGAATATCTACCAAGTTCAAAAATAGAAATGGAGAAAGAGAGAAAAGCATGCATGCAAAAAATCATGCAATCTTCAAAAACCATGAATATGAATTCATTGTTCACCACAAAGCCAACAAAAAAAAAGGGCACTCATATCTTGTAATTGCACTCAAGTTGAAAAGATGTGATAAACATCTTGATAAGGTACATGCAAAGTGAGCAGTTATGAGGTCTTCAAAAAAAATTTGTTGCTAGCAACCAAGTCAAGTGAAAAAAATGGGACAAAAAAATTCATAGGCAAACACAAAGTTAATAGAAATGCTTCAAAAAAACCAAAGAAATCAAAGAAAAATAATAAGATTTTACAAAACCGTGAAGAAACCTTACTTAAAAGAAAATGTAAAAAGATGGGTGTCGGAAAAACATGATCCTTAATAAGAAAAAAAATCCACCCTACATAGGAAATGAGATTGGAACTTTGACACTAAGGAACTATCTATACATAAAACTTATACAATTGTCATTCGGTTTCTCACAAAGAATACAAAATAGTCCATTCAAAATAAATCAACACAATTGAGTTGCAAAAGACTTAATTTCACAAAGAATTTCAAAATAAATCAACACAATTGAGTTGCAAAAGACTTAATTTCACAAAGAATTTATTCTTGAAAATAGTTTGTAGCATTATATTTTTATTAACATTTATAGATGGTCATTTTGATGTAAGAACCAAAAGGGAAAATGCAATAAAAGCCAATAAAAAATGTAAAGCACTTCCAATATTTGTATTACTATTAATGCATTCATGAGTATAAAAAGAAGTGTTTGGCTTAAAAAGAAGACAAAATTGAATCCACATTTTGTTAAATCTCCCTAGTTGCAAAAAAACACATATTGTTTTAATAAAACATCATAAAGAAAAAAAGACATCATGTTATAATAAACCATGCAAAAAGAAAATGAATGTTCTTAAAATTTTGGAAGCAAATGAAAATGAAATCACTCCATATCTTTGCCTAAAGGATAAAGCCAATAAAATTGTGTTTAATATGTATAAAGTGATTATTTATTAGTGAATGACCATTCGGGAAAAAATTGTGTGAAACCCAAGTGAACCTCAAGCGAATCCCAAACTACCTTAAGGCTCTATGCTATCATACATCAAAGGAACTTTCTACCCTCCTAACATTGTATAAGACATTTTTATGTTTGTTATTTGGATGGGTAGAAAACACTAACACAACTATGTTTAGTCTAGTTGTGATATGTTGTTAATTTTATTTCATGTGGATAATAAATTGTTGTCAACTTTTTATCATATAGCAAAATGTTACAATATGTGGTAGTGTTCTTTCCAAGCTTGGTCATGACTACAAAGGGGATTTATGAAAATGATGGAAAGAAGTTGTATTATTATTATTTTATGTGCAATTTGGAATGATGTAGGTTTGTCTATTAATTTTGGGAAAAAAGTAGGTGGTGGAAGACATTAATGAAAATGATGACGAAGTTTTGCAAGATGCATGATCCTAAGAATGATGCAAGAAAGGATAAGAAGGTGGCTAAATGATGCATTAAACAATGTGACAATGTGGAATGTGTGAAGTTGAGTTTTGAAAATAAACATGAATATGAGATAAAATAGTAGACAAAATGAACAGTGTGTTCCCATATAACTAAAGGTTGATGCCAAGACATGAAGACAATATGAAATGGTTTGGATTATAGAGAATGGACTTCTAAGAAATTCTGGAGGGAATTTGCATTGAGAAGAAAATAGTCTAGGGTTTTGAGTCTAAAGTTGTTGTTAGTGTTAAAATTAAAAACATAGAAAACCTTTACTAGGTATCCTTGAGGGGAGTTAAACTTGTGAAAAAACAAAAGAGCCCATTAGAGCTTATAAAACAATTTGAATGAAATGATGGGACAAGAATAAAAATTACTTTTTCTTTCAATGGTTTTTCTGAACCTTATTAATAAACATATTTGGATTATAATTGCTTATGAAAAATCTGAGAAGGAATAGGTGTTGAATCATTGTATAGAATTGAACATGAAAAATAAAAAGCACCATTCTACATTACATAATAAGGGATTAATGTAACAACGAAAAAAACCCACTAAACATTGAGAGTTTTGATTTTGGCCATATATGAAATTAAAGAATCAAGATGTAGATCAAAGCACGTTAGTAGGTGGAATTGTTATTGTTGTTATTTCTTGAAGTTAAAATATCTTGGGATTATAAGTGTTTTGTGTAAGATTTGTTTTAGTGTCATTTGTGTAACAAGACTATGAGTTTCAACTTTATATATTTACCAATGTGAAACATTCTAGGTGCTTTATATATGTGTAAAATGTAAATCTCATTCTAAAACATGTCAAAGGTGTACAAAACAAAAAATACAAATCATTTTAATTATTAAGCACTCCTTTTCTTTTGTTCACACTAAACCTTGATCTCTTGACAACTTAATAGATGATCTATAAAAATATACATCAATTAATGAAAATGATCTAAAGGAATAATTTGTGAAGGATTTATGGTGGGCTTTTGTTTGTCCAATTTAAAAGATGGTGAATATTAATGTAGAAATTATAAATTATTTTTTCATCTTATTGTTTTACCCATCTAATAGTTGAAGTTTACCCAAAGCATGTAATTTTTGGGAAAAAATTGTAACAACAATTTACAACACAAAGCAAAGAATCACACACAACAAAGAATCAAGCAAAACCCAATCCAATGAAACAACTTTCTAACACAATATTTGCAAGCTACTTATAGTGGGTACATCTCTCCAAATGATTAAACCTACCATGAGTCTTACGAAAATTGATTTAAAAGTTTGCCCATGACATCATGCAATATACTAAGCATAGATTTAGGAGTTTTTTCAACTTCAACTTCAATTGAATTTATTTTTGCTACTATTAAAAAAATATGGTCTAAGTTGTATCATGTATTTGAATAAAAGTTATTCCAATCATTGTCGATCTTTATGAATGTTGTTTTTGTGTGTGAATTGCAATATTTCTCAACAAATTGAATTGCTTTAATGTCTATTTATTTGTATCGATGTGCACTACATACCAACAATGATGAAAAAATGAGTTGATTTTGTGAAAATTAAGTTTCATTTGAATGAAAATATTGAATAACGTTGCATGCAACTTGAATTGAATTCAAATTCCATTGAAAAGAAACAAGATACAAATTGGTGCACAAGGTATTGAAAAAATGTTAGTTTAAAAACAAAAGATTAAAAAAAACCAACTTTGCATGATCCTTACTATGGTCCTTGACATTCTATTTGGAATTGTCAAGACAAGGCCCCATATGTACAAAGGATCCTCTCTATACTAGTTTTGAGATCCTCATCAATAGAATGATTTATGTGAAGTAACCAAAAAAATGGGTTTATGGTCTATATAACTTAATTCATTTGTCTATTGAAAACCTTGTGACAAGTTGTGGTAAACTTTTCAAAAATCTTTAGATGATAATTAGGCATGTCACATGTATGGTGGATGATCTAAATGTAAATTAACTCCTTAAAAAAAGCTTCATAATGCTCACATTAATGTTCATAATGTGGCATAAAAATAGCCACCCAAAAAAAGGTATTTAAATGAAAATTAAAAATGAAATTAAAATGAAAACCCAATATTCCCCAATTTCCTAAAGGCAAGATAATCATTGATATCAAAAAGGTTTTAACTTATGTAACTTTGTTCTTAAATCTAGACCATCCACATGCAAGCATCAAAAATTAATTTAAGAAAATTAATATTGAATAAGTGGGAAGAGTGTTGGAGATAGCTATATTTTTTTGTGTGAATTTTCCCAATAATGCAAAAAATTAAAATTAAAATGGAATATTTTGTCATATGTTTTTTTGGGGGGGGGAGAAATTGTTTAATATGCTCACATATGAGGCAACATTAAAATTTTGAAAGAAAAAAATACTGGAATTTGGATAGTTTTGTGCAAATAAAATAAAATAAAATAATCTAATATCCCTCAATTTGAGATGGATAAGAAAAAATAATTGAGAACTTGTGTAACTAAGTGTTCTTAAAATCCAGACCGTCCACGTGGCAGCATCTGAAAATAACAGTATTGAATAAGTGGGGAAGAGTGTTGGAGAGTTTTGTCCTCCGAAGACGAAAGGAAAGAAAGCTTTGCGGCGATGGCGATGGCGCTCGGTCCCTTGACGACTATCTCTGGACATCCCAAGTTGGCTTCTGCGCTTTTCGGTTTTGAAGGAGGTGCTTCGCGTCCTCACTCCCGTGATGGCAAGCTGAATTTTAGGCAACGAGGAGTTTCTACCACAGCACAAGCTGCCAGGCAAAGCGACTATGGAGGTGAGTTGATCTCTTGGTTTCTTCTCTACGCGAGTAGGGGAATTTGCGCTGGTTTGTGTGTGCTTTCTTTTCTTTTCAACACTTAGGTGTTGAGTTTAGAGATCGGTTCGAGTTTTTCATATAGTGTGTAGTCGATGAGCTTTCGTGGGGGATTTGTATCTGTAAGGTGCAATTTGATAGACGTTATTGTTGTTGTTTGGCTTAGCATCAACGGTTGATTGTCCATTGCGCTAGGGCTTCTGGTCTCCTTTGAGAACTCGCTGGAATTTTATTGCCAATATTTCATGTGCATTCGAGATGTGTGACTCGGTTTTTTTAGGGGATCCCTGAGATATCACTGGATATGTCGAAGTGTGGAAAGCTAGGGTTTGCCGAGTTTTTGGGAGCAATTTGAGTAATTTAGCTGCCTGGTTGAGCCATTACAAACTGTGCCTACTTGTTATAAGTTTAGCAATAGGAAGGAGGTGGTAATTCAGGCGGCTTGAATTGGTAGACAAAGTCTTTGTTCTTCTGCAGATTTGCAAGCATCTCAGATGAAGACAAATGGTTTAGAAAATGCATTGTTGAAAACCTTAGGGGGTGCATCCTTTTGAGGAAATGTTCTTGAGGGATTGAGATGACTTTTTGAGGTTTATGCATGAGTATACGGAGTGCAGCTGCTATGGTAGAACCACGCACAGATTGGAGACAAAAGTCAAAGCCTATCAAGCCTGGATCCACTTATCCTGCCAAGGATCACTGCAGGCATGTTCTTCACCTAAAAGTCCCTTTGCAATTGAGTTGAAAAAATCCTAGTTTCTGAAATGTGCTCTAGATGCTGTGTGCTGCTTTATGACTCTTGGAAGCAGAACTGCAGGGTTAGGCTGTTGTATGGTGCCACTGTTTCTTCCTACATGCTGTGAATGTTATCTTCTTGTCATCGGGTGCAACTGCAGACTGAAGGGGCAGTGTGGATGGCAGTCAATGTGGATTGTGTGACACATATTACATAGCACATGTGCGAGATGCCTGTGCATTTTTAGGAGATGGCATGTCCAGGGTTGAGGTGCCTTCTCCTCCCTTGCTTGTTTAGACTGAACGACACTGTCATTTTAGAGCTTGTGTCAAGCCTAACCAATGACTGAAATGAATGCATTGCCACCATTTTGGCATGTATTCATGGTGTCAAAAGGCACTGGAACCTGAGGTTCATGGACGTGGTCGGGATCCAAATGCAATGGACGATCTTTTCTTTGGAGTACATGATGAAATGTTGTATGCTCGCAAAAGTGAGCCTATACAAGGTGCGTGATTGGTTCCAGCATGATCATTCAGAGGATTCTTTTTGAATGTCCTGAGCTGACCAATCTGCACCAGCATCTTTGAACATGTATCTCCTCTTTATTGATGCAAATCCATTCAACTTGTTGCATGTCTGACAGGTGCCCAATGGACTGGTATTGTAACAGCAATTTCTATGGAAATGCTGCGAGCGAACATTGTTGATGCAGTGATTTGTGTACAAAGGTTGAGCCCTGTTCCCTATACCACATTTTGGAAAGGCAAAAAAAAATTATGTTGGTTCCTAGATGTAGTAGACATAGGAAATGAGAGGCAGAGGAAGACTTGTGATTTGTTGCTAATATGTTTGAGGCCCTGGTCTTTGCAGTGATCCAAATGACAGGTTCAGCCCTAGACCAGTTCTTGCCAGGTTGAGTTTCCTTTCAACCCTCTGATTGATTTGAATAAGTTTTGGTTTCCCTCTCAAGTACAATTGCTAATGAGTTGAAACATTCCCATTGAATTTTGATTGAACGGCCATCAAGCACCGTTTGTTCTAGCAAGGACACCTGTTCTCTGAAGCACAAATTGCTCTCCTCCCTGTATTTGCTACTTGTGGACAAATTTGGATATTGAATCTTGTTTATAATATTTCCATTGGGCTACCCTCAGCACTTAGAAACAGAGCGCATCTTGATCTTGGGTACAGAACAGTTGAGGAAGTTTTGGCTGCCCGAGGGGTGAAGCCTACTCTTTCACCAAACCTGAATACACTAGCACTAGTTGAGGTAATTGAATCCATTCTGATTCAGTAGGTTGATCATCTGTTTCTGCATTTGTCTATCATCATCTATTGCCATGGTTAGAACCCAACAAGAATGTACTCATTGACCTACCCTCAGGGTGGTTGATTGTCTTTTCTGTAGTTTGTTGGAGAGGTTGTTGGACTGAGATGTCAGAGGCTAGGTAGACTTAAGTGGTTGTTGTACTTGCATTGATTGCTTTGTGTTGGGTTGATATCCAATCCACTGATATTTGTGTGGCAAATGCTATTGTCTATTTCAGGCTGCAGGGGTGAAACGACTACTCTTTTGTGGTGTAGGGTGTCAAGTGCAAGGTAGGACCCCTTGATTCCTTTGAGTAGCCACTATACCTGCTTTCAAATTTCAAAGAAAATAATCAGCTTCTGGAACCAGCTGGGGTCTTTAAATGATTCAATTGCTTCATGGAATATTTGAAAGTGTATCTTGAAATGATTTGATTTTGCATATATATGCTGTTTTATGTTCCTGACTCTTGGATATTTGATGCTTCAATTTCTTGTCTGTTTAGCATTACGGAAAGTGGAAAAGTATTTGGGATTGGAAAAGCTGTATGTTCTTGGCACCAATTGTGGTAAGCACGTCAGCTACAGCAACCAACGTTTCCACTACCTTTAATGCATGATGTTTTGGACCACATGTTTGATGTCGCTTTCTGACAGGGAAGTCAAGCTTGGATGTCAGTGCAAGTATATGAAGCTCACTCATTGGAAAATGCAAACCTTGATTTCTGCAGTCTGATTTGAGAAAGAATGTGGGTCAGTTTGTGATGTAGTCCAAATGAAAGAAGTACATGAATAGCAACCAGAGTCAATACATGAATAGCAACCAGAGTCAATAGTTTGTGCTGTGAAAGGATGATGCTTCATATTCTGAAACAGTTCATTTCCCTTTTTATAAATTTAAAAAAAAAAACCCTCTTATTGCATGAACAACAAGTCATGTGTATTGATGGGGGTCTCAGTGGACAATGGGCCTAGGCAGGGACTTGACAAATTTCTGAAGGCTGCCAGTGACGACCCTGACACAGTACTCCATTATGAGTTTATGCAGGACTACAAGGTTTTGCTTGGTCTCTTCATCTTTCAAAGTTTGATGAGTGGGAGAGGGAGTGAAAGAAAACTTCTGAAACTTAAGCATGAGGTATTTTATGCAGCATGGGTTAATATTATATAAGGACATGCACTGAGTAATATATCATCACTTTGCAGGTGCACCTAAAGCATTTGAATGGCCGTAATGAGGAGGTAAGGTACTTTACCGAATTCAATTAAGGGATGTTTCTACTGCATCTCTCAAGGATCTTGCGAGCATCTGACAATGCTCATCGTTGATATCCAGGTCCCCTACTTCTGCTTACCAGCTGATGATTTGACTGATGTGATTGCTCCCTCATGCTACAGGTCACTCTTTTCTTTATGAATTATTTTATGCAGTAACTTGCCACACTGATGTTTCTGTGGTAGAATTCATCATATTTGACACACATGGTTACCAGGAATTTGGAAAATAGGCATCTCTGTTACCATATGCAATGAAAGTGAGGCTTTGAATTATTTTTTTGGCATAACATGTTTTCTATCTTGTGGTGGAGGATTGCAGCTGCTTCGACTATACAAATGGCCTGGCTGTAAGCCATTGTTACCCTTTGTCTCATGTGCATGGAGTCAACAATCTGCATTATCTATTGCTGGCTGTCCCTCATTATGTGCAAGGCAGTTTTTGGGCTTGTTCATGATAGCGTCAATATCAAATGACTGGTTGTGTTTGTGGAAACAGGATTTGGTAGTTGGATACATGGGAGTGCCCAAGTATGCAGGGGTGCCCATGACAAAACATCCTCAATATATAACTGTTAGGTGACTAATCAAAAGCCCTCCAGTCTCCCATCTGCTGTTTCAAATGTTTCCTGATGAGGTGGATTTGCATTTTTAACCAACTGATCAGGCTGTTTTGTCCTTGTCTGGAAAGCCTTTTGAAAGTTTCTTTGCTCGGACTGATGGATATACTTTGTGTGTGAGTGAATATTGCAGAAACAAGCGAGGAAAGGAGATGCTGGATCTAGTGCGACCTCTTCTGGACATTACTCCTACCATCAGCACTGTGTGTAACTTCTTCCTTTCAAGCTAGTCTTGGGATTAAATTGATATTTTCATGACATCTTACCATGATTCTACTGTTGCTGTAATCTACAGGGCAACAGAAAACCCTTTGTGATGGAAACTGTGAAAGCAGATGACAAGGCAAAGCTAGGTACACAACTCTGGCAACAAGATTCTGGCTCAGTCACAGCCACTCCTTTATGATTCAGCAGCTGAATATTCTACTTCTATTTTGACAGAGGGCATGTCACTCTCTCATGTGTAAGTCAGTGGCTACTAAGCCCCTATTCTGGCAGAGAAATGATGAACACAATGATGTGACTGTGTCCCAGGTCAAGGAAAAACTCAGCCAGCACCAAGATTTGTGGGAAACTTGATTGCTTTCCTTCTCAATTTGGTGTGTCAATCTTTTCCTTCAAAATCGAAGTTGGAAATCCCTCCCTTTGGATGTTGTGGTTGATGTTGTAATCACTAACAAGAGACTTGGAAATCACCGTGGTTAGTGTCTCCAGGTTGCAGTGCTTCCACATAGTGGACTAGAAACTGACAACAGTGGGCACTGATTTGTTCAGGTTGGACCCAAGGGCTTGGAGTTTGGGCGGTATTCATTGGACTATCATAACATTCGCAACTATCTTCATGTATACAGAGCTTGGGGCAAGTCAAGGTAAAATTGCCTATCACATAAAAGTGCTTGAAATATCTGTCAACATTCCTCTGGATGCTGTTGCCTTTCTGGTGCAATAATTCCATACTGATCTTTGAGATTCAAACTTTGTTCATTGGAGAATCAGGGCGGAGCAGCACATTCCATCTTATGCAAAGAAGTTGGTGGCCATGTATAATGAGAAGGGGGAAATCGACAAGCTTCTGAAGCTTGGGACAAAGTGATCACATCTCCATTCTGTACACAATATTCTGCGGCTATCATCACCACCCCTAGTGTTGCATGTGAGGTATAATACATAATATCTCATCAAGGTTGTAAAGATCTATCTGGCACTTTCAGCTTCAATTGTCAATGTAGGTAGTGATTGTGCTGGAGATTTGCATTTCAAGTTTGAAATAAGGCGATTTCATGTGTGTCAGCCATGAGATCAGATTTTACAAAAAGAATGCACAATAATACTACATAGCATCTGAGAATTCTTTCTTGATAAACTTTTTTGATGACTGAACTTGGGTATTGCCAAACTTTGGATTACCAATTGTTCCATTATTGTTCATTGAAAATTGGATTTGGGAACAGCTTTGGACTGTATAATTGTTTGTAAGCATCCTTTCTGGATGATGAATGAAACTGGAGCTTTCGTTCCTCTGAGAACATTCTTTTAAGTATTTTGTTGAGAATCTTGAGAATTCAGTGGACAACCTTTTGGATTTTGATTTTCAAAAACATACTATGGGTTTTCAACATATCAACTTAGTAACTTTTATTAATGCTTTTATTTGATTTTATCATCCTTGAACACAATATACAATAAATACTTAACATGATATGTGATTTGTCTTGCAAACAATAGTAATGGTTAGTTATAAGATGGAAAACGTAGTCTTTTGTCTGGACAGATGGATGGTACTAGAAACCCATTTTCAAAATTAAATATTAGTTTAAATTTTGCTTTGGAATTGCACTATTATTTTCCAGAATTATGAATTATGATTATGTGGTAAAATAAATTGAGGTGGTAATTTGAATGCAAGATATATTGATTTGTGATTTGTTCACTGAGTTTATGTTGATCTAGAATGACATTGTTGTATTAATGCATTAGTCCATACATGATTTAATCGTGTATTGAAAGTGGTTCTTCTGAAAAGAAAAAACAATGTTAAAAGTTATATTTATTCATAAGATCTCATAATGTTGTTGATGAAGTGTGTTTCTTAACGAGTTTATATTGAAGTCTCCAATTGTTATGGTTGGGCATTAGTTTCTTGCACCTTATACTTAGACGTATATATAGAGCTTTTCATCTATATTTGTTGAAAGATCCCAATGATAAATCCAGCACTTGATTTTGTTGTTGAAATTGTTTGTGATAAAGAAATTACTTGATCATAAAGTATCATGGTTTTTTTTTGTTCATTGTAACATGACAAAATATTAAAATTTCTTTAATATGACATTGTAAATTTCTTGAGTTGCATGAATGTTTTGGATTTTTGTTTCATTCAACAAAGAATGTGGGATACTAACAAGTGTGGATCTACCAAATAATCTAAAAAAAATGTAAGTTTAAATAACAAGTGTGGAGAGATTATATGACTATAAATTTTCTATATTACGATTTGTGACAACCAATTAATGGTTTGTATTGTGCATTTGCTTTAAGATGAAATAATTCTTTTTCAATAAGGGAATGTACTTGGAAATTTTTTGTTTAATAATGCAAAAACTAAATACAAGTGTTCTTTTGGAATGAATTATGGATGAAATTGTGTATGTTAAACCATGTTTTGTTACACCAATTGAATCAAATGTCAAACTACTGTTACTTAAATTTTTTGCACAATGTATATTATGTATTGTAACAAGTGGAATATATAATTGAATTATCATAATGATATGAAAAAGGTAACTACTTATTTGTAGTTTGGAAAAATGTTTTATTTATTGGGTGTCCACTTTTTGTTTAGTCTAAAGAATTTTTCATGGATGTGTGAATGTTTTTTTCTTATGTTAATTTTGATTCACAAGTTTTGAAAATTTTATCTAGATTATGTAATTTTAAAATTTTTATATGCACCATTTATGAGACCTTTTGGTATAACATATTTTTTTACACATAATTCAATTAACATATTTTTTTAATGTAATAATTCATAGTGTAGGCTAGTTGTTTGACTAATCATCATAAATAATTTAAAAATATGGATGATGCTTCAAATGTTGAATGTGAGTGTAAAAACATTGCAATGCATTAAAAAATAAATTAAGGATGAAAATCTTAAAATGGAATTATAATAGAGAAATATAAAAAATAAAAATAAACCTAGTGAAAATGTAAAACCAAATTGTAATTTGAACATTTACAAATTTGAACCACATTGCTTAGCCTTGAATTGTGTCCATGTCTTAGTCAAAAACATTATTATCACTACTATCTTGATAATTATAATCTTATTTGACATAGATATGAAAAATAATTTGACAATTTACATTAAACAATATTTGTCAAATGTTAATTAATTTTGGATCATACAATTTAAGGTCAATAAATTGTCAATACTTACCATTTATGTAAATAAGTAAAGAAAGTAGGCATATGGAAGTAAGTAAATAAGCTTAAGTTAGTTAGTTAGGTTCAAAGTAATCTTATTATACTTTTATTATCTCATTTGTTATAGGTATTATTAATTATAACAATCAATGTTTAGTAATAATAATAATAATAATAATAACACAAAAATAATAATTTCATTAAGTATAATAACCCTTGGATACACTTGTACTTATATGGCCTTAATATGTTCCATATATATATATATATATATAATGCATGATTGATATATTTTTATAGTATTTAGTTACTTAAAATTTTAATACACCCAATACACATATTTGCATTATACACTTTTACATCTTAATATGCCCCCAATTTTTTTTAAAATACCTTTAATGGACCCTAATATATATGTAAGGCTATAATTAATTTTCATCACATTTGCAATTAATGGGACATATAAAACCTTTTTTTGGAAATAAACCAAACTAAAAATTGTCTTCTTGGAGGGACAAAGAAAATAATAATCACAAACTAATTGCAATGTAATTGCAAAAATGACCAAACATAACAAATAGTTGCAAAAATGACCGAAACTAATTACAAATGATATTTCATTTTATAGAGTGGTTACAAAACCCATAATTCTTGTAATGCTTATTTTTCGTTTTATTTAAATCTACTTTGCTTTGTTCCAACTATTGCACCATGTGGTCACCTAATGTTTTTGTATTGTGTCATCAATGATTTCATCAAATGCTAACTATTATGTGAATTTATGTTTATAATTCCACATTGAAATTAGATGGCCACCCAATGAGCTCAAGTTTTTAAATCCTCAAAAATCAAAAGCATGTGCACTTCTTTTTTGACATGTGTGTAATCAAAATTGTTTCCATATCTAAATTAAATGGCCATGTGAGATTGTTTTTAACATTGAATTTTGTTCTTACAATTGAGTTGTGTGGTGATGCAATTTGATCTACTTTTCTGTCACCACAAAACAAGGCCACATTTGTAATTTACTTTCTAATTTACAATTAAATCATGTGGCTGCTTAGTCTTTTTCTTTTCTTTGTTCAAAAGAAACCATAAATTTTAGAAATATCAACACCACTTCAAATAATTCAAGATTGTAATTCCTATCTTTTGTGCTCACAATTATATGTTATGTTGACCCACTTTTTTTTATGCATTTGGTTTATTATTCCTTTGTATTAAAGTTCTTTATCACAATGTTTTGAAGTTCTTTTTAAAAGTTTCATAGATTTAGGACAAAGGATTTTTGTACATGAATCATAACATGTTTGATCATCAACCTAAAAATAAACAAGGACTTTGCAAATCCAAGAATTTACTATAAGACTCGGTCTTCAAATTTCATCAAATCAAAATCATCCTTGGGTTTTGTAATGTTCATGAATACGCAACAACTTTATGATTTTAAAATCTTTTATTATTAAATTTGCAAAATTACATTAGAAGGAATTTCATCATTTGTAACAAAAAAACAATAACTATAGGTCTTCAATGATTTTATCAATGACTATAATCTTAAATATAACCATGAATATTACATATAAAAAGGGGCATAAACATCTTTGGGTGGACCCACTAAATGTCATGAACACAAAAATCAAGAAGACGACTAATGAAAAGATAAACCTAAGCATAAATCCAAACACAAAATATAAAAATCAAAACAAAATCACAAGAGGCTAAGGACAAGAACAGGAGGTGTGCAAATGAAAATGAAAAATATTTTTTTATTGTGATAATACAAAAATGTAAATACAAAGGGTATAGAATAAGGTTATAAAACAAGATTATATTTCAAATTACTATTGAACAAATTAAAAGTAATAAGGGGGTCCCACCTTTATTTATATTCCTTTGAAAACTTAAGTTAAGGAAATTTCCATCAAAATTTCCATTTGCCCATTGATTTAAAAAAGTTTTTTAAAAGACTTCCTAACTACAAATGAACTATGAGTTAATTAAGACTAAATTAGAAGTGAATTAGGAATTAATTAAAAATGAATTAAGAATGAACTATTAATGAACTACGAGTCATGGATGAACATCCATATGAATGAACTCCATTTGTCATGTGAAAGTGATGTTCTTACAATCTATGTGATAAAAAAATACTCGATTTTTTAGAATGTAGATATTTCAATTCAAAAAAAATTAATTTTTTTTTGTGATTGGCGGTATTGAATGTTCAAAGTTTATGTACATTATGTAGTTTAAGGAATATCCTAGAGATTTAAAATTTTTTTCTCTCCATGTTTTAGAATGCCTATTTTCTATTGTTGAAAGTGTTGAAGGGATTTATTTTTATACTTACATGCATTTTATTTTTGTGCATAAAAATAAAAAACAACCTTCAAATCTTTGAAAAGTTACTAATCTATGCCTATGTAGGGAATCTTTCAAGCCCCTATTAATAGAAAACTTTTCACTTTCTAACTATGGATGTAACATTGCCTTTAAGTGCAAAGTGATGATTGACTAGTAATTAATATAAAAAATTGCATGTTTGTTATTTACCACCACTTTGTACTAAATCATAAACAATAATTTGTGGACTAAATGATTTGTGCATGTGTGAGCCTCATGTGCAATCCACCTAAAAGAACATGGTGATAGTGAGGAGCTATGGATAACCCAAAAAAAAAAAGTTTACTAAAACTCTTTAGAAGATACAAAAGAAAGTTCCCAAATTGCAAATGGAAGATGTTCTTTGACTAAGGAACAAGAAAGGTGACATGTATATGCAACATTGCAAAAAACATCTTAAATGAGCTCACTTTGATGGGGGTCATTGAGTGGTAGAAATTGAATGCCAACAACATGCAAATGTTCTTCCAACTTTTGTTGCAATAAAGATTGTGTGATGGTGAAACTTAATAGACATGGGTTTCACCCAAATGAAAATATGTGTGCCACTCTAGAAAAGTCAAGCACGATTTTCACATCTATGGAACATGTTCCTTAATGGAATCTCAAGTAAATCTCAAGCTCTTTCTAAACAAAAACTTGATGGTGATGATGTCTTTGAATGTGTGTTCTCCTTTGATTCAAAAGAAGAATATTTTATAATACAACAAAATTTTGAACATTCTAGCAATAAATTTTACTTATTAATCTATTGCCTACAATGAAGTTGGAACTCTTACTAATGTTAAAAAATGAAGTTGAAGGAGTCAAGTTTCTTGTATGAATTTGTAATTCTTATTGAAGAATAAAATTGTAGACTTCTACTCTTATGGTTTAGTGGTTTAGTTTTGTAGGTACTTGATTTTGTTGTGTTGGTAGTTTGTACTTGCAAAGGTTGTTTTAGAACTTCAATGAAGAGTGTTGCAATTGTTGGTTTAATACGAGAAGAAAATTCCATTTTTTTGGGGAAGTATATTGGTCTTTCAAGTACTTGCATGCCTTATGAAATAATATTCTAGTGGTATTTCCATTTTATCATTTTACTCCTATCTAGAAGTCTTGTTTCAAAATACTAATAGTCAAGGTTCTTGTTTGTTTTGTAGCATTTGTGTACTTCATGCATTTATGCATTTGCCTATGATATGTTTGGTCATATCTACTTTTTGTTTACCATAATACCATGGCAAGTTGAACATTTTGATGTTGAATAACTATTTCATTTTCAAGATTCCATGTATAAGTTTTTTTTCCAAAAATCATAAAAAATTTCCATATTTTCCTTCACAAAATTTCCTTCTTTAAAAAACAGTTTCGAAAAATCTCAACATTTCTTAAAACAATACAATTTAGTGTTGAAGCTGCTGAGCTACTTCGTGGTAGTACAATTACCAAGGTTTCAAGTATGGCAGAATCTATGCCTTCAAGTGGGTGCAGTGTTTCTTTGAAGCTCAAAGGAGTTGAATGTTACACACAATGTAATTATTTTTGCAATTGTGCAACAATTTACTAGTCATCATAATACAAGAAGCTGAGATTCAGTACCAACCCAAAGTACCTACAGTCTGTAACCCAAGCAGATTCTGGCAAATGCTTAAACTACAAATCCTTTGTGCGCTTGAAGATCCAAGGATTTTGTCTATGTAAAAAAATTGAGTAGATTTCTTTTCTAGAGGTTTTGTCTATCCAAAACTTATCCCTCCAGAAGAATTACTGAACAAACGTGGTGACAGTGCTTTATTGAACAAGAATGTGTTGATTTAGATTACAATTTAAAGGAGTGTGGATACTTTGTAAAGTGGATTGGCAAGAGGAAAGGTTCATCCATAATCAAAACCAAGCTCTATTGGAGCTAGGCAGTTTGAGAACATATCCTGGGTTGATTTGAGTTGCTTGTGCCTTTTGGGTTTTTGTGATCTCTTCAATTCTGGAGAATTATCATGCTTGACATTTATTTCATCTTTGGTAAGTAGACCCCAAAGTGAGTTACATGAAGGAACCCAGTTGTCAATATATAGATAATGTTAGCAAATTGTGAAAAAAACAAACATTTGGGTAGTCACAACTTCACTAGGGTATGTCTTGAAATCTTGTATTTAACCCCGGCCTAAATGTCAGCCCGACCTGATATGGGTTGCTTTTCAGTGTAAATTTTCACTGTCCTGACAATTAGGGTTTAAAACAATAAGTGAATTTCTTTTATGGATTTCCAGAGGTTATGGATTTTTCGTTTCCAAGTAAGCAAACCTTCAACTAACCCATAACAATTTTTTATTTTTATTTATTTTTACATGGGACATGATTATCAATTGGGAATTCACAAACTGCATAGAGCGAATAATCATCATAAGAGAAAAGCAGAGATTTTATGGAATTTATTTAAGGTTTGTAGTTGCAAGAATATGTAGTAGGTTGTAGGCCAACAAGCATACACTTCTTTTGCTGAAAAGAAAAGGCTTTTGCTTCATATGGCCTCTCCATAATTTTGGGGGCCTACTACAGCTGAGGGTGGAAACTTGGCATTCTTGTAGATATACTTGACATTCTTGGAATAGAAACAACTTCCTAACAATTCACAATTGAATACACAATAATTCATAAAGGACTGGGAGACACATTCAACTTTGGGAAGTTAATGAATTATTTAACTGCATCATTCCAAAATATACACTCTACCTTTGAAAAAATGATACTTTTTTTGTGAGAAGATAGAAAAATTGCCTTAGTTAGCATTGGTAAACCGCGAGGTTACCAGCCCTTGTCAGGGCTGGGCTCTAAATGTATATATTTACAAGCAATTGAGAGTGAGGTTGGGCAATAAGGGAAGGACAAAAGAGGTAGGGTTAGGAGGGGCCAAGTGATCATGTGGATTGCTGTTAAATGCTTGCACCATGTATAACAAGGAGTGCATCACACTGCGGCCTTGCCATTTACATTCAAAAGTATCTTAAGGCAAAAGAAGAATTATGGAAACTCAAATATTTCACCATGCAAAAATATAATCTTCAAAAGGGTCCTCTACAAGAAACCAAAATCCTTCAAGATATTATAACTCTATAGCTAATCTCAAGTTTCAACACAAGCCTAAATATCATCTTTCAAAAATCCTCATATAAAAATCCCAACTCCCAATTCTGCAGTGTTCCCAGGAGTTTCCCTGGAGTTCCCCAGCAGTTAACTCAGAGTTCCCCTTTTATCACCGATAAGGAGGAGGCTGAATAGGCCTCCCCTACTTTCAATGTGCTACAGAACATGCCCCTATGGTGCATTCTGCCTCATATTGAGTCACTAGGGTGAGGCCTTTAGGCTCATCATCTGTAGGGACAAACTGGAAGCTGGATGTGCCCTAGGGTGCGTTTCCTAGCCTGTAGGACCACTGGTAGGTAGGTAGGAAAATGGATAATAGAGGGGAATAGGTAGGTAGGAAATGATTTTTCTGCTGGTGCTTTATGTTGAGTAACACCCTCAAAGCGCAACATTCTCCAAATAAACTCAAAGAACGCACCGCTCCTACTTGGGCGTTACCCTACTCATAAATACCTACAGAATTACTAGGTATGGTCCTTTTTACATAGACAAATCCTAATCACCTAATCCTCAACACCAAATGTGTTGGGGTTTGGCTTTTCATACAGTACCCAACACACAACCAAGTCCAAAATGTGTATCTCGCCCTCAAAGATGGGTGTTACAAAGTCTTTCTATCTACATAGGTAACAAGTTTGAGCACAAATACCTAATAAAGAACCAAGCCCCAAAGGTGTGAGAGAGATAGATAGTGACTATTGACCCAACACCCAACAACAACTTACCTTCCCACTCTTTGTGTATAAAGAGGCTATGATGTTTGTACCATATAGGACTCGCTAATTTGAAGAGATTTCAACAAGGAAAAACTTGAAGTGCATTAGAGTTTATCCATAAAGTCATCCCCAGTATGAACCCTTGTTCGATCCTTTGTTTTCCATCTCATTCCCAGTTTAAGGGTAGGTATTTGCAATGTTGGCCAAACTGGGGATGAAAACACAAAATTTAGGTGAACTATAAGCTGCCCAATTTTGGTTTGGGCTGCATGGGTTCCTAGGTTGTAACATTCTAAGGTTTGTTTGGGTTATATAGGCTTTAGGGTTCGACATTTGTAGGTGTTGGATTTTTACGGTTTTAGGGTTCTGGGTTTTAAGGGTTTGAATGGCACTATTTGATGCCTTTTTTACCCATACAGAAGACATGAACTTTGTGTGTCATCAACATGATGGGATATGATAAATTCTGAAACGATACTCTGGGTCCCAAGAAGGCTTTTAACATTCGACTATGATTTGTGGGTATGCAAGATATTTAGATAAGTTCCATTGGCAAAAGCATTTGAGTGATTTTGTGGGGTTCAAGAATTCATGTGTACATGATTAAAAAATTGATAAAAATAAAGTGTAGGAGGGGAGTAGGTCTAGAGTTATATAGATTATGGGAAGAAGCACTAAGTAGTAGTAGATGGTGTGTAAATAGGAAACACTTTGTCATTGCATTCCTATCCCATAGCTACAATCAGTTCTGGGCATTTGAAAATTTTCAGAATCAAAACAACTGTGGGGTTTGGGTAGTCGAAAAAAAAATCAGATCGAAAGAACCATTCACCATGTTTCTAAAGCTTCAGAGAACCATCGGGTTTCATGAAAGAACCAACAAAGACCTGGCAGTTTTAGGCAGATATATTTCCCAAAAAGAAAAATGAAAAGTCTGATAATATGTAATGACTGGGTATTTGTTTCTTTCTGATAACCGTGGTTATATATCAAAACTGTGTATGTTTTTTTTAATTTATTATTAACCACAATTATCAACTTAGACAGAGCATTAACCCAAAGTTGATTGCTGGTTCTGGTCTAGGTTAGTAAGAATTGGACTAAAACTGGGTACGATTTTCAAAACCAAAATCAAGATTGAAATTTTTTTAGTAGAAGAAATGGACTTGAAACTGGATTCCTGAATTCCATTATGTATGTTTATTAAAATTAGTCTAATTATTTTTCAGAACCAAAACCAGAGATTCTTCATAAACATAAAGAATTGACTAACATGAGGTGGTATTACCTCCATAGTGTGATAGTGGAGAAGTAGGAGGTTAAAATGATAGGGATTTAGGGTTTTTGTGTGAAGAGGGTGTTTTCTGTCATTGTCTTGGTGCTGGAAATCACCATCTATCTTGTCATCTTGTGATGCACAATATCGCTTTTGATGGGGAAGTTTTATGTTGACAATAAGTATATACCTTTAAGGAGGAACAAAAGTTCAGGGATCAAGGTTATGTTGTTTTTTTTTTCCTTGTGTGATGGAAAATGGTGTGAGCAATGGAGTTGAATAATGATGCAAGACTATAAGAGGTGTTGAATTTACCAAGCCAAACATCTTGTTCTTAGTAATTATAATTGTTGGTTTTTGTTGTGTAGGTCTTGTTTTGTTTGAAGAGATGGATATTGGGATGAGTGCCCATGAAATGCAACTAACATTTTTTGACTACAGGAATTCCGCTATGTTGGAGTTAGGAACAGAATGTTGGTCGTTAGTAGGGTTTTAGAGGCAGATAATGGAAGAGATCAAAAGCTCTACAAGATTTGTTGGTTGATCAATAGTGGAATTTATCGATAAAATTTGTTATGTTTGAGTTGAATTTTAATCATTTTTTGGGAGGGTTGAGTACCTTACATTGCCAAAATTCAAACCTAGGCTATTGGGGAAAGGGGGTCAAAGAGAAAATAGAAAAACCTGAAGAACCATCTAAGGGAAGAACCTAATAAGCCTGATAATGCCTATAATGTTGAACCATGCCATGTTGAGAAAATAAGGTTCCACAACAAGAACATGGAATGTTGGGAAGGGCCCCACCCCTACACCCAAGGGATGATGATACACTAAAAGGGCTACAAATTGCTCAAGGAACCAAATCAGAATGAAAACTTGGGGGAGGCCCAAGTGTTAAAGAAGGATAGGGAAGAAGAAGGAAAGAAAGAAAGAAAGAAGAAAGAAGGAAAGAAAAAGGGAAGAGAGGAAGAAAGAAAAAAAGGAAAGAAGGAAAGACAAAGGGAAGAGAAAAAGAAAAAAAAAGAAAGTTCTCTAAAGTACTCTAAATCTTACAGCTGAAAAGTTAACACAACTGAACAGGTGTGCCCCTTTATTTTGAGAGGTGGAAACAAAAGGCTACACGCAATTGGAACTTTGCATGAACTTTTGTCACACATTACTCACTTTTGTTCACTTTATTCTATCCCAAGGTTATATTCACTTCCCATTTACCACCAACTTCAAGTTCTATACCTACATCAAAACAAATAGTTATGCTCAAATTTTGCAAAAACATTTTGAGAATTTGACAATCTGAACTTTTCCATCCAAAAAATAAAGGGTTCATTAGGGGTGATCTAAAACTCCTTTACATTATTATTGTGCTAGAAACATGACCAATTTTTTGGCTCATATGAACTTAACAAATTATCATCATTAAAGCTTCAATCAAATTTGTTGTAATCATCACTCGGTAATCCCCTTTCCCATTTATATATACATATGTATGTAGGTGGGCCTTTACAAGTGCATTTTTTTACACCATGTTTTTTTTTCCACATCTTAATTCTCAACTTCCACACCATCATACTCTTTTACAAGCAATTAGATTGGTGCTATTTAAAACCTAAAATTCATCCACTTTACATGCAATTAGACTGGTGCTATTTAAAACCTAAAATTCCTCCAAAATTACTCTTTACATGCCATTTAGACTTGTGGCAGCTATTGAAAACCTGAACTTGTTCAAATTACTGTGTACAGGCCATTATAACACCATGTAGAGGTGAACATGCTCTAAAAACCTCTCTACTTGCTGTCTTATAGCAAAGTTCAGACCAGCAATACCAACAGAAGTTAAAAATTTTCAGACCAGTGTGTTGTTGGCTGGTTCTTCCTTCCTTTTGTCCAAAGAGAACCTTCCATCTGGATTTTGACACTTAAATTTTTTTTCATAGGTTCCTTCATCACTTAATTTTTTTTAATAGGTTTTTTTGTCACTTTTTAAAAAAAATTCAATGTTTTTTTGTTTTGCAATTTTCACAGTTCCATTTTTATGAGTAATTTTTCAGTAGGTTTGTTCATCAGTTAATTTTTTTGTGATATGTTTGTTCATCACTTTAATTTTTTTCAATAGGCTTGTTTGTCACTTAAAATGTTTCTCAATGTGTTTTTTTTTCACAATTTTGACACTTCAATTTTCATGAGTAATTTTTCAATAGGTTTGTTCATCATTTAAACTTTTTTTTGCTATGTCTGTTCATCAGTAATTTTTTTTTCAATAGGTTTGTTTATCACTTAAATTTTTTTTCAATGTGTTTTTTCTTTTGCAATTTTGACACTTCAATTTTTATGAGTAATTCTTCAATAGGTTTTTGTTCAAGAGTTAAATTTATTTTTTTCAATAGGTTTTGTTCATCACTTAAACTTTTTTTTGATGGGTTTTTTTTTTTGCAATTGTTGATACTTAAAAAGTATTTATTAGTAAGTTCTCGAGGCACCTGCCAACAATAGTTGAGATGTTCAGACTTCAGACAAAACACCAACAACAGTTCAAAATAAGAAATGTTGCATAAAGTCCCCCAAAAAAAACACCAAAAACTCACAAATTAGGTACATACCAACAAGCACTTTGGTGAGCATTTCCTCAAAATGTGGGACCAGTTGAAAACTACATCACTTCCTGCTCTAATGTATCTCCCCAAAGCTTTAACACCACTTTAAGAGGTCTGTGTCTTTACACACAAAGTGCAATCACAAGAAAAGAGGGGTTAGGAAAACTGGAGAAGAAGAGGACAGAAAGTGAGAGAGAAGAAGAGAGATCCAAGACTGGCAAGAAACAGAAGGACAAGAGAAGGAATTGATTACACAAACATAATTTGGCCACAAGAGAAGAGAAGAGAAGAGAAGATAAGAAGGAGAAAGAGAGCAGAGAACTATAGAAAGATCAAAAAGGAGAAGAGAGTAAAAACAACTAGAGAAGAGACAAGAAGTGAAAAGAAGACTAAGAGATTAGAGTATTACAAGAGGAAAATAGATAGGAGAAAAAAGAGTAGAGAAACCAATTGGAGAATAAGAGATGAATCAGGAAGTACCCAAAAGAGGAGGAGAAGTGGAATAGACACGAGAAGAGGATTGAAGCCAAAAAGGAGGAGTTTTGAGAGGGAAGGAATTATATAAACATAAAGAAAAAATTGAAGAAGAAGAACAAGAAGAATTGAAGAATTGGAGGATTGAAGAAGAAGAATTGGAGAATTGGAGAAGGAGGAGGAGAAGAATCACAGGGCGTTGGACTTGATCTGGGATTTGGGTGAATTGGAAAAAGAAAAGGTTGAGGAAGCTGAGAAATGAGGGAGATGGTGTTGACAGGAGGTGAGCAGGCAGTGGGTGGAGATCAGCAACAGCAGCAGAGATGGGTGTTGGTGACTGGGGGAGCAGGCTATATTGGGAGTCATACAGTTTTGCAGATGTTGCTGGACGACTACAAGATTGTGATTGTGGACAACCTTGAGAATTCCTGCGAGGAAGCTGTGCACAGAGTTAGAGAATTGGCTGGCAACAATGGCCAGAACCTCATCTTTAAGCAGGTGTGATGATGAAGCCCAGTCTAAAGTGTAGCACATGCATGCATGCAACAACTCCACAAGAATCTTCAGACCCTGTCCCTCTCTTATCAATTCCTTTATATTTCTTTCTTCACTTCTCGTTCTGGAGGTTGGTTGCATGTTGACAAAATTCTTTTCATTTGAGCAAAATCTAAACTTGTCAAGGAGATGCTGAATTTTCCACAAAGACAGGTCTACATAATTTTTTAGTGTGATACTAATACATGGAGAAGAAGAACTCTGAGCTTGCAGGTGGATCTTTGTGATAAGGATGCATTAGAAGAAGTCTTCAAGACTTTCCGGTAATGCTTTGTGCATACTGCAAATTCATTTCTGGATTGTACAAGGAGTCTGTGAATTGCTTGCGAGCAGCTTTTGTGAATTCCTTGTCCAACTTTGAGGATTGGGCATCAAATCCTTTCAGAACATTTTTTAGGAGATTCCAAGCTGAAAACTGACAAAGAAAGAGCCTGGGATTGATTGCTTGGCAGATTCAATGCTGTAATTCACTTTGCAGGCTTGAAAGCTGTGGGCGAAAGTGTTCGCATGCCTTTGCATTATTATAACAACAATATTATCGGTACTTTGAATCTCTTGGATGCCATGACAAGACATGGATGTAAGCAGGTAAAAAAAAGCTACTGCTTCTTCTTCTCACAGTGCTCTCCAAGTTTCTTCTTCTTCTTCTTCTTCTTCTTCGAATTGTAATTGTCTTGTGATGAAGATGATGATGGTGATGATATGGCCTGCATGCAGCTTGTCGATTGACAGTTGCAACCCTAAAGGATAGATGTGCAAGTATAAATCTGTCTGTCTTCCTCTTCACATTGTTGGTAATCTTTTTCTTGGCTACATGTGTACGTATGTCCATTTTTGCAGATTGTTTTCTCATCATCTGCCACAGTTTATGGACAACCCAAATCTGTGCCTTGCACTGAAGAATTTCCTCTTGAAGCCACCAACCCATATGGCCGTACTAAAGTAAGCTTGAACATGATTGGGTCCTGGGTTCTCACTTGGTTTATCATCTGACATTGTGTAGTTCTATGATCAATGCAGAATAGTGGGTTGATCAAGATGCTGGGTTTTTACAGGTTTTGGGTTCCTTTGAATCAAAATCACTGAGTGCAGTTTGTGTTCTCATCTGAATCATGCAGCTCATTATTGAAGGCATCTTGAAAGATGTTCATGTAGCAGATCCCACTTGGAGGATTGTGTTACTCCGCTTCTTCAATCCAGTAGGATCACATCCAAGTGGCAACATCGGGGAGGACCCCCGAGGTGTCCCAAATAATCTGATGCCAGTTGTGCAGCAGGTTGCAGTTGGCAGACGCACAGAGCTTACAGTGTTTGGTAATGACTACAACACCCGAGATGGGACAGGAGTGAGTCTTCTTCTGAATCCTCCCCTGGATCTTCTTTCAAGCTGGACATTTTGAAGGCCCTGTGTTTTATTCTGGGATCTGCATTGTTGTATGTCTGCTCAATTCTTTCTGTCTACTAGTCTTGATTTTAGTGTCGAGAATGATTTCCAAGGGGAGAGAGAGACATTGAATCTGTGTGTGTTGGGATTTTTTTTTTTCAGGTGCGTGACTATATTCATGTCATGGATTTGGCAGCTGGTCATATTCAAGCTCTTCATAAGCTATTCACTACTCCTGACATAGGTAAGGGAATTTATGCTCAGACTTCATCACTTTGAACTCGTTCTCTTGGTGTTTTTGGAACTTAAAAAGCTTCAAGAAATATAAAAGGGCATGTCGAATGTTGGTTGAAAAATTGACCATGAACTGTTCCATGTTCTTTAGTTCATTTTTTAATCCAAATGCACCTCTGGTTTTTTTGCTTCTGCAGGATGTGCAATTTACAATCTTGGAACAGGGAGAGGCACATCTGTTTTAGAGATGGTTGCTGCATTCGAGAAGGCATCTGGGAAGGTCTAAGATCAGCTTTTTGGGTCTCTCTTATCTGTTCAAATTTTCTCCCTTTTGACTGCTTGCTGGATTCTTCAAGGATATCATTGTATAATTTCAGACAATAATATGCAGATGTCTCCAAAACATGTTTGACTCGGTTCACAAAATGTTTTGCTAATAGTGGGCTGCATTTGGGATCAACACTGTGATCAGAAAATTCCTTTGCGATTCACGGATCGTCGACCAGGAGATTGTAGCGAGGTTTATGCTGCAACAGAGAAAGCAGAAAAAGAGCTCGGATGGACGTAAGCCTCCATGATTAATTATTCAGCTTGATTGTATACTATGTGTTATCAATCTTTGAAAAAGGTGCAAGTTCTTTTGACTAATTGAACTGAAAGATATTGATGTTCAAGGGTCTTGTTGGATGTTGAAGAATATTTGCCCACTGGTTATTAATTTCCAAGAGGAGGTCCTTGGAATATATGCAGAGCCAAACTTGGTATAGAGGAGATGTGCCGTGACCAGTGGAATTGGGCAAGCAAGAACCCATATGGGTATCAAGCTGCTGCTGCAAGCTCCAATGGATTGTCAAAAGCAACGCAGAATGGGCCAACTGTTGACCACAACCTGACATTGCATGGAGAAGCAATTACAAGCTAAAAAGCACTCAGCCAACATAGATCTCCAAAATTCTCAGTTTTGTGTAGTAGAAACACAAATCCAAGTTCTTGTACCCTGAGCTTCCTTCCTTCCACATATGATTTTACAACCTCCAAAATAGCTTGTTACAGGATGTCAGGTTACTTTGAGATTTAGGCACCCAAGATTTTGAGAGATTTTTCTTGGTGTTCTGGAATCTGAATAATAATAATATTGCGGGTAGCAGTTTGGACATTATATGGAGATGTGAGATTTTAATGCAAATCCAAGTTGTGGGCTTCATGGGACATTGAACTCCAGTAGAAAATATGGAAGATGGGAGGAAACTAGTGTGGAGATCTAGGAAAGCTCAGAGTGGGGAACAAAATATGCATATATAATTTTCTTGGTTGTCACTCTTTGATTCTTGGTACGTGAGGATTAAACATACAGAATTTGTACAGGAAAATTTGTACAGAATTTGCTTCTTTTACAGTGGTCTCAGTTGTGCACTTTTGGGTTCCTTTGTCAGCTGCACAAGTTTCATAGCTCAGGCTCAATGATACATGACAATGAGAGATGATCCCTACACCACTTGGAAAAATTTCCAACAGAGTTTGTAACAGATGAAAACATGAGATTCCAATAGTTTTATGCCATATTCATGTCATATCATGTAATTTTTGCAACATGAAATCATATGAACTTTCCATTACGTCTGCAACATGAACATCATTTGGAAATTTTATGAGCATGTCACATGAAAATATTAGAATGTAATTTGCCTTGCATTATTTCAAGATTTATCATAACCATATATGGTGTCCATTTTTGTCAGATTATAGAATTAAAATCGTGTAACATTTTTGACAAATCCAAGATCATGCAATCCACAAATGAGTAGCATAACTCCCTCATGCATGATGCGACATTGTGATGGTTTGTGAGGGTGAAGTAGTAGGAGGGTCGAATTGTGATTTGATCTAAATGAACATTATTTTGTTAGATTACTATACAAATTTAATTAGGATCATATTGATGATGATTTGAGCCATTTTGATATTTTCAAATTTTAATACTCATAGTTTTATATTGACTAAGATAGTATTTTTTACAAAATATTAAGGTATTGTCATAGCTCATTCACACTAGAAAAACAAGCATCCACTACAAAATGCCACAAGTTACATTGAACCTTCAAGTAACATACAAACAAATCCCTCTTCTAATAATTATTTAGGATGAATTATGCAAAGCTACCTTATGGTGCAAATGGTTTTGTCCAATGTTGGGTCTGTATATTGATTATAACATATTAGCCAAGTGAAAATTTTAAAAGTTGAAAAAAAACAATGAGCTTCATATATTATTAGCCTTGAAATTTTTCAAGGGTGATTGATTTGCAATTTGTCAATTTAGGTAAAGGGTAAATGACCCACATTTGCATTTTCACATTGTAAGAGAAGCGCTAAATGTTTACCCTTCATCCATATTTTCTCAATGCTTATTAGTAGGACATGTAAATTAATAAATGGTAGGATGAAGTGGAATATGAACAATATGTGCATAGATAGGTATGTCCAATGTTATTTCTTTAATGAAAAATATTTCATGAAAGTGGTGAATCTTTGCTGAAAAAATATTTTTTAACTCAAAAAATACAAATCTCCAAGTTTTCTCCAAAAAGATTTCACCCAAAAAAATGGCAAAAAATAAGGGGGTATGCCATGTTGGCAACTGGTGAAAAATAGGTGGGCCTTGTATGGTTAATTTAATGAAAAACATGGAAACTCAAAATAGTTATTAATCAATCACCACAATTTGAACAAATCCATTGCAAAATTTGGGAATACACATAATTTGTAATATAATTATTGCATTTACCCTCTTTTCACCCACCTCAAAATATTTACATGTCCAAAACATAAATGTAACCCCAAATATTTACTAATCAACTAGGGTAGAGAAATTAAGTGAATTTGAACAATTACCATTAACGGGTGGCGCAAGTAAAAGGGTGGCATAAAATTTCCTTCATAGGCAAGCTCCATTTGTCATCTTAGTATATATTCACCAATTTATAAATATTGAAGTACCTAGCTTGGTTTGGCAGTAAGGTGCCTAATAATAATTATATTATTGTCATGTACTTTTGACAATAATAATATTATGATTTTATGATTAAGCATTATACTAAATAGTGAAGCTAGTGAGCTTGAGAGTTTCTTTTAGATTTTATAGTTTTTTTCATAATTTTTGGTAATTCCAAAAATAATTTGTAACTACCTAACCAACCTAGGGTACAATATGTAAGGACTCATTCCCTGACACAAGTTTTGTCAACTTATTAAGGATTATGACAAAGGAATATCTAAAGAAAGTTTTGCCTAAAATCGAGTAGTTTTTAGATCCACAAGAAAAAATGATCACAAATCAGTTATGCCTTTCACATGGCACCCATTTAAAACTCTTATATATATATATATATAAACTTCCTTATATGCCCACATTTCCAACAACCAATTAATTTGATGCAAACAATTTAATATTTGTTTCACATATGTATATGATGCATTAATGGAATTTGAAGTGTAAAGGCTACTTTCAAAATGACGGGTCAAATATAAGAATTTTCACTATCTTTTTATTTCCAACTTAAAAGCATCTCCACCCATCAAGGCATGCATTGGTATTTCTCACATTCATTATTATTTATTTACATATCGCATGGCCAACCCATAAACTTGAAGTGGGAGCTTAAAAAGTGGGAGATCACACTAATTACAAAGCAAGTGAACTAATCAATTAATATGGACAATCCACAATAGGATTTAAACTATGTAGAGGTTTTTGCAAACCACCACCAACATCATGTATATGTTGTCCGAGACCCTTTTTTTGAACCAAATCATAAGCTTTTACTATTATACATTCAAAACATGCTTTTATAGTGCGTGAGTGGGGATGCTCTAACCAATGACATTTTGTTTGTGAGAGCTTCCAAAATCTTTGGCTCAATTGTAGAGCTTGGTGATTAATGTAAATGTGATGAATTGACTATAACAACCTAGAACACAACTTAAACACAAAAAAAATCAAAATCAAACCACAACATAACAAGGTACAAATATAACATAGACCCAAGTTCAACACAAAGGGAAAATAAGATGTGTGAAAACCATAGATAGAAAAATGTAAAATTGAACCTTAATATTGCACAATGATAAATTGGAAAGCAAAAAGGAAAGCATATGAACTACATATATTCATACTTATCGGATTATGATTGTTGAGTTCTTTTCTACAATTAGTAGTCTTTGTGCTAAATTGACCCAAAGTATATTAAACTTCTTTCAAGGTCACCCATCCCACTATTATTCAGATTGAAGCAGGTTAATTTAAAAATTCTTTTGAAAAGACAAATTTTTTAAAAACTTAAGTGATTTCCAAAAATGAAAATCATTCTAAATTCAATAACTTTTGCTTTACTGACATCATTCAGACTATGTCTCTCACTTAAATGGCCAAGTTGAGCATGTATGTTCACCAATAGCTTTCTCTCTTCAGGCTTGGGTACCAACAAGCCTTTGTACTATAATTCAACCTCTTCTTTATCACAAAGTCTGATGACTTACCCCAAATCAACTTGCTGCACTTATTTAATGTCAAGTTAACACATTTCATCCCTCTCCATTCTTCTTCCTTTCCTACTGGAGAGAGAGTCATCACCTTCATATCTAGTATTTCAGCTTGAAAGTCCTCATCCTCTTTAGGCATTCCAACAAGATTCCTACTTAAGAGTGTCAACATTTGTGTGTTTGCCTCCTACCCTGTGGATGATCTTGAAACTAAAGTCTTGGAGCATATTCACTGAGCATCCCCTCCTGCCATGGGTGTCTGACACAGTAACCAACCACTCAAGTGGCTTGTGGTACATGCACAGAATATAATATATGTGGTGTAGATATTGCCTATAGTGAGTGCATCACAACCTAGATCAATGCGTAACATTCTCCCTCCATTGGGTGGTAGCTTTTTTGGCTCTCGGATAGGTCTTTACTTGCATAAGCCACAACCACTTCCTTTCTCCCATCCTTCTAACACAAAACAGCCCCCACTCTTTTGGTGGACCAGTCTACATCCAAAATGAACATCTTGGTGAAATCAGGTCTCACCAAGATTGGAGCTGACATTGGGCATTTCTTCAACTCCTCAAAAGCCAATTGACAAGCCTTACTACTGACAAAAGACACTTTGACAATTACTTTGAACTGATGCATGTTTGTTTGTTTCAGCTCAAACAAAGATGCACAAAGCATCAGCTCAAACAAAAGGTCCTACCACATGAACTTAACCTCTGATAAAATTCTTGTCATAACCTGTGAACCCTAGGAATGCCCTCATGTTTGTTGGAGTTGTAAGGATTGGAAAGCATTGTACTACCACCATTATGCTTGGATCAGGCCAAATTCCAACAGCATCATCTAAGTGGCCCAAAAGCACAATGTCAAAAGCTCTAAACTTACACTTGGAAGGGTTAAGCCTCATGTTCACCTCTTTTCATCAACTTAACACCCTGCATAGATGTGGTAGATGCTCCTTCCAGAATCCAGTCCAAGCATGGATGTTGAGGTCATCTACAAAAACCATCACAAAACTATCAATCTCATCCCTGAAAATCTCATCCATCACCCTGGAAAAGGTGCCAATGGCATTTTTTAGGCCAAATGGCATCACTAGCCATTCAAAAAGTCCATTCTTGGTGATCACTGTTGTTTTCTTTATATCTTCTGGAACCATTCTGATCTGCCAGAAGCCAGGATACAGATCATGAGCTGAAAATGTTGTGGATTTTCCCAACTATGCTAAGACATCCTCTATTAAAGGCAAAGGGTATGTATGAATCATGCCTTGTTTGTTGATATAGAGGTCTGTAGTCTCCACAAAACCTTTTGGGTCCATCCCACTTTGCTGGCAATGTCACCTTGCAGTCATGTTCCAAATGACTAGCACACATCCTCCCAATTTGCATCAAAGCCTCAATCTGTTTTTTAACATCCCCTTCTTACCGATTTTTGAGAGATGGTTGGGTATAATGTGGCATGGAAAGAAGCCTTGCATGTTAATGGAATATTCTCCAATTAGGCGACATCCAAGCTCTCCCTTATTCCATGCAAAGACATCATAAAACCCCCTCAACAACTCCCACAGTTCATCAACTTTCTGCATATCCATTTTAAGGCTTACTTGAATTTTCCTTCTTAAGTCCTACCACCATACTTTTTGCTTACTTGCATCCTCAGGTGTTTCCATTCTTATTGCTGCAACTCCTTCCATCAATGCCTAGGTGGTTAAAGTAACTTTGATTGTGGATTCACCATGCTTCTACTTCAGCTCTTGCATCCTGCATTTTTCTTCCTTCGTAACCCAACTAAACTACTATGAGAAGTCATCCTCCTCCTCTTCAAATGCTTCTTAGATCCTTTTTTACTAGTCCTGCAGCAACACACCAACTGATTGCACTGGTCTCTTTGTTTTGATCAAGGAATCAAGCCCTTCATCCTTCATCTCCTCCTCCATCTGTCTTGAGTCCAGAAAAGACCTCTTCATTAAGGGGTCCTTTCTGTGGTTCAATAGTTTCTCTCATAAATTTTTTTGAAAGAAGATGCCTTTGATCTAAGTTGGCTTCTTCTGTCACTAACTTTTTCAAGGGCATGTGTCTTTGTTCTGCTGTTGCCACCTTTTCTGATAATGCCCTTAGGTACATTTGCTCCTTTTTCACCTCTTTAGCTCCATCTGGGAAATCACCCAAATACAAGTGTTGTCTCTGCAAATGGACACTCCCTTTAACAAGCTTCTGGAGTCAGGTGACCCCTTTCAACAAATCTCATTCCTTTTGCAAAAGTTGCCATAGGTAACTGTGTTTGTTCTGTCCCATCTAACAACTTCCCTGGACACTGGCTCCCCCTTCCTCCTTTCATCCTTTTTATAAAAACCTTGCTAAAGCATATACCTCTCTCCCTCTTGGGCAACTCCTGCTGCAGAATTTTCTAGAAACAAATGCCTTCTTCCCACATCTTTGGCTGCTTTTGAAAAACATTCCAGAAACAATTGCTTCTGCTCCCTCCCAACCTCATTTAGACTTGATGATTCCTTCAAAGACAAATGATGGATCCCCCATAGCTAATGTCTTGTCCTTGCCTCTTGTTCCAACTGCTGCCATTCTCCAGTTCTGACACTTTCATGTAGACTCAACAATCCAGATCGATTACATCCCTCCCAATCATCAGAACCGACATCGATCTTTTCTTCATTCCCGCTCTCACTTTCTTCACACATTATAGTCATGGGCTTTATTGTAATTCCATATTCATCACCTCTTGTTAATGAAGAAACAACATTTATGGTATTTGGAGATAATACTTGGAAATCTAGGCCAGGACTATTTGTAATTTGGATAAGACCTCTCTCAACATCCACTACAGACCCAATTTTCATGAGAAAGTTCAAACCCATCAATAGGTTGTATCCATCAATGTCTAAAACCATGAATGTCATGAAACATTTAGTCCCAGCCACTCTCACAAGCAAATTCTCAACTCTACTCATTGCCTATGTGATTATGCTTAACACAGTCTTGTAGCTTTTAGAGCCCACTACCAAAATTCAAATGCATGAATCCTAGATCCCTCATTGTGCTAGTTGAGATCACGGACATAAAAGCCCCTGCATCAACTAAACCATCTACTTGATGCTCACCAATCTCAATAGAAAGGTGAAAGCTTCTCCCTTTTCCCATGTGATTCAAACATATTACCTCCTTGTGCAACACACTAAGTTTCCCCACAATTTGCACTTTTGCTTGTTCTTCCTTCTTCCCAGCTTGACCAAACCCTCCAAGTACTCCAACTCTCCGGGGAAAATGAGATCCTCCCCTTCATGAAATGCATAAGAATTTTTGACCTCATAGCTGTAGCTTGATTTGTAATTTGGTTTTAATTCCTAAGTATTTTATTTTTATTATGTCTCTCTCTAATTTTGAAGAGGGCTTCTGAATTTTGTTATGGCCTTTCTTCACACCTACTTTGTTCCATCCAAAACAACATAACTTTGAATTTTTTTTTTTTGGTTGTTTTGTTTTTGGGCTGGAATTTGATAACATGGACCATCACACTAATACACTTATAATGGGCTTTTGGTTTTGTTTTTTTGTGTTTTCTTGTTTATAAAGCATTCACAACGCCAAGGGCACATGCAATTGTGCCACCAGAGAAGTCATTGTTGTAAAGTTCTTTTCTTATTAATTTATCTTTGTTATGGGGATTTATATTTTCAAAGGTTGTGATGGAAAGATTTAAAGACTAAAACTCATTTTGACATTGTTGAAGAGATTTGGCATATTATGCTTGAAATGTTGAACAGAAAATATTTGCAACATGTAGAATGGCATTTTCAGCTGACAATACTTATTTTTCATTTTGTTCAAAATCATCCAAAAAAGAAGATTGAAGAAACCATTCCAAATTTGATGATGTAAGGCCTGAAGTACACATATGGTATAATGTATTGGATGAGGTAGTGTTTTTTGACAAAATCCATGAAGGAATACTTACTAGGGCAGTTTGACCATAGGCCCAAATTACAAGCTACATGGATAGGCATTTTCCAGTATTTAGTGGGTGAGTTTTTTACCCTGACAATGCCCATGGGTAAATTACATGTCCTAACTGGTTGATAGTTTTTTTTTTTTCTACTACCTACTATTGCCATACCCAGCTGGTAAATCTTTCTGACTTACCCTTGTTTTATACTACTTGATTAGAATATATTTAGGTTTTATCCTCACTTGAGGGGATGGTTTTTTGAGGGTGAGTAGAAACGGGTATATACCAAAATCATCAACTAGCATCCTTTGCCTTACACATTGTTATGGAGTAGTTCAAATTATAGGGTAACTTATAGGGTAAATATAAGGTAAATGATAAAAAATATATTCTATGAATAGTGTAAAAACATGGGTCAGTCTCGGGTTTTTTTTTTCCAAATTGCTTGAGTAGGACCAGTGGTGAGGATCCTCAGCATTAATTAGCATTAAATGGAAATTGTCCTCAGTGGGCTATAGTCTTTTTTCAAAATTCTGCTTAGTACTGGCGACCTCTCTAAGAATGGAGTGTCTATATGTGACAACTTGTGCCAGTTTTCTCTCAAAATATGGCAAATTTTGCAAAAACCATTCAAAAATAATCCTTTGTAGGATTGGCAGACCTCTTGTATTCAGGTTTAGAGTTTAGGCGAAATTTCACCCAAAAAAAACACTGGTCAGTCTACTACACACATCTCCAAATTGTTCAGTTTCCGAAGCTTGTATACCTTTATCTGGTTTGGAAATGTTTTTGAAACTTGTACACCTTTAGTCAGCTGATATATTTTGTGAACAATTATAAAACTCATACCTAGCTCATATATTCAAATCCATGTACACTAGTGTTTAGTGGGTACCAGGTTGGAACCGTGGTATACACCAGTGTTGTCCAGGTAAGCACTTGAGATAATATTAGCTTAATACCAGAGCCATACCAGTCTCAATACTAGGTATACACTTGCCACATACCAGCTAAAATTCAGCCTTGGACCCTAATACCCAGATCAGGCTGGAATGAAAGCTTTTAGAAAGATCCAATACCAGTACCAGGATGGTATGAAATTATTAAAAGATTCATTACCAGCAGGTCCAGCTCCTATGTTCAAAAGTTGATACCCGGCGAACACTGGTACACATCCAAAACTAGAGCTTTCCCTTCGTGGGTTGCACTGAACAGAAATTTGTCATGAAGGGTTAGAAGAAATGGCTTTTTTATGTGTCTTCCAACCCTATTAGGCAAACCCGATGACAAAGATGGGATCAAAATGTGAATATCCCTGTATATATATATAAACAAGGATGGTAATCCATCCACCAAAAGTACAAGGCATGTGAGAGCAAATGTAAACACACAAAAGGAAAACAAAGACCATGAAAACAATGTAAACACACTAAAGGAAAATGAAGACCATCAAAACAATAGTAATGAAGTGGAAGATATAATGTTAAAAGGGCATCCTTTGCCACAAATCAGCTGGTGATGGAGGTGCATTAGGTCGTATGTGTGGAAGAGATGAAGAATTGTGATTAAGCATGGCAACTCACTAGATAATCACGATGGTTTGTGCACGTTGTAAGGCTATTAACACTCGTTGCTTATAATGAGATATAAGCATTGAAGGTATTAAGGGGGTTTGTTGATTACGAGCTACATAGGCGTGTACACAAATAATCAAACAAGAATCAAAATAAGGATGGAAACAATTGTAAGTCACTATGGCAAGAGGAATGAAATCATCTCTTAGTGTTCACTCTATGTAGGATTGTGTTTTATCTTGAATGGCAATTGTCACTGCATGCATTCTCGTTGTCGAAGCACACTACATTAAATCTAAACGAGTCAGATTGACAATGACAATGTCCATTGAGGTTTGAAAACTATATTTAATGATGACAATATCCACTCGTTTTCGTGCGTGCTAGGGGAAAAGGTGAAAACCTCTTTTATATTTTGATGTGATAGCTACAATGGTATCTCAATGCGTATCATGGGTTGCAGTGTGCTCAGTCCCACATGGGCATTTTAGTAAATGGATACCCAAATCATCAATGGTATGATGACACTAACATTGTGAAACATGTAGAACTGTGGGATGTGGTATATTGAAACAAATATGAAGTGCCATGAAAAACTGGGCGGAGGATAAATGGAATGAAAGGGTGTTAAGATGAGTTGATAACCAAACCCCTATTGTTGGACCTGGACAAGAGCAAAAATGTGTTCACACAACATCTAAAGGAGCATTTATTAAAAGTGAAGTAAATTCATGCTCATGTAGTTGGTCCATCAAAGAAGATTGCATTTGAGGATAGGATTGCATTATTAAACTCTCGAAAGGCAAGACATGTGATTGGACGACCTTAGCTAACAATGCACGAGTATCCCATAATGCAACCTAAAAGGGATAAATATTGGTCTCTACATGTGCCACCGCATCAAGAAGAATAAGGTGATCATCTTGTTATAAGCGAGAAACTAGTGCAAGAACAATCAAAGCCTAACAGCCTAAAAAGGTAGGGGCATCACATCGGATCACTAAGGGAAGGCCTAACCCCTTAAATAAATAGGAAAAATGACCTAATAACAAGCCAAATGGCCCACCATGGTGCCAAAGGATTTTGACCTTAACAATTTTTTTAACATAACTATGGTATGAGCATCGAATTCGCCATAACACTGTAAGATACTTGGTGATGGAAATATAGTATGTTGTAAGTAACTTAACTGTTGGGCATAACAAAATGAAAGCATCACAAAAGCTACTTGAAGATCTGCGAGCATAAGAAAGTTACTGATCATAGTAAAGTCCTTCTAGAATGACTTTAATACGAAGGATTCCATAAATGATAAAGAACCCATTAGAACATTGAAAATAGGAAAATTAAACTTAGGTGTAAAAAAATGTAAAGGAATTGATATAGATTGGTCTAACCCCTGTGGAGACCAAGCTACACATTTCATTGGCTACATTGAAAATCCAATGTTCCAAATTCCTCTTATAATTGTAAAAAAACAAGTAACACATCTTAAACAGGACCAATGATGTGCATATCATCTGCCAATGAAAAAAAAACACAAGTAAGGTGCGTTACTACAATAGGATGGAGAGTGCAAAAATGAGCTAATGCAAACAACATTCCTCCCAAAGGATCCCCCTAATATGTGCCAAACCCAGATGAAATGACAGTGAGATCCCCATGCCTAGAAACCTTTGAAAAATATAGTGGAAATGGGTGTAAGTAAAATCGACAAACAAATGGGAAAAGTTGATCCAAGGTGTTGGTAAAAGACTGTAATTTTTGAAAAATGGTTGTTTGAGATACTAAATTAAACATGTTTTGAACATCCACCTCTAATACCACTCATTTCAAATGTAGATCCAATGTAACTTTAACCCAATGAACCATAGTCCCAACGTTGCCACCCAAACTGGTGTGGACTAAAACGCTTTGTAAATGTATCCTTGAATTGAATAGTCAATGTGCGGGCAACTAACTAATAAATCACCTCTCCAATGGCAATGCGACAAATCCCTCCAACTTGTTTTTCCAAAGCTAATAGTTGCGATGTAACAAGTAGGCATGATACTAATGGAAGAACATGACCACAAAAAACGTGCCCACATAGTTCAAAAAGGATATCAAAGCCACTAATAGAGTCATCAAGGACAAAACAATCATGCAAAAGCTCATACACCATACACAAAGGATTGCCAGATGAAAAACGTGGAAAACGTGTCAAAGCAGAAATAAATGCCTCTTTATCCAAAACAATATTCATTTTTGAATGAAAGTTGTAAACAAAAAGAAGGAGGTCAACCTTAGCTGATGGATGAAGATGGCAAAGGGCTACAATGGTATCAGTTGATGGGGTCACAAGAGTGTTGGGGACCAATGCACGCACTGCTTGAGCATACTCCCCTACATGAACAAATGCTAAAACGTCACACAATTGTGTTGATGTAGGTGAAATAAGATTTAGTGCCATCTTTGAAAATCTTTGAGAAGCCAATGCATGTGCTCTAATTGTGTGCTCCTCTTATAACAACTCCTACTCCCTTGCCATGTATCGATGCAAACATGTGTGCGTCTCTTGGTGGCCTTTCTCACCACCCCACAGTGAAAAAGACAGACACCAAGAATGGAAGAGCAAAAATGCATGTCAGATGGATCAAAATGCTACATATGTGAATAATTTGTGATTTGTACAATAGTTGATGACTAGACTTGATCAAAGGAGATGAACAATCTAAGAGTTGTGCCAAAATTGTGTAGAGCATGTGAAACCAATAGTTGAATCCATAGGCCCAATGACAAATGAAAGAGAGCTGAAAAATTGTTACTACCTAAGGAGATGAAAGAATGACCAATTTATTGGAAAATGGGATGTGGCAAAGTTACAAATGCAATATGTATTAATACGAGTGAATCCCAAAATTAGCTGTGCTTATGATAATTCTGACAACGTCAATGTTGTAGAAGTGGAATCAATAGGATGAGAAGCCTTAAACTGGATGAAAATGGATGAAAATTTACATGCTTCCATCAACCAGACTGCTAGCTGGTGGGCCAAGAAAGAATCTGGTGCCCAATGACATTTGCGGTGGCCTCCACATGCTACACATTATTATTTCTCATGAATGCCATGGCTGGGTTGCAGGAGAATTAGGGTTTCCACTGTGTGGGGGCCCCAAGAACATGTGAGCCCCAAAACAGGTCAGAAGTTATTGGGATTTGTCAAACCCTAAGGGTCTTTTAGTGTGAATAAAGCCCCAGGTGAGGGACGATCTGAAAAATAAGGGGCC
>Ga0116227_10000704_pt1 | contig 67675 bp, 35 predicted proteins | sample S1TSphgellanicum_FD_89693 | JGI IMG/M metagenome (GOLD analysis project Ga0116227, IMG submission 89693) | Host-associated microbial communities from peat moss isolated from Minnesota, USA - S1T2_Fb - Sphagnum magellanicum MG | ecosystem: Host-associated > Plants > Peat moss > Unclassified...
AAAAGTTGAATATCATTATTTAATAACATTTCAATGACCATTTTTTTGAAAAAAAAAAAGTTTAATAAATGGATAATTTTTTTGCTAATATAATAATACTACCTTTGCTAAGCTACTTTCAATTATTATACGGTCATTTTTCATTAATTTAAATTATTTCACCCTACATTATTTACGGCTATTTATGGCTATTTTCAATTACTTTTGGATATTTTTGGCTATTTCACCTTATGCTACTTTTGGTTATTCTAAGTTACTTTTGGCTATTTTAGCTTATTTCACCTTAAGTTATTTTCAGTTATTGTAAGTTTTTTTTGTTATTGTAAGTTTTTTTTGTTATTATAAATTATTTCAGGCTACTTGCAATTATTATAAATTATTTCATCTTAGGCTATTTTCGATTATGTAAGGCTATTATTGGTTATTTTTTGTTATTGAAAATTATTTCACCTTATGTTATTATTGGCAATTTTAGGTTATTATAGGCTATTTCACCTTAAGTTACGTTTGTCTATTATAGATTATTTCACCCTAAATTATTTGTGGCAATCCTAAGCAATTATCATATATAGTTATTAGTTATTTTTTTATTGGGGCTATTAGTACCTATTTTATTGGTGGCTATTAATGGTTATTTTATTGTTGGCTATTAGTCGTTATTAATGGTTATTAGTGGTTATTCTATTAATGGTTATTAGTAGTTATTCTATTGATGGCTATTAATAATTATTCTATTAGTGACTATTGATGGTTATTCTATTAATGGTTTTTGGTGGCTATTCTATTAATGGCTATTAGTGGTTATTCTATTAATGACTTTTATTGGTTATTCTATTAATGACTTTTGGTGGCTATTTTATTAATGGCTATTGGTGGTTATTCTATTAATGGCTTTTGGTGGTTATTCTATTAATGGTTTTTTATGGTTATTCTATTAATGGCTATTAGTGGTTACTTTATTAATGGCTTTTGGTGGTTATTTTATTAATGGCTATTGGTTGTTATTCTATTAAAGGCTATTAATTGTTATTCTATTAATGACTATGAGTTGTTATTCTATTAATGACTATTGGTTGTTATTCTATTAATGACTATTGGTTGTTATTATATTAATGGTTATTGGTGGTTAGTCTATTAATGGCTATTAGTGCTTATTTTATTAATGGTTTTTGGTGGTTATTTTATTAATGGCTTTTGGTGGTTATTTTATTAATGGCTTTTGGCGGTTATTCTATTAATGGCTTTTGGTGGCTATTTTATTAATGGCTATTGTGGCTATTCTATTAGTGGCTATTGGTTGTTATTTTATTAATGGCTATTGGTTGCTATTATATTAATAGCTATTAGTGGCTATTCTATTAATGATTATTGGTGGTTATTCTATTAATGACTATTGGTGGTTATTCTATTAATGGTTATTTTATTAATAATTATTGATGGATATTTTATTGGTGGATATTGATGCTTATTAATGGCTATTACATTAGTGGCTATTGGTGGCTATTCTATTGGTGGATAGTTTGTTAATGGATATTAATGGTTACTAATGGTTATCGTATTAATGGTTATTGGTGGCTATTTTATTAATGGCTATTGGTGGATATTAGTGGTTATTAATGGCTATTATATTAGTGACTATTGGTTGATATTTTATTGGTGGATATTAGTGGTTATTAATGTTATTTATTAGTGACCTATTCTATTAGTGGCTGTTGGTGGTTATTCCATTATAAGCCATTGTGGTTATTTTATTAATGACTATTCTATTAGTGGCTATTAGTGGCTATTTTATTAATGGTTATTGTATTATAAATTATTGTTGGTTATTATATGTTCTATTACAACCATTGGTGATTATTTTTTAATTAATTTTTGTTGGATATTTTATGTTATAATATCATAAGCTATAGGTAGTTATTATATTATAATGTATTTTAAATTATTGTACTTAAGATAAAATAATTTATAATAACATAAAATAGAATGACCTTGAATAACTTAAAGTATAACTTGAAATAACATATATTAATTTAAAATAAAATAACCTAAGGTTAGTTGAATAATTTAATTTAGAATAACTTAAAAGTTTATAATAAGCTAGTTAAGATACCTTAAGGTAAAATAATGTATAATAATTTAGGGTACAATAATTTATATTAACCTATAATAACTTATAATAACATAAGGTATAAGTTAGAATAACTAAAATAGCTTAAAATAATATAAGGTATATCATAAAGTAATATTTATAAAATATTTTTAAAAACAATAAATTGTTGTACCCTAAACTTGTTAACAAATAACAAAATTGTTGTTTTGTCTTTGTTTTTTTCAAGCATTTTAACCTAGTTATAACTGCTATAACCATCCATAAAGAGTACATCTCATGTCCAACTACAAATCTAGGACATAATCCAAAAAAGGTAAAGGAAATGGATCCTTGTTGGTTTGGGCATTTAATTTGTGATAATCCACACATATTTGTAACTTCCCATTTTTCTTAGGTATAACCCAAGGAGATAACCACTATGTAGTTTCAATGGGATAGATAAATCTAGCATCAAGTAGTTTATCTAGGTCTTTTTTCACTTTTAATGCATAATTTGTGTTCATTCTATATTTTCTTTGTTTAATTGGTTGGGCATTAGCCACTAACTTAATTTTGTGTTCACAAATTTCCCTAGGTATTCCCTTCAAATTTTTGTACTTCCAAGCAAAGACATCATGGTAATTAACCAATAATTCTTTAATTTATGCTTGAAAAGATGTTGGTAAAATTGCATTAATAAATATTTCCTTGGGATTTCCTTCACTTCCCAAGTTTAATTTCTTCAGATGCCTCTTCAAATGTGACCATCTATCTTAGAATCTTTTTATCTTTAACTGCCACATCGACAAATTCATCCAATATCAAAACTTCTCCAAGATGACTTTGATAAAAATAAACTGGATATTCTAGGTTTTTTTTTTGTTGAAACATGCCATAATCAATCTTTTTCAAAAAATATAACTCCTTTAGTGCCACTTCTCGTACATGCCACAACACATGCACAACATTATAAAATTGTTTTTCCTTTTCATTTGACAATCCTTCTTCCCAATCATCATCAATGTTTTTTTTGTTTTTCTGATGATTTTAAAGGAATTTTCTTAATTGTACTCATAGTCATTGTCCTTTTTCCCATAGTGATGGTAAGGGGACTATCACCCCAATTATGATTTGCCTTTACCTGTTTCAACCAAGGCCTTCCCAAAAGCATTGAATAAGTTTTTGTTCCATTCTCCATATTCAACATTGTTACATCAATTTTGTACTTACATCCAATCAAACCAATTTTCAAGTTCTTTATTAATCCAACATGCTGCACCTTTCTTTAATAAGCCATCCTTACTATAAAAGGAGCTAGCTTGGGTTTTCTCAATCCAAGCTTCTTCCTCAAACTCTCAAAATAATATTCACACTTGATCCATCATCTAGTAATACATCTCTAACTCCAAATTTCCCAACACGAACTTGAACAAAGAATATGGCTTCATCAAAATCCTCTATTTTAGTTGTTGTGATTTTACAAACATCAACAATTTGAGCTTCTTCCATTTTCAACAATGACTTTGTCATCATTTCTCTTAACTGAAGACAAATCTTCAATAATTGTCCTAATTTCACTTCTATCTTTGAATTCATCATGAATTTGGTAATTCACCACTTCCTTTTTCCATATGTTCAATAGTGATTTTTTGTGGCAACACATTTCGCTTTGCCACTGGACCTCTTCTCAAACAAGTCAATTTTTCCTTGTTTGGGGTCAAACCCATCTCATCCTCTTCACTAGTAATTGGTTTATCAATACTCAATGTCGACTTGCCACTGGCACTCATCAATGCACTCTTCCTTTTCAATAAATTCAATTCCTTTAATGACACATCTCTTTGCGTCAACATGTCAACTCTTGTTGGTTTGACATGTACATCACCTTCCTTGGCCACTTCAGTTAATCTCTTATCATCTTTCATCAAGTCGGTTTGACGCATCGACTGTAATAGTTTCTTTCTATTCAACCTTTTCAATTAAATAATTGACTTGGCCGATTCCAAACCAAATGGAACATCCATACACATTCCCAGTGGTTTGTTTTCCACTACTTGTATTCTCCATAGTTCATTAACTACATCCTTATGAATCAATTTATCTTTCTCCCATTTGATTCAATGTCCTTTAGTGAGGTTAATTTCTATTTCTAGAAGTTCTTCAACAAGCATATTAGCCTTTGGCGTCCTCGCTTTTTGTCCTTTTGTGGTCATACAAACATCCACTACTGGTTGGTCCCATTTGACCATGGCCACATTCACTCCCAACTTTTAGTTTGGAATTCTTCTCTTCCTCCTCAATAACTTTCTTCTAGACATGACAATCATTCTTGACATGACGTTCCTTTCGACAACAAAAACATTTCATAACATTTTTTTGGAATCTATTGTTCTAATTATAAGCTTGCTAAGTATATTGGTTATTTCGATTTGACTAGTTATTACTTTGCCAATTATGACCATTTGGTCTTATGTTGTATTGTTGATCATTGTATTGATTTTGATTGTTTAGTGCATTATAAATTAGTAATTTTTTTTGTTTTGTGCCCTTGACATTTCTATTTATACTACACATACTGGTATAATCTCTCTTGAGGGACAACTTCCACTCACAACCTTACTAGGACGTTGATCTATATTATGGTCACTTACCTTGCAAATCCTACAAAATTTCATTAACAATTTGCATTATTTTGTGAAATGACCTTTGTCAAAACAATTTTGACAATACACTCCTTTTTTTACTATGTCAAAATCTACTTTCTTAGATTTCTTTTTAGTCTTCTTTTCATGATGTTCATCTTCATTATTAGAGTCATCAAATTCATCACTATTAGAGTCATTTTGATGATATTTTGCCATATTTTTCCGTTTCATGGGTAGTTTTTCTTCTATTATAATTGCAAATTCAGCTATTTTTGCTAATGTTCTTCTAGGCATATTGATAATAACCATTTTTACTTTAGTCTATAGGCATTCTCGAAAAGCATTTCTCAAATAAATATAATTTGATCATTGAAGGATTATTGCACATAGTTAGAGGAATCTATCATAATAGTCTTCCATTGGCTCATACCTCTTTTGTTTTGCATATCATAAAGTGGTAGTTGTTTGCCCTTTAGTTTTGATCTCATTCAACCAAGTTATAAAAACATGTTACACTTTCACCCATGTTGATATTGGACGAGTTGTTTCATACCTTCCAAACTAGTTGGTAGCTTTTCCCCCTCAAAGTTTTTGGAAAATATTGTAATTTGTGGTCGTCAATATTTTATCCATTAATCACACACACTTTAGTCAATTGTCAAATGTGTAAAATTGGATTTTTATTATTGTGATATTTAAGTAGTTATATGTGCAAAACATCGGTAAGAGGTACTACCATAATGGGCAAAAGATTCATTATTGGTGCGATAGTAGTTGGTGGTGGATTTAGAAGAATTTTGGTCTTGATGTATTTGGGGCTATGAAGGAATAGTTTGAATAATTTTCTTCCAAAAGCCTCATTAGCTATGTTGCTATTGCTAGCTTTTTTTGTTACATCTTCTTCCGACCATTTTATTGGTATTTGCGGCCATCCTTCTTCCATGACCCAATCGAGTGTTCCAAAAGCAGTTGTTGTAGTCTATGGAATTCTTAACAATGCATCAACATTCCCTTCATCATGTTCTTCTTGCGCTTCATTCAATGTTCTAGTTTTAATGGATTGCTAAGTATTTTCACTAGGTGAACCATTCGTTTCTTCAGTTGTTGTTTACACTGTTATTATTTTTGCTTCTTTTGCAACAAAATGAAGTACTTGATCTAACTACTGGAAGGAATAAAAATAAATCTCAACCCTTTCCATTTGGTAGATTTGCTTTAGCAGCTATTTCTTTTGCTTCATCATGATTCTGTCTTCTCCAATCTCTTAGTTTATTTTTCTTTTCTACTTCCCTACTTTTATCCATGAGTTCCTAAAAAATCTTGTTTCCTTACTACTACCATGTTCTCTTTCTTTAATTTTTTATTTCCTCAATATTTCTTATATGGATCCAAAATAATCATTGTAGACCATAATTCTTTTGATTCAATTTCTTGTGGACAATATTCTTCATTCCCTCTTAATCTCATTGCATACTTAGACCCTAAAAATTTAGGAGTCCATAATAGATCACATGGTATCCATTTCTCTATTAAAACATTAATATTTGGTTATGTAAACTCTCTTCTATCATGAAATTTGATAATATGATAGGTTGCCACAACTTTCTTAATTGGAATTGACATTAATAGGCATACCATTATTGGAAGTCATCTCCTATACTTCATTAATTGTGCAGTGTTAATTATTAATATTTTTATTTGATGCACCACACTTTCGTTTCCCCATGTAATATTTTTTTATTATCAGTTCTTGAACATTCTCATGCAATGTTTTGAATTTTTCAATGAAGTTTCCCCATGTATCAAGTTTTGGAACCCTTCTTGGTGTATATAATTAACCTAGAAAATTCCAACCATATTTATTGTGAAGTCTTAATCTTTCTTTCCCTTCATTAATTGTTATAATTTCTTTTAACCATTCATGACTCCCTCTCTTAATAGCTGTCATAATCTACCATCTTTCAAACCATCTCTGATATACATTATTATAGTTATCAAATAAAATAATAGATTTAGCCATATCTTGTTCATAATAAGTGAACAAGTTAGGAAAAGCTATGACATGCTCAACACCCATAATAATCATTTTACTTGCTCTGTTTTCTTCTTTACTAACCCTATAAACTCCTAACAATCCTATAAATCCATAGGGCATAATTATATAGAGTACATGAATTAAACAAAATCCTAAATTTAACTCGTCTACTTCAACTTTCCCTTCCTCAATTTCCATTAATTTAATTGCATAAGGAAGGATTACATGACCTTTTTTTTCAATTTTTTCCAACAATGAATTGAATTAGAAATCCCCAACATGGTTGCCAAATGTTTGCAATACATATTTGCACCACTCTAGATTCTTGTCCTACTCCATTAATATAAACACCAAGTAAAAATATTAACTAAGACAATTAAATTGTCGGAGAATTTCCTTACATTGTTGAAAAACTACAATTTATTAAACCATGCGATTAATGGAAATCATAATCATAATGTTAGGTTTAAGAAATACTCAAGCTTCATTAAAATATGCACATACATCCATTCTCCTCTCACATAATAAACTTCTCACTCAAAGACACATCCCCCATAGTTCAGAAAAAGATCCCTCCAAAGTCTCATGTGGCAACCTTACTTCTATATCGACATGCCCTTAACTAATAGTTCCAAGAAGTAGTTGTAATTATTTTCGTGTCATATCATTATGTAGTTATGACAGTCAGTCAGTCATGTTACTACAATAAGCTCAACTTGTATGGACTTATCAACCTACTACATTTTGACAATTCCAAGGGACTTGCTAGGATTTCGTCTAGTATTCCTAATCTTATTATTCTACCGACATGCCTAAGTATTTCCCTTACAACATGGCAATTTCCTTATTTCCAACCTCTTCCCTTGCAAAATTGTTTGTAGCATTTTCCCCTTTGTCATTGAAGCACAAAATTTGGTAAGTTTAATTATGATCTAATTATAAATTATAGACTTGGAAGAGATGAGCATATATGTGTGACAATGAAATGATATGTAATAAAGGAATGAAGATAATTTAGGGTTTCACCTATAGGAAAAGATGACAAGGAGGTAAGGGAAGACATTCTTTTGTTGGTTGAATCATTAGGTGCCAATGATTTTTAAAATGAATACCTAGTCTTTTGATTTTGTGCAATCTTGTTTTGCTTGTTCCACTCCTAAAAATTAGGTTTAAGATTTTGACCCATCTCCTTAGATACTTGTTGCATAATCACTAATGGCATCCCAACAACTTGCATACCTTTTGGTAGTGGCAAACCTTGTGGACTTTCTGTCGATGGCAAACTTTGTGGACTTTCAGTTGATGGCAAAACTTGGGGAGCTACATTGGCAATAGAAATTGTGCCAATGATATTGTTAATGGTAAAGGTGGTTGAACTTTATGTACAATTAATGGAAAAGCTTGTGGAGTTGCTAACAAGAATGGTGGAGCTATAATTGATTATAGATTTTTAGGAACATTTATAAATGGCAAATCTTGAAAGTCTAGAGGTACATTTGATGATGGAACTTAGGGAGCTGCCAATGATGTCAAACGCTCCTATGCAAGGCCCAGAAAGGTAAGTGGTAAATTTTCCTTTCACAAATTATGAGGCAAATTACCTACTTTGATTGAACATAATTTATTTGACAAATATTGATTCCAATTTCCTACAAATTTTTCACATGTACAAACCAAATGGAATATGGTAGAAAAAACTCATGATTGTGCTTTGCAAACCCATTTGCATACAATTCTTTGGGGTAATATTTCTTTCCATAGTCAAATAACATCTAATGGTTAATTACCTCTACCACCCATACTTCCAAACTCATCATTTAATTCTTCAATTTGCACTCTGGGGCATGGCTTTAAAAGGGATTCAACTTCATCAACATTCATTGCAAGAGTTCCAAAATTTGATTCCAAAGTCGTCTGGTAGCAATCACCCATGGTTGATGCCAATTTGAATGGACTTAACACTGTAACTCCCTGCCTTAAGAGATGCACAATTTTTCAATGGGTATGTGGTGATGGTAATCCCAATTTTGTTTGTTTAAGAGCAAACACAACATCTACAATGGCCATCATATAATGAATTTAAAAAACAATTAATGGTCACCTCCACTTCCTTTCCTTCCAATTGTTGAAATAACTGAGTAACTTTATTTAACAACAACTACTCAAGCAATGCCCCACTATTTATGGTCAGTGAAAAATTGCCAACAATTCTTAGCAAAGATCTTGCAACTATTTGAAAAGAAGGGATTAATTAATGTACCACAACAATTTTTAATCAAGTACCACAAGATGAAATACAATTCAAACAACTAACCTTCAAACATGAGGTAGTTAGAATGATCCAGGAAATCAAAATGGAATATGATAATTTGAAGTGAACATGAAAAATGTCCCCATAACCAATTGTTAGGGACTAAGATAATTGTGATAAAGAACCTCAAAAATGGGACAGATATAACATCAAACCTTGAATTGCATTTGTCCCATCAACACACTGAGCACATCTAGTAGTGGTATAAACAACCAAAGCACATAATTCATTTGATCATGATATGGGACGAAGCAATAAAATATTTAACAACATGTTGAACATTAACGAATATTTTTTAATTTGTAACCTAAGTCCAATTATACTTGCACATTAATAACAAAGCATAAGTTAGCAATGCTTAATGCTAAGGAGAATTCTATAACTAATAAGGAGTCTTGCAACAACGTACACACTAGTCAAGTAAAAAACCTAGTTCTTGACTAAGTAACTTAAATAATCAATTTCAAAAAAAAAAAAGGAGGGACCTAGAAAGCACTTAAGTAGTGTTCAACATAAGGAAAATGCAATTAGTAAGGAGTCTGGCCCCAACTAATAAGGAGTCTAGCCCTAAGCAGTTTTTAAAAACTTAGGACTTAAGTAAACAATTTTGAAAGAAACAAAGGAGGTTAACAATGCATTCTAGTAATGCTCAAGATAAGGACAATGGAGCTAATAAAGAGTCTAAGCTTAAGTAGTCATAGGAAACCCATCACTTAGGTAAGCAATTTTTAAAAAAAACAAAATAGGTTCATAAAACATTTTAGTAGTGCTTAATCAAAGGATATTTTTTGCAATTTAGAAGCAACCCAAGCAATGGTTAACATGAATTTTACAACTTGTGCTAATGAACAACCATAGCTAATCACTTAACAACACGTATAGTGGTATTTGACAACATTCACTACTACAAAATGTGGGTGCAGTTCACCAATCCCCGTTCACTAGACAAGTGAATTCACTACTTCTTCACTAGTCCTTGTTCATTACAACCAATGAAGTCACTCAAAATCCAATGAAATCACTTGGCGTACAGGGGACACCTTTTGTTGTAGTGATTCAAAATACAACAACAACACCCAAAGCACATTTAACATTTCAATAACTAAACAATTAACCAAAGCTCAATGAGATTGCAAATCACTCTTGAATGAATATTCAATATAAGTAGTAGGTTTGTTTAAACATGTTTACAAGTATTACTCCACTTGTCCAAAAGGACCAGGGTTTGAACACAATTACCTGTGGAAATGTCCTAAACCTTCCAACTTTCCTTTAAGGAGCATTTAACATCCTTTTGTTGTTCCTCCAATCTCAACTTGGCAACAATAGTTTTGATTTCATTATCTTCATCTCCAAAACCCTAACTACATAACCAATCAAGATGAAACATTTTTTCACAAACACACTTGTTTTATTGTTTGACAAGTTCAACCAAGCAAAATGGGTGGTATGTATGCTTACATGACGTAATAGTTATATCCCAACAATGGTAGCATTTGTTGCAAAAAACACAAAGTCTCACATTGATAACAAGAACATCACAAGTTGGGGGGTGGGCAGCTGTGTGCAAAATTGGCTTGGGCCATAGTAATATACCACCACCTTTTTACATTTCAACTAGTTGACTTACAATTGACTTCTATTTTCGTTCCAAGCCCATCATTTCCTTTTAAACCTCAACAATTATGGAATCTACCTTCCACAAATCCAATTCATGATCTTGAAAAACATCTTCATTTGCCATAGCCCTTTTTTGCTTATCTTCAAGTAATTTTTGTGAAATTTCCAAATGTATTTCAACAACTTGAAACTTTCATGCAAGGACGTCTAACTCCACATGTAGTTCATGTAGTCGGTCCTCACTCATTGAACTTGCTTCTGTAGTGCATATAAATCTAGAGCCCAAGCATTTTACATCAACTTCACATTATAGAATCCAAACTTTGATCAAGGAAATGAATGAGTTCACTTGTTGAAATTGAGCTAAACCTTAAATTAAAAAAGTTCAAGCAAACACTTGATGAACTAGAAAATTTCATGTGCACACATGCACAATATCACATTTGTAAACCTTAATGGAACAAAATGAACTAAAGTTCTTTGATGTGCACAACAATATTGTAGTGACAACCTAAATGACCTAATGAAGCAAAATGAATAAAGATCAACAAGAAGAACCTAACTTTGTAGGTCCTTGTGTTGGCCTTGAAAATGCTCAACTTTAAATGCAACAACATTGAATGTTTCTTGAGCTTCCAATGTAGATAATTTGCAATCCTCCATATTGAATCACAAGCCTATGAACTTCTCTACCAGTTTTGATTTTTCTACCATTAAGCTCTTCATTTTCTGATTTGCATCCTTCAACAAATAAAAAAACAATGATTATAAAGCTTCAACATTACTTAGCTCTGTTATTGACACATCGTATGGACATCGAACATTGCTTGAATGCCCCTATTTTCGATACTTATCCCCCTTCAAGACATTGCCTTCCAACTTGCCAACTAGACTTCACCTCCATTTAGTTTTATACCCCCATTCAATTTTAAAAATTAAAGCTTATCGAATGCACGTTACATCTTTTCTATTGATTCCTTCTGAGCTTTCTCCCTTGCAGTGTAGGTTGCAACTTTGGCCTAATTTATGGGCCACCTTTTTGCTTCTACAATGTAACCCTTCACCACCCAAAACATGAATTTGTTGTTTGTGACAATTGGTGTCTCGTATATTTTAGTGTACAAACTAATAAACTCCATTTTTATGTTTTCGTGCAACTTACTATTGGTGCTTTTGAGCTTCGTGACTTTCCCAAAAACCTCTTCCAAATCTTATTCACAAACATGTTTTGAAGTGAAATCTATTCTTGGGTTCAACCAACTTCCATTCAACTTCTTGACAATCACAAAAAACTCTTAGTTTGGTCTTTGTAATCTATAATCTCATCCATCCTAAGTGGTAACTCTGACATCAAGATAAACTTAATGTACTTGCGTTATTTTGGGTAGTTTAGTTTGGTAAAGAGAAGAACAAACATGTGTAATGGTTGCACATGCAAACCTCTGGGAAGCTCAAATCAATAGACACAAGAAAGAGCATGCATGATAGTTGGGCATGTGAAAACTTGGGTAGCTCAATTGTGAGAGAGAAGAGACCGCACATAGTCATCACATAGGTTTTAGGCTACCTATGAATCGAAATAGGTACATGTTGCTTTTAAATCAATGAAGTTCAAATTTCATCAATCCCACCTTGCCATTGACTTGGCACATGTTTTGGACTAACTACATGACACATCATATTTTTCTTGGATTTATTGTAGATTAAGCACTTAATGCAGTCCTTATTAAGGGTGCACCTTCGGTTCATTATTTTGTGAACATGTACCCAATATGGCTTCTCCAAGCAAATGGGGTCATGGGCATGTGGGTTGGCACATATGACCAATTTGCATTTTAGAGCTTAAGGTCTTTGGACATCACTATATTGTCTTTGCATTTCAAAAAGGTTTTGTAAAACTTAAGTTCAAATGTTGATGCTAGCAAGTCCAATGAGATTGTGAGGGATGAAACATTTGTTCTAGCCTTTCAAGGATTGAAGGTTCAAGAGAGTGTGTGTGGGGATGGTGTGTGGAGAATCGAGAGGTGCCCACCATCGTCGAATACTCATTACTCTACCATTCAAAGATAGTTGTATTTAGTCATTAAATAACTTTACCCATTGGATTTAATCATTTAATAAGTTTAACCATTGAGTTTAGCCATTTTATTTAATCATTTAATAAGTTTAACCATTAAGTTTAGCCATTGTATTTAATCATTCAATAAGTTTAACCATTAAGTTTAGCCATTGTATTTAATCATTTCATAAGTTTAACCATCAGATTAAGTTGTTAAATAGGTGTAGCCATTAGGTTAGCCAATGAATTCAGTTATTAAATAGGTTTAGCCATTAAATTTAGCCATTGAATTTAATCATTAAATAAATTTAGCCAACTATTTTTTTGTAATTTTATAACATGTGAAATAAAAATCATTACCAATATTTGACATGTTTTGATGGTGTAGTCCATTGGTAAGGACTTGGTTTGTTATGGTGAAGGTGAGAGGTTGAATTCTTAACATTTGCAACCTATGTGTATGTTTAGAGGCTAGGGTGATTAAGTAGATTAAATAGGTTATGTTAGGTTAGGTTAGGTTAGGTTAGGTCATCACCTTCCTACCTACATTTATTATTTATTTATTAACCCATTGATTTATGATTTGACTAATCAAATGATGATATGTGGGGTGTTGAAATGACTTTACACATGTCACATTTTACCACTAGTCAAAAAATTTAATCAAAAGCACCATCTTGGGGTTGATAAAAAAATCATCCTAATCATACTGGACTTGTTAAAATTGACTTGTCCTAGAAAACCAAAGTTATTTTTTGGTTTGAAAATCCAGTTTGAAAAACCTGGAATTTTAGTAGTGACATAACTTCTCTTATCAAAAGGCTATTACAACTTGGAAAGATCAGAAAGTTCGGATTGGGGCTACCACTTAGTAAGTTTTGTTATTTTCACAACACAAGATTCAAATGTTCATGTTTTCACGATCTTAACGAGTCTAGTGACTGTGCTTGGTTTCTTATAAGTTTACGAGATTTACTTACATTTGGGTGTGATGGGTGGGACTTTGAATTGCATTTGGAAAGGTCTAATATCAAACTAGGGTTCAACTCCGCCTCAAAGTGTGTTTGTGTTTAGTTCTTAGGTTTGAAGTTTTGAAGCAATGTAACTTTCTATCTTTATTTCTCCTTCCTTTTCAGTAAGGGAGCCACATTCTGCACTGGTTTTTTGGTGGGTGCTAGTTAGACTTACTTAAAAAAATTAGTGAGCGCCACTTTAACTTATTTCTTAAAAAACGTGAATAGCCACTTTGGGCTATTTTGAAATATCCACGTTTGCCAAAAGTTGAATCAACAAATGAACAAGAAACCACCAAACCCTTTGTCAAAATTATAGAAGATGCCAGTTAGGCATATTAAAGGGCGGTCCTACTACCACTCGCACAAGTTTTATTTTTCATAAAATAAAACCCTGCTCTGAGTTAAGTCTTCAAACTTCTTCAGGCCCCTAAATTGTCTACAAAGTTGGATATGACAGTCACCACCTGCAAGTGCATCTTTGGTAATCAGCATTGTTGCAAATTTCTAAAGCCTCCAAACTCCTGGGGACATCCCACCAGAGATAAGGCTGGCAATCCTGCACAAAACAGGATTACAGTAAAAGATGATGTTGCTTTTAGGGTTGTGTTGACCAAAATTTGAACTCTAGGTGGATGAATTCTCAAAACAAAATGCTGGAGGAGGAGGATGGTGCATAGGAAGTTGTCAGTTAATTTCTCTGGCTAATTGAGGGTCACTTTAGACGAGGGTCCAAGGTCCAGAGTCCAATGAAATAGAGAAATCCTATTGGCCGAGAGCCATAAATTGGATCCACAACCTTTAGATCAGGGTCCAAGACCAAAAAGTGGCAAATTGAGTCTAAACCTACATGGCACCATTTTGGAGGAAAATCAATTGGTTCAAACCAAAATAAAGAGCTCATGATTTGGAGAACCAAGATGCAAGCTAGGGTCCAAGGCAAGGTTCAACCCAAGAATTCAAATTTGCTTCAAATGAGTCCAAATTGGTTCCCATGAATTTGGACCCTGGACCCCCATCTAAAGTTGGTCTTAGTGTCATGGGGCCTTTAGTATAACAATGGGACTCATTGAGATCCGGCCACCTGATTGAGCTTCATGGACTTTTCCATTCACTAGAAAAGCAAAAAGAGTTTACTCACTTGGGGCAAAAAACCTCTTAGAATTTTGTATTGTAATTGGAGGGCACATTTCAATGCAAAATTATTCCACTGCCCTGCGAGTGGGCATTCTGTTTCCGCAATGGGGTAAACTATGTAAAACGTCCCCACTTGGAAGGTTGCATCAATTTTCACACCTTGTAAAGCCTGCGGGCAAGATCATTACTGAAATCAGGCTTGTGGTCAGTTCCAGCCTTGCATGCCCTTATCTCAGTAATGCCCTTGGCCTTGGCCTTTCCCAATGACAAACAGTTGAGAGTAGTATTATCTGTACTCCAATGCTTCATCGGCACAGGTCAAGATTGCTGACTTGATCTTATATACAATCAATTTGGATTGCCAAAAATCCTGATGGATATCACAAACTTTCAACAAACAAAGCATGTGCAGATCAACTATACAACAAGTGCCAATTAAGGTTAAGTACCATAGTACCTTGGCAGCTTTCACACTAAATTATACTGTTTGTTGAGATGTTGAAAATTTCAAAAATTACTCTTTTTTTCAAAGGCCAAAACTTGGTGAAAGAAAATAAATAAAGTTTCAAATATTCACGAATATTCAAAATGAATTAATTATTGGACAAACATGTGTTGAAGTTGCTCTTGTACTATGGTAATCCAATGATTTATCAAGTACCAGAGTCAGCATTTGGTACATAGAAGCAATGCTCTCAAGAGACAGACAAACATGTTATTGAGTATTACTGTAGAGTTTCCACACAGTGCTGTATCTCTCTTCTACCAGGTGGAAGTGCAGTAGTCAGTGTGAAGGACCAAACTTCAAAGGGAACACCCTCTTTATTCACCACTGATTATATCTGGAACTGAACATTCACTCAAAATTTATTATTGTCTTGGGCTAAATCACAAAGTCACAAAACTCACAAAATACTAATTAATTATATTTTGAAATTTTCAAAAAATATTGAAAAATATGTGCCTGTCATGCCAAAAATCTGAATGAAGCTCTCAAGTACAATAGCTTCATTATTTTGTGTAGTATTGAATTGCAAAATCCTTCATTTGCTAGTGGTTTAGCTAGGGGGCCAGGGTGAACCAGCATCCACACTGGTACTTTCAGAGTGAGGCATTTTAATGGCTACAATTTAACCCACAAAATGTTAAATCTAAACTCAGAGGCCTTGATTTAGTCTTTGGATGGGATCCTACTCTTAAGGAAGGTAGTTTGAGGTGCACTTTTGATATTATTGGAAAGCCCTCAATGAGTACAGGTGCACCAAGATGGTTTTGTAATTGTTCAGACTTATGATGTGGGTGTTATTGAATTTCAAGTAATTTTTCATGTGAAATTCGATAAAATTCAAAACGTCAGTTTTCTAAGGAAATTAATTTACACAGCCATATATATTTTGTCAAACTAAGTTACAACTTACAAGAGTGCAGACCATGCTAGTATTTACTGTGTTTAAAGGCAACTCACAAAATTTGAAGTCTATAATCACAGCCCAGTAGGTGCTGGGACCCCAGTAAAATACCCTCCAAAACATTTGGTTGCTTCCCAACATTATGAACCATTCAAAGACTAAATCAAAGTCTCTGAGTCCAAAACTAACATTTTGCGGGGTTAACCCTTAATCGACATTCAACAGTCCCAATCTAGAAGTTGGACCAGCTAACCCCCCCCCAAAACAAATGCACCCAAAAGTCATGGATTATATTGACACTTTAAAACTCCAAGTCTGTAGAGTTGTGGAGGATTTCAAATTGAATCTTTGGGTTTAAAAAAAAAGGATTTTGATTCAGAAATGGAAAATGGGCACCGTTGAAAGTTTAATCTTTTTATTTTCAGGCAGCCTTCAAGATATCCTGGGACAGGGGTCCACTGTATGAGGGTTTAGGGTTTAAGTTTGAGCTGGTAAGAGGCCTGACTCAAGAAGGATGTTACTAATGGAGGTTTCTGGTTCCAATGTCAGGATTGAAATGAAATCAGTGACGTTAGTGTAGGGAGGTAAGGCCCTAGGATGAATGAGGACATTACCAGAAGAAGGGGCTGCATTACATGAGAGTCAAAAGCGGTCCCCTTCTAGTAATGCCTCCATCTGAGGGCCTTACCCCAAGTAAAAAATCCTGCCACAAATTTTAGACGGACCAGATGATTCACCAACAATGGAAGAACACTAGGCTGAGAAACAGACTTTAGCTGACATAACGATCTTCTGATTTAGAACATGCCCTCCCCCTAACACTAGAAATTTTTTGGCAAGTGATTGGGGCATGGTTGGGAAGAGAGAAAAGGGCGGTTGCTCTTGTCTACCTGGGTCATAGTATTGTCAGGCTTTAAGCTTGGTAGCCCACAGAGTGGCAGCCAAATAGATGCCGAACATGGGAGGTGGGAGGGATGGGCACCAAAACCGCACTCCCAAATTCAACTCAAGAAGACCCATCCCAAAGCACTGGTCTATTTATAGCGAAAATTTTGTCTTCTTAAATACACCTTCATTCATGAAGTTCTTCAATTTGGTGCGCTTCCAATTGCTCCTTCAGGTGACCTTGTCTTCTATTGAATTAACCCTTCCTTTGGAGTTATTTGAGTGTTCTTTGCGATGTAAGTGAATGATGTAAATAATAATTGTTAGACACCAGCAAAAACTTTTAACCCCATTTTAAACACTGCTGCAATGGTGGGCCAGTGTGAACCAGCAGTGAGCACCTACACCGGTGGAGGAGACACTAATTAGTATACCCCCCATCCCCATCGAGCTCTGTCCGGCACCCATTTTGGCTTGTTCTTTTGTGCCTTGCATGGTTCTGTATTGAATCATGCTGCATGGTTCTTCATGTTTTGCATGCTCTACAAAAAATAAAATAAAATATTATGCATTTTTCTTCATGTTTTTCATGTTGTGCACAAAAAAAAACATAATTTCTTATGCATGGTTCTTCATGTTTTGCTTGTTCTGCACAAAAAACATAATTTACTATGTCCTGCTGCATCAGGTCAAGTTCAAAACTGGAACTCCTCATATGTACCAACCAGTAGCATACTTTGAAGCGCTGAAAAGGCTCAGTCCTTTTTTTAATTTACTATCTGCTGCATGGTCAAAATAGTCAAACCCTACAATGAAAATAATGTTTTGAGCATTGCACCGGACAATGCTCAATTTGGGGGGATGGTATTTAGCGGTTTCTCAGTACTAGTACCTTCATGCCTTCACCTTTTCCAATGTGGCCTCTTTGAAGTAATTATGGTGGCAATAAGCATAGCAAAAGGCATTCATGAAAAAAGAAAGTACAAGATGAAACTCAAATTGTCACAACACTCAATATAATTTGGGTTTCATCCTATCTTCACTCCTCATTTGAATGTAATGTTTTTTTAAACCTTTTTAAATATATATATATCACCCCCTTAATGATCAAACTCAAGGTATTGATGATATTTTTTCTTCACTTTATGGATATCTCTAATGTATAGAAGGAAATTGTTTTTTTGGGGAGGTTTTCACACATGTCTAGCCTACTCCTGGTATAAGGGTCTGAGATTGGTTTTTGATTCCTATTAGGCAGATATACCAATGCTGGCCAATTATTGATTATTTTCATAATTGTCAAGTAGGCCATTTTTAGGAAAGAAATTAAATGCCGGTTAGGTTATTGATATCAATATTAAACAAATTTGGGTACCAATCAGATTACCAATATTTGAAGGTTATAACCATCAATTATGGATAAAGATAGGTTATCAAATAACCAATTGATAACCACCAAATTATCCTACTGCTTATTACCTGATTAAAGGGTTTTTAACAAAGTTCAAATTAATTTTTTAGTTTTTCCTATTTTTTTGGTTTTCTATCAAAAAGATGTTAAGTGTTTTAGGATTTATACCCTACCTGGATGATAACTAAGTAAGTCAGGTAGGTTATTAGATTTTGGAATTTTAGTACAAATCACTTAGGTATCAATTAGTTATCAAAAAAACCAATAACCAACTGGTAGGTTATTAATAACTAGATTGATAACCTGGTTGATAACCAAGTCAAAACTCAATGACGAGTCAACGTTGGTATGTACCTCATATTTCACCTTTGTGAATGGTATACCCTAGTTATGAAGATGATATTATTCCAAGGGACAGGTCCCTACCATGCAGGTACTGTCATACTAATATGATGTTGGTATTGCTTCAGGTCAAACTAACATGGTTGGTTTTTTGACACCAAGACAAATGCCAATTTATAGACGATGGCTTGCCTGTTACATGCCCAGCAAAAATAATTTACCAATGTTGGCAAGCTTTTATTTATATTTTTCATAAGTAGCATTAGCCTTTTTTCTAGGCTAAAATTAGCCAAATTGCTACAAAATCCATGCCCAACTAAAGACGTATAGAAAAATAAGGGGTGTCAATGCCAAAGACTAGCCTATAAATAGAATGGCAACATGCAATGATAGCCAGGATGCAATGTGATGTATGGAGAAGGTAGCTTTGCCAAACTACTGATATCTACCACTTATCCCAAGCTGGCTCATCTTAACCATTATATTTTAGGGTTTTTGTCATCTTGTCACCTTTTGACAGGGAAGATAACCAAAGGTTCATATAGGCATAACTACTTCATCACCAACTTATGTTCTAAAGTTTATATGTTTCATTGTCAAGTTCCAACAATTTAGCCTTTTTCAAAATACTTACTTGTGTGTTGTTTAGCCTTTTTTATTTCAATGGCGTTTGTTAAAGTTCATCCTCTATGAACAAATAGCTAACAACTTCAAAGCTAAAGCTAAGGACCAATCACAAGTTAAAACATTTTTGACTTCATGCATGTTGTGTTATAGCCATATTCAACTCAATGGTCAATACTAGTAACATATTTTTGTCAACCTTAGCCAAATAAACCACTACATTTGATGCACAATAACCAATTGAACTAAAGAAGCAAAAGTGAAAAAGAAACATTAAATTATAGCATGGTAGGGTCTTTGTGAAATTATTTTTACTATCGTGAAAGGGTATCATTAGAACCATCTATTATCAATTTTCTCAATCAATGGTTATGAATTTTTCCAATTATTTTCTTGTCATCTATTTTGCATAAGGGTCAACTTTGAAATACCCAAGCTGATACTTGATTTTATTACCACCTAGCATAAAGTCAAGTGGCAAAGTGAACATTACAATTTCCAAGACCTTCATTGTCAAGCTTTTCAATTTTGGCACATCCACATTGTTACTTTTGCTTAAGTTTGGTCATTTGGTTGTGTACTTATGCAAGTTCAAGAACTTTTGATTTTTTTTTCAAGATCATTTAGTTGTTTTTGTGTGTGTGTTGATGCATCATATGTGTTCATGAAGTGTGAAGCTTTAGGGTTTGGTGTTTCCATATTTTTCAATTTTGATTGTTAAGGTTAGAAAATTGTCCTATGTTGGTTAAACACCATAGATGTTAGGAAATAGTAGTACCATTACTAGATGGTAGTTATCGTCAGATGGCAAAACAATCACATAAGAATTATAGAATGAAAGTGTTTTGTAATAGTAATATCATTAATACAATGAACTACTTTCATGGGGCAGGATAATCAAAAGTTAATTTTGGGAGGAATTCTAATAAAAATAATATTAACTATTAGAAATAATATCTTAGTTAATTTATTTAGTAATTTTCTAATTATTAATGGTAAATATCCTACTTACCATCTTTTATTTATTAGCGGTGAAGCCATATAAATTAATTAGTCCAAGTGGATAAGGGATGGATGGATTTTCTTTAACTAGGATGTGTGAAAGGGATGAGGATAAAGAAATCTAAGAGGATAAGGATTCAACTTTTGTGTGATGAGCATCTTTCTTGGGTTCTTTATTTATTTCTTAAGAAGAGTGAATGATTTCATTAGATGATTAGATTCATTAGTTTTCATGAATCATTAACATTAGAAGGATACTTGTGTGTGAGAAAAGGAAAAGAACATGGGAGAAAGTTGTATTTGTCCTTATGTAATAGGGAATGGTTGAAGGTTGTATGGATTTTAGTGTTTTTTCCAGTAGGTAGCAACCACAAAAGGTTTACATGTGTTGTAAATAGTAAGCAATAACCACAAAAAGTCTACATGCATTGTAAACGATAGGTAGTAGCTACAAGAGGCCTATAGGCTACTATGGGTCTTTTTCAATTCTACAGAAAACAATAGTTGTTGTAGGATGGTAGGTGCAACAGGATAATAAGCAGACAAAAAGAAGTCCTTGCCCTCAAGTCTTTCCATTTTTCTTTTTATTTTCTTTTAATCTAGCAACCCTTTCCATGTTGGTAATTAGGTTATCGGATCTTGTAGTTTTACATCAATCCCTTTGAAAGTGTTTTAAAATGTTTCCATGGTGTGAGTGGTGGTGTGTTGTTTTTATGCATAAGGGTTATTTGTATATTTTTAAAAAAGAATTATTAATTGAAAATATGTGTGGAGTTCATAAAAATACCCCAATGTGAACATGAACCCTCATCATAACTTGTCAAATGTAAAAAATGTACATCATTACTGTGAAAACAACTTATCATTTGATATGTATCAAAGAATGATGATGTGCACGTTTAAGTTATAAATCTTCAAATTCAGCAATGGAAACCACACAATAGGACTAGTGTTTTTTTTTTCTAGCGAAAAATCACCAAATTTTATTAAGAATTAAAAGTTGTCCATTTGTAAGCTTGGATTTTTTTTTTAACTTTGATTTTTTCACCTAAAATTCATTAAAGCAATGTACCCCATTGCCAAATCACATCCATGGACAGAAAAATTGTCGCTTTCATAACGATGGATGTATGTCGTTGTTTTGTTAACTTTTGCCATCATGCTGCCACATGTTGCCATTTCACCCATCTCCACCAGCCATTGATCGCCATTTTCTCACCCTTGGATTTAAGTTGTTTGTGAATTTGTTCTTTCATTTTAGGGTTTCTTTCACCCGGCTCATCTCTTGCATGTTAGAGGAGGTCACTAAAAACTCGTTACCTTAACCTCAAGTTTTCTTCTAAATTTTGATTCCTAAGTCTTAAATGAACAATGAGGACTTTAGTGCCTCATAACTCATTGGTGTTCACTATTGTGTGCACTTATGAATCAGTAATAAGCAAGGTACACCATAGTACAACCTTTGAAAGCTTGTTGTTTTTGTATTCATTGATTTTTCATTCACATTGATCTATAATTTATATGTTTGGCTAGAATAAATCCGATAGAAAATCAAAAATTGAAATGCAATAGTTAGTTGCAAGTTTACAACATGTCATTGGAGATCGGATTTGTAACAAGCTACAACATAAACAATTGGGTTTGTAATAGAATTGGCTATTGCAACAATGATTGTTGGACTTGGAACTTTGTGGGCATTAGGTATCTAAGAGATGATAAAATGGCACTTGGGAACTTGGAAGATGGCATTAAAACATTATGGAATGCAATTGTATTTGTGTCCATCAAAACTTGAAGTTGCAAGTTCCACATTCTAATCACTAAGGTACAAGATTCCAAATCGTCATTCTAAACATAGGTATTTGTTTTTAATTTTTCCTTTCAATTGATTCCCAACCTTTACATATGGTGTACATTGTAATGTGTTAAAACTATTTAGGAGTCAAGAAGGATCAATGAATCCCCTTGGGCATTTACATGTTGTTCGATCTTGTTCAAGGCAAATACATCTTGGTTCTTGACTCTTGTGTCCTAACTTGCTTTAAACCCTAATTCTTCTTACAATTCATTTGTTGTGCATATTTTATTTGCTTAGGGCATTTGATCAATTTTCAAATTGTTGGAAGGTGTAACTATTTTCTCCAAGTTTATGCATCATTTTAGGGTTCAAGAAGATGGCCCCACCTTTTTTGTCGTCGTAGATGAAACTACATAAAAAAAAATTTGTCTTCTCACAACCCTATTGATTTTATTCCAACTACTCTTGGTGGTGTGGCTTCATCTAATAATGTTGCAAGGTTATGTGGCATTTCCAATGCTTTTGGTAATCGATAGCACACTAAAATTGACATGTTAGTCATTACTCTAATTGATTATCTAGGTATAGAATCAGTCCCACTAGGTTCTCCAGAATTTGGAATTTATGCACCTGTTTTGTTTCTTCTTGTTGATGTAGATCCAAAAGTAAAAAAGAAATGGTCCTATTATTTAAGATAAAAATTCCAAGTTAAATGGGCAGCAAAATTGCCTTGGGTTAAATTGTAAGTTGGTTATGATGGTTGTGGAAAGTATGTGAAGTGCAAAATTTATTTTGAAGTTGAGCATAAAGATAAGCTCCTTGCACCTAAATGGGATTCTTTCCAAAAACATTATGGTCACAGAAAGGCAATTTTTTTTTGAAAGGGGTGAAGAAGAGGGAGTGGTACATGGCTAAGGATTGTAAACATGCCATAAATGAAGTTGCTTATGCATGCAAAGGTAGGGAATTTGTTTTGCAAACAATTGTTAATGGGGTGGTGGAGGAGAAATGCAAAAAACTTATCCAGTTTGCCACTCTATTTCACCCTTTGAAGCATGGTAGGCCCATGCTTGAATATGAGGCACATAAGGAGTTATTTGATTTCCCAAACTTGGAGGAAAATCCCAAGATGCATAGGATAAATTTAGTAGGTTGGGCTATAACTCAACATATGCACAACATAGTTTTGGAGGCCACCATTTATGCTATTACATGTGTTCAATACATTTCTTTGACTTGTGATGAAGTGAGTACAATTGACAACCAGAGTTAGTTGTTAGTTCATGCATTTGTGGTGTAAAATTGGTTGTGAATACCAATTCTTCTTTCTTTTGAGCATGTGTGGCTGGTTTAGGTGTTGATAACTTGATTCAAGTGCTTATGCAAGTATTGATGAACCAAGGTGGTTTAACCAAAGATATGATTGGTAAGAGGCTCATGACATTTGGGGCTAATGGTCTTTGTTTTCCAAGGTGTTAGGTCAGGGGTTACAAAGTAGTTTTCTAATGGGTGGACTCCTCACTCCATGGGAGTGCATTGTATGGTTCATAGCACCAATTTTGCGGTTCAAACTTTGTCTCATTTGCCAATGGTGAAAAGAACTAAAAGTTTGTTATCCACATTCTACAACTATTTTTATAAAAGCCCTAAAAAGCACTTAGAGTTTACAAAACTTGCAAAAATCATGGAAACAAGAGGGGTTAAAATTTTGAAAAATATCAAAACATGATGGATTAGTATGTTATCCCCTATCAAGCATGTTATGGTAGAATACATGACATTGCTAATGAAGATGGCCATTGATAGCCCTAGTAATGAAAAGGCAAAAGCAAACTTTGACCTCCTTTGTGATGTGCAAGTCGTGCTGGGGCTTGCTACCATACTTCCTTTGCTGCATTTTCTCCACAATTTCATCAAGTTCAGCCAGTGCCGAAGGGATGTTTTCATTTGTGATTTTGTGGTTGTAGGTAAGGTGTGTCAAGGGGTAATATTTTCCTTGTACACAAACTTGAACATCAAGTTCAAATCTTATGCATTTGAGGCTTACAAAACATTGGTGGGTGCAAGGTATGAATCCATCATCATGAGATGGGTTATAGATTTGACCATTGACATGGAACATTTAGCTCTTAATGTGAGCTAGTAATACATCTGGGCTATTCATTTGAATTTGGAGAAAGGTGAGACAAGATTTGTGATTAAAGATGTATACACAATAGTTATAGCACAAGTGGAGGCAACTTGTGCAAGTGGTTTTATTCACCCTAACCCTTTCTAGTCTTGCAACTTGTTTTTTTCATTTTTGATAATCACATGAATCATTAAATTTTGTAATATGATGTGGGTTTCTTTGAATACATGGGTTGTTGATTACCTTATCAAAGAGTTGGAAGGAAGATTTCTTGCTCATGGGTTGATGGATAGCTTGGGTGTGGTGTACCCACAATATTAGCTGTAGCTAGATGTAGAAACAAGTTTTGCCACCCCAAGAAAGTGGACAACTTTGATGTGTGGGTCCTTGAGTGTTTTCAACAACTTCATTTGACATAGAATAATCTTTGTTTAAGTTGTTAATGAAATCAAATGCGGTTGATGCCATGGCCAAAACTTATTAATGAGAATCCTATTTCTCGTCAATAGCACACTCTTTCAACATCTAGAGTTATTTCTTGCTCTTTCCCAAAATATTTCAAATTGGTAGAAATTGCCATGGTACAAGTTCTTGGGAACATAAAGGATGAGTGGTGTTTTAGTTCTTTGGCATTTTTAAAATCCAAGTTGTGAAATTGATTCACTACCATTTTCAATTTGGTGGTCAGAATGTTTTCCCAGAAATTTTACTCCTTGCATATTTTTTCCATATGCAGAAGCATTTGAGTAGTGGCATGTAGAATGTCCTCGATATGGTGTGGGAGCTTAGGTTTATTGCTCTCTAGTTTTAGCTTGACAATTTTTGGTAACATTGCAAGCTACAATTATTGATTGGATCTTTTGCGAAGTTGGTGATCCAAATGGGTACAACTTCTTGTTTCCAAGTTGCTCGTCTTCCCTTGTGTTTTGGCTCTTTACATATTATTCTAATGTGGCTTGTGGGTGCTTTTGTATGTAATTAACCTTTCTATTACAAGACAGTTGTGTTGTAATGGGTAGTTTAAAGGGTTTAATCCCCTCACAAGTGATTGTTTATTATTTGTTTTTAATTTTTGATTTGGGCATGGCATTTTGGTCATTAATTATAACTTATTAGTTCAAAGTTGTATGATTTTATTGTCTAGTTGTATTGTTTTCATGATTCGGCATAAACTAAAAGATTGCTAAGTTCCAACTTGCCTAGGATTTTCTTTTTGAAAATTGGCATAGAGCCATAACCCTACAATGATTTGGTGGAAAGAGCCAGAATTCCTACAAACATTTGACCCTTATAACTAGAAACAATCACCATGGAAAAAGATCTATTGCTTGATAAACTCCAATTCTTTTTTATTTTTTGCCAGGTTTTTTTTTGAAAAAACCTTTTAACCAACTAGACTCCAACCCATTCCAACCAGTGGCCAACTTAATGCCACAAGGGCTAAAATAGTAGCCAAATGTCATATTTGTGAAAAAAACAAAAACAAAAACATTGAATGGGACCTTTTTTGTTTTAAAATTTTCAACCTAGTTATTGATCTTTTGAACCCACAAATGTTGTGACTTGTATTATTTATAGTTATCAGCAAGTTTTTAGTAACATTTTAAACCAAAAATCCATTTTTTAAAATGGGCACATCAAATGCAACAAAACAAGTGGCATTACTCTTATGAACACACATCTTGACAATGTTCATTTTCATTTACTCACCAAAAAAGCTTTGTACTAAGTGAAAAGATTGTGATTAAGTTTTATGGATCATATCATAATCAATAATAAGGAAGAAAATGGTTGGGTTGATTGGTTTCAAAATCATCACATTATTTAAATCAACAAACTTTTACAAAAATGTTGATGGAGCACAACAAAGATTTCTTAATGAGCAAAACTATCCTTGGGTGGTATCACAAGGAATGGTTAAGGAACCAAAAGTGGCACTACTACAAAATGTGGGTGCAGTTCATTAGTCCTCGTTCACTAGATTAATGAATTCACTACTTTCCAACTAGTCCTTGTTTACTAAGACCAGTGAATTCATTCAAAATCTAGAGAAATCACTTGGCATATAGGGACACCTTTTGTTGTAGTGTGGCCAAATAATATTCTTTGGCCTTTTAAAAAACAAAATTTCACAGTTATATATATGTTAGCCATTGCATGCACAAGTATATGACCTCAAGTATTTATTAAAATCAAAAAGATGAAAAGTGATGCATGCATTAAAAAAATCTAATAAAAATATTTATTCACATGTTTGTTATACTTTTAAAAAGTTCAATGGCTCTAGTAAAATGAAGATGCAACATTCTTAGTGGTACCACTTAAGGATATTTTTTTAATAAAACAAGGTATTCATGAAGGCCCATGAATATCAAATTGCTTCATTTTTTTTTTCAATAAATGTGCATTGATAGCCTTACAAAATTTGCTTAAAACACCTTGTTTTACAATAATGTAATTTTTTTACTAATTAAAAATCTCTATTTCGAATTTTTGAATAAATTAAATCAACACCTTATCAAATTGTAATTTGATTATAAATATGATTCCCAACAAAAAAAATTGCAAAAAAAAAAAACTATATCATTAAATGTATTCCTAAAGATGAAATATGTCAATGACACATCCTAAAATACAAATGGTTTATTATGTTTGAATATTTGCACGTGAAAATTTTCATTTAAATTCTTTTGCTAAGAATTTTATTTTGTAATCTTTTTGTTGAAATCTATGATTTTGTGATCAAACCTATGTTACAAAAAAATTCCAATTGGAAATTGAATCCTTTTTTTTCCCCAAAACATTAACAATAGTTTGATAGAACAAAATGTGAATCACCATTAATTACACATTTTCATCATTAAACCATTTCCAATTATGTAAGATGATATATATATATATTTAATGCAATGAAAATTACAACATTGTGAAAAGATTTTGTGTGCACTATATTGTGCAACCACCCTTGTGTTTCTTTTTTGTTTTTTCGTGTGGAACATGTGTTTCCTACAATGGTCATAAAGACCATGGACTTGCATGTACTCTCAATCTTGAATTTGCAACTACTATTTTGCTAGTTTTCATTTTTAAATGTCCATAAGTGAGGTGAACACATTTAATCTAGCCAATTTTAATTTGGATGAGGCTTGGGCCCCTAGGCATGTTATTGTGAAATTGTTTGAACCACCCATGAAATAATTGGCAATGCCACAACTTTGTCATTTCAAATTTTGTGGAGGAGTCTTACAAGCATTTGTTATTGGAAAATTATTCTCATTTCAAAGGTTATCTATCATCCATCTTGCTTGATGTTGGACCCATGAAGTTCAATTTTTGGATGCTGACTTCTTTTTCTTGGATTCATGGGTTTTGAATTGAAATTAAAAAAATGTTCAAGCTTGCTAATGTCTTGACAACTCTAAGGTGCTATCATTTTCAAGTGAAGAATCTTTATTATATTATCACCATGGAAAATAAATGGTTGCATGATTTCCACTTGAATTGATTGACCAATGCAAACTTCAAGGACTTCAAGAAAACTACATTGAGTTGATTGAAAAAGCTAAATACTTTGAAAAGTTAAAGGTTGATAGTGATTAGATAAATCACCTTCACCAAACTTTCCATTTCTTCCTTTCCCATTAACCTTCCCAAGTTGAAGGGTTCAATTTCCCTTGCAAGCTACTTGGTTTTGAATGTTGTTTGTTTATTTGTTTGTTCACAATTAGAATGTGAAATCTGTTATCCATAACTTGTATGCATATCTAAAGTTGGTGCCAATAAGTAAAAATCAATAGAAAAACACCACAAGAAATTTTGTACTTTGGAATCAATCATCTTGCAATTACATATTGGCTCAATCATGGTATTGGGCCCAAGGCTGATTTTAACCTAATATGAGGTTCCTATAAACTTGGTATTGAGACTAATATAAACCTGATATTAGGCTGGCGTTAACTCACATCCATCAGTTGGTATTGCCTCAGGTGACACCAGACTAATATGTTCTTATGTATCATTATACATACTAATATTATATACCTAGGTTGCTCCCAATACACCAGTAATACACAGGTAGAAACCCATCAATCAACTGAAAGACAAATATATATTTTGGACATGTCATACAAAAGGTGAAGAACAAAATGTACTTGCCATGTTTGACATATTAAACAAAATTGAAGACGTGTCAAAATACATTGTTGTCTTGTCTTGATCATATGGAGACTGGGCCTTGTGCTTTCCTTCTTCTTTCCTCAAACCAAATGATGTATTTTGGGTCCATTAGAGTCCAAAAGGCAGACTGCATTCTTTACTTTAGTGACAGTCTTTTGGGTATTTGGCAATGGGTGGCCATCCATCCTTATCATCCCCAATTGCAAACTGCAAGATTTTCACTGTGTGTCAGTATTTCCAGGTAATGGGTTGTCCACCTTTAGAGTCCCAAATCCAGGCTGCATATATTTTTGGGAAACTTTGAGGTGGTGGTTCGATTTTGGCAATGGGCCCGGGGGGTTTCCATATTTAGAGTCTTTAATACAAGTTAACTTTTTTCGGTGTTGATTATTTGGAGTCCCAATTGTAAACTGCAGCATTAAATATATTTCCCATGAATATATTTTCATAAATGTTTGTTAATCTATGGTGAAAGATAATTACAACAAAAGAAAAAAAGTTCAAGAGTGTTTCATACGAAAGGATGATTAAATATTTGTATTTTAATTTTGGCTAATAGCCAGATTTGGCTAAATCTTCCTATGGGCTGATTGTCACTTTTTCTACATCTTCCTATGGATGATCACCACTTTGGCTACAAACAAAAATTTCTAAAACAAAAGCACTGATTTGAATAGTGTATGATATATTTTGGAGGACTAGTAGGTCAATTTTCCAAAAGCCAAAAGCCATTCACTGAACCTGTCAAAATTTCGAGGACTAGTAGGTCAATTTTCCAAAAGCCAAAAGCCGTTGACTAAACCTGTCAATGGTTACATCCATCAACCCTAAATGCTCTGTAATAACACCTATCATGAACACCCTTATCATTTCATCTTCATAATCAATTCTTACACCACGAGGGCCATCACAAGTACTACACCATTTCAGATACGCATCCTCCAAATAGCCCAGTAGTTTCAGTACAAACAGCATAGTTATTACGGTGTCCACACATTTCAGAGAATGTAATCAATCCATTCCAAAAAAAACATCCATTCAATTTGGTTGTTTTCCTTGTTTAGTCGGGACTCTAAAGTCTAAGTTTCATCTTGCACATTCTATCCCCAAGAAAAACACAAAGTAAAATAATTTTCTTCTGCAGGGTGAGAACTTGGAACTGTGCTAGGACTTCATTCACAGCCATGTACCTTACCTCTTTTGAAATCATCCATTTGTTTGTGTCTAAATGTCAAGACATGTAGAACATGACAATCCACTTTCTTCTCGAGTTTGCAGTACGAAACACTGGCACCTTGCTGGGAACAAAAGTTTTTACTCCATCAATTTTATGTCAGTTGTTATGTAAGCAAGCATCACCATAATTTGTAATTTGAGATCTGGTTTTCCCACAAAGGTTTGAACGCCCTTTGTGGGTCCTCTTGATGTTACATAATAAGTGGCTTGGTTAGTGTAGGACACATTGGTGTATAATGAGGGTCATTGACATCTTTTTCAGTGTCCATTTTAAACGACAAAGCTGTCCATCCCATTGTGACAAGCAATGCCATGAGTTCCAGTAGTATGCCCTAAAACCCAATTCGGCCAGAGTGAACCCACAGCCACCAGTGCACCAAGCGGGATGGATGGATGGTGGCTGAACAGGAAACACTTTTCTACATGGGTTCCAGACTTCAGTTCCAGAGCTAAACCACCATAGTTAGCTCAGATGCTGTTTTTACCAGTGTTGGCTAGTTATTGAGTTTTGACCCAGTTATCAAGCCAGTTATTAATAACCTACCAGTCAGTTCATGATTTTTGTATTGACTGGTTAAATTAATAACTGCCTGGTATTGAATTTCAAATCTAATAACTTACCTGGATGACCTGATTATCATCCAGGTAGATTATTATCAATCTTTAAATTCTAATAGAAAAAAATTTAAACACAGAAAAAATAGAATTTTTATTTTTATTCTAAAAACCTATAATCAGTGTATAGCTGGCAGTTATTAACCAGTTATTAATAACCTACTCCACACCCCAAAAAATTGACATTGAGAACCTGTGTGATCCCAAAAAAATTTGAGAAAAAAAAACCTACCCAGCAATTATTTGAAAAAAAAAGAAATAACTGGCCAACACTGGTTTTTACTACCTACTTACTAACAATTCACTTGTCCTTTTACCCACATACTAATCCAGTGCATGCATCTAGTTACTTAATGAGAAGTCACCTATCATTCTTTTTTTTTTAACCTACCTACATACATATAGAACCTGCTTTTCACAAGATAGGTTACCGAGGTGAAACCCAAAATTGGCCAGAGTGAACCGGCATTCACCAGCACACCATCCACTGTATGCTCATTACAGGTTACAGAGTTAAAATTTGGTTTCACCTAGTTAAGTCATTCTGTAAGAAGTAGGTCATATATACGGGTAGATAGGTAAGAAAATAGGTGACTACTTGATATTTAGATAGTTTATGCATGGCTATCTGTTTTTTCACTTCCTACCTAATAACAACCTGCTTTGTAGGTAGGTAGTAAAAAAAATTATATTTATTTCATTCAGAATATTAAAAAAAGGCACCCAAGCTAACCATCAGGAGCCCAACAGAAAACTGTTTCGTTACTATTTACCATCCATCCTTCATGGTGCCCTGGTGGTTGCTAGTTCACTCTGGCCCCTTACATCAACTCGAAAACTGAATTATCCCCATTATGGTATTAGTGTTATCCGTAAAGAAAGAAAAACACAGCACCATAACCCTGAGTTTGGTCATACAGAGGGTGAGATTTTCTTAAAAACTGCAAAAAAGTACATGAGCATTCAAGGGGGGATTAAACTCAGAAAACCATTAATTTTGGTGGTAAACTGAGTTTCATCCTGTCTTTCCTTTTTCCTGAGCGCCTCCACTGCTGCTACATATATTTTCACTGCTCCTAACTGTACAACTACTATAACCAGTCTCGAACCTTGTGCATTAAATGCTGAGTATCAGCATTTCATACTGAGATTTATTAAAATGTCTTTACTTTGCGGATACCGCTGAAAGAGGGGATAGGGGGTCAAATGAGACCCAAAGACAGGGTGAAGACAGGGTTACTTTTCGGATAACTCTATTGTATACTATGACAAATACTTGACTAGTCTTTAGTGTTGTTGCACACTTATTTCCTGTTGTCATGGTTTTGCAATTGTGACTCCTGCTATAATTTGCATATGATCATCGGCAGGACTCCCATGAAACATGGCCTTTCTCACATGACAGTAGAAGTAGTCATTTAATTGATACTACTCATATCCTGTTCAACTGTTGTGCAGAATTCTTGTCGCATGAGCTTTGCTGGCTGAATACTAGCTTACAAAACAAACCAAGCAGCACACCCACTCACTCCCTTTGCTCATATCAGACAAATCTGCAACTTGAACTCTGAAGTTCAAACCTCTAGTTTGACTAGTAACACAAGGGCCATGACGTCATGATAACACACTTGCCCTTTTTAAATTAAGGAAATTGTTGTGTACAAAATTTCAAAATCCTAGACATGATGCTTTCCACACACACAAAGTACACTTACTCCCTTACACATTTGGAATTCCTGTCTCACATGGTTGTGAGATACCTCAACAGTAGTGGTTGTTGTTTTTTTTTTTTTGGGTCAATTTTGTGATGTCGTCAAAGTGACAATAATTCATAGAAAGATTTAGCCAAATTTGACTACAAGCTAAGTATGAAAGTAAATTTTTTGAAACGTCATCCTATATTTTTCTCCACTCACTTGAACAATTTATAAGAATCTATTGATTTTTTCTTAAATTTTAGTCAAATTGTGGCTATTTGAAAATCTCTAAAAATAATGATTTTGGCTCTTTTTAAATTTTAAGTCCCCTTTTTGGCTATATATGGCCAGTGAAAAAACAGGGCTACTCACTTTTAGGGACATTAGAAAATGGGGTTAATTGAAAATACCTTAGGAAACATACTGGAACTTGGGGAGTACATTGTGAGTGTCATTGGGGACTACTGGGAGATTTAGCCATGTTTGGCAGTAGACCAGCTATGAAAGTAGAAATTTGTTAAAATCATTTTATATCTTGGCTACTTGCCTCAAAATGTGCATCACCATTTTTGGCCTGGGCTAATACCCCTCCTTCCTAAGAGGGTGGGGGTGCTGGGTGCCAATTGTGAAGATGGGCATTCCTAGAACAAACTCTGGGGTATATGTAACTACCTACTTAACTCTGGAAGATCACTAATTAATAAATTTTCAGTTTCTCGTTCGGTGAGCGAGAGCACAGTTTGGATATGGCCGGCATGAAGACCCCACTTCAGTATGGCCGCCTACTGCAATCCAGGTTGTTTATTGTTCGTCTCTCAGAGACCTACATGGTCGGCCACAAGGGGTTGGGGGCGGAGAACAAGATCAGCTTTAAGTTTTAAACAATCCCTGTCATTTAGTGTCCAAAAACAATTTGATCCACATGGGTGCATAACTACATAACACAGCATTGTATTAGAATCTAGGAGCCAGGAAATGCACAAATTCTTGCTGCTAGCTGCTTTCCGTTTTCCCAACCCATCAAATATTGGTATCTCTACTTGTATAGAATAGAAGAGAAGGTACCAGTGTTTGTTGGGCGGTTATTGGAAACAGCATTAACTGACCAGTGTTGTCCGGTTCTTGATTTCTAAAGGGCCCATGGTCCCAGTTCTCAAGATTCGGTCTCAAGATCGAACTGGAGGTTTTATTAAACTGTGCTTTTTCTGTTTTGGGTGTAATATTAATTTGTTCAACTAGTGCACACAATGAAAAATAAAGATTATGTAATATTAATCATGTACAACCAATCAGATGCGATAACTTATTTAAAATGCAAGCTTGAACTTATATGTTTTTATAAAGTTTTGCTTATTTATCTAGAAAACATGAACCTTTTAAATAAGGCGTAACACCCTTGGTTCACATTCTAATTCCATTTTGAAAAGAAGTTGGGTGTCTAATTAGGTTCCAATGGCAATTCCAACAAAATTTGAAACCTTTGATCTGGAGACCTTAAGACCTGACTTATAACTTGGTCTTGAACTTGCCTAAATCTCAGAACTTGCCAACTGAAACAGATCTTAAGCAACTATCAGAGTTACAGCTTAGGATTCATAATCATGATTCTCCAAAAAATCAAAGACTCAATTCTAATAGATAAGTAATCACAATCCTCAAATCTTTTTCAAATAACAATCTTTTTTTTTAATGAAGATGAAGAAGATGATGATAACAATGGAAAGTTAGCAGAAGTGTCCATGCATTGCTCATAAAACTGCCAATTCATTTGCACAAAATCGCAGTTTTACTGCACAAAACAATTGTTAGTTCTTTCATAAATTCCACCAATTCTTTAAGGGTTTTGAAATACCTGGGACCAATGGTTGTGATTTGTTAATAAAAAAAATCGATCACTCTTTATAAATTCAAGTAGCCGTACAACACTTGTGCAGACTCCAGTCCGGAGGAGAACCGGTGGTTCTTTATAAATTCAAAAGCTATACAATAACAATTGTGTCCAGACTCGTAACCCAGTTGCATGCACACTCCGAGACCGTACTGAACAGGAAAAGTACAGTGTACAGGCTATTTTACTACTGCCTGTGGACCTGCTCTAATTCCTCAGTTGTCAAATGGGAGAGAGACCCAATGGCCCAACCTGTACATCACCTGAAATGATGCTTGCATGCAACTGAAAACTTGCCCGCAGAAGAAATCTATTGAACTGGAGACACACCATGCTGAGGAATTATTTGCCTCCTGTACTTGGTGGGATATGTTTACTAAAAGGATGCGCTTCCGATAACTTCAGAAGCTTCAAGGAGGAGACTGTTTCCATTTCATCAACAGGACCTGCTCTCGCTCCTATAGCCTACCTTGGAGGAAACCCAAACCAATAGGCTAGAGCTGGAGAGAACCAGTACCCACCAGTGTACCATCCACTGCATGCCCATTATGACTCAGCTGTCGATGAACCTCAACTGAGTTAACCTCTGGTATCAACTTGGTAACCCATTCTGTAATGAAGTAGGTCCCATACATAAGTAGAAAGGTCGGAAAATAGTTGACTACCCTAATATCTACAATGGTATGCCTAATAATTTTTTTATAATTCAGTTATTTTTGGCAGTAAAAATAATAATTAATTTACAAACCAGTAGTATACTAAAATTAATGAAGCTATTTTGCGTGAGAGTTTCATTGGGTTAGTTTTTTTGGCATTACAAGCAGCGCTTCTTAAAAAATTTCAGCAATTCCAAAAAAATTGTGCCCAGCCAGTCTAGGTACTAGACTACTAGGTAAGTAGAGGCTTTACAGTTTGTGCATAGGCAAGGGGTTTTGTTTTACTACCCACCTAGAAACAACCTGCAATTAGGTTGGTTGTTTAGCAGTTGTTAGTAGGTAGGTGGCAAAGAAAGCAATTCAGTTAACTACCATTGTTAGCCAGGGAACTGGAACCCAACAGATAACTTTTTCCTGACCACTTATCATCCATCCTTCATGGTTCATTGGTGGGTGTTGCTCGCTCTGGCAGGCCAATAGAACCTTGCAAAACTTGGGTGCAACTTTATAGTTCTAAAGTCCAATGATGCCAGCTCTCTCTCTCTAACAACCAGCTAAGCACTTACAGATTACTTCCTCCTGCATAACTTGTCTACCATTTGTCATAATGTGCTGACATCATATGTATGTATCTGCCTCTTAACTGGGATTGTTAGTTTGACTGGAGTTTGTCATTGACGTAGATAGTGAGTAGGCCATTGAAAGTTGGGTGTCTAAAAGGTTCTAAATATTAGTAGGATCACAGGGGAAAAATGCATCCCAACTGAAAAATGCTCCATTATATGATGTGCACCTGCAAGATTTTATTCCAAGAAAAGGGGGAGGGGGGGACAGGATAGCAAAATAAGAGGAAGAAGATGGGTGAAGGGTAGGGGAGGGGAGGAGAGGACATGGTCCAGAGTTAAGTACAAAGTCCAAAATCTCAATATCTAGAGCTAAGCTAGAAATCATCCTTCATGTACCTACAGCATATAAATATCTGACTTCTGAAGTGGTAATGGATGGATCTGTAGATCTATGTATTGCTTGGATGTGCAATGGACACAAGGATCACATAAATTCAAACCCTATGACAAGTTATATGGAAGTTCCCTCCTCACAATGATGACATGGGAGACATGGCCTTAGCCTTGGGCTTGATGTACCTAGATATGGGGCAAGTTTGGGGAAGATTGGACTTGGTAATTGGGTCCACCAAATTCAAATTCTTATTTGGTAAAACACGTTAAAACTTGAGATATTGTACTTGCAAAGTGGTCCAACATTAATAGGTGGATTCACAATTTGGTTTTTTTTCAAGTTTTGTCACTTGTGTAGTGTGTATGCAATGTGCAATGTCAAAATCTAGATTCCTGAGTTGAATTCATCATAATTTTGCTACATGTGCCAACTATTATATGTAATATGTATTATAATATATGTGTGCAATTATGAGTTCTCCAATCACATTGTAAATTATAATTTTTCATTCAAAAGTTCAAGGCACATGAAAAATAATCATTTTATAAATATGTGCAACTTTAGAAATGATCATAATTTGCAAAAGAAAAAAAGCTTAACCATCCAAGATTGGCCAAAAAAAAAATTTGCCCATTCTATGCCATTAAATGTCCGTAAATATTAAATGCGCAACACCTTGGGTAATACATATGTTACATCCTCCTAAGTCCTCACCCTAAATTCTTAATCTTAGGGATTATTGGGTCACTTACTACTACCCTCAAAAAAAAATTGGTGAATTGATTTGGATTATGGCCTCGATTGACCTAGCCCAATGAGCATCCCTTGCAAAATTGCATCCAACCCAATAAGATTGTTTATTTCATCAAACATTACAACCATGTGTGGTGATAATTTCAATTAGGAGTGCAAATGTGGCATCATCCTTTAAGCACTCTCCATCATTAGATTGTTATATATCATTAAGGGTACATTCATGGTTAGGGTACACAAAAGGAATGTCTCGCCCCAAAATCACTCTCAAAACACTACTTTGAATGACCATTACACTTATGAAATAATTTATTTGGTAAAGTTTTTGGTTTCATTAAAAACTTGCATACTTCTTGATTAAAATGGTGGTGATTTTTTGTGATTTGGATTATTAAAACATGTCCTTAAGTGTTTTGAAAGATGGCTTAGGAATAGTGTCCCATTGCATAGTTTTATCAAAAAAGATTCAATAGGACTAACAATATTTGTTCAAATTGCTCCATATTTTGACCACAAATAGAATAAAGTATGTTCTATATGACAACACAAATTTTTAGTATGATAAGTCACCAAATGTTCTAAAATTGATGTTAGAACCTTGGAATTTTTTAATAAATAGATGTGTCGATAAAGATAATTGAATTAATTTTGTTAATTACAAATTTACATTCCAAAGGCTTGGAAAGAAGTATAAAAGACATGAATGCAAAAAAATGGCATTATTTGATGTTTTTAATAGGGTTTTGGCACTCCAAATGAAAGTGTGTCATTTTGGAATGTCAAAGTAGTTCTATAATCCTTTTTGGTTTATACTTGAACAAGACATTCAAAATTTGTTCAATTGATTTGAATCATTCATCATAAAATTTATTGGTTGAAAACCAAAATATGCGTATCCCCCTTTCATTATTTAGCATCTTAGAACATTCATTTTCATTTTTGCTTTAAGACTTTGGACACATGACAAATGGGTGTCATGGTTCCTATTGTGGTACCCCAACCATAAATGCACCTTTAAGTTATGTTGGACTGAACTCCATTGAAGTTTGCTAGATTGAATGTTTGCCCAATCTCATCACCCATGGAGTTGTACCAAATGTTGCATGGGTTATGATTAATCTCAAATTTGTTGATCCTTGGGAAAAATGACCCCTAAAATATTCGCTGAAATCAATTGTGTTTCACATCATTCTCACTAGGGTATAAGGCCTCACACACCTTTTGAATAATGAATTCATCATATTACCTTTCATCATATTGACTCCTCCATGTAATTAGTGATATGCCCACCTACCAAATCCATTTCATGTCTTCACCCCAAGCTTGTGGTTGATTGGGTGTGTTGTATTAATTGTATTTCTAGTGTGTAGGCATGGTAATGTGAAAGTTAAATTGTTCATACAATTTTCAATGGAATGAGGCCGTACATATTGGCCATCTCCTCTTTCCCAACATTAGTGTTATCAAACATTGTGGATGGTACATGTGTTGGTAAGTGCCTAACCACCATGCTCCTTTTGGTCCAAATGGGTTGTAACAAATAAGCCACATGTCCCCATTTTTAGTGAATTCTGGAACGTGTGGCCATAAGAATTCCTTTGCTTTAAAAAACTTGGGCAAAATATTCTCAGTCTAGATTGGGGTGTGTTGGTCAACCCACATTTATGATATCCTATAGCTTCAATAAGTTGTTAAAAGACATTTTGAAAATCATGGGTCATGATGTTAAACCATGTCAAAATCTTGGATCGTCATGGTATTATGTTTGGATGCATACTTGCTCCACCTCCATTTGTGTAGCTCAATATGCACCCAAAATACATGTAAGTTCCATGTTATTTGAAGCTAGTTGGGTCATTTTGGCAAATGTTTTAACATCTTTTTCATATTGTTCCTTCATGTTAATCAAAGTTTAATTATAGCATTTGACATCCTCCATGGAATTTAGGTGTTCTTTTTCAACCCCCTTTGCCATTGTTTTTTCTTTTAATAATGTTTCTAGTTTAAGGGCAACCTCTTCCAACAACTTGACCTTTTTCGGTGTCCTAGTCAATTGTTCATGTAGCACATTGTGCTCCATTATTACATCATTAGTTAGACATGCATTGAAGCCATTTCCCTTCATATCACTTCAAGAGCATGTTTCAGCCCTTAAGTTTGCCTCCCCATAATATTGAAGTGGTTTTAAAGTGCTTGCCCCCTTTGCATGTGCCCCTTGTGCTAGAGTTTCAAATGGATCATATGATGCATCATGCCATTTGAATCACAACATCCAAATGGGCCTCCATTCACTCTTGGGATACGACATCTCCATTCATGGCCTCATTTGTGCTTAAGACTCATGAAGGGGACTTTGCTCCCATGGACCATAAGTTAGTCAACAACCCTAGGAACTACATTTCAATCAATGGATGGTTCCACACACATGATTGATTAGGCTACAACAAATATTGATGGTATTCATTGAATAGGGATTTGGGGGTGTGGTGGAATAGTTGATGGGTGTGGTGAAGTAAGTAACTAAAGGATATGCTTGAGTTACTTTTGCTTGATATGGAAGCACCTTGCCTACTTGGCCACTTGGAATGATCCTTTAGTCAACCCAAACCTTAAATGCCACTTCCACATACTCCATTCATGCCACAATTGAAGGCATTTGATTTTTGGCAAAGATTAAGTTCCATGTCATTGCCATGTGCATCTAGGCAACTCGTAAATTAGGCAAAATTATTCTTGCAATGTGTTTCATGTAAAGACAATGGCCATTCTCATCAATGTGGCACCACCACACATATTGGGAACATATAATGTGTATGAACATAGTTAAGGTAGGTGTTGTCATCCGAAATTTACTACCATGGCCAAGTCTTGAAGGACCTCAAGCTCTACATTGTGGCATTTTCCCTTTGCCCCATGGTCCTTGATCACTTTCCTATGCTCCCCATTACCTACTATGGTACTTTATTACTAATCCACCTTCACTAGTATAACGAGTGTTATACTCCTCAAACCTATGTTAAATCAATGGAGGTGGGATATTCCAGGTCCACTTAGCGTTGTTGGTTAAAAAATCATGTAGTAGGGGGTTGGGGTCCTTCAAAAGGTTCAACAATGAAATCTAGCACACAATTTTTTTCACATGTGGCATTGGGAATTTCAATGCCTTTTTAAAGGTCTCACTTTCTTCCACATGTATGGCATTGATTTTTTTTAATGCATTAACAATCATGCCAAGTAATCAAAATGAGGGTGAAAGAGGTGAGCATGCTAATTCAAACATGGTTGTTGATGACAATGACACTTGGGATGACCAAACAATTGTGACATGGGATTATGAGGGAGCAAATGTAATATTTGTTAGGCAATGAAGGAAAATACCATGTGGATATTGTTCGGTTATCAAAGGTCTTGTTATAGAAGGAAATTTCAATGACCTTTTATGTCAACACAAAACGTGTTGTGGATAAGGAATGAAGGTTCATAGCTTGGGATCCCATGTTGCATTTGAAGGCATATATGTTTAAGATCTCACAAATATGCCTGAAAATTTGTTGTACAAGGACATCCCCATGGTATTTCATGTTTACAACACATGTGAATACTTCAACACAACATGACCATTGAAACAATGTCAATAACAGAAATGTGTAATTTTGTTATGAATGTACAAAATGAACATTTAATAAAAAAAAGGAATGTGGTATTCCCCTTTGTTAAGTAGGTGAACCATGATTTTATTGTTCAAATTTTTCTTATTTTAAAAATTGTGAAAGTTTTTTGAATGATTTAAAAAAAACATAGACCATTTTTTATACATTAAAAAATAAATATAATAATAATAATAAGACAAAGGGAAAAAAATGAAATAAAACAAAGAAACTAGAAGGGGGAAAGGAAAAAAAAATCAAAAAACAAACACTACATGAGAAATTGTGTTCATAGAAACCACACTACCTTACAACTAGAATTCAAAAACCACTCAAATATAATGTGTTGCAACTACATCCTTTAAAGTGCAACTCCTATGCAACTACACTTTATAAATACAGTGATTTAATAAATAAATTTCCACGTTAAAAAAAAAACTAATTGTTCAGTAGTTGTGCCATAGTTTTAAATGTGTTTCATATACGATAATTTATATGCATTACATTTATGCATGTCATCAACTACATTTAACTTTTTGAATAATTGTATTGTAATTGTAACGTGCAACTAAGTTAGGATTGTTAAAAACGAACTCCACATTGAACAATTTTTCTTCAACTAATGTACAACTTTCATACATGTGATTATGCCTTATATCCACATTCCCACCATCCATGAGGTACAAGTTTTGTAACTAGTTTTCAATTATGAAATTTTTTCGTGTAGGTGGTTGGCCACTATTATACTACTAATTGCCCACTATTGTGCCACAACTATGCCATTACATGGCCACATGGATGCCACTAGTTGTCACATATGTGCCACTATGGGGCCACAATATTGGCATTGTTTTACAACTAGATGGCCATTATGGTGCCACTACTTGGGCACTAATAAAGTACTATCGATTCACTATAATTATAAAATGTGAATTTGTAGACCTCAAATGGGATCCCAATGCTACATAAACTATATTAAAAATATTTATATCAAAGGTACATCAAGATATGTCAACAAAAAGAATATGGCTAGATCGTATACATTTCAATACTTTCATTGTTTTAATGATCCATTAGTTGAACAAATAATCAAGTAAAATGTTTCTTCACTATATCATTAAGGATGTGGTTAAAATAGCCATAGTAAACTAAGCTAAAATTGTATTTTTGAATGGTCTAAGATGACATCAAAGGAACCCAAATGGTATCTAGAATTTTGCAAGGATTTATACCAAATTATTGTGAACTATTATGACAATTTGATATGTAGTTTTGAAATGGATGTTCTTTTGTATAATATCCTTCCCAAAAAATGGATTTGCCTTTTAATTCTTGTTTTATTGCAACAAGGTGTAATGTCATAGATGTTAATATTAATTTGTGATTTCTGATCAAGATTTAGGTTTCATTCAAGAGAGCTAACATATTAAAAATCCCAATATATAATGATTTGTTTTCATTATAACTAAAGGGCCTTTTGTAAATCCCAATTTTTTATTTATTTCCACCCATCTTTTTGGTCTCCTTGCACCCTCAAGACCTAGTTGGTCCATCATCATTGTCCCAAAAAACTTTCCACCACCTAGTACCCTAAACCTTATGGCTTAATGCAATATCTTCATCTATGAATATTTTGATAGCTGATTGAAACATCAAGTCCAATGCAAAGCCAAAGTTTCTATGCCTAGTTTGATGCCAGGACATTCTACTTCACCAAAATTTTTATATGTGCACAAAATGAACATTTGTACACTATTGATGATCAACCTTCTATCTTAAACAAACTCAAGTGGATGTCACATTTGAATAAAGGTGAAATATGTGCAATTTTTTTATGTATGTCACATGTTTACCAATGATGCCCCATGATTGATTACAAGAGCTTAAAATATTTGTTTCTACTCCTATTTTAGATGAAGAACGTTTTTAAAAAACATTAATTAGTTTGACACATTAGGTTGGGGAATGGCAAAAGTGATGCATGTTATGTTGTTAAACATTACCAAAGCAACATTTATTGTTACAAATTTCATTGTGATTAATGTGGATGAAATTACAACAATACTTGATAACGTGTAGTGGTTATCAATCCATTTGTATGTGGTCTAGAAATGGAAGAGGGTTTTGATCCTCTCATGTGTTGAAATACTAGGTTTGTTTCCGACCTTTAATAATATTTTTTTTAATGTTGAAGTGCATGGTTGATTTTAGTGGTTTAAGGTTGGAAGAGCCAGCAAAAAAGGTGGTGAACATGGATTATGATGGCAAGGTATCTTCCCAAGCCATCAAATAAGTGCTACTTTGCAATTCAAAAAGAAAGTTGCACCTTTTGTTATTGGCATTCATTATTTTGTCCATAAAAATAACCTTGTTATTATGCAGTGATTAAAAGGGGTGCAATAGCATTAACATGTACCATTAATAATAATCGTAACCATTACTTAATTTTGTGTATTTCAAAATGTAAAAAAAGAAAAGAACTACAAATGGACTTGTTTTTATACAATGTTATTTTCAATATATTGGTATACATATTTAAAAAAATTTAAATCAATCTAATGAATATAAAATATACAAAAGTATTTTTTATGTTATGTAATTAGTGCTTTTAACATGTAATTAAATAATAAAAACACACAAAATACAATTTGATTTTTTTTAAATGACATAAATTTGGTAAGTTTTTAACATAATAGTAAATATTTTTTGAAATTTTAAAATTTTAAAATTATGTATTGAAAACATTCCAAGAATATTTTTGAAAAAAATAGTGTAAAAGCACAAGTCTAAGGGGGTAGGTGTTTTGCTTTGAATAACCTTTAATTGCTTTATGCAATGTGGAGTTGATTTTGGGGCTAGCATGTATCCTTCCAATGTTAGAGTGTGTTCACACCTTGATTAAGATTGCAAACAATTGAAATGTCTTCATATGTGATTTCTTGGATTCTATGAAGTTGGCCTAACATGAGCTTTAAAAACTTTATTGTGACATTTTTATAGAATTTGAAAATGCCACATTTGACAATTTCAAATGCCATTAGGACTTTCATTAATTATCAAAAGTTGTTATGAATTAAATTTTTGATTTGAATGGCAGAGAAAAAAAGGTGTATCTCACATTTTCATTTTTTGGACATAAGTGTTTAATTACTTTTTACACAGATGGTGTTACATTTCTTAAATTGTCACCAAGGTTGCATTCAACATGGTGGTGAACAAAGTGAAAGAAGAATGCGAGGGGGCAACCTAAGGCCTTATATCAAAGCTTGAAAAACATTTCATAGATCTAAAATCATGATTACTTTGGGGAGTTAATTATCTAGAATTTTGGGCGATCAATCCAAAGGAGCAAAGAAAGCTTTTATTTTTACTTGGGTGTGTTGAAGACCACTTTCCATGTTCCTTGTAATGTGGTGAATCAGGGTGGATTGTGCATGCTACAGGTTATACACTATTGCAACAATACAAATTTTTCAAAGCAACCATGCTCCATAACTTTGAGGTGGTTTTGTGAAAGGAGAATGACCTAAATCCACTTATGATATTTTGGTGCAAAAGGTTTCTTCATCTCCCATCCTCAACCACAAGCTTTCTAAATACATGTAATTGGTCGAAATTGTCAATGTCCAAGGTTTTGGTTTTATTGAAGATGAATTAACATTTGATGCTATCAACTTCATGAAAAAAAGTTGCATAACTATATGAACACACACTTGGACTTGTGCATTAGGTTCTTTAGTCATCATTTTTTCACTTGACAAAGTTTTCCTTATGACCAAACAATTACCAAGTGGGATGGCAAGGTCCATTATTTTGCAAATGCATAATTAACACAAGCTCTTAGAAGTTGAAGGTTTTTTTGAAAGTATAAGACTTGTGATGGATTTTTAAAATATATAAATTACTCTATTTAAACTTGTTTGATTTACTTGAATCAATTTCTTTTTGCGCTTTCTCCACTCTCACATTGCATGTTTAGTTTGTTTTTTTGTGTGTTTCCAAAGAGTTATTTTCCTTTTAGAAGGTGCATTACTTAGGGTAAATGCATGTTATGGTGATTCACTTTTGTGACATAATTGGGCTAAATTCTACACTTGGTGTTGTGATTATAAGTTTCATAAGTATGCACACATATACTAATTTGATCTTAGGGAATTGGATTAAATTTTTTAACTTAATTATCTAAATGAATATGTGAATTACTTTGCATAACTCATTAAGGTAAAAATAGTTATGGACTTTATAACTTGAACTTGTCGATTTGCCAATTGGCAAATTGTTTTATATATGGACATTGAAATGACCTAAATATTTTAAATATTTTGTATAAGGATTTAGAATATGGTACTTTTTTTCAATAGACACAAGTTTGAACAAAATTAATACAATATTTTTTAAAATATTAGTTATGGACTTTTAATTAATGTGAAAATGTTTGAAAAACATAAAGGTCCACATCTAATTCAATTTAAAGGTTTTTTAGGTTGAGTGTTTTTGGAGAAAAATAAAACAAGGGCCTCTAGAAGGCATAGATTTTAAAAAGAAAATAATATCAAAATAATATCAAATTTGGCCATCAATAAATGGAATTTAAAAAAATTCAAAATATGGACTTTTTTGGACTTTTTTTTCTGAGTTGTGAACCAAGTTTTAACTTGCATCTACCCCTCATGAGCTTTTGAGAAGGATGAATGAATGATTAATGGATGAGCACAAGGGTGAAATCATGGTCAAAGGAGCTAGGGGCGCCAAGGTAAAAATCATTTTCCAAGGATTTCACATGAGACATGTCATTCATGTGTTGGTTTACAATTTATAATCTTGTATTTCGGATACCCCATTTAGCATTACATTTTAGATATAAATACATTTTGACTAAAAATTGATTTTATATCATGTATATTATGCATTCATGGCCTTTATCAAATATATATATGAACAACTTTTGTTAAAGGCACATTTTCAAAATCCATAATTTTTACGGTCAAAAGCACTTTTGAACCAAATGTGCTCAAATGGGTTATAAAAACAATTTTTCATTAGTTCAGATCCTTTTTCTCTTCTAATCATCAATGTTAAAATCCTTTTCAATTTTCAAAAGGAATGGTGCACATTTGGTTGAAAAAAAAATGTTTGACACAAACAAAGACTGTCCACTCTTGAAGTTTGAGTGCTTTGAACATGTAATTTTTTATTTATTTGTGTCAATCTTTGAGCATGTAAACTTTGCAAATAATAGAAAATATTTCAAAAAAATTTATGACAATCCAAACTATTATGTTTCCCTTATGATTTTTCAAACATACAAAAATGCAATTTTAAGGAGTGTCCATTCACTTGGGTTGCTCCTTTGATTGTGATTTTACCCATAAAGTTTTTGGCTTGGTTGAATGATTGCTATTGAAGTACATAAGAAAAAGGCAACAATATTTTTAGGTTAACTTTTGGGGTTTTACTCTTGTCCATATTAAGTATTTGTTTTTAAGATGATTACAAGAACATGCCATGTTTGTAATTGAATCTTCACAAGATGTGCATGAAGAATGCAATAAATTAATATGTTAGCAATGATAAAAACATCATTAAATTCTAAGTTCTTGCATTAGGTTAAATATTCATTGGTGTTTTTTTTGGCAATGTTACACAATGCTTGAAACATATGTTTGTTGTAGATCTTTCAACTAACACTTGGATTCTATTTTGCAAATGTTTTGTGCTTTATTTTTTAATGGATTTTGGGTGCAAATAGGCCTTGAGTTTCAATGGGCAACACCCTTTTAGGGGTTGGGGTTCAAATCTCCTTCAAAGATTTTAGGTGGTACATCTTCTTACAAAATCATGCACAATGCCAATTGGTTGTGTGTAGGAAGTGGATGTGCTAGATGGCAACATTGACAACATCAAAACAAAATTCAGGGATATATCCATATGCATCAAGTGCTTCCAATGATTGTAAGGGATTTTAGGTTTGCATTGGAACCTTTCTATTGTTTAGTGCATTTGCAACCATTTTTTCAATGGGTTTACAAAAGTCCCTTATGCTTGTATAATGAACTTTTGAGTTTGACACTCAAGCATGTCCAACTAAGTTACTTATATATTCTTAGTGATCATTTCCTTGGTTTCTATATGGTAAGCCAAATGCTTAATTCCTCTTTTGACATGTATAGCTCTACATTAGCCAATTTACTATCCATAAGATTTGTGAACTATGTGCTTGAAGAGCTTGCTTGTTTATTGTAGTCTCATATATGTGTGTGAGCCTATTTTAGGTGTTTTCATTATGAGGTAGCTTCATGCCTTTGTTGCAAGTTATGAAGTGATAATCTTTTCTACGGATTTACTCTTACAAGCTCTAGATAACAATTCTTATAATAACAATTTTATGGGTGTCAAGCACTTAGGTGGCATGAAGTGTAGAATCAAGCTTGCCACTCCCTTAGAGTTTTACCATGAAGACCATAGATCAACACATTTCTTGGAGTTCAGTAATTGGGAGGAAAATGAGACCACAAATGCAACAATTTAGCCCTCCTGTTGGTGTTTTATGTAGCTTAATGTACTCCCTTGACAATAAAGCCGTAGCCAAATTTAGTCCCTTGCCAACACAATGTTGCCATTTTGTAATCACGTGAATTCAGGCTATGGGCCATTATGTTGACATTTTCAATTTATAACTGGCCCTAACATCCCCACTCTTCAATTTAAAAAGTCACCTACAAAGTTCCACCTCATGAAAAAAATCAGCCAACTATGCCAATTAAGGTTTGAGCTATGCAGCCACATTCGCTACTAGCTAGACTTGAAGAAAAAAAGACTGATTCACATGACCTCATGATCGTGCAAAACCCCCTCTCCTTAAAATTCAAGTTTTAACTTGAAAAAAATTCTCAGTTGATGATTTTTTAGAAGATACCATAGTACCTGGGCCAGTTTGACACTAATTACATTATTTTCAGAAATGTTGAAATTTCCCCTCAAAAAAATTAGAAATAATTTTTTCCGAGAGAACATTTGAGAATATATCATTTGTTGAAATGGAATCCTCAAAATTAATTAATTATTCAACAAACAATGTGTGTAGAAGTGGCCTAGGTACTACAGTAGTCAGGCATCAAGGTTTAACTCCTTGGGAGATCATAAGCAATTTCATTCATTTATTCAATTTTTGAAAAGAGTGTGATTTTTTACTTTGGCACACCCATGTAGGTACATAAAGTTGTTTGGGTTGGAAATCCTGATTCAACAAGAATGGAATTTCACAAACCTAGGGTGTGAGAAATTGATACTTTGTGTCAAAGCAATTGAATGATGGATTTGTCAATATCAGAAGTTGAAAAACCTGTTGGTGAGTAGCTAAAATCTCCTTGGGAAGGCAATAGTTTTAATCTTAGAGGGACACTATAAACCGCATGCAAAAATAACTAAGTGCATAATAGTTAGGACCAAATGAAAGAGTGCACAAAGGACTAAAGTAGGTTAAATCTAACGGATTTCTTTATTCCAAGGAGAATGACAAAAAGTTAACGATTGACACATCTTGCACTATGAATTGGAAGTAGGGTTTTTTCTTTAACACAATTTTTTATTTGTATGAAGGTGACTAGACCAAGCACTTTGAACAAGCACTAGAATCCAAATTTCTTAATTTCTTAATAGGAAACATTAAGTTTCAGATATAATGGATTAACATTGAAATGAACTTCGATCAATTATTGACTATTTTGAGATATAACGAATAAGTTTTCAATTTGTGAAAGGGCCTTGCAAATTTCTACATGCAATTGAAACTATAGAATTGGTAGACTTTCTATAGGAGTTTTTAAGTGTGATGTCAGTTGTTTACACAATTTAAGGTCAAGAGTGTCTTCCAACATTTGTACAGCTTCTAGATCTGTGACTACGAGCAAGCATCATCAGTAAGCAAATATTGATATTTGGGGAATTGAATTAAATTGCTGCTATAAAGATTGTCTTTTAAGGAATTATGGAATCATTTCTTGTCTCAAAAACAAAAAAAAGTTAAAATTCTTCCAGAATAACAAAATTAAGGACATGTCAAACTAAAAAGGCTTATTAGAGATGAACGTGACACCTTATTACAATGATATAAAGATTACATAAGCACCCAAAAACATCTAATTTTTCTATGAGATGATGGACAAAGTTTTGGAAAAAAATTGATATTGTTGATGCTTGGTCAACCTAGTGGATTTCATCAATTTCCAAGGAATGAAACTCACAACAAAGATGGAAAAAGACTGTTGCTACTATGAAGTTTACCAAGAAAAGCAATGTTTGCTACTCGTTTTTCCAGAACCAAAATCAACCCATCTTAAAACTGAAACACATCACATAGCCTACCAAACAATGCAACATAAAAAAATTTGCCTAAAAATATGGAAAAGATTGAATTCAAAAGCCTAATGTACTTATATAGAACACCCCATCAAAATAAAAACTAGAAAAATAGAAAATAGAAAAGGAAATAAGTAGTAGAATCTAAAAAGCAAGGATTTGCGGAGGCTTGGAGTGAGCTAGTCGGAAGACAAGACTGGCCTTTGATGTGGATGAGTTTTCAATGACAACCTCCGTGCTTGCAACTCATAAAAAAATTTACAAATACACATTCATTCCATGGAATGAACTTGGTAGTCCATGGATGACTAAGTTCACACTCTGAATGGCTGGATCACCCAATGACCCCCACTATAGCTGGCACTTAGTTCTATGAACTCTAAAATAGCTCTCTGGCTTGTGGGTTGGCTGACTCAGACACTCCCATTCAAGCAAAGACTTTGATCCTCTGTAGGATTGTTTTGGCCATGGAGCAGATCATTATTCTCCAAAAAACATGCATGCAAAAGCAGAGCTAGGTGACATAAATTTAAGACTAGTTGAAGACCATTTGATCTGGCCCTTCTTTCATTGAGTAAATATTCATCTTGATAGGAAACACAACCCGTCAATAACTTTACATCTGACAGTGAAATGTAATTGACTGAGTAGAAGTTCACACTTGATTGCATCAAGAATGAACCATTGATGCATTCTCCAGTCCAAAAAATACTGCCCTGTCCTATTCAATTTGATGAAGGTCCTGCTATTCCTAAGTGTTACGTGCATGTCAAACTGCAGCCACTATGCACCACTGTACCCCCGCCAGACAGTGCGGAACTCCTCACGGAAAGAGTTGAGGCGAGCCTTCAGGTTTGGTGTGCGGAGACTTGCATGCAATATAACTACTGCAAACCAAGACTCAAGTTAGATCTTCCCTATTGTCAAAAGGTCCTTTACCACAAACAAGTCAAGCAAAGAAAATCCACTGAAAGCTGAATCAAATGGATTAATAACAAATGGACATCTTTTGGACACACCACAGTGGAGATTGCTCCACTCTTCTACAAGAGTTATCAATTACAAATTAAGTACAATCACGAAGATGGTTCACAACAATCCAGGAGCTGCACAACGAATCCTGAGATATGTTCATGCTCAATCTGGAAGCTGACCTGGTTGGTTGTCTTCAATGACATACAAGAAGATAAAAGATTGCACAGTAAGAATCAAATGCATGTATTGAAACACAGAACTGGTCACGTACACAAAATTCCAAGAGCAAGTGATAAAAATATCATATTAATTGCTGAAGCTAGAAACCATAGCAGCGCGCTTACTGCACATCCCAAAATCAAAATCACAGATAAATAAGAATCATATCATAAAGAAACATCAAACAGTGCTAATAGCTAACAATCTACATCACAATTGCACCAAGAGAGACAACCACTCATCCAGAATGTCATATTTTCACCTCTGGTACCTGTCACAAGTAGTCATCTCATTTCCACTTCTCTAGATCTTGTTCTCCCTCCCTTCCAACAGTTGGTATCATCCTACCAGTAGCTGAATTCCATACCTGATATCAAGCCAACAACAAAGAAGCGGCGATCTTGGCCACATATGTAAACTGTTCCTTTAGCTTGCTGGCCTCGTGCTGCTGTCCTGCAAAGGGGAAGTACCTAAGGTCATGCATTTGGCTCTTCATCTTCCAATTGGATGTGAATTTCTGAAAGAGGGTGGAGAATATTACAGCCAAGAAAATCTGACCTCTTGTATGAGTGAACCTAATACTAAAAGTGGATGCCAGTTTTGTCAGATGATCTGCTGAGGGCAAATAGCCACAGTGAGCATGTACACTTCATCCAAGATACATTTGGTTGGGTGTAAGAGACATAAAATCCATCTGTGCTTAACTACACTCTTTGTTCTCAGATGACTGTCACCCAAAACATGCTTTTGCATGGGAACAAGAGATACAATGGCAATGAAAGGTCACATAAGGTTGTCAGGCTTACCTAACAGGTGGCTGCAACTTGGCAGCAGCAGGTGGTGATATCCTTCTTACTGCTCTTCTCAGTGTTTCACTTACTGACACTGCAAAACTGCTCAATCATCAATATTGCTCATCAGCAATTTGAGCAAATGATCATACAAAAAAGAAAGGGTGTGAATGGAACAGCTCATGATTTTTGAGAGTTCCTTAAGTTTCCATGGCTCTTGGGCTGATGCTGAGGATGATAACATTGCTGACTACTGAGGTGGCAGGATGTTGAAGAATTAACTACTAATCATGATCTCCAAAATCATGAGTGCCACACTTGAGAAGTAATCCTTTACATCCATCTATGGAACTGGAAATTGCTCCATTTTCCAACAACTTTAGGCAACCATATTCTCTTCTGAAATTTGAGCTGCATCAAATTGAGTGTGTCCATTATCTCAGCCCATGCATGAATAAGCCTGTTCTGGTGGTATTGAGTAGAGTAATTCAGGCCATTTAAAACAGTCTAAATTTCCTTTCTTTCATTCCTTTCACAGTGAAGCACAGAGCAACAGTACCTGTCATTCAGGCATCCAATGCTCAGGGCTGCAAAAATCACTGAAATAAGTGCCAAAGGTCGTCGGACAAGTGCAATCACTGTGGAAAAGAATTTCTTCCATCATTAAACATTCCAAGAAGTATTCAAAGAAGCACATCTCTGGACTCATTTTCCAGTGGCATGTTAAGCTCCAAGTAGAACAGAATGTGGCATATGTTCAGATACAACATTCGGGAACATATTTCCAGTCAGGAAGCATGTCCAGATATTACATTCAACCTTAACCAATACACACAAATATACAACCCAATTGACATCATGAACATTTAAATTCCAAAGGTAGCCAGTAAGCAGTTGACTCACCAAGCATTAGAGTCAAGATGATGAAGTAGTTTGTTCGATAGCTGCACATCAAGCAATAAATGCAGCAACATATCAGGTGGAAACATTATAAAGGCATCACACTAATTCAGAACAGAAAAGAACAACTTGAATCAATTGGAAAGCATGCCCACAACAACTGATCTGAATGAAGAGTAGAAGAGGAAAAAAGCTCCTTACAAAAACCATAGACAGATTTTTATTTCACATGTGTGTTTCCAAGATGGTCCTACAGAAAGTGTGAGACCTCCTTTAATCCTCCCCAGAACTGCCACAACAAATCTAATAAGGGGTTCACTGCTCACAATATTGTTATTAAGACTGATAACATGAATGCACAAATGATGTGTAGATGTTTTTTCTTCCCTGTGGCCAGAGCTCAAAAACAGGTGAAATATTCTATCGATCTTGATAATTCCACCTTCAAGCACAAACTACCCCGATGACAGGTGAGATGATCTTCCAGACCATCATACAACATGTGGAATCTGAGTTGTTTGTGTCACTGAAATTGCTACATAAATCTTGATCAATTTTGAACTATTTGGAAACACATCAATCACAAATACCTGATTCAATTTCCACTCTGCCAAAATGGCCAGTTATCGAAATTTTAGGGTTTTCAGATAGCACTACCACAAGCTTCAACAGAATGATTCATGATCAACAATTTCAGAACCTGTTCTCCAGGTATGTTTTTTTTTCCCCCTGAAGAGAGCTCGTCTGCCACAGCTGAAAACGAAAGAATTCTACCACTTGAAACCATTTCGGTACTGTATTCACGCATCATCATGTACTCAATGTGTACAGAAGTAGTTGAGACTTACCCTTCCCCGGGGAAAAAACCTTTGTTTGTGTCGAGAAAACCTTATGAAAGAGAAGGAGGCAAACCATCTGCCGAATAAGTGTCACTTCCGTCCTGCGAGTAACATTTACATAAGAAACAGGGAAGAATAGGAAGAAAAAAAGTTTCTCTCACTAGTAGAAATTGCATTTGAGGCGGGCGTTCCATTTGGATTGCGTCTTCGGTGTGCTGAACTTCTGAAAGAATTCTGGCAACGGCCTTGGAGGCGTCGCCCACTCCACCTCCTTCAACTCATCTATCAACTCCTCCGCCGTCACATTACTCCAATCCATCGCCTCTTTCGTTCTAGAATGTCCCTGACCTCCCTGTTCTTCCAGATTCTGTTCTTCACCACTCAAGGTTCTTCAACCCCTTCTCAAAAGGAAAAAAGGGAAAAAATAGTAAAATTAGGAGAAAAAAAACACTCTGCGAAATCTCCTCTTCACATGCAATTGGTGCTTCAGATTACGCAAACAACAGGGCGCGGAAACAGATCCTTTCGATCGATCTAGAGCTCTCTGTGTCTCCTCTCGCTCTCTCTCTCTCCCGCGCGCGCGAGCTCCTCTTTGCTTCCCACAAGCCTTGGGGTTCCATCAAAGTCTCATCTGATTATGAAAGAGAAAACAGACATTCTTGGATGCAAACAAACAATCCACAGAAAATGGATGAAAAGAGTGCAAGAAAAATCTGCTTCTTCTTCACCATCGTACTAATTTACGGCTTTGCATCCAAAGTCTCATCTGATTATGAAAGAGAAAACACACATTCTTGGATGCTGAAAATCCACGGAACTTAGATGAAAAGAGTGAAAGAAAAAGCCGCTTCTTCTTTCTTCTTCTTCACCATCGTGCCTACTAGTTTAGGGCTGACATCCAAAGTCTAATATGATTATGAACTTAAAACCACATACTCTTGGATGTAAAACAACAAAGACTAAAAAAGAAGTGAACCGTTAATTTATTTATTTAGGTTAATTTGTTTGTGGGCTGCCTCCCAAAAACTAGAAAGACTGCAAAGGATGGATGAGGTTTGATTCAGTGGGATGAAAAGAACATTGGAGCCCAAACGGCTTCTTCATTCCCCCCTCCTCCTCCATCCCCCAAGAATTTTTAAACATGTGGTCTTGGGGGGTTATTAGAAACACTGAAAGACCCCCGGCGGTTATTATTGAGGTTCTTAGGACTCATTCAAACTGTGGTTCTGAAAAACAGCAAAGAACTCTGGCTCTGATATGGGGTAAACTGGCCCATCACCAATCACCTGCCGATGACCGAACGTTTATTTATATCTTCATCATATGTGCTTCATTTTGAGTGATTTAAAATGTTATGGGAGCGTTACCTCAAGCTCTAGAAATCATTTTTGAAGTGCAAATGAAAGGGAGTAATGAAAAAATAACAAGAAGAAAAATAAGCTTTCCAACATACAAAACGTGTTTTTTTTTCTTTTTCTTGTCTTTGAACCCTTCCCACTTTCAAACCTCATAACTTTCTTATTTTTTGTTTATTTTAAACAATTTAAAATGCTACAAGAATGCCACCTGAAGTTCTACAAATCATCTTTAAACTCTAATAGCAACAGAACAACATACAAGGAATGTTTAACAATAGAGCAACATACAAGGAATGTTTTGGGTGTTTAGAAATCGATCTTTGTAATGTTTAGTGATTTGTTTTTTTGAGCTTTTGACCCCTTCTATTATGGGGAACTATAACTTTTTCAATTTTATTTCATTTTTGATGATTTTTGGTGTGCCAATAGGAGGGGTTCAAGTTTTGTTACGACACCAAAACCAAGGAGCCATTCGCTTGGATTTGGTTAACCTTGAGTGCTTAAGTGTTTGGTCACCGGCCAGTTTACCTTAGGCATAGCCATGGTTCTCCAAAAAAATGATTTTTCTTTTTCAAATACCCACCATACAAATATTAGTTCCTTATTGGTTTTTTCATGAGAATTAGTGATTTTTTAAGGAGTTTGAAATAACTAGGACAGGTAGTTCTTTGATTTTTGAGTTTTTTTCAAAAAACTAGAATCGACAGTTCTCTAATTTAGTTTTTCTAAATAATTGTAATTGACAATTTTCGAATTCAATTGTTCCAAAGAACTAGAATCAATGACAAATAATATTCTTATTCAATTTTTTTTGAAAGAACCAGAATCGACAACAATTCTTTAATTCAAATTTTCCAAAAGAATTGGAATCAATGGTTTTGTGATTCATTTTTTTCAAATAACTAGAATCGATAGTTCTTTAATTTGGAAGCATTCCAAAAAATTGGTGTGACCTAAAGGCATGTCAAGTAAAAGGCATGACATCTATAGGGTTTTATTTTTTGTATTTTATTGCATGGGATGTGATCGTCACCTTTGGCTATTTGTTCATGAAGATTGACAATGATGGCAATTGGCAAGAGGGAAGCCATTACTTTGCTAGATCTTCTATACTTGGTTTGTTGTTAAGTTTTGTGTGTTGGCCAATAAGATTTGTGTGGAAGTGTTGTATGAAGGAGGTGCAATGGAGGATTGCGATAAGGAATGTCAATAAGGATTTAACTAGAGAAGCTTTGGGTAGAACTTTAGAAAAGCTAAGTACATTTCGTTAGTTTTGTGTGTGTGATTTAGTTTCCACAAAAAGACACTATATTCAACATTTCTTTTCCATTGTGTAGGGATCAATGGCTTGGAAGTTCTAAATAGAACCTTGGAGTTAAGTTTTTATATTTCCCTTGATCTAGAACCACAGAATTGAAAAGTATGACACAATCTAAGGTTCACCATCTTACAGGTCTCGTGTTCAAATGTTTTGGGTTGGGATTTGGAATTTTGGGTGGATTATGAAGAAGGTACATTGTGTGTGCTAGGTTAGAAGGGACTATCATCATTAGGGGAATAGGGAATAAGATTTTAAGGCTTTGGATTTTTGTTGTTGGATCAATGAGATAATACCTATGAACAAATTAAAGTGATGAACAAAAAGAGTCTATCCAAATTTCTAGGTTAATGTCATCAACGTCTATCATGATTTGTGTATGTTAATAGAATATAGCTACATTGTTGTTGTGATGTTGTTCATTAGAAATCACTTTCCAAGGATCTTATGAATAAAAAGGATTCAACAATTTGTGTCGATTATTATAGATGTTGCATAACACAATTGTTAAGGTAGTTAACACATTTTCCCAATTTGGTTACATTGGAATCAACAATTCTTTCTAATTTCAAATGATGACACAACATTGGTAGATGATTTTCTTAAAAGAATCAACAAAGAACCAGTAGTTCCAAGTAGGTTTTCTAACTAGCTATTTGATTTTCTTGAGAATTGTCATTATAAGTCAAAACCAATGTTAGGCAACTACAAAACCTTAATTCAAAACTAACCCAATTCTTAGCTAGTTATCAGAAAAAGAATTAGTTGGGTATCACCTAGGGCATTACCCAAATTGATATTCAAATTTTGGATATCAAATTTGAAATACCAATTCATTAAAAATTGGGTCTTTTTTGAAATTTTAAACTTTCGATACTTGAGTAGGTTATATAGGTCTAATTCTTAAGGGTTTAATAATAGGGAGTCCAAGGTTAGTTAGGGTTTAAGGATTTAAAGTGGAGGCAAGGTTTAAGGTTTGGGAGGTGCCATTTTGTAATGAACCTTGCTATTTTATTTTTGGCTTATGAAAATTTGAAAAAATATTTAAAAATTTTAATTGAAAAAAATTAAATGAATTAAACAAATTAGTTTAATATAATAACTAATCTTAATGAGTTAAGAACTGGTTGTGAAAGAACTAATTAGGCATGAATAAAAATTCAAAAACCAAAGATAATATGAATTTTTTTTTTAGTTGTGAAAAACATTTCAATTTTTAAATTCGAAAAATGTTTGAATTGAAACAGACAATTATGAAAAATAATTAACAACTACCCAACATTGCTCATTTTTTTAAAAAAATATTTTGAAAAACATCAATCAAGGTCCATATATAACAACATTTTTATTGGGTAAATATAGTTGTCAAATGGTGATTTCTTTTTTTCAAAATTGTTTTAAAAATGTGTTTTCTAAGTTTTTTAATTGCCCAATTTGCAATAAATTCATATTTTGAAAAAATCAATATATATTTTTTATTGGGTTTTAAACATGTAACTGAAATTTGAAAGATATTAAAACTTTTTTACTTTCATATTTTCTATAGCCTAATTGGGCTAAATTGTCGTATGGATGATCATCATTTTCAATTACGTTACATAAATAAGAAAAAACATTGCACCTTATAACATCTTTGTTTTGTAGGGGGAAAAAAACCCCAACAACATCAACAAATGTTTTTTTTTAAATGATGTAAATTCACCAAATTTGAAGAAAGAAATTTTTGAATCATCAAATTTCTACCATAAGGTCCAACAAGTAACCACAATGTTTTAAAAAATTACTATCAAATTTGCTTCGTAACCAAATGTAGTTGAAATTTGTTGTTAATGATCTTTAATTTAACATCACAAAATTGATAAAAAAAACAGTGTTGCCTTGTAACAAGCAAAGTGGAAAAAGGATTGATGCCTTTATATATATTTTAAAGTGCACAAATAATGTGTTAAAATACTATTGTGAATAACTACCTATTGTGTATTGATTGTTAGTTCATTCAAAATAACTAAGAAAACAAATTCAACTCACCAAATCCAATCCATAAGTATGTACATATAGGTTAGTGTGTATTATAAATTGGTACATATGTATGGATGTACATTAATTACATGGGTAGGTAAGTAATTCTTACTTGTTTTTATTGAATAGCCGGTAGGCTGAATAGGTACATGTAAGTAGGCACGTAGGTGGGTCTAAACACAATTAGGTTGATTGATGATTATATCTTTTTGGGGTTGAATGACAAGTAGCACAAAATGTATCGCAAAATTGTGAAACATGTAATTTCATTAAACTAAAAAATTGAAATCAATATTTATTTTGCTCATACATAATAACATTAAAAAAAACCTTAATTCAATAGACATTAAAGTGGATTATTATGAAATGTAAATAGGTTTAGATCTAATATTTATAATGTCATTTTTTATAAAAGTAGGTGCATGTAGATGAAAATAGTTTCAAAATCAAAAATTTGAAATTGAAAGGCATTAAATATATATAATAGGCTTTTGAAACCATGCAATTTGCAAGTTAATTATTTTACTTTTGAAATGGAAGTAGCTTTAAACACAAATTTCACATATGTATATTCAAATATACCTCTATTTATGAAGGAAGGTGTCACAACCCTACTTTGAGAAAGGTGTGAGGATGAAATTCACACTCCCAAAATTGGGACTTGGGAGTCTTCCGAGACTCCCAAAATTTCAAAGTTCGATGGCAGGGGTCAAAACACCTCGCATTTGAATAATTTTTATATCATTGGAAAGCTATCAAAGTGTAGATGTCGAAAATGCCCTCGCATGGGCCATTTGGACATCTGCAGCACAAGTTATGGCAAAAAGAAGGGTCGGGAGTCTAATTGGCAATTTAACTCCTGACCATTAAAAGTCAGGAATTGACCCGACCATGGTGCGTGCAGTTAGAGTGTGATAAATTGTTGGAAAGATCTCAAGAAGAGCCACAAGTTTGCTTTAGACCTCATCCCAATCGGAGGTCTGAGCAAAGAGTTATGACCTCACAAAGTCCTAGGAGTCCAAACTGAGACAATTTCAAGACTCCTCCTTGGGAGTCTAGGGACAAAAAGCCATTCGGATGTGGGTGCTATGGAGAGGCACATAATATATTATATGGGGGAAGGTGGTGGCTTCCCCCGAATTCAAGCCATGGTGAATTTTGTGAGTCCAGGGTTGCCTGTGGCTTGTCCTAGCACCAAGGGTGCTCCAAAAAGTGAACTGACCAACTTGTTGGTTGGTCGGATACAGGTTCGAGTAAGTGAATAGCTTGTCACTCTTCCTAGTCCCATCCCAGAACTTCATCACACCCCTCTACCCCTTCTAGTGCTGAGAACTAGGAGCATGCCCCGAGTTCCTCACAATTCCACTATTTGAGTAACTTAGACCCAACTTGGGTCTAATTAGGAACTTGGGAGTGTGTTAGAAGGTAGTTTGTTTTGTAGTTATGAGGTCCATTAAACCGGGATGCTTCAGATCATGTTCTTGGTGTTTTTGGAAAGTTCTTGATGAGAAGGGGTGCATGGGCTTGGTTCCATGACCTTTGGACTTGTGGTGCAAAGTTTTTAAACATTGAATGATGTCTTCATTGAAAATTAAATTAAAACGTAGTTGAAAATTTTAAAGGAATTGGGGTGTGCCTTTGGTGTTGTTGGAAAGATCTTGATGAACAGGAATTAATGGAATTTATTTGGTAAGATTTGCATTCAAAACGTGGGAGATATTTATTTTAAAGTGATTTTTGCCATTGAAAATCCAAAAAAACTAGGTTATAGAAGGAAAAATTAGTTAAAGACGTGGTAACATTTGGGCCAATGGCATATGCCACATTAGTTTACATGGTTATCATTCATCAAACTTTGGGTTCACTTTCTTATGTGTTTAATAAACAATTTTGAACATGTCAAATTTTGGACATTTATTAGCTTGCCTTTACATGTAAGCATACTATTTGGCACACTTGGTCCATGTTCACTATCATTATTGTCTTCTCAAGCATTTTGCAAGGTAGAGTGGTTCATTTTTGAATCCAGTTTTTAATCCATACTTGGGCTCCGTGTTGTTTCACTCTATTAGTGACAATGAATTTTTTTTAAAGGATGGGAAGTGAAAGATTTGTATAAGCTTGCTAACTCTTGGATGTCGAATCTACAACTAGTCCATGCATTCCAACTAGTTAAATTTGACCATCAAAACATGACCTCATGGCTTACAAGCCACCTTTGTGTTTGAAAAAAGGTTATGATTAAGTGAAATACGTGTACTTATGTATGTAAACAAGTATGCAGGTACTACATATTTTAGTCCCCTTTGACCATATCCATGTTCAACATTCTAAAACATGACCACAATGGCTTAAGTAAAATCCTACTGAAAAGAAACAATCTGGACAAAAAATTGAATTTTCTTTGAACTACCATCATCTATTACACATATTTGAAGACACCCTAATTTTTGGACACACATTTACACTAATGATTTATATATCTAAGATGAAACAGGTGCCTTGACAACAATAAGCAAGTGGGGCCCATTTTTAGGGGGGGTCTTCAACACAACCCGATTAATCTACCCAAGACCCAAGTATATCCACCTTGTTTAGAACTTGAAACATGGTTAATGAAAAAATAGAATATGTGTTATTCAAAATTTTACAATCCCCAAGAATTCATTGAAAAATAAACATTAATGTGGAAAATTCTTAAGAATACAAACCTAGGCAATATTGCCAACTACCATAGGCTCTTGTTCAAAGTCATAAAAAATGCCTTCCCCATAATCTATTTAGTTTTTACATAATTGTGTCTAGGAATTTAAATCAAGTTTTCATGCATAGTAATTATTGAGTTTTGAACTTTATAATAAAAGAGAACAATTGAGATACAATATCTAACATAGGGTTGCTTGGCATTTGGTTTTGATGAAAGGAGAATTGGATCATTGTAAAATGCAGCATCTATGACCACCACTACATCAACCTCTTGTAATAGTCTACTATAGTTGTTGTTTGGCACTACAACATTGAACCCCAAACTTCTTAAAATCCACCATCCATTGATATGAAATACCTGAAAATGTTTGCAAAAATCCACAAAGTATGTTCACAACCATAAAATACAAAACAACCAACATGTCATCTGGACATGAATTGTTGTGCAAGTCAAGATTATTGTTCTTTCTTTCTACCCTTTGTTGTAACCAAAAGCAAGTTTGTACAATAGACATTCACATAATGAAACTAGAACTGTAACCAAATAGATCTAATTGGGCATGAAAATTTAGATATGTTCCAAAGTCTGGGACTTTTAGAATGTTACAACTTCCTTCTCATTATTCTTTGAGATGTTCCTATGACACGTTTAAGCAATTTGCACACAACCCACCAAGTCATATTTACATCTTATGCCATGTAACACGTTTTGGCATGTTTAAAGTAGGGTTCCAGAGGCCCACTTTAACCATGAAAAACTCCTTCAAGAAAGTGTAGTCAATTCGAGTGCACACCAAGAAAATGGACAACATTTCAAACATCCCATTGATTACAATTTTATCATGTTGCAAATAATTATGAAAACACTTCTTTGGCCAACACCAACTTGCTTTACATAGCTACAAAAAAATCCAATGAAACACATTCATTACATACAATTTCACCACTTGTGCTAAACTTGTTGCCCCTGCATAGTCATAATTCCTTATAGCAAACAAGCAACATCAAGGTCATGATGACCCACTCTATTTTTTGCAAGTAGTCATGTGATGGGTGTTGCCTTAAAATTTCATAGCAAACAAGTAGCATTAAGGTCATGATGACCCCACTTTGTTTTTTGCAATTAATCATGTGATGGGTGTTGCCTTAAACCCTCAAAGTAAACAAGCAACATCAAGGTCATGATGACCCATTCTATTTTTTTGTGAGTAGTCTTGTGATGGGTGTTGCTAGAAGGGTGCAACCTAATTAAGATGAGAAATTATGTGAACCAACAATCTACAAAATGGAAACCTAGAGGATTGTGAACCATTTTTGTAACCAAAATTTGGTACCCAAATGTATCTAATGTTGCTTTTAAAAGGCTTCCAAAAGGCACTAATTTGTTGTACCAAGTCCCAAAAGATGAGATTGAGAGGTGAAAAGCAGCTACTGCATCCTAGTTGTTCTTATCCACTAGTACCCCATGCCTGACTTCAACAAAATCAAAGGCTCTTGAAAAACAAGAGAAAAAACCCAACATTGTGATTAGGAGGAAGAAGAGGGGAGGAAAGAAGAAGCTTTATGTAGGTCAATCTCCAAGAATTTGTGAGCATGTAGCTCAAAGTTGGTGATTGGAACCATTGCCACAATGTGAAGATTAGGTTTTAATGTGTTTGCTCCCATATTCAAAAACACATTATGGCAAACCTTTTCCTTTGAACATGATCAACTGCCATAAAAAGGAAAAAAAGTGTTGCATGGTGCCCCAAAAGCCCCAACTCCAAGGCTCAAGCTTTCAACAACCTTGCAAACTGCATCACAATTTGCTCATTATTGAACAACAACAAGAATACCTTGCCATTCTTTCTCTTTTTCATTTCAACCCAAACACCTAAAAACCATAATGAAAAACCATGTACCCAAAGTATAACAATAATCTATCCATCATCATCACATCTGCTAGAAACAAAGTTAGAATTATCATCATAGACGAACTAAACCCTAGAAGATCTTCTCTTTCATCATCTTTGTTATCCAACTAGTCAATCTTTTATTGGAACCTTCTTCTAATTCATGCAACACATCATTCAAGGGCTTAGAAGGAAAAATAAGAAGGAAGAAGAAGATTTTTATTATGAAAATGTAGAGAAGCTACCACTTTGTAAGAGATACATGGATGTGCATTATGTTGTTTTGCGCAGAATAGTCGATGTAATCCTCTAGAGAAGAAGAAGGGTTGCCACAACAATCGACCGTGTTGCACAATGTTCACCATCGTTGTTGCTTCTTAGAAGAAATTTAAAAAAAAATTGCCCAAACTTTCGTCATTTTGACACATAATTGTTAAACTTTGATCATTTTGGTGCATAATTGTTGACTAGACAACCGTCTATAATTGTTATGGTTGACGACCATGGTGTAATTGTTTTAATGACAAAAAAAACCTTAAAACTTGGTCTACATAAACTAGTTCTAATTATCATTGTCACTAGAATTAAGATTTTTCACAATGTATTTTTTACCAGCCAAAAATTTGAATTCATGTATTTTTTAAAATATTAAGATTCTAAAAAATCAAGGACATCTAACCATGTAGTATATCCTAGCCTGCAATCATTTTTTAATTTCACAAAATCAAGATATGAAGGACTTTGTCATTTTTGTTAATTTTAAATGTCCATAAAAGTCCATAAAACTTTCATATGATGTTAAAATGGTTTGGAGGACTTCATTTTGAGTTTCAAACTAAAAGTGTCTCCAGCGGGTTACTGGAAAATGGCCTGCACGCCATGTTTTCACATCCAAATTTTGTGTTAAATTATTTTCCCTTCCCACCTACAAACTGCAAAATAGTAAACATTATACACTGAGGAATCATGAAAAGACCACAAGGGGGCCAATTAGTGCGGCCAGCCAATCAGTAGCAGTAAGTGTGTGGGCAGTAAATGCAAACACCCAACTAGCAGCAGTGTTTTTTGTTTTCCCGTGTCTCCTTGAAACCCCAGTATCTGGCAACAATTTTGGTGTACATGCATCCACTTTCACACAACTCTGGTTTATTGCTTCATTCAAAAGTGCATGCAGGCCAGTTTCCAGTGGACCGGTGGCTGAAAATTTAAAAGAGTCTACGCAAGGTATTTCATTACAAACCCAATCCTTTTCCAACTTTATAAGGATTACAACCCTGTAATTGGTTTTTGATTAAAAGTGCCCCATTCAATGTAAAGCTTTTGTTTCAAATGATTCCACTTTTATATCTCACTAAATTGTATAAAAATATATATGATTGATTCCTGCACAAAATTAAAACCATATTTGATGAGTGACGCATTGCAATTCATAGGGGTGCCAAAGAAATGACATTGTGACATTGAACAAGGACACTCTAATTTGCAAACACCTTCCCATAGTTGGTCTTCACATATTTAAACCAATATAAAAACAAGGTATAACATTGAAAAAAACTTGCAAGAAATGAACAAGCATTTGAAACATAATCCATTCCTATATGGATCAATGGGTTACTAGACTTTGAATCCTTTGTACTAGGTTTATGTCAATTTGTGCCACAATGTCGAAAAGGAAAAATGCAGTGATAAAATCTCAAGGATCCTTCTAACATGATACAAAGGTTTAAGTTGAATATTTGAAGGGAATAAAACTCTCACAATCCATGATAAAATCTACAACAGATCCTCCCACATGAATGGGGTAAAATGAGGTTTTTCCTTGAAAATAATACTTAACTAGGGCCTCCCAATGCTCCGCATAACCATTTTTGCAATTTACATAAAGTTCAATGCAAAAAAATTCCTACTCATAGCAAATTGAATGCTCAACAATTTGAAATCATCTAAATTTGCTTTGTCCATTCCTCACATGATAGGATGACATGTCCCATAATCATGCAAAGTCTTTCCAACTTGTTTGTTGGATTCGAGTACCTGTGATTCAGGATGAACATGTGTTTATATCTGCAAGTTCTTATTAGAACTGCTTCTTGCCTGCAGGTCCATACGAAATGGTTGGTGTGGACTCATATTGTACACAACTTGAGAAGCAGGTACAAAAGCATGACTTGATGTTGTTACCGGGAGTTCTTGTGTTTACATGTATTTGCCTCCAAGACAAAGTCTGATTAGGTTATCATGGTTGCACAAAGATGTGAATGCAAAGGGTCAAATTCAGCATCAATCTCTTGCGATGTGTATTTTCTTTAGCATGCTCAGGTGCACATTGAGGGTGGGTTAAATAGATTCCTACAAGATAAATCTATTGGATAGTTCTTGTCGAAAATTCGGAAACTGGGTGAATTCTACTAAGATGTCTATCTTCATCATTGACCTAATTTTTTTGGCTGCTGGTTGGTGCAGGCTGCTGTTATTTGTCAAGAAGTGAGTCACGGATCTTAAGACAGGTCTCCTCTTCAGATTTTTCAGCAATCAGGGAGTTACACAAATATATGTTCTATTTTCATAGCTCGTGCTATTTGTTTGAAGCTTTCAGGTCATGAACGATAACTTCTCATGGCCTGAGACCTTTGCTTATGACAAGTAGCTCCTTGCAAACAATGTTATCTCAGTCTCCCCTGCACTCTAATAGTCCAGGCCTTGAGTGACTAGTTGCATTCGAAGAAACTGAAGGAGTGTTAACTACTTGGGCATACATGTTTACAACTTTATGTCACTGGGAGGGCCTCATGCAGGGATTGCTGCAGTGCCTTTATGTGTTGTAAGGTTGCACGCTGGATTTCTCAAGAATTGTATATATGCAAATGTTGTGCATGGACATCCTCCTAAATTTCTCCTGTTGATACTTACACACATTGATTTACTGCTCCTTTCAATGTACAAGGAACTATTTGGTAGGTATACTATTTGGGTTACTTAGGTCTTTATTTTTTTGTGTACCACCACCACTTTGATCTCTTTGTGAAACAACTTGTTAACACTCACTTCAAGTTATGTCCTTTTGCAGGTTGATCAATGCAGTGATTGGACGATTTGTGTACACAACAATTGTTCAGGTCTGTAATCCTTATTACTGCTACAGAAGAGCTCTGGATTTTCTTGTCAGTTTATGCCTTGACCAGATTTTACTCATTTTTGCGTTCTTTTAGTAGCATATTAACCACCTTCTGCTTCGAAACACAAACAATTATGGGTCATTCAGATTGGAAAGTTGGCAACTTGTAGCATTCATTGAATTGTTAGTTGACAATTAGGATTCTGCTTTGTCTATCCTTTAGTATGGCCATTTAAGTACGTTTTGACATACCCACTATTGGCTTTTTGTCATTTAAATGTAGTTATTCCAGGGTGACGATGACTTTAACAAGTGATTTTGTGGATGCAGAATCATCTTGCACGAACTGGATATGTGAAAATCTGTACTGTGAGTTCAAATTTGTTACCATTGAAGCTGCCACTCTTGTTTGATTGGTTTTTTTGTGTTCCTTGGTACACAAATGTTATCGACAAATTGGTCCAGAGTTCTAAATTTATGTGAGAGGTCTGGGAATGGCTTAGCAAATACATGTTAGTTTGAAGAGAGCCGGCTTATGCGGAAGACCTTGAATTATGAAACAGAGGTGGGATGTTGAGCTTGTAGGTTGCTGTGTTGTCCAGATATCACAAAGGTGCTTCATTTTTGCCAAGACTCAACAATGAAATTGCTAAAAGACACAAGGAAAAATATATAAGAAGCAGCATTGATCATTGATCATGGTAGGTTGTGAAAGTGGGCACCATCTGGTCCTCATTGCTAATGCTCTAACTACACTGTAGATAGGTCTTGTTGAACCTGAGTTGGGTTTTAAGAGTCTCATCTGAAGTGCCATATGATAAGTCACCTGGGAATACTACATAAATACCCAGTTGCTCACTCATTGTGCTTATTTGCAGTTTACAGAGGATGTCCTCTTGATGTCTCCTCAAACAGCTTGGTTTGGGCACTATGCAAACAATGACTTTGGTGGTGAAAAATTTACTTGCAAACAAGGTACTCAAATATTATCCATGATGTCACACAATTAGGGGCCAAGAACGGCTAGTTTCAACATAATAGGGCATCAAATGCATAACTGGGAATGAAAATTTTACAAAAAAAAACTGGGATTATATTTTTTAATCAATTTTGGTGGTAAACTGAGTTTCATCCTGTTTTCCTTTTTCCTGAGTACTTCCCCTGCAGCTGCGAATATTTTCACTGCTCTTACCTGTACAGCTACTATAATTACTCTCAAACTTCACAATTTAATAAAATTTCATTACTTTGCAAATATCACTGAAAGAGGAGGGGATAGGGGGTGAAAGCAGGCTCAAAGAGAGGGTGAAGACAGGGCCACTTTCCAGATAACTCTACTAAGTGGAAAATCTTGGAAAAAACAGGCATTACAGTTTAAGTTCTCCCAACCAATGATCTCCCAACTAATGAAATTGATATTAAGAAATATAGAGATCTTACAACATGGGTGCCACTCATGTGTGTACCATTAGTGCCTGTTTGTAGGTCAACACATTTCAAGTCTGATCATGTGCAATGTTATAACACCCTGCCCTACAACTGGAGTCAGACATCAAGCAACTAAATCACAACTATGCTAAGAATAATGGAGTTAATAACTTCATGCTAAACATTGATAATGCCCTTCTCACAGCACATCAAATCTTTCCACATGCTTGCAAACTGCTAAAAACTCCATTATAATGTTTAGCATGAAGTTATTAACACAAAGATCAAAGGAAAATCCTTCACCTTACCATCTTTCCTATGTACACACAGTCTTTTCAGCAGCCACACCCTGAACAGGTGTAAAACTACTGCAGTGCAGTCATACCACTAGAATGCTACAAACCAAAAAAACCTAATCTAGTGATTGGGTGATAGACCACTGGCATCACCAATAGTCCCTGCAAGAACAAACACCATTCTCAAAGTGATGAAATCGATTGGCATCCCTCACTATGATTTTTCTCTTGACTATTTTTGAAATGAACTTTGTAGAAGTGTGGCAGTCTTCACATACCCGCAGATTCTTGACAATGCGAAGTGGAGTACCAGGATCAGTGCTCATAAGCCCAAATGCAATAGCTAGTTTTTCGCTATGGTGACACAAATGAAACACCTTTTCTTCTTCCTCCACATCATGCAGCACAAATTTTGTATCAGGCACATACCCCGCATCATGCATCAGACCTGATAATCTCTTCAGTTCTGCATGGATTTTGATCATCTGAGGGTGGATTTGATCATCTACTACAAATGTATGCACAACATCATTTACTTCAATCCAGGTACGACCTGGCTGTTTCTTCGCATCTCTTTCCTTTCTCTGTCGTTCAACATTCTCACTGAGTTCTAAGTTGCCAGTGGCAGCATACAGGTTTGATAGCAGCACATAGCCCGCAGCATTTTTAGGTTCCAGTTCAAAAACTCATTTCGCAACGCATTCTCCCATCTCCACATTACCATGAATTCTGCAAGCACCGAGTAAAGCTCTCCATATAGCTGCATTTGGTTTACAGGACATACCCTGGATCATATTCTCTGCCTCCTGCAGATGCCCAGCACGACCAAGAAGGTCGACCAAGCAGGTATAGTGCTCCAGCTTTGCAGGAATCCTGTAAACTGTGGTCATCAAAGCAAAAAAGCGCAGGCCTTCATCCACAAAACCTGCATGGCTACAAGCTGAAAGAAGACAAACAAAAGTGATATGATCTGGATCTACACCTTCTTCACACATCTGTTCAAAATGTACCAGAGCTTCTTTAGCCTGCCCATGCATGGCAAATCCTCCAAGTAGGGCATTCCAAGAGACCACATCATGTGAAGGCATAGCGTTGAACACTCTGCAAGCATCCTCCATGCTTCCACATTTTGCATACATGTCAACCAGGCTACTCCTCACAAAGACATCTGACTCACACATACTTTGAATGATCTGTTCATGAGCACGCCTGCCCTCTTCAAGTGCAACTACATTGGCACATGCATTCAGCACCCCCACATAAGTGACAGGGTCTGGGTGCACACCTTCCTGTTGCATGTTTTGAAATAGTTCCAGTGCCTT
>Ga0116227_10000705_pt1 | contig 67669 bp, 52 predicted proteins | sample S1TSphgellanicum_FD_89693 | JGI IMG/M metagenome (GOLD analysis project Ga0116227, IMG submission 89693) | Host-associated microbial communities from peat moss isolated from Minnesota, USA - S1T2_Fb - Sphagnum magellanicum MG | ecosystem: Host-associated > Plants > Peat moss > Unclassified...
GAGTCAAAACTGGCGGAATCCTGGGAGTTCGACTCCCGGGCCTTCTTTTGGCCATAACTTGTGTTTCAGATGTCCAAATGAGCAATGCGAGCCCATTTTGGACATCTACACTTCAAGACCTTTCCATCAATATAAAGAGCGTAACCAGCCATGGAGTTTTGACCCCTCAAAATGCTCTCTGAAGTTTTGAGAGTCCTTTTGGGACTCCAACTCTCACCAACTCCCAACATGGGAGTTCATTGGGGAGTGTGAGGGTTCACTCCCTCACACTCTTTGCACTCACGGGAGCATGTGATATGACTCCTGGGTCTACTTATAGGCCCGCAACCTTGCAACCCCCTTGCCTTGGTCGTGAGCCAAGGCTAGGGTTGCGACAATGTCGCTACTAGATGAACAATCTCATATCTTCCAAACTAGTTGGTCGCTCTTCCACTTAAGGAATTTGGAAAATATTATATTTTGTGGTGGTTTGTATCTTCTCCATTAGTTACACATACCTTCATCAATTGTCAAATGTGTAAAACAAAATCTCTATTATCATGATATTTCGATAGTTGTATTTACAACGCATTTGTAGGGAGTACCACCATGATGGGTGGAAGGTTCATTATCAATGCAATAATAGTCAATGGTAAATTCAAAAAAAATTGGTCTTTATGTGTTCAAGGCTGTAGAAAAATAGTTTGAATAATTATCTTCTAGAAACTTCATGAGCAATGTTGATATTGTTGGTTTTTCTATTACATCTTCTTTCGACTATATTTTTGGTATATGTGGCCATCCTTCTTCTGTGACCCAATTGAATGTTCCAAAAACATTAACTATAGTTTGTGGAATTCTTAGTAATGCATCAACATTCCCTTCATCACATTCTTTTTGTGCTTCATTTGGTGTTCTTGTTTTGGTAGATTGTTGAGTGTTTTCATTAGGTGAACCATTTGTTTCTTCAACCATCATCTATGCTACCATCACTTTTATTTCTTCCTCAACAAGATTAAGTACCTAATAACGAGGAGGACTAAAAATAGTTTTCAACCCCTTCCATTTAGAAGATTTATCTACCTGACCAACTTTTTTTTAGATTTCTCTACTTGAGCAGCTATTTCTTTTGCTTCGTCACAATTTTGCCTTCTCCATTCTCTTAGTTTATTTATTTTTTCTACTTCCCTAATTTTATCCATCATAGGTTCTAAAAAATTTCTACTCTCTTACTGCTAACATATTCTCTTTCTTTTTCTCAATTTTTCTTATATGGATCTAGAATCATCATTGTGGACCAGAATTCTTTTAACTCAATTTTTTATGGATAGTAACCTTCATTCTCAATCTCATTGCATACTCAAATCCTAAAAATCTAGGTGTCCATAACAAATCGCATGGTATCCATTTCTCTACTAAAATATTAATATTTGGTTTTGTAAATTCTCTTTTGTCACAAAATTTAATAATGTAATAAGTTGCAACAACTTTTTAAATTAGAATTAATGTTAGTAAACACACTTGGTAGCCATCTGCGATACTTTGTTAGTTGTGTAGTATCAATTATTATTGTTCATAATTGTATACACCACACTTCCATTCCCCCATGTAGTTTCTTCATTATCAATTCTTGAACATTCTCAGGTGATGTTTTAAAATTTTCAACAGTTGTTCTTCATTTATCAAAATTTGGATTTCTTTTTGGTGTATATAAGTAATCTAGAAAATTCCAACCATATCTATTGTGAAATCTTAATCTTTCCTTCCTTTCATCATTTGTTATAGTTTCTTTGAAACATTCATGATTCCCACTCTTAATAACCATCGTACTCTACCATCTTTCTTGCCATCCTTGATATACATTGTTGTAATAATCAAAGAAAATAATGGCCTTAACCATATCTTATTCATAATAAGTGAACAAATTAGGAAAAGTTATGACATGTTAACACCCACAATAGTCATTTTATTTGCTCTATTTTCTTCTTTTCCCACTCTATATACTCCCAATAATTCTATAAATCCACAAGGTAAAATTATATAAAGTACATGGATTAGATAGAATCCCAAGTCTAATTTATCTACTTCAACTTTTCCTTCTTCATCTTCCATTAATTTAATTGCACAAGGAAGGATTACATAACCTTTTTCTTCAATTTCTCTGACATCAAATTGAATTGATTCCCCAACATGGTTGCCAATTGTTAGCGATACATATTTGTACCACTTTAGATTCTTGTCCTACTTTATTAATATAAATACCATGTAAAAATACTAATTAGGCCGGACATCTGAATTATTATTGGAAAATTCCTTATCAATGTTGAAGAAATACATTTTACCATTATGCTATTATTGAATTGAGACCATCAACAACAATTTGGAAACTACAACAAAAGGTGTCCCTATATGTCAAGTGATTTCACTGGATTTTGAATGAATTCATTAGTTGTAGTGAACAGGGACTAGTGAATTGCACCCACATTTTGTAGTAATGAAAATACTCAAACTTTAATAAATCATAAAAGATACATGCCATGTTTTTTTCACATAGTGATCTTTTCACTTAGAAACACCACTACCATTGTTCATAATGATCCCCCTTCAAAGTCTCCTATAGTAGCTTTACTTTTGTACTAACATGTTCTCTGGTAGTTCCAAGTAGTTATAACTATTTTTGTGTCATATCGTTATGTAGTTATGACAATCTATCACACATCAAAACAATAAGCTCAACTTTTATGGACTTATCGACCTACTACATTTTGATAGTTCCAAAGGGATTTGCTAATATTCCTTATATTATTCCTACCATGCCGACATGCTTAAGTATTTCCCTTACACGTTAAACTACATAATGTTAAAAAGGTGGTCAATTTCTTTCATGCTAATTTATTTGATTAATTATAAATCATCCTACACAAGGAAAAAAAACCCCTACGCAAAATGTTTTGGCATGTTTTAACTGAACATGTTGATCGCATTTCTAACACATATGCATGTGATATAGTGGAGGGCACCATGAAGATTCATTGTATTTTTGCCACCAATAAGATGTTCTAACATAGTTTTTGGTGAATCCACTATCATGCTTTTATGCCTTTTGTATTGACGATAGGTGGGCTAAATATCCAAATGTTAAATGGATTAAATAATGGGTTTCAAGGCACCTTCAACCTACTAACACAAGATTTGTAAAGGATTCTATGTACAATGTTTGGGATAGGGAATGGCAGTATGGTCTGGATGGCAACAAACTTGTTGTCAGCTTGGAGGTTGGCAATAATTTTGCTGTCAATGTTGAAGAGGAAATAGTGAAGGCCAAGAGTTATGCATTGTGTGTTGCACCAAACCACTACATAAGTTGACTAATCCACTGAAATGTAAACGCGGTATGGAATATGATGTAGGTGACACATTCATTATAGGGAAGTGATATAAAAAATGGGGGGACTCTTATTCATCTTATGTTTTGTTGAAAAACTTTAATGTGGTATACTTGTATTCACATTTGGTCATGGTTGTGAAGTTATTAATGGCACTAAAAGATTATTATGTTTTTGGCAATGATTCATTATTTGAATTGCCATCTAAAGCAACTATAAGGATTCAATCTACTATTGTTATGTCGGATGATGATGATTATATAACATGCATATAAGTAATATGTGGGTTTTGTTGATTATACACGAATTCATGTGAAATGTAGGGAACTTTAGTGCAAAGGGCACATCTCCTATATGGAGTCGAGGTTTAAATCCTCATGAAATTATCCCCACCAACACAACTCTGAATTTTCTTGATGTTATGTAGATTATATTTAATTTACCCCTAGTTTGTCTCCAAATGCTTTGACCAAACTTATTTGAAATAAATTATAATTGTAGAGTGCATTGATGTGTAGGCATAGTTGTGGAAATAACCATGGACTCATCTTTCAATTGTATCTAACAACCTTTATATGTAAGATTATATTGCACCTACAATTTTAGAATTAAAGGGTTCTTTGAGTTTCCAGGTAACTTAGCATCTACATCTATGTGCCATGTGGTATATACATAGAGGATCTAATTAGAGTAGTGGGTTATAAACCACTTGTTCATGAAATTTTGTTGATGCAAAAGGATGCCAATTGTCTAGACAATGGAAACATGTGTCGACATTAAGGTTTGTGAAAAGCACATACAATCCAAATCTCTAAACTATTTGAAAAATCATAGCTAAGATACTTATAGATATGGCAAACAACAAAACTTTATGAACTTGTTAGATTTTCATTTCAAGTTTGTTTGATTCATGTAATAGGATTGAAACATGTTCACCATTCAACCAACTTGTTCAAATTTATTAAGACCATTTTGGTTTATTTCTTGATTGTGCAACTTTAAGAAAAGGATATAGGAACCAAGGAAAAAACCAAGTTTTGAATTTAGTTTATGCTAATTGTAGCATGTCTCAAAAATATCTTATGAAAAATCAATTGTTACGCATTGGGGATCACTAGAAACTTTTCCAAATCAAACCATCACTATTGCATTTGAAAGACCTTCAGGTTCATGTTAGGAATAACCAATTTGGTAGTAAAGTGAAAACACAACACGAATGCTTGAGATGAAGAAAATTGTTATTCATAAGGCACACTACAGTTGGACTTTAATTCATGTTGTGGCAATGTCTCTTAATAATCCTTCACATGAACAAGGATTGGCTAGATATTCCTTGGGGCCCTTAAGGTAGTGTCGGGTATAAAGGTCATATGACAAAAACTGATAAACTATAGTTTTGCATATTTGGTGTGTACTAATATATGTTGTTCATATGTAGATTCAGACTCTTGGAAGGTTATGACTACATTCATTGTCATGTTATCTTCAAATTTTTGTTGTAAAGATTTTTTTGGTAATTTCATTGATAGGAGTTAATATATTACATTGCTTTACAAGACCCCCTTGATGATGTACATGACAAGATTTTAAGTTTTAACTACACTACAAATTGGAAAATTTAGACTCAAAATAAATATGCATTTATACAAGTAACTTATGAATATGTCAAAAGAGATCCATGAAGTTGCAAAGAAATCTCCACAACAACAATTAAAGGTAACATGACCATGAGTGTAGTCATAACCTCATGAGAGTCGTTCACAAAGTGATAGACCATCACCTTCATCACGAACAGTAGTGACGAGCTGCCATGACTACCCACTGAGTTCATCAGCTTGCAACAGTGGGTGTAGATAAGCATATAATAATCTTCCCAATAACCTTGGGCAAACCATTATACACAATCTGCGTCTTGAGTTTCTGTTGCCTTTCTGAAAACAATGGGAAGATTCAGACGTGATGTTGGCTAGCACTCAAGAGACATTATATAATTCAAATAAACTTGCATAATTTTATCAAACCTTCCAACAACATACCAACATATCTAGTTCAACTAAAATGACAAACATTGACATCCAATTGTGAGTCCACATCTTTCAATTGCAAAACTTGAGGGATTATTTTAACTTCTAGGATTCTTGGTACATTTGCTTTTGAAATTTGTTTCAAGTCAAACAAAAAGAAATTTCCAGTCATTTCATTTGTATATATTCACTTTTGAGTTGCATAGGTACTTTACAATTGAGGTTACTACGTTTGAAAGTTCTTAACTATGCATAACATGGGACAATGGGTCCACTTTGAAGACTTGTTATGTAGTATTTGGTCACTATGTATAAGGTGCATATGAATTTTGCTTGCCTAAATAGTTCTTGGTCACTATATGTACAAATGTAAACCACTTCAAAAAATCCTAATTAGTTATTAGTGCAAATGTAGAGATGAAAAATAGAAATTAAAGTAAAAAATGTATGTAAAGTACTTAGCTAAAAGAAGTATCAAAATGTTGTACTTACATGATGCATATTTTTTTAGATTATTGAATAATTAGTCATAAAGAATCCAATGACAAAATTATGACACCCATTAATAATATTTTGTGTGTGTTGGTGTAGTCCATACTAAAGAAGGTGTTCTTTAGGTTGTTTATGCTCCTAAGGGATGCCTTCCCCCATACAAAAGACTTAAAAGGGCTAATTTGCTAAAAATAAGGAAAAGAATTGGCACAACCCTGAACATAACTTAAAGATCCCTATGGTGTTTTCCTATTTCCCCATATTTTCCCAAGTAATGGAATTTGATTATGCTTGATTCACCTAATTGATGTGGACCTTGTCTATCCTATGTAGGCATTGAAACAAAATTTGAAAAATGCCAATGTCGTGTCCCAAAAACTATAGCACATGAGGCAATAAAACAAACCCCATCATGAGTGACATTCTCAACATTCTTGCTCTACCTTAGTGAATTGAGTTTGGTTTGCCACCTTTTCAATCTCATACTTCTTCAACTTCCATCAACTATTCAAGATTTCTACATTGAACAAATATTGTTGCCAACCGATAGCCTTCTATTTTAATCATTACTTCATCCAGTAGAAATCATACATAAATAATGTTGATTATTTACATTTTAAGAGGCAGCATGGAGCTAGGGATGTACCTGTAACCAGTGCAATTCTTGCCACAATAGAATTTTTTCATATGCCATATCATCATTTGCAACATGATTGGGATGTTGTTGAGTTATAGTGATCAATTTTGATTCCTTCTATCAAGTTACCTATAATTATGCCTATGACGTAAACCCTTCCAACAACCAACTTATCCTTACCTTTCCCACTAGGACTTGTAACTTCAATGTCACTAACACCAAAGTGGTTTAGTTGGCCCTTCACATGAAAGTTGCCAACACTTCCAGGCTTGGGGTATTAGTTTTATGTTTTGAATGGGGTGCCCAAGAAGGAGAAAGACAACTAGCTACTATTGAGATTGAAAACTGCATTAGCATGAGCTCAATAATCCATCCAACATTGAAATGGAAGTCTTTAGAATCCAAATCAAAGTCTACTAATAATGAATTTACTCCATCAATATTACAATGAGTCATTGATTCCTTGTGGATTCCTATAAAATTAGAACATGCATTTACATTTCATATGGAAAGTTTGTGTATTAGTGGATTCCTGTGTAAGCTAAAAGCAATCCATAGAAGTATAGCCAAATCTTTGTTCACCAATAGTGGAATTAGAAGTAAAATGGACACAAAGGGACTCTTGTTGTTAGGACTCTTATGTATTTAGAGTAGACTTTTAGTGGAAATGATAATAGAATTCATGGAAGACAAGTGGACTATCAAGATCATCTAGAAACATGCAAGAAACATTAAGGACAACACATACTATTATGGACCTTCTAAAAATTTGTTGTGGACTCTTACTATATACATGAAGTTTTGTTGATTTGATTTACAGATCTTAGAACTACAATGTGCGCAGGATAAGATTTTCTAAGTAATTCAAAGGGCTCCCATGTTACATCCAACTATTCACAACCCAAATCTATGGATATGGTGGTTTGAATTGTGTAAACCTAAGTAACTTGAATAGATAATCACTTATAAAAAAATTCATATCAACAAAGTTACCTTCATTTGAATTATTTTCATTGAATGAAAGAGATTAAACATTGCACCTTTATGACTATGTGGTCAAGATTGTGCCTTTGCGGTGCCTCCATCTTCAATGGGAACTAAAAATTGGCCTTTGTAAACCCACAAAAATCCACCATGATTCATGCATTTCCTCTTCACACCCTTGTTGAATACACTTAGTTGAAGTTCCAAAGTGATATACAACACACCAGTCATGATAAATATGCTTGCATGAAGCAAATTGAACAACCCACACATGAGAAAACCTTAATTGAAAAAATGCACAATTTTTTCCAAAGCAATCCATGTTCTTGGAACTAGTTCAATGTTATCAAGAGGGAGGAAGGGTTGTCGTTACAAACCTCTACAAAAATTTGCGCCTCTTAAAGACTTAGCTATCCAATCTCGGATAACTTTTTCATGTTGCCTACAAATGGTGACTTGTTTTTTTAGAGCACCACAATTGTTGTGTGCATCTAGAGCTTCTTTATGAATCTTCTCAAATTCAAAATTACCTTCATTAGCTATAGATTTATAGTATTCAACAATATTTTTTTACGTTCCAATTTTTGCATTCAATGTTTGAACACAAGAGGCATTGGGGTCGGCCTTAACTTGCTTTTATTCTAATGTTAAGAATAATGAATCAAGCTTGTTTTGGCTAAAAACCAACTAGTTTCTCCTATTCTCCACTAGGGAGAAGCTTTAACATTGGCAAGGACCATGTCCTCTTTACCTTTCATTTCATCAAAAAAAGCTTGTTCAGTAATAGTAAGAAACTTTTGCAAGAGTGTCAAATATGACTATAAAATTATTGATGGCAAACCTTGTTCACTTACCTTCAACAAATCCATGTTGAGCTCCTCATCAAAATGTTCACCTTTATTAGACATATCTTCAGACCCTTTGTAGCCAACTCCACCCTTTGTTTTTGCACGTTGAAATTGCTCAACACTAGTCCATTTAACATACATTGCCTAATTTAGTTACTTTCATTTTTGTCACACACAATGACCGTTACCATACCTAAAATAATAATCCTAAATGTAAGGATGTATGGTTTTTGATGTATAATCATCCAAAGCCTTTGAACCTTAGCAATGAGTTCTAGATCTAAGCATTATTTGTATTGATGCATGTTTTTGTTCACAACAACGCCAAAACATTTTTCAATTTCCTCTTTTGTGCAATCCTTTCGTAACCTAATATGTTTCGGGCTCATACCCAAGTAGCACAAATCATATTTGTTTACAAATGTTTTCCTTGTAAAACTACAAGATCCATCATTATTGAACAACTCAGGGACCTCCACGTATAATGGTGTTATGAAACCCCTTGCACTCAGATTCAGAGAATTCCCACCTTCTTTCTTTACAAATTTCTTGATGTAATCATTGGGCCCACTTGCAAATGGCATTACACATGACATGGTAATAATAATTTACCTACAAAAATGAAAATGACAGATGCTCGCGTTTTGCAATGCATAGACGACACACAAAAATGACGAACATAATTCATTAATTGCACTACAAAACCCATGCATGAACATTGAAGGATGAAACGCAAAAAATTCTGAACTCATCAACGTTCCTAAATGAGCCACGTAACTAAACAAGAAATATTATGAAAAAGAAAATTCAAATAAAAAACCCATAAAAGGAAAATTTGTGGATTCCACATTTATTTTTTTCGTCCACCTTAGAATGCAATCACCCAAATAATTTGTAAGCCAAGTAGATGCAGGTATTTAGGTGGCATTTGCAAGAATGCACTTGATGTTGGGGCTACTATGAGAGTTGCCTAATTAAAAGGCATTGGCCAAGAGGTCATGTATACAACTTAATACGACATGAAGAAATATTATAATTGACTAACATTATGGTTCCATTTTAACTCAATTTGGAAACATTAACACCATTTTTAGATGTGAAAAGACATGGGTTGTTAATGTGATTGGGAAGATGCACACATACATGTTACTAATGTGGAAAGACACTAATGTTTGTCAAACAAGATGTGGATTGTGATTTTAAGGTTCAAAAGAGAGGATATTTGATTAAGATAGAATTTGAAAACTTGCATATGAATAATGGTAACCTATGGTTAGCTTCCTATTCATCACAAATCACATGCTTCTGTAATGCAACACAAAATATGTCAATATTTTAGCCATTCTTAAATATGTGCACATCTAAGTACTTGTGTCATTACAAACAAGTAATGATTGAAAAATGTTCTAGAATATGCATCCATCTCAATGATGATATTGGTATAAGGTTTGGTATTTTCCAATGAATGCCTAATATGTTTTAGAACTATGACCACCAACCTACTTTCACATGTATGCCTAACATGCTTCAAACCTCTAGAAGATGAGTTAGCATTTATTATATATTTTGAACATATTTATCTTGACCTATGAATGTGTCTTGGATGTGTTCCTCAACTATTTCAAATAATCCAAAATGTTAGCCCATGAGATAATAGTGTTCATTCATTATTATGAAATTCATGTTTGTTTAGTTTCCCCTTATAGAATGGATGTTAAACACTTACAAATTTTATATCCATTCACAAAATGAAATTAACAAACCATGTGTAACAAATCTCAAGTAGGTTTTGGTTTGGTTTCTTTCAAGACCTTGAAGTAGTTTCATCTAACATTTTCAACCCTTTTGAATCACATTTGTCAATTTTGTCTTCTATATCATATCATCTAAGAATGCAAGCAATCAACAAAACCATTTGTGTCGCAACCCCATTTTGGGGCTAAGTGTGAGAATGCAATTCACACTCCCGAAAGTGGGAAAATGGAGTCCTCCGGGACTCCTGAAAACTCAAAGCTCGATTTGAGGGATTAAATCTCCTCACATTTGAGTGTTCTTGATTTCATTGGAAAGGTATTGAAGTGTAGATGTCCAAAATGGCCTCCCATGAGTCATTTGGACATCTGCAGCCCAAGTTATGGGCAAAAGAAAGGCCGGGAGTCAAACTGGCAGTTTGACTCTCGACCACTAAAAGTCGAGAATCGACCTCTTCCTGATGTCCGATTCTAAAGTGCGACATGGCATTGGAAAGCTCTCAAGGAGAATTACAACTTTGGTTTAGACCTCATTTTGATCAGACTCTGCAGTCGGGAGTTATGAGCTTCCAAAGTCTCGGGACTCCAACCAGGATAGTTTTGAGACTCCAACTTGAGAGTCTCGGGAAAAAGAACCATTTGGATGTAGCCTCCGTGGAGAGCTGCAAAGTATACTATATGGGGGAAGGTGGTGGCTTCCCCCGAATTCGGGCCGTGATGAGTCTTGTGTGTCAAAATGCCCGTGGTTTGTCCCAACACCCAAGGGTGTTCCCGAATGCTAACTAACCCTTTGTGATTGATTTTTGGATGTAGATTCAAGCTTGATAATCTAGTCCCTCTTCCTAGTCTAATCCCGGGACTTCTAGCACACCCCTCTACCCCCCTTTTAGTGCTGGAAGTCGGGAGCGGCCCCCAAGTCCCAACTTTCCGCAACTCTACATGGTTAGACCTTCAAGTGGGTTCAACAAGGGACTTAGGAGTGTGTCAATTTGTGAGAAAATTGTAGGTAGGTAGGAAAATAGGTGGCTAATAACAAAATAAATGGATGGAAATGGTTATTATACATGGTAATGGATAGTGGGTTGTTATTAAAAATAGGTAGGGTTTACATCAATTGAGTTAACCACCATGGTGAACTGAAACATTGAAACCCAATAGTGGGTGATTATTTTATAGAAAAATTTTAGTGAAAAAATAATTAGAATTTTCAAACCAACCAAAATGAATCATTCAAAAATGAGACAATATGACACCTTTTATTTTGGGAATTCTTAATTTTCTAAAACATTTGTAATATTAGTTCAAAGTAACTCATTGCCTTTGACCAAGATGTCTCCTTTTGATGATATCTAGGAAGCACATGTAAAAGCCAAAAACATTAGAGTAAATCTCAAATAAATAAAATATGATGTACCATAAAGAGGATGCTTTTCCTTTGAGAAAATTCAAAGAAACTTGCTTGGATTGCAAGATATTACAATCACAAATGATTACCAACATGGTTGCATTGCATGTAACCAACTATGCAGGGAAAATAATTGGTTATTGAATCACTAGCTATTGGAAGTTCAATAATCAAATTGTGACACCCACAAACATTCCATAACCTTTTGGTGAAATAAGCTACTTTCATCAAGCCTTTGCCCATACCTCCAAAACTTTCATGTTTTTTTGACCTAGTATTGAAGTTATAACATTGTTTTTCTCTCACACATTTGATCATGTCACAAAATTGCAGTGTGACCTTGCATGGCATTAAAGGCGTAAGATGTTTTTTTTTGCATCTTTTGATAATGTCCCACATGTCTCATATAATGTTACAAATAAATAGTCCAAATATTGATGATAAGGAGAATTGTTAAATGACAAAGTAAACAAGATTGTACATATGGAATTCCATTCTAAAAGTTTTAAGAATGAAATTCTAAAATCGTTTAGAGTCCATGAAAGTCTTAAAAAACTTCATTGAATAAACATTTTTTAAAAAATTCAATTTTCCCAAACACTTTGGCACTTGCCAAATTAGTCTATGCAAAAAGTGACTTGAACTCAATCAAGACTAGAAAGTCTAGTTGTCCAATAATGTAAGAAATACAAGTTGATTTTTTTTTTAAATTCCATTTTGGTGGGGGGGAGGGGGGGGGGGGTGGTGTATTTTCGTACACTTGGTTTAGTTGTTGACAACTTTGAAAACAATGGAAACAATTGTTATGAAACAAAGGAAATTATATTGAGAATATTCAAAGTTCGTAACACAACAATGAAGTAGGTTACAATTATTGTTGTAATAGCTCCTTGGTTTTTTTATCATATGGAACAATTATTAGTTTATACATTTAGGGGCAGTTCATATATTACTTATATGCAAGCAAAATTGCAAGAGCATGAAATCATGTACATCAACCATACTAACAAACTTGATGAAGACCCAAAAACATACATATTGACTTTAATCATAGAAATCACTATTCGCATCCATCATAAATGGGTAAAGTAATATATAGAAAAAGATAGCATTCAAGCAAAAGTGTTAAATTCACAACTTTAAATCTCAAAAACATATTTTGTATTCATTTGAATATAAACAAGCTATCAATGAGCTTGCATCCTTAAAATGTATTAGGGTTGTATGGCACCTATCACCCGCACATAAGAAGGAATCTAATGCCTTCCTAAGTAACCAATTTGTGATCAACAAAATTTTAAAAAAATTTAGCAACTATAATTTTATTATCCTTTCAAAAATTTCAAGTCAAGTAATTAAATTAACAAGTAAGTAAAAAAGGCCGATTAGAATGGTATGTTCCATATTATTTTGAGTTATTGTATTAATTATATTACAATTTCATTGCAATAGTCAAAATTATGACTTTGTGAATTAGTTGCACCATGATATGATGTGGCATGTCTCAATACTCAAATCGCACATTTATGATAATGTGGCTTAACTATGGTTGACATAGACCTTGTTGAATAATTGAATGGATGATGGATAATTTTCATCAACTTTGGCATTATTGTCTTGGTATATTTGTGCATGTATGTATTAATCATTGCCTTCAACTTTCTTATCATTGAAAATCTTTCATAATTATAGGTTTGGTTGTGACTAAGATTATAAGTAGCCTAATAGGTAACCCTAACAAATAGCTAGGTAGGCTACTTGTTGGGGCTACTTAAGTAGCCTACCTTAATAACTATTTAATCTATAGCTAACTTTATTAGATATATTTAAATACCTAAAAGATATATATGTAACCTTAAGTATGTAAATAACCATAATAAATACTTAAATACATTATATCTATATATATATATATATATATATATATAGCCTACCTAATCTATGAATGTTATTTGACTAAACATGTGAGTTTTTAAAAAAAAACTAGGTAGGGTAGCTGGTTGATGCAACCTATTTGATATCTAGTTCTAAAGGATAGTCAAATAAATAATGGGTAGCCTACCCAACTATCTAATTATGTATTAAAACTATATAGGTATAGGTTAGTTAGTTAGGTTGATAAGGTAGTTAAGTTAATTATTTACATTATGAAAAATAGGGTGATATGCAATTGGCCTTGCAACTAGGTTTTTGAGTTACAATGACCACTTCCAATTCAACATATTCTTACAACATAAATGTTATCAGATGAGTTGCATGAGTTGCAACAAACACAACTCATCATGTGTGAAATTGTATATGTATGTAAATCATGCAATGTGCCAAAAACAACTACTATGCAACTCCATTTTGCAACCAATTTGCAACTAATGTTGTGATACATCATGTTGATGTTGTTTTTCATCGATTGATCAATGAGCTCTTTCATTGCAACTCCTTTGCAACTATGGGTGTGGTGGGAACACATGATGGTTGTAACTAATTTGCAACTATATGATATTTCACGTTAGCATAAGGTAGTACTTGTATGTAATTGCAATGTACCCAAATTGCAAGTGACAACTAGGTGACTATTATGGAATAATTATTCAAATTATTTACAACAAAAAATTTCCTTTACATGAACAAAAGTTAATCACAAAAATGATGAACCATAACAATCAAATATTGTCATCTAAAACATTATTTTTATATAAATTTATAATTTTTTTTTGTTGAAATGAAACTTGAATGATAATTTCTTCATTCTGCTTTATATATTTGACATTTTCCATGTTATGATATTCATTGTCACATGTGAAATGAGATAAATAACATATATATAACATTATAATGCACAAAAAAAATGCATCCTTTCAAAACAATGCAATTAAATTATTTATTGTTATTAGTTTACAACTACAATGCCACTAACAAAATCTATTTAATGCTAAAATGTAACATACATACCATTGATACAAACTTAATTGCAATCAATTACACTTGCATGCAATGGTGGTTTTCAAAATAAAATGCATCACATACTTGGAATATTGAGGTTAAAATTCACCATATTTGGTCTATTCCTTCAATTTCATTGATTTGTCTTTTGCATGTATTGGTTTGGATCATTACACAACAAACAATAACACATTAAATGACATAGTTATTAACAACCCAACCAAATTATACAATATCACATATGCATGTTTTTTTACTCAAAACTATATTTTTCAACTAAACCAGCAATTTATTTTTGAAAAAATCTCACCTTGTATGCACAAATTTAATTTTGAGAAATTCAAACATTATCAAAATTTAGCCCTATAACACAATAACAATAAGAGTCATCATAAATGCACAAAAATATTATGTGTGTTTAAACAAATTAATTTTATTACGACTCCACCTTCCACTTCAAAAATCCAAATGTTTAAACACACAAAAAGAAAGCACAACATGATTTTCATAAAAAAAAGTTCATCTCTCACAAATCTTTCATCACTATAAGTTACATTTTATAAGTCAAATTTTTAAGAAAATGAAAATAATGTAACATTTTGTTTAACCATTTTAAAATCACATGCAAATAAACATATAGTGAAACATAAATCACAAACCTTCAACCTCCAAGTTTTTAAAATAAACCAAAAAACTTGTAATAACCTTTCAGTTTTCTTATTAAATTGGGGGAAAAAAAAATTCTTAATTATGTAGCACATGATATGATAATTGCATCACCAATAGAATTAAAAATGCATAAAATATATATTTTAAAAACCTTATTTTTGTTCATTTTGAATTTATTGATAATAGGCACAAGTGCATGAAAATCATTGATGCAAAGGGGGAATATGTTGAACTATTATCATTTGTCATTTTCTTAAAGGTTTCTTGCCCAAATTTCATATTTTCAAATTTTAAATTCCAAGTTGAAATCAAGTTGCATGCTAGTTGTTCACAATGATCACATGATTGACTTGGTTGGTTTAACTAATGTGTCCACATGTTGGCTTGTCTGATGTTAATTGTTAGAAGGAAAACAATTATCCTTTTTAATTCATTTTGAATTTTTTAATAATAGACATAGGCACATGATCGACTTGAAAGAATTAGCCCTTGTCAATGAAACAATTTGATGTTTAAGGTATAAGACATTGAGGTATATAAAGATAGATCCATATGTACACCTCAATTGAATTTATAATACAATATACACATTACAAGAATGGACTTTCACTTTCAATGAATTTTATGGTTTGATAGGTTTGTAGAACGACATGATGTGGTGAGTTACAACGTAATGAAAAATTAATAATAAAATAGTTGAACAAGAATTTAAAAAAATGAAAAATACTTATATAGTGGCGACCTAATGGCATAATTAGTTATGTCAATGAGAATCATAGTTCATAATTAATTGTAAATAGTTGAAATGTCATATGCAATGGGCGGTGAAAATACATACATGTGACATAATCATATAGTATGTGTCAAGGCTATACATTAGTTGCAAAGTAGTCATTGATTGGGTGTTATCTTTACTTTAATTGTAACATAATCGTCACATGTCACTAAAGTGCAACTTGTCAACAAAATCAAACATGGTTCATTACAATTGTATATATGGTCCATACATTTTACTGTGTAGATGTTCATCTTGCAACTAACTTGCAATTATATTACAAACCCCTAATGTTCTAATGTGGCATTTTATTTTTTGATACCTCATATTTCCATGGGATAATTGTAACATAATTGTTTTGGAACTCTGATTACAAGACAATTTAGTTGTTGTGAACTTAATTTTTCATAAAATTATGTAGGTCAATAACCTAATCAATAAGTAATTAAATTAAGCTACCTAGGTGGGTGAATAATGCCTTGATGGGAATCTTGATATATATTTTTGTGTTGGTGATCCATTAAATGGTTTGTTTGGTGGACCTTTTCTTGATGGCCCATTTGGTGGTCTAGTTGCACCTATTAAAATTCTTCCATTGATATTTCCATTTGAGGATCCATTAAAGGCTCAAAGGGTGGCTCCCACCTCCTAAAGGGTTACTACCACTTTCTTATGGCCAATTGTAATACCATTCAAGGAAAAATCTAATTGAAATGTATAAATTAAAAAAATAAGCTTGTTGAAAGGCAAAAAACTGATGAATTAAAAAAATTAAAACATATGTATGCAAAAGAAATTGCAAAGAAGGAAATGACAAATTTTTTTGGGGTATTTCAAAACTTCAAACAAAAACTTTATAATGCATAAAGTTCAATTGGCATCTATTGAATTTTTTGGTAAGTAGTTGAAAAATTCACAACCCTAGTATTTGAAAATATTTTCAACCCATTTTTCTATATAAAAAACATTATTATTATTTAACTATTTAAAAACCATATCAACATCATTAGTGAAGAAAAAAATTCAATTACATAGAAGACAAGTAGATTTGGTAGTTGAAATATTATTGTAGAAAACAAGTAGAACATCACAAAACATTTCATATCTTTTGGAATACTTAAGAAATTTATTAATAGTGTTGTTACAACGAAAATGAATTAGAATATTTGAAAGAGAGAATCCTCAAATTTGTTGGGCCTTTATATATCTACTAATGCATGGCACAAGCACTTTCGAAAAGTCATGGAAGTTGGTTAGTATGAGTAGTGCTAACCAAAGGAGTGGTTGATACCCCCATGCCAAACACTCAATGATTCCTTAAAAAATAATTGCCATGGAATCCATACCATGCCGAATAAAAATAATCCAATGGTTACTCAAGGCACTAAATTTCAAAATTTCAAACTTTTTATCGTCTTTTAACATTTCCACCCCCCATCAGTTTTCATGTTGAAATTGAAACATATATTCTTCATGTTGATCCTCCACTTATTAATTTTTAAAATTGATATAAGATAGACCTTTTAGATATGAAAAAGGTTTAACAAAAGGAAAAACATTAGGGCATACCAAATTACTAAATGAATTTCTATAACTATTGACATTGGTGGATTTTATATCATTGAAATAAGAGGGGTTTTAGTTACCATTATAATCAAATCCCTTTTTGTTACTAAGGTTGGTGAATTGTCATTTGTAAAAATGGCTATTATTATAATTGGGATTGTTGTAGTTTGGTTTATCATAACTACCAAAATTGGAATAATTTGTATTGAGACTATGGTTTAAACAAGATAGGTGATACCAAAGACACTTTTGGGACAAATAAACAATCTTTGTATCTATGACCCATTCATTCACAATCAACTAGATATCCCAAAAAGATGATTGAGGATTTTCTACCAAATTTGGAGTCCTTTCAATCATTTAAATTGTGCAAACATTCTCTTTTGGTTTTATAATAATGTGTGAAAAAATTAAATTGCATTCTTGTGACTAATTCTACAATTTTCACAAATAATCGAACCTTTATTTCAAGTGCATAGTTTCATTTATAAGATCCAAAATAATTGGTGCAATTGTTGAATTCCATCATGAAAAAAACCATGAAATAATAATTTCATTCCATTCCCATTGAATATTGTTTTGTACTATTGAAGTAATATTACAATCTTCATGTGATTTTTTATTTTTAACTTTTTGTTAGTGTTGACTTTCCATCTCAACAATTCATTGCACCAATTGAACTTGTTTAAGTTTTGTGTGATAATCATTTCATGAATGACATCATTTATTTCATTGTTAAGAAAAACTTTCAAATTCTCTTTGTCTAACTTCGAATTACTCTTGGGCAGTAAAAGAATTCATTCAAGAGTGGTAAAAACACCCCCAAAAAGAATTAGAAATAATTTCAAAATAATATTCATTTAAAAGTATATAATTATTATAAGGAAAAAAAATCTAAGCTACAAAATTGAAAGCCCACCAACTAAACATTCTATTCAACATTTTCTTTCTTTTCAATAGTTTTTCTCATTGAAAGTGAAAGAAAGTGTCGAATTTAATGGTTAGTTGGTATTTCTATGAAGTTTATAGTGTCCCTTTTAGGGGGTCATTATCTTCAAACCAACCTAAAAAAATTCTAAATTTATTATACTAGTAATCCAATGGCTATGATGATACAAAACTTCAAATTAAATTTTAATAATAATAATATAGGACACACCATTGTACAAGAATATGGTTGAAGGATTATAATCCTTTATTGAGTATCTAGTTTCAAAATGATTTTTAAAAACAACAACAAAAAAATTGAAAGATGACATAATGCAAACAATATGCAAAACAACATAAAAGTTTGAAAAATAGGAATGAGGCAAAAACTAAAGCTTGGTGAGGTGGTATGGTGTTATACATTCTATTACAATTTCCTCCATGTAGTTCCATCTATCATCTAATGTCTTTTTCAATTTTGAATTTTTTCCATAGGATGAATAATCACACAATAATTTGTGATTGAAAACCCATTGCAAATGTTTTACTTTTGTTGATGAGTTTGCAAAACGTCTCAATTTGTTTAAAGAAGTTGAATGCAATACAGAAAGTTAGAATAATTTTTATTAACATCAAAACATTTTGCAATGCTTGTGGTAGATTTTGTCAAGGTGAAAGAAAAATGTTAACAATACAAATATAAATAGCAACATTACATCACAAATTTACCAAACTTCATAGGTTCATAGGTTTTGTATGAAAATTCGATTTTCATATGTTTATGAAAAAATCGCATGAATTCCATGTTATGGTTAATATGAAGAATATTTGAATGTATTCAATATCTTAAATATTCAAATATATGATAGATTGTTTTTAAATGGTTACATGTGTTCATATTAAAAAAATTACACAATTTTATGCAATATTTCATCATGATAATAGCACAAATTTGATCAAAATGTAAAATCATACATACTTTACATCAACACATCATAAGTAAAAAAGACAATTATTTATATAAAAATAATATATGTGTTTTTCGTATCATTTTTACACTTTGAAGCCCACGGAGTTTACACAAACATATTGTTTTACAATTTTTGCACAAATTTTATTGAAATTTTGTGATATTGAAAGTTTGTGATGGATTAGTTTGAACACATGCAAAACATTTGTTTCCCGACTATGGAAATAACTACTTAGAAAAAGGACACCGAAATTTTGTTTTTCACGACAATTGTATCCAATAAACCTTTTAAAATAAACCTCTAGAAAGATGGAAAAAAAATACATAATTTTTCTTAACACAAATGACATTTTACATGAATATCTCACATGATTGAAACAAAATACCCTTAGTATTAAAATATTCATGCACCTTTCCAACCATGTTATTTGCTTCTAACCCTAAAAGAAACAAATGAATATCTTAATTCAATTCACCATAGCTATTGAATTCCATGTATAAAAAGATAATGCAACAATCCCAAACCCTAATAAAAAATTTCCTTTCAATTCATTTGAGAACAATGCCTTTCCAAACATATTGTGATCACACAAAAGTAACATTCTTGAATCTTTTTTTTATTGAAAACACTCAAAAGCTTCATGAAAAACTCAAATTAAACAAGGGAATAAATGAAACAATACCAATCCATAATTTGAAATGATTTGAATACAAGACATCAAGTTCTTTCTGTTTTTAATTGCAATGTTGTCACTACAAAAGAATAAAAGAAAATCAAATAAAGAAAAATGAAATGGACAAGATGTTGCAAAGGATGAATGCATGACTATAAAAGACAAAACAAGAAAGATGTTGTATAACCTCCCACCCTTCTCTCTTTGTGGAGTTTGTGAAGTTTTGAAAGGAGGGTAACAATAATAACAATAGTTTGAACACATGAATAATTATTATCCTTGAACTATGAAAAAAATATGCTTCAAAAGCATGTTGAACTGTTGTCTACAACATTAATTCACAACTATATCCGACATACCTTGAAAAGATGTAGAGATTTTGTCGAAGCTTACAACACAAGAATCATCATCATCCTCGTGACAAAGGTACGAAACTTGGGTCAAAAGTTCATTTAATCGAAGCTCAATCAAAATGTTTCTCCTCTTACAAAACTACAAACAATTTTTTGAAAAGATATTTAAAAATGCACATAAAATGGTAAAGAAATTTCATTTAAAAATCAGTTTAAAAGCCGAAATCAATTTTGGTTGAATGAGACCTTCATTGAAACTTAAAGTTGTGTACTCTATAATAATTTCGATATTACCATTGCTGTTGGAGTATAATAAGTAGGCCAATTTTTAAATCTACTTTATGATTAGAATGTTCAAAAGTTTGAAAGTTTTTTTTTCAGCGGATCCTAAGCCAAATTTAAAACATTCATCACAAAAATAAAATTTAAACTTTATATGCATTCACAAACAATTGTTTTGAGTTCTTTTATTTTGAACCCTAACACTCAAAGAATGTTGTAATAGCTTCATAGGCTTGTGCTTAGATGTGAAAATATTGGCTATGTAATCAATCAAAAATTGTTTTTCTTTTCAATATTGTGATGTAATACAAATGACAATTTTTATCACTTGCAAAAAGATTTAGCGAGAATTGATTAAAAAATGAAAGTTTAAAAAATATATGAAGGATCCTTCTTTATTATTGGCTTTATCCTACTGGAATTTATTATAGAATTCTGGATCTTTTTATTAAGTTTTTTGGGAAGGATTTAAGTGATTTTTTTCCTTTTAAAAAACTTTTTTTACATTTGGAAACCAGTTTTTTTTTCAGGTTAAAAAATAATTTGCCAAAATTTCGCCCATGATTTGGGAGGGTCACCCGTTGCTGTGTTTAGGTGGATATGTTTGTGGAGTGACCGGTAAATGGACGGCGGAGTCTTTGTAGCTGACAACCCGAGTTTTCCGCGGTGGACCGGTCCAGTGACCCGACGGATCAGAGGCTGTCGTGGGCGGGGTTGTCGCTGTCGAACGTTCCAGTGACCCGAAGGATCAGAGGAGCTCGTGGGCGGCTTTTTCACTGTCGACCGTTCCAGTGACCCGAAGGATCAGAGGGTCTCGTGGGCGGCATTTTCACTGTCGACCGTTCTAAAGATCATAGAGTGGCGTGCTCGGATTTTTCGTCGACGATCGTTTGGGTGACCCGAAGTTGCAGAGGGTAGAGGTACACACTTTTTGTCTTCGACAGGTTCGAGTAACCCGAAGGATCGGAGGGTGGCGTGGCCGGATTCCTCGCCGTCGACGGGTCTAGTGACCCGAAGGATCAGAGGTATTTTCGGGGATCGTCCGTTTGAGTGACCTGAAGGATCAGAGGGTGACGTGGCCGGCTATTTCTAGATCGTCCATTCCAGCGACCCGGAGGATCAGAGGGTGTCGTCTCTCTCGCAGAGACGGCAGAATCCGGATTCCCTTTGTCGCGCATGAATTTTTGTGAAGCTCCCATTTCTCTCGTTTTCTTTCTCGTTTCCTGATCTCATTTGTTTCTGTGTGAGTTAAGCTTTTGTGTCCGCCTGCACTTTCAGTAGAGAGTTTTGCATATCCCCTGCCGTATTTACTTTTCTTTGCGCTGGTTTTCATTGTTGTCGTTGTCGTTGTTGCTGTTTTGGGGTTTGCATCTTGTACTGCTTTGGTTTCCTCTTAAACTGCTTGTTTGTTTGTTTGTTTTTTCCCCTTCTTCTTTTTATCTATCTATCTTCTTGACATTCGGTTTCTTTCTCGCCGTCTCTTTTTCAGGATGTTTTACCCAGTGTAACGGAGACTGCTCAAGAGAGAGTACGCTAGAAGATGTTGTCGGAGTGCTGTTAGAGCTTAGAGACCTCGTCGATCAGGAGCTTTTTGAGAAGTGCTTTACCGACGGAAGTGTGAGAGGTTTTTCTTTGTAGTGCTGGAAGCTTGTTAGTTTGTTGAAGCGCAAAAGTTGGACAGAGATTCTGCCTGAGAAACGGAGATGACTACCGCCGGCTCTGTTGTTGGTAAGTTCATCCTACTTTTGAGACACTCTTTATGTCTCAATTTTTTGAAACTGGTTTGAACATTCTGGTTTCTTTCTCGCGAGCTGTCTTGTTTTTCTATGCGTGAAACTTCTCTGGTGGACCATATTACTGACGAAAAAACAACTAGATGTCCTTGAGGACTTTCATAGCACTGTCCAAGGTTTCATGTTACGGTTCCTCAGGCTGTTTTAGATTCACAAAATGGAAAGAGTCCAAAAGACAAAGCAGTAGTTGACCTCGACCTATGCTTCTTTGCAAACGGCCAAGCTCCAGAAAGCCCTGTCTTTGGGACCTGAGATTCTTCCATGGAAATTTGTGTCAAGTTCTGAAGAAAAGCTTTTGTGCTTTGTTTCGCTCTGTGTGTAGTTCCAAGGAGCTTTCGGTTGCTCGAAGAGCTAGAGAGAGGAGAGAAAGGAATCGGAGATGGCTCAGTGAGCTATGGTATGGATGATGGAGACGACGTCTTCATGCGCTCTTGGACTGGCACCATCATCGGACCACACCATGTGAGCATACGGAGAATTTTTCTTTTTCTTTTCGTCCTGCAGATCGGTACTATATCTCTCTTCGATCGGGCATGCATTGGGCGAGGTTTCTAGGGTTTCAACATCTCTAGACTTTTGTGGGGCCTATGAAACCTGATTAATGTAAATGTGTGTTGAGTTCCAGGAGTTGTATTTCTTCCCATTGCTTGTGGAAATGTGTCAGAAAATCAGTACAGTTTTTGTACAATGGTTTGCACAATGTTTTGGGTAGATCTTGATATACTTTTTTGAGAAACAATGTTGGGAGCTGATAAAGTTAGTGGGTAGTTACGGCAGCTTGTCACTGCTGTTTATGATGGAGGTGATGGTCTGACACTTTGTGAGCAGTTCTCATAAGGTTATGACTGCACCCATTGTTGTGTCACCTTGTTGTGAAATGGGCCTTTGCACGGGTTATGACTGCAATTTCATAGAAATGACTTCAAGTTTATATCAACATGCATTTGACATGGTCTAAACTCTATACCAAAATGCAAAGCCATCTGATCTGGTCTGTATGAGCAAGCTATGGGTGGAGTGTTCTGGGGAAGCTTCTGATGGAGCAACTGCTGAAAGCTGTGGTGTGTTCTTTTTGTTGATGCAGTCAGTTCATGAAGGCCGCATTTACACTGTCAAGCTCATTTGTGACAAGGATTATCCTGATAGGCCTCCAACTGTCAGGTTCCACTCTCGGATCACCATGAATTGTGTCAACCAGGAAACGGGAGTTGTAAGCCATCTTAACCTGATCTCAATGATATGAGAAATCTCATACCTTATTGTATGAAAGGAGTTTAAGCACATCTATAGTGCAATTTTTTTAGAGGTACAGCAAAGAGATATTTCTGTTTAGGAGTGCCTGGCTATGGAATCTTCAGAAAGATTATTTGAAGGGCTTCTTAATCCTAAGTAGGGAGATTCTCAAATCCCAGTTTGTCATCAAAAGTCATGCTCAGGCATGTTCTTCCTGTTTCCTTGTTTGGGATTTTCATTTCTGTTTTTGTTCTTTTATTCTCCTCTCTCATTTTTTGTTTCTATTTCTTCATGGTTACTTTGTGCACTGTTTTGTTTTTGAGAACTGGAGTATGTTTTTTCCAAGCAGGGCTTCTTTAGTTATAGGTGGTTTTTGTAGAATGGACTTCTCATGTTGGGCTATTTTTCTTCAAAATAGTTTCCTTCCTCTCTGAGTACTCATTCTGCAATTGGTCTCTTGAAGCCTGTATGCAAAAGATCTCTCAAAAATTGCTCATCTTGAAACTTGTTATAACTTCAAGTTAATCAATCTTCATGGATTCCTATACAGGTTGATGCAAGGCATTTTGCTATGCTTGCACAGTGGCGCCGCAGCTACACCATGGAGAACATCTTGACAGAGCTCAGAAAGGAGATGTCATCCCCTCATAATCGGAAACTTCATCAGCCACCTGAAGGAAGCACATTTTAAACTTTCTTCTATGTGTTGTAGAACCTAGTCACAGGCTCAATCTCTAAAGACATGAACAATCTGTATGTTTTACCTGGGGTGTTCTTTATATCTCTTGTTTCTCATGAAACTCTAGAAGTTTCAGCGGAATCAGGATTCTTGTCTGAAGTTCAGTTCTTCCAAAAGAAAATTGATGAAAATCATTGTACACTGTTATTTCCATGTAGACCATATTTTTCTGGTCTACTTTGTACAATAGGGTATTTGTTCGCTGATTTTGAAGTCAAATTTGTTGTGTAGATTCATGATAGGGTGGTCAGTGAATCTGATTGATTAGGGCACTTGCATGCTTATTGATTGGTCCCTGAGTTCATTGCTATTTGTTCAGCTGGTTGGTAACATTTTTTGGTCATTGGTCTCTATGCTGTCTCTATTCTCAGTTACACTCTGAAGGTTAGGACTGCACTCATGATTGGAATGCTTATTTGGGTTTGGTGTGGCTATAACTGACATAATATTGGTTACTTCCAAGGTGTTATTATGCAGTTTTCCTGCAATTGCTTGGATGTAAAATGATCCCAAGGTGTCTGAACTATCAGACATGGAGGAACAAAGATAAGACTTGATGATGTTCAACCATTTGAGGGACAAATAGGTCATTGCCTGAGTATGACTTGTCATTAGATGCGTTACGTTGCATTGGGGCTATACAGGTTGGTAAGAGTTGTGAAGATCTTCTGACCTGTGTAGATCAGATCAGTCTTTCCCAAAGTATGTTGGCAGTTCCTTTTGCAGGAAATCTTCACAGGATTGGAATGGAATTTGAACATGCATATTGGCATGTCTTCAATGCAGAAGAACCATGTCTGTAAGTCTCACAATACTTAAATGCCACAGAAGGCTAGTAAGTAGAATCATGTACGCATATGATGTTCTCAGTGCTTCGAAGCCATTTCAAATTACGATCTGGATCTGACATTAAATCTTTACAGGATGACACACTCTCTGAGGGAGTCAGGAACCAAGCTCTCAACCCAATGCATCTATCTCTATCTGGTAACTTTTTCATTCTGTCTTGGCATCAAAAAAACTCAAGGCATTGAACTTAAATAAGATGAATTAGTTTTCAAAAAACCATCTTCATCATGTCCAAAAGGCAAACTGACATTTGAGGAGCTTGTGATTGACCATTACTTGACAAGGTAACTTAGGAGTGAAAATTTTCACAAGATGTGGAACTTTCCACAAGGGAAACATTGCCCATACACCAGTGGTGTGCAGTTCTTATGTTTGAGGAGGAACCTCTGGTTCTGGTTCATGTTTCATGTATGCCAATTTAGAAATGTGCATCTTGCCACCCTTGAATTCAACCTTTAAAATGCCCGACCAGCACCCAATGAAACAATCATGACTAAGAGGAATAGAGAAGAAGGTGATGGTGATGAGTGCTATGAACCATGACCAAGACAAGAAGACCAAGAATCATGTTCATGATCAAGAGGAGCTAGGAACCATGACCAAGACACGAATGCCACACAATCATGTCCATGATCAAGAGGAGCCAAGAAGTAAGTGATGGCAATGAGTGTTAGGAACTTCAATACCAACAAGGGGATCAGAATTATTGTTAGGAATTACAACATCGGTATCAACAAGGCAATCGGAATTAAGAATAGATAAGAAGGCAATGATGATGAATACTAGAACCATGACCAAGAGATATTAAACAAGGTGATCATGACCAAGGTTTTTGATAACGGTGACAATGAGTGCTAAGAATCATGACCATGAAATCAACAAGGTGATCATCACCAAAAGGGATAGACAATGTGATAGGTGATTTGATGCAATTGAAGAAAAAACATGTGACAAAATGAAACAAATATTTACATGTGAAGAAGATGTAGACCAATGTGAAAAATGAAGGCCACAAAAATTATCCATGACTATGAATGCGATGAAGGAAATCTAATATGTGTTTGTATGTTTTTAAATTTTTGAAATGAAAATAAGAATGCAATGCCAATTACAAACAAGGATGAGGAAAAAAAGAACATGAGAAAAGCAAAGAGAAAATGAAAACCACAAAACCCTTACCCCCCCCACCCCCCCAAACCCTAAACGAAATAATAGAATCGAAACTGGATTTGTAAAAATAAGTGGTCCATTTGTTATTCTTACACTACTTAGGAACTAAACCTGAATTTGGTTGCACTTTTATTGAAATTTTGGAACTAGGGGTCAATTTTTAACTCAATTTTTAGCATTACCCCATTCTAGGTCCTTATGTGGTGTAAATATCTTGTAAAATTTCAATGGCTTTGATTTTGTTTGAGAATGAGAGGATGCACATGATGTGTAAAATTTTGAAAAACCCTATGTGTAAGGTAAGGTGATTCCTCTGTTGTAGCAAAAATATGAAGGATAGTAATAAGGTGCCTTCAACATACACAAAAATATTCTACCTATTATTTACTTTTGCTTCACTCATCTCTTTTTTAACTCAATTTTTAAAAGGACTCAAAAGCAATAACAATTAGAACATTCCATGAAAATTTCATATAAAATTAGACATCCACCATTCCAATGATTTACATTTTAAACAAGTATTGCATGGATAATGGATACTTGCATTGGAAAACAATAACCATTAATTGTATGTGCCCAAAAGAATTTGAACCCATAATTAAGTTATTGGTTTTATTGATGCGTGGAACTAGAACTAGAGCAAAAACAAAATATGTTATTTTGAAACAAAAAATTGGAACTAGAGGCTATTTGGAGGTTAAACCAATGGTTATGTTTCGGATTAGATAGGTATGAATTGGAACTTGGTTTAATTTTCAAAACCACAAATGATTTTTCATTTTTTCTAAGAATTAGGTTCCCGGTTCCATTTATGTTTGGAACCAAAATTAGAACCAAGGCGGTTCTAATTTTTTAAAAGATAAAGAGCTGGAGGTTCTTCATAAAAGTAATAATTGCCCAGTGCTTGAAACTTGAACAAACTTGATAATAAATATTCAATAATTTTCCAACAATTTCAATGTAATTGACAAAACACCATTTGGTTTATTTTTCAATAATATGCAAATGAATACATTTAAAGTATGAGAATTTTTTTAATGTAAAGTAAGGTAAGGAAATATTTGAACTTATTCAAAGTTTGTTGTTTGGAGTGCACATTTGACATGAGTGGGATAGTAATGTTTGATGCACCCCAATTTAGTTACTTTAGTTAATAATTGATTGTCATTCATGTTGATAGTTGAAGTGACTTATAATAATTTTTCATTAAGAATTTTGGTTTACCTTAATGATCTTGAAGTCATGGTTACCTTCTCATGCTTATGGAAAATTTAAAACACACAACCCAAGTACCATTGCAAAATTGAGAATTATCACTAATAGCAGTCAATGAACCTAAAATTGGTTTGCATTATTAAGGTGGACAAAATTGAATATTGTAAAATATTTCTAAAGGTAAGCACCTTAAGTGGAAATGATTACAAGATGATTAACAATCTTGAAAAGGGTATGTAACATTGCAAAGAGTGTAAATTGTAAATAATAATATTATGGCCTATGGCTAGAAGAAGGGTAAATATGGGATATAAATAATACACCTTATGGGCCCTATGCTTAAAGATATTTTGACCATGGATCTAAACTTGAATTCATGAATTATTTAATTAATTATTTTGGGTTTAAAAAAAAAAGATTTGGTTATATCCTAGGAGGTAGATTGTAAATAATTTAATGACTCATCCATATAAAGGATGATATTTTGTGTGAATTATATATTCAACATTGCAATGTTAAATATTTTATTTTTCAAGCAAACAATTTCACACCTTAAACAAAAGTTTTACAAATTCAAATCAACATTGAGTACTCAGGGTTTACATGTTTTATGTGTTTTGTCTTTTTGGGTTGCACCCATCCGAAAGTACATGGCATGTAAGGTTACTTATTTATTAAATGCATATGATATTTTTACAAGCTTCATTTTGAATATTAATCAAACATGTAAAATAAATTTTGCTTATAGATTGTGAAGAGTGATTTACCTATTTATTTCAACAAAGTATAATGTTAAAACTATAATTATTTCAAGCATGAATGCTATTATATGAAAACATGGGTTAAGGAACCAAAAAGTAATTTGTTGCATGTCCATGATATTAATGTTTCCTTTCTATCAAACTAATGTTTTTTACACACAACTTTCATCAAGTCTTCTTTCACAAGGTACAAAAATATCTCAAATGAAACCTCCTTCATTTTTTGTTTAGAGTTTTAAAACAAAATCTCAATTCACAATCATGAAATCTTGAAGTTCATTATGTAACCTTCAACTATACAATCTTTACAACAAGTTAGCCCTCTAAGTCTTCCAAAGCCCATTTACATTTTTAAAATATTAATTAATATAAAATCCCTTAAAACCTTAATTAAGTGATTCATCATACATGTGCCATACATAACAAATAGACATATTGATTCATCATGCATGAATCATGCCCATTTAATAACATTATGATTTATTGATGACAACCATTTAATTTTTTTGACACATCACCAACTAACTTAATAATTTATTCAATTTCATGTAATGAACTCTCCATTTTAGAATTAACCTTCCTATCCCACAAATTTCATGACAAGTATTTACTCATTTCTGTAAATCTCAATGTCTGTTTTGTTTGTTTTGCTTACGTAATCTCAATGAATAATTGAGTTATGAAATGCATTTCATGGATGAATATTCACATATTTGTGTCATGTTTGTGCAAACTAATTGTAAGTTAAGATTACAACCTTTGGATCTCATTTTGCAAAGGCTTTAAAATGTGATTTTGTGAATTGTTTCAAATAATGGTTGTCAAGATCTATTTATGTATACATGAGAACAAAGATCTTGATGTGCACTTCAATATTTGAGTAAATACATTAAATGAAAATTTGTGTAGTTGGTTGTTAGAGATTTGGAAGTGGGTAGGCTTTAAAAATTTAATGATCATCAAAGGTTACTTAGGGCATTTGATAAAAGAATTCCAAGCTCAACATATGTAGTCAAATGCACATTCTTTTTTATTCATAAGTGTAAATGATACAATTGAAGATAATGACCAAAAAAGAGAAATTTAGAAGATGTGTTTAAATATAAGTTTCATGAAATGTATTACCAATGATTAAATTGCAATACAATATTGTCTTATATTATCAAGCAATGTCAATTTTTAATTTCTAAATATATTTTTTTAAAATATTATTTTTATTTATAGATTTTCAAAAATTTCAGCATGAAAAATTTCAAAATTATCATACATTGCAGGGATATACTCCAAATTTTGCTTAATTTTCTATGAAGTTACTTTTCATGTAGGGTAGTTCTACAAGGTTAGTAGGTGGCATAATATTATTGGCTTAAAGTTGATAAATGATAATGTTTATTATGTAGATGAATTGAGTTGATAATTTTTTCATTGTTCATTTAAAATAATTTATGGGTTTTGCATGAAGTTTTGAACTAATTTTCACAATTCTTGAACAATGTCATTAAAGGAGTCATGAAAAAATTGAGGATCAAAACATTCTATAATCATCACATGTAAACCTACATCATGTAATGTAGGGTTGATGACTTGTGCACAAATAAGATGTTATGTAACATTTTGAGTAAAAAAGTGGAAGTATTTAAAAACTTGTACAATTGGGATAAAAAAATACACCATGTAATTTGTGTGTACAATTTCACATTCAAATTGTTCATGGGATTGATTCACCCTTCCAACTTGCATATGGGGTGGAATCGACATCACCTATTAAATCTGGAAAAAAAAAATGATTTTTCATTTGGTAGTGAAGGAGTCTCAACACAAAATATTCTTAGAATTGATGGAGTCGGAGGGTGTGAACTTGATATATAGGCCATGAAGTTGGCCCAAGCAAATTAGGAATTTTTAAATAAAAAAATGATTATTTTTTGACCTTGAACCTCTTGTTGAAACATACATACATATTTATTTGAGAGATTTTAAATAATCAATTTTTTTTCATCCCCCCTATTTTCAGAGATTTTATTTTGTTGGTTTCAAACTCAATTGAAGGTGTGTAAATGGCTACATAAAAGGCACCATGTGAAGGATTACTTAAAAGCCTCCAAGGCTAAAAGTGAAGGGATAGTGAACACATCCCTTTTAAAAGCTTAAATGTTCGCTCACCAACCTATCTACCCGATCTTAAAACCTAGAAAATGTTTTTTCCAAGTTTGAATAAAATTATATGACAATTCTAAGTGTGAAATAGGACTTTGACGATAAAGTTCAATTTGTGAAAAAAAAAAATTAAATATTTTTTAAATTTCAAGTGAGAAAAATTATTTACATTTCAACATTATCTCCTCCACTTTAGGGCTGAAAAATTACAAAATCACCTCTAAAAAATCTCACTCATTCAAACAGGATTTTTCAATAATCTCTAGAGTTTGTCCCAATTTTTTTAAAAAAATGCCTAATTTTAATTTTGTTGAATTTTCATTTTAGGGTTTAGAGTGCACTTGTTCTCATTTAGGGCTTTCCGATGGTACCAAGAGCGCGACAAGGGGCACCAGGGTTTGGGAGATGTCAACCAGACCAACAAACAAAGCCAACAAATTAGCTTAATACACAAATGTGATAGCAAATTGTTATTGAAAAATTTCATGTAAATTTCATCGATGTTTTTAGTTATTTAAATGGCTAAAAACAACCACAATTTGCCCACAATATGAAAAAGGTGTTTAAGATTTTTTACTTTTGTGTATTTTGAGTATTGCCAAAATCTGCCAAATAAAATGATGGATGCCAACAAATTACCTTAATACACAGATGGTGATTGTTGCCTATGCAAATTGATATTAAAAATTTTCATGTATATTTTTATACATGTTTTAGTTATTTAAATGGCTAAAATAACCACAAGTGCCTACAATATGAAAAAGGTGTTTAAGATTTTTAAAAAAAACTTTCCTATTTTGAGTATCGCCAGATTTTGCCAAATAAAATGATGGATTTATCGCCATTTGAGCATCATCGCAAAATTGAAAAAAAAGAGAAAGAAGAAAAAGAAAAACTGGATCCAATACCTAGTCTGGGGATACAATGTGGGGAACGTGACTTGGGATCTCGGGGAACATCGGCTCCTTCTAGTACCTTCTCCTGAAACCCTCGTTTGCTACTTCCCCACCCGCGCGCGCTTCGGCGTCGTCTGTTTGTTTTGTTTTGTTCTGTTGCGCGGCGGTTGCTTTGGTTCGGTGCATCGGCGACGATTTTCCTTCCATGTCTGCGTGTGTTTGAAGGTCAGTTTCTTGCATTTTAGACGGCCCTTCTTTCCTTGCTGCACCTGTCAGTTTCTATTGGATTATTGCACCGCTGTTTCTGCCCACGAAATGTTTTTTTGCTTTAGTTATGATTGATGAGACAAGAGTTTGATTGTTTGTAATTGTTGTTGTTGCTAGTGCTTTGTAGTCTTTTTTTTTTTTTTTCCCCCTGCGTCCACTCCTTCCTGCGAAATCTGTTTCTACTGTCGCAAGGCTTTTGCGGCGTTTGTAGAAGTGGATATTGGTTTCGTGTCGGCTGTTAGATGCTAATAATGTTTCTGGATCGAGGAGCAACACCGGGGGAAAATTGATGTGCTCAGTTTTTCAGGAAGTTGTGGTCTTAAAGGAGCTTTTTCATGTAGCGTGATAGAATAAGAAGAAGAATTTGCAGATAATTCCGCTGTGCTTATAGTTGGATACAAGGGTTTCAATCGATCTAGTTGACTAACCTGAAAATATCAAAAGTCTGTATGCATTGAAAATTTCTAGCATGTGCACATCGTTCTGAGAGAATGCTTGTGATTTTTAGTTTTCTTCAACATGTTTGTGATTGTATGGAGTCAACTTGATATGCCTTTGAGTTCTTGTTTCTGCTCCTTGCTGTCCCTTTTGGTGTCTGGCGGTCATTTGGATTCCAGTTCTGAATATTTTCGAATTGTGTATGACTGCTATTGGAGGTGTTGCTCTTGCTGGAAAGCAACTAAACAGACATTTTGGGGTCATTCTTGTGTGTTTCACTGCAACTTGGAGGTTTAGGGTTTCTTCAGGTTCCTTCCACATTTGCCTTATCTGGTGTTTGCTACTACTATTTCCCCTCCCCTGTGTTTTCTACATGAGATTCATTATTTAGGTGGCACATAATTGTTGTAGGTCACAGAGCTTATCTCATTATTGACTAGTGAAGAATTTCCAATTTTCTTGTCTTTCAGGAGTTTTTGGAGTCAGCCATGGCAGATGAAGCAAAGGCAAAGGGCAATGCAGCATTCTCAGCAGGGAAGTTTGAAGAAGCAGTAGATTACTTTGCAGAAGCAATTGCACTTTCACCTGATAATCATGTCCTCTACTCCAATCGCTCAGCTGCATATGCATCCCTCCATAAATATGAGGATGCACTCAAAGATGCGAAGAAGACAGTGGAGCTCAAAAGTAATTGGGCTAAGGGTTACAGCCGTTTGGGTGCTGCATATGTTGGTCTAGGTCAGCTCGATGAAGCCATTGATTCTTACAAGCAAGGTTTGCAGCACGAGCCTGCAAATGAAGCACTAAAGTCTGGTTTGGCTGATGCGGAAGCTTCAAAATCTAGGTCACGACCCCGTCCTCCTTCTGGTTCTTCTCCATTTGGTGACATGTTCAGTAGTCCTGATGTGTGGGCCAAAATTCAAGCTGATCCACGGACACGATCATATCTCCAGCAGCCAGACTTTGTGGCCAAGCTGCGGGAAGCACAGCGGGACCCAAGCAGTGTCACACGTCATATTAGTGACCCTCGTATGATGCAAGTGATTGGCCTGCTTTTGGGGATCAATATACAGACTGCAGACAGGGGTCAAGCACCAACTTTTGATGATGACAATTCCGAGTCATCAGAGACAAGCTCAAAAGTGGATTCTAAACCTGACCATGGTGCACCAGTGCATCCAGAGCCAGAACCAGAGCCAATGGATATTCCTGATGAAGAGAAAGAGAAGAAGGCTCGGAAAGCAGAAGCACTGCAGGAAAAGGAGTATGGTAATGCTGCTTACAAGAAAAAGGAGTTTGAGTCTGCAGTGCAGCACTATAGCCGTGCAATAGAACTAGATGATGAGGATATTTCCTACATCACCAATCGGGCTGCAGTGTATCTGGAAATGGGCAAGGTACTGTTTACTTCCACTTTGCAGCTTCTTGGAAATGGGTGTCTTGCTTTTGTATCTGTACTTGCAACTTGTTTCCTCCCTTTTCTTTTCAAAGGAGGTGGTCAGTGTTGGCTGACAGATTCGGTGGTTGTTGCTTGCGTGCAGTATGAGGAGTCCATAGTTGACTGTGATCAGGCAGTAGAGAAGGGCAGATTACAGCATGCAGACTACAAAATGATTGCGAAGGCACTAACAAGGAAAGGCACTGCCTATACAAAAATGGCAAAGAATTCAAAGGACTATGAGCCTGCCATTGAGGCCTTCAACAAAGCACTCACAGAGCATCGTAATCCAGATACCTTAAAAAAACTGAATGATGCTGAGCGAGCTAAGAAGGATCTAGAACAGCAAGAGTATTATGATCCAGCAATTGCTGATGAAGAGAGAGAAAAAGGTGTGAACTCAATTTCATTCTGAAGTCAAACATCAAGCGCTTTATTCCGCTGTGGATCAATGGACAATCGGTGAAACTGAATTGTATGATGTGGAAGTGTTGCAGGAAATGATTTCTTCAAGCAGGGACAGTATCCAGAAGCTGTGAAGCATTACTCAGAAGCAATCAAAAGAAATCCTGCAGATTCCAAGGCATTTTCTTTGCAACCAAACCCCTACTATCATGTTGGAGAGCTTTACTAACTGTTTGTTAATGCTTTTGTGCATCTTCTTTGCATCTGGTTCTATTGAATGCTGGAATTTATATTATGCAGCTTTGTTGAGCAGGCATATAGCAATAGGGCAGCATGTTACACAAAGCTGGGGGCTTTCCCAGAGGGTCTGAAGGATGCAAACAAATGCATCGAGTTGGATCCATCATTTGCAAAGGGGTATTCACGGAAGGGTACAATTCAGTTTTTCATGAAAGAGTATGATAAAGCTCTTGAAACCTACCAGGTTTGTTCCCTTCTTCATGCTTGGTGTGATTCACAACCATCAGCTCATCTTCTTAATAAATTGTTGGTAGTCAGGAAACAGGGAGCCTGCAAGCTGATGGCACTATGGCTGGTGTGTGCTGGGATTCTCATGCTTTGTACTCAAATTTCTTTTTTTGTGTACACTTGAATTAATGTATTGGCAACATTGTTAATGTGCCTGACCAATTGTGGATTTTCTCCTTCAGACTGGTCTGAAATACAATGAGGGCAATCAAGAACTGATTGATGGAGTTCGCAGGTATGTTTATGTGGTTTCATAGCTTGTTTTTTCATAGCTTCTCGTTTATTTATGTTTGGTTTCTTTGTGGACTGTTTTTGGAGCAGAGGATGTGATTATGTGGAAGTTTTAAGAAATATGAAGGAGGGGGAGAAGGTAGAAATGGTTTGTTACATTGACTTATGTGAGAATAGTTTGTGAGAGGATGTCCTGCTGATTGTATAGTAGTCTTCCTTGTCAAATTGTTGATATAACTGCTCCTATTTGTTGGGCTGTTGGTGATGGGTCTGTTCTGCCTTGACTAGTGATTTTTTGAAAGGTCTCATAGTTGTAATTATGCAATGTGATTTGTGACTGTTGTCAGAAGGTTTCAGGTGGTGTGTAGTTCTGAGCAGAGAAGGAACACACTACTAACTTGTGTTCTGTGGGCAGGTGTGTTGAGCAAATCAACAAGGTGAACAGAGGTGACATTAGTGCAGAGGACTTGAAGGAAAAACAGGTTGGTTGTATTTGCTTGGAGCATACTCGAATTTTCATGTTAGATAATCTGACATGGCTTGGTTGTCAACTTGTCTCACTTTCATTTTGATCTCCTCAGTACCTTCTGGTAGCCTCCACTGATGGCTGATTCTCATATGCAGGCCAAAGCAATGCAAGACCCTGAGATCCAGGGCATCCTGTCAGATCCAATCATGCGGCAGGCAAGTGTAGGGTGACTTAGTGACTTTACCTACTGTAGTGCTAGATTCACCCAAGGTGAAACTGGCATGAGACTGCAAACCAGTTCTGAAGGATTGTCTCATGGATGCTTTTGGATGATTTTTCCAAGTAAAAGGCGTTCTGTAATGTGTATCAGTTTGACAGAGGAGAGGGATTGTGGGTGAAATACAGGTGTTGACAGATTTCCAAGAAAATCCTAAGGCTGCACAGGAACATATGAAGAACCCAATGGTGATGGGGAGAATCCAAAAGCTGGTTAATGCAGGGATTGTGCAAGTGCGCTGATGCAAGAATGTCAGCTACCAACCTAGACTTCCCCATAAGTTTAGTCCTGGGTACTCTCACTAGGGTTTTCAGTCATAGGGTTATTGTGGTAATTTGGCTACTTTCGTTCCAGATTTGCAGCAGTGGCCAGGCTTCTCTCTATAAGTGTGTGAATAGCTGGAAAGATCTCTCAAGGGCCTTAGAGATTTTGTTCAAGGGTTTTTCACTAGGGTGTCTGGCAAGCTGCTCACTGGATTTTGACACTGCTAGGTCTCCATTGCTTCACTACTGGCTTGTGGGTGTGCATGCAACCCAAGGAAGTTTGGAAATAAACACCAGGCACTGAGACAAAGAAAGCTGTTTGCTGGACTGTTAACCACTAGGTTTCTGTTGCTGCAGTACTAGTTTGGTCTGCACCCCCAAAGGAATTATGGAGTGAGACAGCTGTGCCCACATAAGTTAACTCACATGTCATTGTGTACTCTCTACAGAAGTGGTGATAATGTCTGACAGACCACAGAGGACTTTGGCATACGTGTGAAGTGATCAGTGGAGGACTATGGCATATGAGGACCCTGCACAAGGTGGTTTGTGAGTGAGTTCTTGAAATCTTCTTCCACGTTTGTTAATTCCTATAGCAGTAGGATATCATGCATACTTGTGGGCAATGCCCACATGTTTTGTTTCTGAATACAAAGTGCCATGTTATAATGAAGAAGGTGGTTCTAATATGTATGCTCTGAAGAGGTGATGGATTGAGGTTCGCAACATGTTCAGTTACCTTCAGTGCAAATGATGCAATATGAAGGGAAGTTAGATCCTTCATTGATCACCACTTCCAATAATGTAAAAGACATGGTATAGGTGTTGTATTTGTTAAATGGACAAGCTTTATTATAACTCATAACTTTTTCTCTTCAGAGGTTTTTGAGAGTCTGATTGGCCATCATCCCCTCATCTCTCACAATGCTTTACCTTGTCCTCTTCTCATCCATGGAGAGCAGGGTTTATATGAGTTTTTCTTTTGCCATCTACAAGAAGGTTATGAAACTTTTCATCCACCCTAAAACTGAAATCACATATCAAGTTGGTGAAGATGATTTAACCGTTGAACAGGGCATCAACTTCACCATATTAAAGCAAGATAAAGTTGTTGCATTAAAAAATCAATTCCACCATTTAGAACCAAGGTCAAGTTAAGAATTGATTGGAAGTCTCAATTCAAGTTTCACTTTGAGTATGCAACTATTCAACGATTTGAACCCTCCAACCTCAAGATCACATGTGATTAACATTAACATTAAAATGAAAATTATAATTCCACATTGAATGTTTGATAGTATGTGCATATGAGTCGACAAAAAGATGATAAACACATTGGAACCAAAGAAATGAAAGTACAACAAAGAATTCAAAGATTAAATTAAATCTCATTCATTAGAAATGCATTACAAATTGGCAAACGCTCATTGCAACAATTGCATTAAAGATGAACGATTGTATATTATGGTTGGTCAAATTTTGAAAATGATCACCATTGATATTAGTCACAGTAAGTGGCCTTATGTCATATTTTTGTTTCAAAATGCATTCTCTTGTGATCATTCAAACTTGTCATTGTGTCCGGAACAAATGTGTTAGCCCTTGGGCTTCATGAAACACCGATTGACTTTCTTGGATCATAATTCTTGTGGGTTTCTTTGTGAAGGGGATTAGTAACAACCATAGTAAAAAAAAGTGGCATGTCCAAAACCTACACATGAAAATGTCTCAATAAGTAAACTAAAATTACACGTTCCATCCAAATAACAAATACTTTTAAAGGCATGCCCTTAATTTTTTGTAAACGTATGATTCTTCAACAAACACCTTTTATAAGTTAGCACACAACAAATATGTAATACATTACATGACCAAAAATGAGCTGGTGCAGTTGTTCAACACATAGTTGTTGTAGGGCCAAATGAGGTTGTGTGTCAAGGTCGTTGTTGCCATGCGGCAACAGCTTGCGACTTCGTGGGCCTCCACCTCGACGGTAAGCGCACGCCTCGGTGTGGTGCTACTCAAGTTTGCAACGAGTGAGGATCGTCAGGCTGCGTTGCAAGGGCACAAGGGCCTAGCAGGGACCAAGTTGGGCCTGGATGAAGACCTCACGCCCACACAACAGGCGCGCAAATCAGAGCTGTGGCCACTGTTTAAAGAGGCCAAGGTAGCAGGCAAACATGCATTCTGGCGCGCAACTGAGCTTTTTGTCAATGACATTTAGATTTGCCCACCCTCCTCTATCTAAGGGCGTGAGGACTAGAGAGACCTATGTGTGGTATTATGGAACATGCACGAGGGTGGTGTAAATAAACTAGAAACGGGGGTGGAAATACTAGAGTTGTTTCAGGGTTCTGACCTCGTCTTATTAACCGAAACTTGGCACTTCCCAGGCCAACATTTGCCACATGTTGAAGGGTTTGACTCACTTGCGGTAGCACGCACTATGCAGCTAGGAAATACAAAAGCGACAAAACATAGCAGGGGAGTTGTTGCTTACTTTTGTAGCCACCTTAGGCCAAATTTGTCACAATGGAAAAAAGGAAGCCACGATTCTTATCTATGGCTACGGGTTAGCAGGGGTGCTGCCCCTGACTTGTTTGTCTGCATGGTGTACGTTGCCCCTATTAGCTCCAAACACAAGAATGAATCCCTGTTCCAAAACCTGGTAGCAAATATTGTTGAAGTTCAAATTTTGGGGGGCATAGTATTATTGGGAGGGGATTTTAATGCGTGTACTGCAACATTACCAGATACCCTTGACACTAGCGACCTTTGTGAATTGTTATAAACGCTTGAGCTCGCTAAGACTGAGCAACCAAACGTTGTGGTTACATGACAAAACCGTGATGCTAGTGTTGGCGGCTGGGGCCGTGAGCTCCTGGACCTATGCTGTGACGTTGGGTTGCTCATCCTCAATGGTCGGACACTTGGCAACGAATTAGGGAAGTTCACTTGTTTAGCAAATGGGGGGCGTAGCACTGTTGATTATATTGTTGGCTCACTTGCAATTTGGCAAGTTGTTACACACCTCAAGGTGATAATAGATGACACCCACTACCAAACGATGGGGGGTGATTCTGACCACAAGCTATTACACCTATGATTGAACATCGATTGGAACTTTGTTGAATTGCAACATACGGTGGTAGCAAAAAAATTCTTCTTGCCTAGGTTCAACTATGATAAATCAAAAGTTGAAGAGTACTAGCTTGCCCTAACAGTGAGTTTTGGAAACCTTTGGGTTGTTGACTCAATTGGGCATCTAGGGTAGACGAATTAGCTGACCTATTGTAGCAATGCGTGGGTGCTGCAGCAAAGTTTACTTTTGGCAACAAGCCTTTGGGAGGGAGCTGTAGAAAGAGACATTGTCATAAACCTTGGTTTGACATTGACTGCCGTACGCAAAACGTGAACTGAGGCTTTGGATGAAAGCCAACCTTGATTCACACGCCGTTAAACATAAAAAAAGTAAACTCAAAAATTTATTAAAAAGGAAAAGACTTTTCTGGGAAACTACAAGAACTCAACATATGTGTGCGCTTGCTAAGGTGAATGCGCCTTTGTTTTGGAAAAAGTACCGACCAAGGGCGCCCATTATGGACAAGATCAGTGCAGTTATGCTTTTGGAGGGCTTTAGCGCACTAGTTGGCCAGTTTTCGCTACCCATACAGTTACGGACTGATCATTCAGCTCAGGTGACCAAATCTCCACCTAGCCACACCCTGAACACAAATATCACACTTGCTGAGCTGCTTTAGGCGTTGAAAAAGTTACAAAGGAACAAGGCTATCGGTTTGGATGGTATGAAAGCTGAGTTCATTTTGGATGCGGGAGAATTGTTACACATGCCACTATTGACATCGTTCAATTGCTTTTTGGCAGAGGGCTTTCTAGAAGCCCTTTCCATTGGGGTGGTCCACACGCTCTTTAAAGGGGGGATGCCTCTAAATTTGACAACTACAGGGGGATAACGGTTGGGCCTATCCTAGCAAAGTTGTTCGCTATGATCCTTGACAAAAGGATGAGCGAATGGGCCGAATAACATGGGCTGCGTGCCAAGGGTCAAGCTAGGTTTCGCAAAGGTTACCGCACTACTGACCAACTCTTCATATTGTGAACTTTGATAGAATAGAGCAAGGCAAAAAAGAAGTCACTCTATTACTGCTTTGTGGACTTAAAGAAGGCATTCGATATTGTGCCGCATGAAATGTTGTGGCAAGTGTTGGCTGGCCTTGGGGTGAAAGGACGCTTCTTGCAATGCCTATAGGCGATGTATGCCAAGGATACCATACGCATCAACCACCCAAATGAGGGTGTCACCTCCAGCTTCAGGTACTAGCAAGGTGTGAAACAAGGTTGTCGTCTCAGCCCCCTATTGTTTGGGCTATATTTGGATGCCTTAGAGGGGCATTTAGACGGCAGAAAATGCAATGCACCAACATTAGTACATGTGCACATATGGTTGTTACTTTTTGTAGACAACCTTGCTTTAACATCGGAATCAGAGGTGGGACTGCAACAACAATTAGATGCACTCCAACAATTTTGTGCTAAACGTGGACTTATAGTGAACATGGAAAAAAAAAAAGTCATGGTGTTCAATTATGTTGACCCATGCCAAAAGTTTGTGTTTGAAAGTGACATTATTGAGCGTGTGCAGACCTTTAATTACTTGGGGATCTTACTCGAGACCACCCCGAACTTGGATAGTGCAGTGGAACATCTGGTATCTCCTAGTAGGTGTTCGCTATTCGCACTGAACCGCCGTTGTGCAAAACTAGTATTATGGACGTTAAGTTACGCTATGACCTCTTCAACACATTGGTGCGTTCCACAGCAAGTTACGCTTGTGAGATTTGGGTGGACTCCAAGAAAATAGAGGCTATTGAAGTAGTGTACCGAGGGTTCTTCAAATGCCTACTCGGGGTGCGAAAAACAACTAGCACGTCCATCGTGCTGGCAGAATTTGGCAAATTCCCCTTTAAACACTTTGCATGGGGACAAGCATTGCTGTATTAGTCACTAAAGACCGCATTTTAGGAAATGCATGGGAAGCCCAGTTCGCTATGCTTGTTGCGGGAAAGAAATGTTGGGCTGGATCTGTGAAAAAATGGCTATTTTAGAACCAACCCCAAGAGGTGGTAGGTTTTCTGCCTCTGGCTCAATCATCGCTGGAAACGACACATCAACTTGTAACGACTCATGCGCTCCTGGCGGGGACTACTGAACTATTGTTGGGAACAGTTCCTGTGTCAACGCACATACATTCGACCTGTCTAGCAAGGCTAGTGCAGCCAGTTGGTGGTAGATATACGACGAGAGGCCCGATCAACCAGGAGGTTGGGACCCCACCCCCTCCAGGTTTTCCCCACACAATGTTGAATGTAAAAAAGGTGAAGGATAATATGCGACTAGTTTTCATTGAAAAGTTCTTTACCAAGCACGAAATTGGGACCAACGTGCAAACAAGATACTTGCGCTTTAAGGGTATGTCGTATGAAAGCGAAAGATACTTGTGTGACATCAACTATGTCCAGTTATGAAAAGCTGTGGCCCGGTTTCAATGTGGTAACACGCAGCTTGAGGCAATGTTAGGTGCGTGGAAGGGCGTGCCATACGCAAAGAGGCTTTGTCAAAGCTGCGACTTGGGGAAGGTAGAGGATGAAGAACACTTGCTCCTTATCTGTCCAAATACATAGAAAGTTAGGGAATGCTTTTGTTCGACCCTACCCCTCACCCACACGAGCACTTTTGTTGAATTCATGCAGACTACGAACACGGTCGCCCTGGCCAAATTTGTGGCATGCTGCCAGTACCAGAGGACAATCTGTCCCCCATGATCTACCTTTCGTCTTATGGACTTTTTGGTCCCAAACGGATGTAAAATTGTAAACAATAAACAATAAACAAACTCAAGATAATTCATTGATTACATGATTTTTGGTATCATTTTGCAAAGAACATACACAATATTGCAAAAGAAAAAAAACTTTGAACGATGAACTTCACCAAAATTTACATTTATAAACATGTATTTAACATAACTTTAGGGGTCATGACACTGAGATGGTGACCTAACATTCTCATAACATATTCCAAAAGTATGGGTGCCTTTGTCATTTTAGTTATGGAAATTTGACAACCTATCTTATTAATAATGTATTTACTTGTTAGCTTTAAAATGTGTTCAATGAATTGCTTGTTAAAAAAGCATAAAATGATTTTACCAAGGTTTATTCATGGTTGGGTTGTTGTTTTTTTGACAAAAGATTACAAGATTTTTTTTCACTATCTACTATACATGAAAAAAAATTAAAGAAAAAAAATTGAATAAATTACTGTAAAATAATTCACATGCATATGTATTTGTGCATTAATATTTTGAGTGAAAACTAAAACTACAAAAAATGTTCAAATAAACCTTTGTAAACAACTCAAAATTTTTGTTTGCATGATAAAATTCATGTGATTTGTAGTTTGGGCTATATATTTAAAACCCAATGAATACAAAAAGCTTACCAAATGGCCCAAAAAAATTCTTTCAAAAAACTTCTTGGAATGAATTATATAATTTCAAAATAAAATAAAATCATGTGTAATATAATCAAATACATCCAATGAACATTGCTAAACATAGATAAATCAATTGCATTACTTAATGCATTTAATTTTTTTATTATTTACAAAACCTACATTTGAAACAAAAATTTCAATTATTAAAAAAAAATGTATATTATATCCAATTTATTTTTAGATATTTTTATTAATTTAACATGACATCATTTTAATTGTAAACATACAACAATGCACAATAATTATAATGTGATAAATGTTAGTAAAAATCCATATTAGTCCTTTATAATCCTTTTGAATTGAGGAAGTTCATTTGTGCACCCAAACCATGAATAAGCCTACCAAGCAAGGTATACACATGGACCACACAGTTTCACTTGTAATAACACACCTCACATTAGGGTTAAGAAATAGAAGGTGTCCACCAACATCAATTCACTCAAGTTTGTGCATCATTAGTACTACTGTGGCCTGTGTGGTTGACTGAAGTGTTAGCATGTTCTCAACTCATTTTTCCTTTCAAAACCTGGTTTTTTGGAATTTATTTGAACTTTTAGTGGCAGAAATCACTTAAAAATCAATATCTCCCACATTCTGAATCCAAATCTTACCAAATAAATTCTGCTCATCAAGATCTTTCCAACAACACCAAAGGCACATTCCAATTCCTCTGAAAATTTCAGCAAATATTTAATTTAATTTTCAGTGAAAAAATCATTGAATATTCAAAAACTTTTGCACTCCAAGTCCAATCGTCATGGAACCCAGCCCATGCTCCCCTCCTCATTGAGAGCCTTCCAAAGACAACAAGAACATGACCTGAAGCATCCTTGTTAGATGAATCTTATAACTACAAAACAAGACAAACTACCTTCCTTTGTAGATAGGTCTTGGATGTTTCAATCATGTCACAATCATAACCATTAATAATAAGGTGATAGTCACTTACACTACAATGATTAATATTTAAGTGTGAACACAATTTTGAACATTTAATGTGTGAGATATAATTTCAAGGTGCGTGATCTTAGAGATTTTAAAACGTATAATGTTCTTTTCTTTATAATTCTTGTTTGTTATGTCAATTTGTTTTTGCACATAATGTTTTGATTTTGATTTTGATTTTGTATTTTAAGCTTGGATTCTTGTGTTGTTATGAATGAATCATAGTTTAAAAATAATGTAGTTTGTCATAATATTGTATGAAAAATGTTAAATATCTCCTAATGAAAATTGTCCATAAAGTAATGTGGCACAATATGTTAGTTACAATATTTTGTCACAAGGTTTGATTAGTTGACCTTAGTTTTAGGTAAATAAAAGCCAACATTACTCTTAATCAACATTAGAAAGTATGTTAATAATGACATGTATCCTCACCCTTTTGCAAGAAGTAATGGGTTCAAACTTGGTGTATAATAATATAACATGGAGAAAAAAATTTAATTAAAAAAGAAAAACTTGATAGATCAAGTAGAACAATACAATGTTACACAAAACCATGCAATAGTTACTTACATGCAAGGTGCAAAAAGGGTGAAAAAGACAAGCCTAGACAATACATGCACATTACATGTGGTATGTATCGTCTTGTGGATTGTGTTGTTTGTGTAGCTTCAGGTGAGATTCAAATGTAAGAAGAGAAATTTAAGTATGAAAAGAAAAATAAAAAAGCCCTCATTAAGAAGCAGGGTTTTTTTTTTTTTTTTGGTTGGTTGTTTGAAAAAAATTAGTGATACAAAAGATTTTGTTAATTTTTCAACAAATTGAGCAAAGTTAGTCGAATTTACAATAAAAATAAAATTTAGTGATATAAAAAAGTTGGCTAATTTTTCAACAAACTAGCAAAATGAGTTGAATTTATAATTAAAAAAAAGTGATATAAAAGATTTGGCTAATTTTTCAACAAACTAGCAAAATTAGTCGAATTCCCACTAATTTTTTTTTACTGATATATAAGGTTTGGCTATTTTTTCAACAAACTAGCAAAATTAGTCAAATTTAAAATGAAAAATAATTTAGTGATTTAAAAGAGTTGGATAATTTTTCAACAAACAAAAAAAAATTGTGGAAAAAAAGACAAATTTTTTGGGGAAAAATACCGGCAAGAAAGAAGAGAGATAGAGAAAGAAAGAGGGAGGGAGAGATAGAGGGGTTGGTGGAAGGAAAGGAAATTAAAGAAAGAATGACGAACCACGTGAGGGTTGTGACACGTGAAGCTTTTGTCGTGGCTGCCATGCCCACCAATCGCCAAAACCCTAATGGAATGCAAATCGCCTATGATGATGATGAATGGAATTGGCGAGGATGATGAATGGGAATCGCCGATAACGATGAATAGAGTTGGCGAACATGAATGGAAATCTGCGATGATGATGATGATGAATCTTCGTCAACAGAGTGGTCTGTGGCGACGAAACTAGCCGGGGAGCGGCGATCCTCTGACTTTTAAATAACCGCCGGTTCCGGGTGCTTGGTGGAACTGTGGTCAGTAGCCGCGTTGTCGGTGGACGAAGAATGGATGGAAGACCAAATCGAGGTCATCCAATTATTGGATGAAGAAGCAGTTCTTTCGTGGAAGACGAACGGATGAAACCGTATAGAGCTCGTCGAAGAATTCGATGAAGAAACAACGCTCATCGTCTCGCAGAACAGAAACAAAGAGAGAGACAGAGAGAGAGGAGAGAGGAGAGAGGAAGGCTGTTGGCGTGGCAATCCCTGCAGCACATGCCCTCTTCTCTCTCTGGAGTCTATGTGGTGTGTGTCTATGCAGGCCACTGGTTTTCTTCTACCACTTCTACTTGCCTTCTTCTTCGTCATCTGCCTCTTGTGCACAGTTTCGTGTTCGCTATTAGGGTTTTGGTTGCGTCTTTGTTTCTGTGTTTTTGGTGCGGTTGTTTGCTTTTTCTTCTTTTTGTTGTTGTTGTTGTTGTTCCAACTTGTTTGTTTGGATTGTGAAAGAAAGAAACAAGCTTTTGTTTGTGGAAATTGGGTTTCTTTTGCAGTTGGAGGTTTGAAGGTATCGAGGAGGAGGGCTCGGGGGGACTTGTGGGGAGGGGAGGGGATGTGAGGTTCAGAAATTAATCTCCTCAGGTGTTTCTTTTGTTTTGTTGCTTCTCTTTATTGGGGGTGTTTGTTGCAAAACAGAGGGTTGGTCTTTGGCGGATTATATTTCCTTTAGCTTCTTGTCTGAAGCGGCAGTTTGGAATGGAATGGGAGAGGGAAGGAAGGAGTGCATATGGTATTGGTGTTGGTGGGCATGGCAGCAAGAGTGCTGTGCTACACCAACCATATTGCAGGATTTGAGCTTCAGGTCTAAATGAATGTGGAAGCAGAGTGAGAACATTGTGCATAGGCTTTTCTCAAGACAGATCAACCGTGCGCCTCCCAACACTCATGTATACTCATCATCATCTTCCTTTCTTCCCTCCTTCCCTTCTCACTATTGCTGCATGTTTCTGGAGATTTTTGCTGCTTCTAGAATCTTCTCACAATGACCTATTCAGGCCCTTTCACCCACTCTCTCACCCTTGTTTTACATCCCTATGAGCGTTTCGACAATTTTCCTCGAAGGAGTTTTGGAATTACGACTCTGAATAATGAACAAGGTGGCTCAATATGCCACCAATGACAACAAGGTTTCTATCGATTTGAAGTTAATTAACACAAAATATGCACAACCCTCTTTCCAATTTTGCATTACATGGCTGAAAAAAATAGGTTTGTTTAAAATTGAAAACCTTTCCTTTTGTAATAAAAACCTTTCCAAAATTTTACATGAATGTTAACCCTAATGGGTTGTGGGTTATGGATTGGTGGTGTATAAGCAAGTTAGGGGTCTAAGGACCAGAAGAATGCATGTGTTGAAGTTTGCTTACTTGAATGCAAGTTAACAACATTAATGAAGACATGTTTTGCCTCCAAGAGTTGTGATGTTCCGACAATGCTTTGCTTATCAAGCATATAGATGTCTATGTTTAGCTCAAGGAGCTTTCAAAGTATAGACTCTAGATGCTGCAGAATGTGTGCTGGGGGACATGGAAGTGCTGTCCACTTAGAGCAATTGTATGGAAGCTTGAAGGAGAACTATGTTCCACTCAGTGGAATACATCAGAGTAGATGCTGTCTTGCAGTGATTGCAGCTGTAGTAACTCCTGAAACACTCCCCATTTCTCTAGTCGATCCGGTGTGGACTATGGACCATAGTCTTTTTAATTCACTCTTACCCAGTGGGACTGTCTGTGCATCTGCATGTGGTACCAACCTTGAAAGCTATGAATTTCTCATGGAGTTGGCAAATATCAGGTTCCTAATTCAGCTTCTGGCAATTGGGTATTGATTTCTGTGATTCTTTGAAGTGATGATGACAGCTGTGAAGGATGATGGGTGTGGAATGTTGATGTCCTGGCTTTGGAATATGTGTGTGCAGATAAACAAAACAAGGCAGCTGTATGAGAACATTGTGCCAAGCTTTACTGTGTATGATGTGGAGTGCCCGGAACAGCTGTGGCGCTGTTTCACAAATGATGGGCAGTACCTGATTTGCTTCAGTAGGAATCTGCACGATGTGCTAATTTACCGGCCCCGCTGGTTATCATACTGCCCTGCCCCTGATTCAGTTGATGAGCTACCCATCAAAGCAAAGAAATTTGAGAGCTATTTCACATTGCTTCACCAAATCCCTCTTGTGAGTGGACAAACAGAGCTCCTTTGCAAGGATTTCTTTCTTGCCACTGAGAGCAATGTATATGGTATCTTTGCTGCATCAACGATACAAGACCCCAACCCTGCTGCTGCAACAGGTGCAGTGCCCACAGTGCCAAGTGTTGAGAAGACTACATTGTTTCTTGTTCGGTTGGCAGATGGGGTGGTGACAGATCAGCGCGTGTTTCATGATGATTATATTCACTTGGCACACAATGCAGGGGTTTTCTTGCATGATGATTTGCTGGCTGTTTTGTCAGTACGTTTCCAGTGCATCCACATTTTACAGGTCCGGGATGGTGGACTCTTTCTGGATGTGCGCACTATTGGCAACTTTTGTCGTGAAGATGATGAGCTTTTGCTCAACTCCCAGTCTCAGGTTTTTGCACTCCACTGCTCTCGTCTAAGTAATTAGTATGGACCCCAACTTTAGATCTTCATTTGTAGTTATTGGTACAGTAACAACTTGTGGGTGGCATTGTTACTCATCTCCTGTGCATTAAGCATAGTGGATCTCAGTACATCCAATAGTGCATTGCTGGCAGGAATGTCACTCTCTGTATTTCTCTGAGCAAATATGCGAGGCAAAGCAGGAAACTGTGCATTAGTTTGTCCTGTGAGCTGGAAATTGCATGGTGTGACTGGATTATATGGGTAGATGATGATTCTTCTGTTTTGTGCATAAATGTGTTTGCAAGGCACTGACAGTTAATTGGGCAGGAGGAGGCAAAATTTCAGCAGGAGCAGGCTGTCTTGCGTAAGGCCCGAGGCTCAGTATTAATAGCAGAAGTACCATTGGCACCACAACCCAGCAAGCCTTGGTGTTTAAAACCATGGAATAATCTAGCTACCCAGCAACGACCACACCCTCAAAGTACAAGGACTGCACTAGATGAAGCAGCCCCATTGGGCACAGCGTCCTCACAGTCCTACATTAACCATAGTGCATCTATTGGAATCAATGGTGATAGCCAGGCTGCAGACATTGAGATGCTGTATGATGGTTATTTTAGGGGCCTTTTTCCAGCTGAGAATGGAAGAAGCAATGAAGCAAGCACATCCCAGACAAATGGGGTTAGATGGTTTCCTGCTGGTGGGGAGTTCAGTCAGTTTGAAATGATGGGGTCTCCATTTGACCAGAGTGCTTCAAGTAGCAGGAGCTTGTACAGTATTAGTGGTAGTGGTAGTGACACGGCAAGCCAGAGCTTTGGCACCATGACAAACCCAGGTTCATCAGATGCCACCACTTTGCAAGAGTCTAGTAGCTATAGTGATGACCAAGGACCTAGTGATTTACACCTGCGCACAAGGCTGAGCATTTCCAGCAGTGGGGGGTTGATGCCAGCTTCACAAGCTAGAGCACAGGCAGAACCTGGCTGGCCGTCTGGGTCTTTTGCTGGAGTGTCTACTACATCTAGTGGGGTAGTAAGGGATGCAGGAGTTACGAGCACTGCAGATACTATGGGAATACATCAGCTGTCAGGTACTAGAAATGGAGTAGTGCCACACTCAATGCAAGAACTGAATGTGGTTCAGGGAGCCAGCAATGGGGCTGTTGCACCTGTGCAGGAGGAAGTCTTGACTGAAGGCAGTCAGATTTTGGGGGGGTTGAAACAGCGACTGTTGTCCTTCATCATGCAAGGGATCCAGGATGAGAATGTTAGCCCTGGAGTGGTACGATGTCTTCTCTTTTATCTTTGGGATTGGGATTCAATGGAAGTTCTGTGAGATTGTTGTAGTCCTTTGTTGATGCTGATGTCTGTGTTAGTGGATTGCTTCTGGTGCTGTTGGAGGTAGGAGAATGCAGTCAAAAGGATTCTACAGGAATAGAATATAATGTGTGTAGTAGCTTCAATGTAAATTTGAGGACAGATGCAACTAGCCAACAGTCAGTGCTAGCCAACATCATGGCTGGGTTTTCCTGTTGCTTCTGGAACTGTGATGGTAACTTAAGACACAGATGTTTTTATATTAGTTTGCACAAATTTTGGGGACATTCCTGTATACTTATCTACACCCACAGTTAGGAGCTGATGATGTCAGTGGGGAGTCATTGCATGTTCTCACTGCTATTAATGTTGAAGGTGATGGTCTGACACTTTTGGGAGTGATACTCAGAAGGGTATGACCACACTCATGTTGCCTTCAAAGTGTTGTGGAGTTTCTCTGCAACCTCATAGATAAGCTTCCCTGTAGTTTCTTACTTTTCTGCTTTTTCTGTTCATGTGAGCAGAGAGCACGGCTACTCCAGCGATTCTATTATCGCTTTCAGCATTATGTGGATCTGGTGATGTGGAAGGCGTGTTACTCATGAGACCCTGAAACCAAAACCTACAACTGATCTTTCTTGCCTGTTGGGAATGACTTATTAGACAGTTGATGTCATCTGGAAAGGATCATGACTGTAATTCATGTATTGTTATGCAATGTTTGCAGGTGCAGTTTTTGGATCGACACCATCTTCTCATCAAGTTTGGCAGTCTTGATGGGTTGGTAAGTTCAATTAACTCAATTATGCTTTCATATTTTGTCTTTGTCATTTCAACAGTATCTTCTTCTCTTATGAGGTCATTTGTGGTGTAGCACTTGACAGATGGAGTTAGTGAGATTGTTTGCTGATGATGGATGATGGGTTTCCACAGTTACAACAACGGAACATAGATACCTCGCAGCAAACATCATTTCTTGCAGTGTACAACTTGGAGACAACAAAGATTCTTGCATTTTATCAGGTATGCAGCAGTTGGTATACTTTACAAACTCTTTTTGCCTTCTGCCTTGCAAATTGCAGGGGTGCAAGTGCAGGATTCTTTTCTTGTGGCTGCTGTTTGAATCATATGCTCAAGCTTTGATTATCATGTGTCAATTGGCTTCAGGGTCAATGGTGGATTGCTTTAGTGATTCTTTGTAAGATCTGGAGTGTAACGGTGCTACTTTTGGCTCTGCTTTCTTCTGCATTGACCAGAATTCAGCAGAGGAGATGTTGCAGTTGGTGGAGCATTACTACGATTATTTCCGAATGGCCCTTCCAATCCCAACATATATGAATTTCATCTCAAGTTATGGAAACAACATTTTTTCTCAGGAGCAATTGAGGAAGCAGAAGACCACGTGTGTCACTAGCAGAAGCTACCAGTTTTCACAGGTATCCTTTCTCCCTTTTGCTTTGATTCTCATTTTGGCCTCCACCTGAAGAGTTTATGTCTTATGACACTTGGTGTACTATCACCCTGTTACAAATGGACCTGTAGCTGATCACCGTACTTTAGTCCTGATACACGTGTTTTTTGACTAGTTGGTCATGCACTGGACAGCTCCAGATTTGAAGATGAGGCATGTTTATAATTCACAGAACATGATTCTGAGTTTCTGTTGTTGACTCAGTGAGTTAGATATCTGGATGTTCAAGATTTGGGAGACAGCTTTGTCTACAGAACCAAATTAAAAGTTATTACAGTATGGGGAGATCCAATAACCTTCCATTCTAAAGTATGACAGGGGACACATGAGGACTCAAATTCACTCTCCCCTAACAATATTTGAACATTTGGAGTTGTAGGCCTTTGTAATCTAGGCCTGAGAAGCTTGTGTTTGCATGCAGGTGATCAGAAGGACTCTTTCCTTACTGCCTTTTAATTGTCAGTCACAAAGTCCATCGGCATACTTTGATCAGTACCTCTTTCATTATGATGAAAAGGTTAGTTTCACGAGTCTTCATTATAAATGATTGTCAGCCAATTATTGCTGATTGCAATATTTCATGATTGTCAGCCAATTATTCCCTTTGCACAATTGGACTGCTTCATGTCCACAATTTGTTTCATATCAATAATACTATGTCCAAAGCTTGTTTTTAACAATTTGCAATTTTGTGATGGTTGTTTAGTTTATATCTGCCATTGATCGCCACAAGCCCTGCATGGAACATCCTATCAAGTTCATATCAAGGCGCCGGCCCAACACTCTTAAGTTCAAAATCAACCCTGGTAAGGGTGGAGTGCTTCTGAAACCCTGAGTTTTCATTAAATATGACAAAACACATATTGTATTCCTTTTGACAAATGGTAGAGATATTGGCTGTCATTAGATCCTCCTCAGAACTTGTGTAGTGATGTGAATATGGGTTGCTGGGAAATCCAATCTTGATATTTGATTTTTGATATTTGCAGGATTGGAGCTTGGAGCAAATGATGGGCACATTAGGCGAGTTGCCTCATTTTTATTTCACCCTGTCTTTCCATTTGCAATTTCAGTTCAGCAGTCATTTTTGCAAGCAACTGTTGTGAACTTCCATTTCAGACGCTGACATGGTATGTTTTGCTTCTGGTGTTCTTTTATATGAAGTGGCAAGAGAAGTGTTTTATGGTGATTTTGTTGAGGTAAAACTCCCTAAGTCACAATTTTTCAACAGTGAAAGAGTTAGGATGTTGTCCATGCACAGAATCTGTTTAGGATTTCAGTGTTCCCATGAGCCCTGGTCAAGCCTTGCGGTGCCAGTGATAGACTGCTAGGGTCAGGCTGCTAGACAATACTGATGACCAGGGCTGGTTGTGTGATCCAGTGATGGGAATTGGTGTGGTGTTCTACTTCCTTACACAAAGTCTTTGGCATTATATAAGCTAGATTTATGAAATTTGTTGTAGTTCAAATGGGTTGTAAAGCAACAGCTGCATCTATCTACAATCAACATAGATGGAAACTTTGGGTACTATCAATGCCTGGGCTTGATGAAAATTGAGGAAGGGTTCAAATTGCTAGAGGTGCACCTATCAATGCCTGGGCTTGATGAAAATTGAGGGAGGGTTCAAATTGCTAGAGCCTTGCTAGAGCCCACCAAGTCTATAACTAACAGCAGAATTCAGAGTTTCCTGGTCATGGAAATTGGCACACAGAAAAGTGGTGGTGCTAACTTTTCTTCTCTTTAGTAGACTTAAGTAAGAATGGTCATTGACAAGTTTACTTAGGCAAAGATGTTCACCCTCACAGAGTTGCAAGCAAATGTCACCAAGGCAGAGAGACCTCCCATATCTCCTGATCAATTTGTTGATGGTACACAAAATTGTTGACATATGGCAACAAGAAGTGGCTTATTTTGGGCCACGATACAAGAAGCTGTGGGGGCCTCCACTATGTTCCTTTGAATATGATTTCTCATGTGGACTGGTATTTCTTTTGTGGGTGGAAATTTCTTGAAAGGCAAAATAGTTTTCTGAAAAGGGCATGTTCTGTTAAAATCAATCAAATTGTGGCAGAAAACTGTTTTTTTGGGGGGCAGAGAGTGTTGCCACATTCATGTCTACTGACTAGAAAGAAAAAAGGAAATGTGCTTCACAACCATGCCACATCATTCTCAATAGTTGTTACATCTAATGTTTTGAACAATTGAACAATTTTGTTCAATTAGGGTGAATGAATTGTTACACTGTAAAATAGTGTTTTGTCATGTGGATGATGGGTTTAAATTTTAAAACATCTCCTTTCAATGAACAAAATATTGGTGTGAAAAGTAACACATGCTCATACACACAAACACTTTATAAACAAAGATCTTGTGGGTAGAATATATTAGTATTTCTCACTCCAATTTTTTAAATATAAAAATGTAAATTTGTTGTGCAAAGTTTTGATACATACTTATTTTCTGTGAAAAATGATGCAAAACTGTATAAAACTTGTAAAATAAACATATTACATTCTTCACATTGCTATAAGTGTAATTTGAAATTCACCATTGTTACTTTAAAATCCACGGATGTTGAATTTAATACTAAATTCACACAAGCTTGATACCGTATGTTGAAAAATATTTTGTGAACTTTATGCATTGCCACATTTGGTGGTGAAGGTTATGGAAAAAAGAAGAAGTTATTGCATGGTTTTATCACATTTAACAGTGAAGGTTATGTTGGGAAATGACAGTATAACACACTCTCTTCTGTATATGAGATGTTATAAAGAAAACTAACAGTGCCCTGTAACATGTGGAGGCATTGAACAAAGTTCATATGTGTGTTAAACATTGACAAGCTTGGGTGGGTTTTGCAATGACACAGGCACACTACATTAATGCAATACTATCATTGAAAAAAAATTGTGATTCTCATTAAGCAGAAAATATAAATATAAATATAATTATTCCTCGCCAACCAGATCAGAGTTTTATTTTGTGGCGAGTTTTCGTCACTTGGCGACAAAAAATGGGCTGGCGAATCTAACAATGGAAAATTTGGGAATTAAAAAAAACAATTCGCCACATTTTGAGAAAAAAAAAGCTGGAAGTCGCCAGATTTACACAGTGTGTTACTGTAGGTCGCCAGAACTAGGCAAGATTCCAAAAAAGATCTACTTGTTCAGCGGGACAGTGGCCATTTACTGCTAAGGATCCTAACCATTGCACCTACTTGAGGAATTTTTAAAAAAAAAACCCTGAACCCGATCAGTTTAGATTTAGATTAATGGATTGAATTTAATTTCATAATAGTGAAACTCTTTCTTGGGATATGTTTTTGTTATATAACCGTAAACCTGTGGCAAAATACAGTTTTCATTTATTTTCATGTATTATTGAAGGTTAGAAAATTAATTTGCAAGCGTTTCAAGTTTGTGGTGTTGAAAATGGAAGTTTTTTTCTAAAGGAAAAAAAAAAGAATAAACCACATTTGATCATTTAGTTTTCAAGCATAAAACAGATTTGCAAGTTAAAAAAATCACAAAAATTGTGTCAACTACCCACTAGAGAAGTTCAATTGGCTTCATGTTATGTTGGTTCTATTACACAGTGTTTCTTTTTCTCTCGTTTACTTACTTTGGGTGCTTTCTTTTTATAAAGTTTGGCAGGGTTTCATCACACATATCACACAGTTGGTGAATGTTTGTTTTGTATAATACAGCTTCATGTTAGTTCTATTACACAGTTGGTGAAATTGACAATTGACAATTCATAGCCCCGCCTAAAATGACATCGCAAATTTCAAACAATGAGAGGCTCCCTAAACCCTAAACCAGACCAAGTTGATCCACTTTTCACTGTAAATTTAGCAGCGAAAATTCTCTTATTTTATTTTTTCCTCCGTTTTCATTTGGTTTTCAATAATTCATCATTATTTATGTCAATGTCAAGTTAAATTTAAATTAATATACATTTGATGGACATGAAAAGGCATATGTTAATTTGTCTTTTTATATCCATGTTAGAGGATAGGAAAAAAGAGTGAAATAGTTATAAAATAAAGATATTTACTAAGAAAGTTGGGAAATAATTATTAAGAAAGTTCATAAGAAAAGGAAGCAGTTATTAAAAAAGAAATAAAATGGTTAAGCTCGAATATGAAAATGAGGTAGTTATTTTTGAAATTATCTTTGGAAGGGTCCATGCATGACTATATGAAAAATTCCAAAAAAATCTCTCATATACCAGTTCCAATTACTAGTCACTGAAATTTAAAGATCAAAATGTGTGCAATGGGTGCAAAAAGATTTGCAACATGTGTACAGTAAATTAGGATATATATAGGAATAAATGGCGATTTCTTACAGGAATATGGAGAAAAACTCTGGATTGCTCCTTTAATATACAGTCAAATCTGACTATGAACCAAAATATATATAATTTATAAAATAAAATAATAATTTCACAGTAAATTTATAAATTATTGATTATGAGGTCACAGCCAAACAAATCACATTTTAGTAGTCCAAAATGACGATTTCTTGTAGGAATATGTAAAAAAAACTCGTGATTCATCCTTTAATACATAGACAAACCTGGCAATTAATTAAATTATGTAAATTTATAAAATAAAATTATGGCAATAGTAACTTTTCACCTACACTTTTAAAAAAAAGAATTTCGTCAAAAAGATTTAAAAAAAAAAGTCCTTGACCTAAACTTTAGATGTCAAAATTGCATCTATCGAGGAGATCCGTTTGAATAATGAGAAGACACAAAAAAAGTAAACATAAAAAGTATTTTAAAGAGAAAGTAAAGGAAAAAAATGAAAAAAAAAACTGTACCTTCGAAAATCCAGAGAGCTGTGTCTTCCACATTTCAAGAGGTACAGCTCAAAATTCAGGTAAGTAACCGTCCTAAAACTACACTAAGCAAAATGAAATATCTAGAAATAATTTAAATGGATTTTGGATTCTTACCATGGAACCAACTGATGTGGGTGCTGGTTCAACCAATGCACTGATAACCACATTGATCAATCCTTTCGATGGATAGATAGATGGTGCTTCCATTGGAATGAAACAACCTAGATGGATTGGACCAAAGTCAAGCACTGCAATAGGCCAACGAACCTAAACCCATATTGAAAGAAATCCATTCCAGCAATAGATGGCATTAAACCATGAAATTGAATAAACCCACTAAATCATCAATTAGCATCCTTAACTACATGGATGAAGTTGAACTCTAATGAGTACATTTTTCTACAGCTCCTCCTCCTCCTCCTCCTCCTCCTCTCCTACAGCTCCTCCTTCTACAGCTCCCATTTACAGATCAGGAATTTCCCAGGGGAAAGTTGAAGAAGAGCTTTTTCAAAACTAGTCAAGAAGAAGACGAAGAAGCATCTTGAAAGCAGCAGCAAAGAATACCAGATTGACCAAGAAGGAAGACCAGATTGAAAAAACTATATTTGACAAGAGATTTAAGAAACAGATTTGTTCATGGTCTGAGAACAAAAACTAACTTCATCAGATGCTGAGGCGCACTGAATTTGCTTTTGAAATCATCAGCGAGTTGCTGAAGTTTTCTTTGCTTCAGGTAAAATCTGATCATATTCCTGCACAGAAAAAAGAAAGATGGCATTGAAAAACTGAAAAACTGTTGATGACCCCCTCCCCTCCAAGGTACCCAAAGAATACAAACTATAGCACTGTAAATAACAGAAGTTGCAATACTTTCTCAATTTATTTCACCCTTGTTATCCTCACATTTGGATTGAGACGTTGCATGAAAATGAAACACAACTTTAATAGTTTAACTAACAACCGTTTATTTCACCCTCCTCACGCTTGGCTTCAGATGTTCCAAGATAATGTTGCAATGAACAACACAAACTTTGATAGTTTAACTAAAAACATGTTCATTGTTTTTTGTGCTTGTTGAAGAGGCCTTGAATGATGTCCAAAAATATTGGACATCGATGGAACTATAACCAAAAAGGAAAGCATACATAAATATGTAACCACTATCAACAACAATAACAAATAAACTTGCATTCATTCATATAGGAGCCATACAAAATCGAATCCTCTCTTTGAGATCATACCAAACCAAAAACTCACTAAAACAATGGATATTGATGAGTTAACACATTCTAGACCTCCCTTTTATCAAGTTATCGTGAGCTTTCATTGTTGCCATTCAAACAATTGACTCACATAACTCCCTCAAGATATTCCATTCTACCCTTATTGAACCTAACTAACACACAACATTGAACAAGAACTAGAGATGGTGTGAACAAGCAAACATTTCAATTCATCGACAAATTACTTATTGATCTTCAAATTCTTCGAATCATTTCTCAATGAATAGACACAATGCTCAGAGCTCTCAAGTGAATAGATACTCAACTAGCATGTACATCAATACAAAACACAATCCAAGTATACTGAACTTGAATGGAATAGGCCACAAACAAACTAGCCAATTAATCCCCTAAAGTTTTTTACCTTTTCCATCAAATTTCCCTACATACCTAAAAGTGATTAAGATCATGTTTTTAAAACTCCTTTGCGATGAAATTCAAAGAAATACATTTTTAGAGCTACTAGACACCAATTTTGGGCATTCTTCCCAAGATTAGTGCATAATTTAAAACAAACATGATTACAAATCATCAAAAAAACCATAGAGATAGAAGAAGATGTTTAACTTTGGGAGTTATAAAACCATGGGATCCTTCAACCTAATTACCACCAAAAAAATGGTTGTTAAGTAGAAAAGAAATAAAAAGAAAAATGGAAAGTCTTGAAGGTAGGGATTGCCATTTGTTTACCTACCATCATGTTACAATTAGCATCCTACAACAACTATTATCCTCTGTAGACCTAAAAAAGACCCATAGCCATGTAGATCTCTTGTAGTTGTTGCTTATGTTCTATAGGGCATGTAGACCTTTCGTGGCTATTGCTTACCGTCTGCAGTGCATGTAAACCCTTTGTGGTTGTTGCCTACCATCTATAACACATGTAGAACTTCTACTAGTGTTTCCATTTAGATAACATTGAACAAATTTTGCCACTTGGGGTATGGTGGATTTCATGTATATGCATGTCAAAACCAAGATGAAAGAGGTCTTTGGGGAATCAAATTATCTTGCTATTATTTGTGACAAGGTTACAACAATTGATAATCAATTTTAGATTTTAATGCATGCATATATTGTGCAAGATTGTTCAATCAATTATCAATTTTCATTTCTTTGGAATGTGTAACACAAGGTAGGATTGCCAACAATTTCATTACAATAACATGGTTAATCTAATCTTCAATTGTGGTGTGACAAAGACAAATGTTGCTTTGAAGTTATTGTAATTTGGTGCAAACGATGTTTTTGTTTTTCAAGTCATTTAAATTTTTTTTTTATTGTTTACTATCATCATTCATGTTTGTGAGTAATATATATATATATATATATATATATATGGGTTCCACATTGCTTTGCACTACTATTGACAATGATTAAATTATTGTTTGTGGAAATAATAATCTAGTTATAATTGAATTTGTCTTTTTAAAAGATAAAATTTTATAAAATTCACTATATGTCATTTTGTTCTTTTTTTTTTTCATTCTCGTCTAGTTCATTAAATAAGTTCACAACAAGATACAAATAGACCCAAAAAATAATAATGAAAGGGTGTAAACAATGCAACAAGAAATGATTCTAAAATGAAATTTGATCTATGACAAATTATAATCCAAAGTGATTTTGAAATTGTCACAGTGACATTCACAAAAATCCCATCCTACATAAACCAATTCCAATGAAACATTGTCACTGAAATATATATTATATGCCTCAAATAATGAGTAAAAGGTAAGAATTTCATACGTTCAAAATACCCATTGCAATATTTAAGGGGATATTATTCATAAAATAATTCACCTTTGTCCCTAACAAAAAAGCCCCAAATTAAAAAAAACAAAACAAAACATGCCTCTCCATTAATGATATACACCTTATTTATATGTGCAAATTTTCAAAGTTAATTGGAATAGGTGTTGTAGCCCAAGAGCTCCATTTACATTGAAAGCTTAGAAAGCATTACATTATGAGTTTAGATAGGAAAGTAAAAATGGATAAGGGCCTTGAAAGCTCACACGTTCCCCAATTTAAGGCCCCTTCTTAATGCCTTTGAAAGCCCTCAAATTCCCCAATTAGGAGAGCCCTTTCTTTAAAGGCCACAAAATCCCAAATTTGCAGGCCCCTTTCTTAAGGCCTTTGAAAGGGCCACAAACTTGGGGCCCCTTCTTAAGGCAATTTGCAAGGGCCCCAGATTCCCAATTTTGGGGTCACCTTCATTTTAATTAGTGATCCCTTTTAAAACGGCCACAAACTTGGGCCCCTTCATAAGGCAATTTGAAAGGGCCCCAAATTCCCCCAAATTTGGGGACCCCTTCTTCTTATTTAAGGCCTTCTTCTTAGACACAAACAAAAGACCCTACAATTTTTCATTTTCTGAAGAAGCACCTCAACTAGAGGTAAGTTATTTTGACCACGGTAACCTTGATTTGGTGAGGAGCTGATTTGTTTGGATTTTTCTAATAACTTCTTTATTATTTATTTTTATTATTTGTAGTAGTAATATTGATGGTGATTATTATTATTTTATTATTATTACCGTGTGTGGAAAAGAACCGTTGCGAGGATTTGAACCCGCACGCTCTGCCGCCGCAGCCCGCGCTCCCGACCGTTGCGGCGATGCGAATTTCGCCAACAAATCGCCAGTGCTTCGCCATTTCGCACTCTTGTTTGCATCTCCTCTCTTTTCTCTCTCTCTCGCACACACGAAATCTTGTTTGCGGGCATCTCTCGATCACAACGAAAAAAGATTTTGTTTTGTTGCTTCCGCTTGGAGCGTGCGGAAGAGGAGGAGGAGCAGCAGAACCAGGAGGAGCAGTAGTATAGCAGCTATGAATGAGGATTTGGTGCAAGTTGGGTTTGGTGAGGGGATGATGAGCGATGTGGAAGTGAAGAAGAGCAGCAGCAAGCTGCAGGATGTGGAGATGATGAAGCAGGAGATTGTGAATTCAGAATTCATGGACGAACAGCCGGACTTGGCAGCACGACGTTTCTTGGCGGAGATCGAGAGCGAGATGGAGAGAGTGAAGGAGATCTTTGTGAGGGTGGAGAATGCTAACAACGAGTCCAAGGCTTTGCACCGAACCGACAGCTTGAGGACTTTGTGGCACCGCATGAACAATGACATTGCGCTTGTGAGTTCTCGTCAATCCCTCGCTCAATCTACAACATCCCCTCCCCCCCCTCCCCCCCCAGTTTCACTGCATCCATCAGTTGCATGGTTACGGAGAGAAGGAAACTACGGTCGTTTCTTGATGATCGATCTGTACGAGGCCAGTATCCATTGTCACATCCAACGTCGTCTCGAGACATTTCCATCAATTGACGGAACTTGTTTGATTGTAACGGAGCCACGCTCAGTTTGGACTCCGACGTTCTTTCTGATATGCAATTGCATCGCTGTATGTTCAGCTTGTCGATAGAAGAAAACGTACTGTCTTGTTCTCTTGCTTCTGTCAGCGAGTTTGTCGTTCTTGACGACGGTACCAGTGACAACGATGGAACATCAAGAATCTTGAACAGAAAAACAATACATACAACTTTCTTGATGATGTTATTTCTGTGCAAGGCTGTGTACAATAAAGGGTCGGAGGTTTGCAGTTCTTGATTGTGATGGAGCATAGTTGAGGATCTTAAACAGAAGAAGATAGATACACACAGCATTTACTCTTGATCGTTGTTGCAACAGAAGAAAAGAGAGTGGATGCTGTATCTGGGTGCAGTTCTTGATTGTGCTGGCGCAATAGAGAGGGTCTTGAACAGACGAAGATAGATACACACGCATTTCCTTTTTATCTTTTTTGCAAACAGAAGATAAAAGATTGAAGTCTGTTGATAAGATCGTTGTTGAAGTCTGTATCTGCGTGTGTTTCAGGTGAACAGCGTCGCGAGGAGAATCGGGGCGAAGTTGGAGGATCGGGACAGGGCAAAGATTATGGTCTGTAATAATAATAATAAGCCTCCAGAGACTGAGACCGGTGACCACCACGCCCGGACAGCCATCACCGCTACTCTGAGGAAAAGCCTGAAGGATCTCATGAACGATTCTCAAATGTTGCGGCAGAGTGTGATGGACGGCTACAGAGACGCAATTGAACACAGGTATAGATCCCAATGCAACAGCTTGTTGAAGCTTTTGCTCTCTCAGTACTGCTCGTAAGCTTTCGTTTGGATGTAGCGAAAACCTTAGAGAGTTCCATAAGGATCTGTAACTTGTTCTATCCTATTACTGGATTCTACAACAAGCTTGTGAGAAAAAACGCAAGTTGCGGCGCAAGTGTTGTGCCATTCTTCTTCTGTACATGAAAATAACTTGCTTCAAAATCTTTCCTGAGGTTTTGTATTCTTTGTGTTCTGGAAGGTACATCGCAATCACAGGAGAAAAGCCGGACAATGTCACTGTAGGGAAGATCATTGAGACTGGGGAGAGTGAGAATTTTCTTCAAATCGCAATCCATGAACAGGGATGGGATCAAGTCCTTGAGGCCATTCTGGAAATCAAACAGCGACATGATGCTGTGGCAGAGATCGCAAAGAGCCTGCAGGAGCTGCATCAGCTTTTTCTGGATATGGAAGTGCACGTGAAGTCTCAGTGTGAGCAGCTAAATGACAGTAAGTCCCTTACTCTCTAGAATTTTCGAAGCTTTGACACACAGTATTCAGGAAAACATATAGCCAGAATCCTACCACATCAGAAGCCTGATCAGTGATCTGCAAAGCAGAGTGGCAGGGGAGCAAGCGTCGCCATGAGGAAACGGTGAACGCTGAGATTGTAAACCAAGCTCTGGAGGCCATGACTACTGCTCTGTCTTCTTCCGCTGATGGAGCAGCCATCAAGGATATCCCAAGTGTGAGAAAGAGTCAAAGCTTTTCATCAGGCCCTGCTGGTCGAGTTCTCCTGCAAGTTGATTCTGAAGGGGCGGCGGTGCCAGCAGCAGGAGTTCCAGAGCCTAGTACTTCTACTTTGAGAGGTCCTTTCCGTCGGGTGACTCCAATGGGATGGTTTCCCCGAGGGCAGAAGAAGGAATCTTATCTGGAGCGCAAGATCCGCATGCTCCAGGTTGAGATTTTTTCTGGTTCTTGTCAAATCTCTTTAAGTGTCTTTTGTTGCATTTCTGAAGAGACCCTTTTTTTGTTGCATTTCTGGGGAAAACCTTTTGTTGCATTTCTGCCGAAACCCTCTGGTTGTATTTCTGGTGAAACCCTTTTGTTGCATTTCTGAAGAAACCCTGCTTTACTGAATTGCTGGAAATTGCACTTAGGAGTTCACCTGTTCTGAGTGTCTCATGTGCACCTGCATTGTGATGACCTGCAGCAAAAAGAGGGAGGCACTGTTGCATCATTGGACGAAACACTGGGAGCTGCAAATCTGCATTTGTCCTGCATTGAGAGAGAAAAGCGTGCTGCAGCAGTAGCAGCTAAGCAAGCTACAGAAGCTCGCAAGGCTGCACTAGTGGAGGCTTCTTGGTGCCGTATACTCAAAGCAGCAGGGTGGGTGCTTCCTTCCTTCAACATGAAAGACACTTTCTCTAGCAAACTGCAATACTTCTTCTTCTTCCCTTGTCAGGACTCTCCCATATTGTTCTAAGCACTTTACCCTCTTATTTCCTCTTTGCAGGCTACCTTACATGTCTGCAGCTATGGAGCTTCAGAAAGTGGAGAAAAAAGCAGCTGAAGCTTTGGCAGCTGCTGCAGCTTTAGGGGTCATACTGGGCAACAATCCACGCAGCCCTAGGCTTGTCTCAGAGCTTGACCCATCATCAAATTCCCATCACAACATAAGCACTGCACTGGAAACAGCATTTGATGTTGACAAGGAGGTTGTTGCTGCCTTGAAAGCTGCATTGCTACGGCGTATGAATGACTTGGAGGAAGCAGCAGGTCTGAGGGAGCTTCTGAATGCAACAAGCATAGTTGCTGCACAGCAGCTAGTTGGAGAGTCTGCTGCTTCTAGTGTTCCACCAACTTGGGTGGATCAATTGTCAGAGCAAGAACAAGACAATGATGCAAACCATGGTAATACACTCTGTTCATAGCTGAGAATCATGACTAGCTGCTGCAATAGACTCACATGTTGATGTTCCCCATTCAGTGTTGAATGTTTTTAGGTTTGATTTCTGTGTGCAGAACTCAATGGATTGCCAACACCCACACCATCATGTAATGGGGACTTTCATGTGGAGGGTGGTGCTACACAAGAAAATCCTTTAGTTGAATCCATGCTTGTGCGGGTGAAAGACTTACAGCCAGAGCAGTGTACTGCACTTGCAACTATTGTTGCAACTCGTGGTCTGAGTGATCTCCTACAAGAGGAGAATCTTGAGCAAGAATTGGGAACCAAGACTGAGGTTGGTGGTGGCTTGGGAGATATATTGGTGAAGCATGTCTCACGCTTGGAAGCTGAGAAAGCAGCTGCTCTTGCTGCTGCTAAATCTGCTGCCGATGGCGGAAGGAAGGAACAGAAAAGAAGGCTCAGTGTCATTGTGAGTGATGTCCCTGATTTGGGTGGCATGTTTGTTAGACATTTGTCCAGACTGGAGCGAGAAAAGCAGCAGGCTCTTGAATCTAAAGCCTTTGAGCCACCACCAGCGAATTCTGTCTTAGCACCAGTGAACCAGAACATTGAACCCTTGGAGAAGATGGGTGTGAAGAAGATATCTCGACTTGAGACAGAGAAGCAACTAGCAGCAGGAAGGGAAGAGAAAGAGAAAGATTTTGCAAGGAGGACAGACAGACGGGTGTCAATGTCAAGAAAACTTGGCATGAATGAATCTCTCATCAAGCATAAGTCAAAGCTTGAAAAGGAAGTTGAAGCTGCCAGGGCAAGGAGGATGAGCCACTCATCAGACAATAAAAATGGATCCAGTGCTTCCCCACCCAAGAAAGCGAGAAACAACACCACTTTCAATAGTGCCCCAGGTAGCAGCTTAAGTGATATTCTTGTGAAGCATAAGTCAAGGCTAGAAAGAGAGAAAGAGGCTGCAAAGGCTGCAGAGCTACTATGTGGGCAGACAAACTCTACTTCTGAAAGTTGCAAAGCTGAGAGTGCTACTGCTGCTGCTGTTGCTGCGGTTACTGATCTTGCAAATAAAGAAGATGTGGAGGCCAATGATAATGTAAGTGTTGCAAAAGAAGTTATGCCGCCTGGCCTGGCTGATGTAGCTGTTCAGAAGTTGTCGAAACTGGAGATGGAGAAGCAGGCAATGGCACAGGATCCATGGGAAAGACGGAGGCCATCTTTTAAGACCAAGGAGATTGAAGATCTGTGGGCAGGGATCAGCCTAGGTGATACACTCAAACGGCATGTTTCAAAACTTGAACAAGAACAGGTATATATGTCTTACCGATCATCCTTGCTGCTAAATTGAAAGAGACTTCCTTCAGATGTGTCACTATGACACACATTGCTGAAATCAGATCAGAGAGTTATTGTCTGAGGAAAGCAACAAGTCTTTTGATCCCACTAAATGCTGCATTGCAGGCTGCATGGCGACAAGCAGAGGAGGAAGCAGCCAAGGTTGGATCAAGAGTTCACTGATCTTTTCCAGTTTGCATTTTGACATGCAATAGTTATTATTGAGTTAGATTTTAAGGTGATTGAATATAAGCAGTTAGTTATTGGCAGTACAAAAATTGCAGAGAAAAACCTCTTGTTTCCCTCTTTCTGTAGTCACTGTCAAGGTGAAAAGCAAAAACAATTCAGACAAAGCATTCAGTTTTTGTTTTATGACATGTAAAATGTACCATTGCTGTTCAGCTGTTCAGAATTGTAACATTCGAGAAGGCTGCTATTTGATAGCACTTATATGCTTCTGATCTTTACTTTCTCTGAGTCTCTTGTATGATTGATCCAGTAGCAGATGCCAGCTCTTTTCTCCCTGCTCAGATCATACCCAAAAAGCAAAGAGAATTTCAGCAATTTGAGGAAAATTCATTGTGAGGCGCACCTGACCAAGTTCAAACTTGTTCTCACTTTATGAAGATGATGGGTACCTTGGAGGGGAGGGGGTAATGACCATAAAAAGTTTGTGCACATGGTATATACCAATGTGCAGTGGGGGGGGGGAGGGGCAAGCATTTGAATTTTGAAATACCCATTTGGTTCCGGGTATTTGGAAAAAATCAAGGATCAAAGAAAGGTCAGGTCGGGTCGGGTCCGGGTACTTGAACATTTTCAGAATCGAAGCACCACCAACCAAGAACTGGCGGTTCTGGGCAATTTCAAAAAGTTCAAAGGTTAATATAGTAACAAGGTATTTGATTATTTGATAACCAGGTTTACATATCAAGTCCGGATACTTGATTATCTTTATGAGCACTGTTGTAAACTCTGATACCCGGGATGATACCCGGTTGGAGCTTTCTGCCACTTGCCCAACCTGGCGTTTACACAACCCTCACATATTTCTCGACTAATGGAGACTTTGCAATTGTCAACCAGTACTGCGATTTCTGTTATTTGGGTGCCCCGTCGGAAGGCGGGGGTGCGCATGCCTAGGAAGTAGTGCAAGGCCAAGCCGACACGCGCGGGTCCAGGCAGCAGGCTACCAGGCGCGCACCTACCCCCAAGAAAGATAAGATTAACACCATGAGGCTCGATGAGCCTCGTATCAGATATTAAACTGGTAGGGACGGATACTATACTTCATCGTAGCCAAAAGGCCGAGAAAAGTATGATTGTTGGAGGTCAGCCGGACTGTTCATATACTGCTCCAACCAACGCATTCCGCCACTCACTATGAGATTAAACCAGCTCTGCTTTGTTGGGCCCGGTCTTCTTCCTCTTGTGTTCTTTCGTTCCTTCGCTCGGTTGTTTTTCAATGTTTTCATTACAAGAGTAACCGACAGACCCATCAGCTTTCGTTTCCCTGATTTGTTGCGAATGTCCCTCTCCCTACCGAAGGATTGCGAGGAAAGATGGACCCATTCCTTCGTACAATAGTTACTTCTCAGCTGAAGTGATTCACACTTAACGCCTTGATTGATTTTTTCTGATGGACAAAATTACGTTTTTCCACTCTGATTGATTCATTTAAAATTTGCTCCTTGCCACACTATCCAACAAGCTCTGTTCGTCTCTTGTCACATTTGAGGTTGTAGAAATTGTCATGACTACCTTGCCTGCCTTCGACTTCCAGATTTGACAAGCTTGTGAATGTAGTTTGATTTGGAACCCTCAATGGATAGGAGTGATGGTAGACTTAGAGTTGTGTTTAGTTTCTGAGAGGTGGTAAATATTGACCTAGTAAGAACTCTGTTTTTTTGTGGGTTTTTGTTTTGAATCAGTGTTTTGCTCAGAGCAATGAAACCATGCCTACAGAATAAGGAAATGAGAGCGTTATATATGTCCTGAAAGCATAGAATCAGCAGTTGAGAATGTTGCAAGCGAAGTGCTTATAGAGTTTGGAAGATGGTGTTTGCAGCACATGTGAAGTCCACACATGTAAATGCCACCTGCTTAGTATTTGACAGAAGTGATTCAATGTGATGCTTCACTGTAGTTGACCTGCAAAGACAAGATGCCAAATTTTCTGTCGAAGAGCAGGTTGGGCAGTTTGATTATCAGGTCTCAAGAGAGGCATCAGTATTCTTGGTCATAATGTCATGGCTGAATTGTGTTCACCAGAATGACCTTGCAACATCGTTTGCCTGGAGCTGAAGAAGTCCTGTACTGAAAGGTGACAATTAAGTAAAGTGCATGCAAACAGATTCAGCTGATATTCTGGCGAGCTAATAACACTTTCAACACTAAGGATTCATTTACATTATGGGGAGAGGGAATTGTCAAGCCTCCATGCTCTCGCATAATCTGCAAATTTTGAAGGCTATCAGACAGTCTCTGATCTGCTAATTGCATCTGCTATCCTTGATTTCTTTAAGTTCATGTATCTAGACTAGGACTCTATGTCCTAAATTGTTTTATTGGGTTACTTCTTCTTCTAATGGCTTCTCTTGCAATTTTTTTGGGTTTAGCAAATGGACAAAGCTTATTTTGAATGTTTATGCACATTTATTTGTTCATGAATGAGGGGATTTCTAGGACCAAAGTTCAAGTTCAATAGACTTTCATGTCTAGATTAACATTTAAAATAATTTTACAAGCGAGGCAAATGTTTAACACGATTGAACCAGTCATATGGTTGGTGGAAAGCATGAATGATAAGTGGTCAGGAAACAGTTTTCTGTTGAGTTTCAGTTCCCTAGCTAACCATGGTGGTTAGCCCAGTTGCTTTTTGTTTTTCCCCTACCTACCTACTAACGACCCACAAGCAGGTTATTAGTAGGTAGGTAGTAAAAATAACCTTTACATATGTATAAACCATCGACTTACTTAGTAGTTACCTATTTTCCTACTTACCTATGTATGAGACCTATTTCCTACAGAATTGGTTACCAAGGTGCAACCAAATATTAACTCAGTTGAGGTTCATCCACAACTGAGTAATAACGGGCATCCGGTGGATGGAGTGCCGGTGGGTGCTAGTTCACTGTGGGAGATGGTTTATGGGTGTGGATGGGGAATTAATTTTGCAACTATTTTGGATGCTGTAGGCAACACACCTTTGTAAGCTTTTGGATATAGCAAGGAAAAGGTCATCTAGCAACCAAGGCTGCTTAGGTTTAGGGTTTAGGGTGACTTTGCATATCTGCTGTACGCAGCAACTTCACACTCTATAAGAACAAGGCATCACAAACACACTGGCCCTGCCAATAGACAAGATGTTGGACATCTATCTACTGTGTCCACACTCTGAACACCAAAAAAATCCATTTCAATCTAAACTTTCTAAAATCATCACATTTCGACCCTGATTTTAGGCATTTAAAAACTAGTTTTTCAGACATGGTTTAAAAACCAGTGTTCGGTAATTAGTATTTACCTGGTTTGGCCTGTTAGAACTGCTGGTTCTGGTTGGGGTTTCAGTTAGTAAAAATCGAACCAGAACCAAACATGAATTAAAAAAAAGTCTAGAACTGGGGTTAACTTGCAGTTAACCACCAGTTTCAGAGCAGGTTACCAAGAACTGGGTCTGATTTCCAAAACCGAAACCAGAATTGAAACCTGAATTATTATTTTTTCAAGAACTGAACCAGAACTGGACCCGAAACTATTTTAAACTAGTGGGTAACCCATGGCTACGCCACTCCAGCCACCCCTAACGCTTTGTGCTTTCATGTTTGGATTTGTAGCCAGGTTTGGCTAAATCTTCCTTCAGATAATTGCCCACTTTTTCCACATCTTCCTACAGATGATGGCCATTTTGGCTACAAACAAAAACAA
>Ga0116227_10000706_pt1 | contig 67663 bp, 41 predicted proteins | sample S1TSphgellanicum_FD_89693 | JGI IMG/M metagenome (GOLD analysis project Ga0116227, IMG submission 89693) | Host-associated microbial communities from peat moss isolated from Minnesota, USA - S1T2_Fb - Sphagnum magellanicum MG | ecosystem: Host-associated > Plants > Peat moss > Unclassified...
ACATGAGAGAGGGTCTGCCTTTGAGACTTGTTAATAGTCATGGCATAAGCCAGCCGCAAAGGAAATTGCTTCCTTGCAAATGTAAATGGCAAACCGCTGTTATTGGAAATGAACTTAATGCACAGGATAAAGGCCACATTACCAGCCCCTTTTCCTGTGATGATCTCAACCTCAACGACTCGCATCGTGAAGCGTCAAACAATCAAGCGCGTCCCATTACACAACCCAGCCAATGGGTCAAGATTGCGCAGCAGAATCATTGGTGCGCCAATCTTGAGCAGCAGCTTGTGTGAAGGCATGCCACTAACTTCCAAAATGTTGAGAAACTCGGAAGGGTATGTGTTCGCCACTTCCATATCCTCTGCGGAATCCGCACTGAGGAAGTTGACTTGTGCGTTTGGAAGGTAGCTTAAAACCATTGCGTTTATTAACAAAACCTCCTTGTTGCAAAGAGCCAAAATCACACGTTCATGCAAATATTCGTTTGTGGCCTAGCCCTCGTGTAGTCAAAGGTAAATGGCCACAACCATGGCTTGTGTATCCGCAGGAGGGAGTACCATCATGTCTGGACACTTGATGTAGTCCTCATCGATGGTTTCTAGTTCGTTGTTGCTAAGACAAAGAAGCCAGTCTGCAAAAGTGCGATTCCCAAAATCAAGGTGAACAACAACAACATCATTGGCCCGCATATTTTATGAAAGATGGAATACCTCAACAAATTCCCATAGGTAGGAGTTTTTTATTGATGCAAAAACAATGTCTGCATGGGATCCTCGGGGGATGACTGGAAGGACTTGGCGAAAGTCCCCTGACATGACGAAAACAATGCCACCAAAGGGTTCGTTCCTGTTTGTAAGGTCACACAGAGTTCGATCCACCGCTTCAAAAGCAAGCTTATTAGTCATAGGAGCTTCATCCCAAAGGATGAGCTTTGTTTGACGAATTAGCACCGCTAAATCATCCTGCTTACAAATATAGCAGAAGGACGTACAGTCGAGCGCGATCAGGATTTTCAAGTATGAGTGGGCCATTCGCCCTCCTGAAAGCAGAAGCGTTGCAATGCCTGAAGAGGCGATAACAAGTGCAATATCGCCACGCGAACGCACAACGTTCAAAATCAAGTTTTCGATGTAGGTCTTATTCGTTCCACCAGGGCCATCGATAAAGATGACTTTAGCGTGATGGGCAGCATATGCATCAATTATGCCATTGTAGGCTGCATGTTGCCCATCATTGAGGCTCTCAATGGCCATAACCACCTCGGCTTGCAAGACCTCGACATTGTAGTCGCGCTCCACCTCAAGCAAGCGATTGGTCTCTAACCGATCAAAGGCAACAGATGGGGTAGGAAGGCCAAAATCCTCGAGAGTTTTGCTAAATTTGGCAAGCACATCTTGTAAGGAATGCAGTGCCCAACTCTCAATTTGCTCAATGGACGATTCCACTATACCGCGACGTTGCAATGCTACCTTGTAGTCATCGCAAATGTGTTCCTTGTATTTGTCCCAAAGCATGCACGACTCACTTGGAACGCCAAAGGCCAAGATGGTCACAAACAAAGACCGCAATTGCGCACCTGTTCGCATGCCAACTGCTTCTTCCAAGCAGGCATTCCACTCGTCATCCGAGTCATACAAACCAAGTGCAATGCATGCTGATTTGAATTTCGCACAAAACTGTAATCAAAGCCAAAAATGAAAAAGACAGGAGAAAACACAAACAAAACAAACAAAACAAAACCAATGATAACATGAAAGCAAGAACCAAATAAAAAAGATAGATCACCATACTTGTCCATTGGCCAACAGAATAGCCATCAGTGTGGCAACTTCCATAACCAATGACATGGGTTCCACATGAAACCCAGAAATTTGAGGAACTTGTTTTCCTGCATAAAAGCATTAAGAAGAGTCACAAAAATCTCAGCACAGAAGCCTGATCTAGACTGTGTCTCAGAAAAAATTCCCAAAGAATCAAAGCAGGAAGGGAAAAAGATAGCAAATCTGCAGAAGAAAAATAAAAGTGTAAAGATGTCACTCTAACTATACTCATGGGAAGTTGGTGTACAACCAACAATTGATGTCCCTCAACTTCAATGGTTCTGCAATTGGGTTAGTGGAGAGAAGAAAAATAAAAGAGTAAAGATGTCACTCTAACTACACTCATGGGAAGTTGGTGTACAACTAACAATTGATGTCCTTCAACTTCAATGGTTCTGCAATTAGGTTAGTGGAAATATTATGATTCTACCATTCTAAAATAAAATTGACCAAGGCAAAGATTTTGAAGATTCTAAAAATCTTTTCAAACAAAACCCATTGTTTAAGGATGGCATCATAGCACAAACTGTTTGGGGATTATCTGTTACCCCCAAAATTTCCTGAATTTGAAATCAGAAATTATGCAATGCAATGGTGAAATTACTAAGGAGAAATTTTGACATCTTGGATCATCTCCTTGAAGCTTCTTCTATATGCCCAGATATCCCTCTAGAAAAAAAACAAAAGTTGAAGTGGCAAAAGAAGGAAGAATTCGTAAACGGTACCACTTTCTCCTCAAGCTTGTTAGAGCCAAAGATGGCAAGACGATTATTTCCTTCATCTGTGGTGAGACCTTCCTTTGTACATCTCAGCTGCTCAAACACCTCCTCGATCGGGATGTTTTCCTGTTCCCCGTCCCCAATTGAAGTTTAATAAAAACATCCCATACCCACACACACACACACCAAAAGCAGTTGGGGTGGGGGTGGTGACAACAAGTTTCAAGAGCAGGGGGGAGGAAGGAAGGACGGGAGGACGGGGAGAGACAGGTGGTGCACCCTGTGATTACATCATGGGTGCCCTCACAACTTTTTTATTTATTTTAATGGAGCCATATTAATTGGCCCACCTGCAATTGTTTTGGAACTTTGGGGCATGCCCCCAATAGAAGTACCTCTTTGGACCCCCAAGTTGCAAAATAGAAACATATGTGCAGTCAGCAACCTCGGAGCTTCCAGGTGTCGATCCGTATGGACGACTGGACGGATGGACAGAGGACGGATGGACAAAGGACGAATGACGAGATGGATGGATGGAAAGGACGACCACCCAAGGATATTATAGATTTAGATAATAGCTTAAGGGATTTTGGCCCCTAGCTAATACTAGGTCTATTTTTATATGAAGATTTTTAAAAGATGATATTTTGGCTTGTGTTGAAACTTGAGATTAATTCTAGAGTTATAATATCTTGAAGGATTTTGGTTTCTTTTAGAGAATTTTTGAAAGATTATATTTTTGCATGGTGTAATATTTGAGTTTCCATGATTCTCCTTTTTCTTTAAGATATTTTTAATGTAAATGGCAAGGCCAGAGTGTGACACACCGCTTGTTTCCAGAAATATGTAGCTCTCTTGACTAGGATGATGGCGCATGGCCCAAGTGGCCAAGTTTAGGGTTTAGTTTGGTGAAACCTTTGTGGGAGGGGTAGATGACTTGACTTTCTACCTTCAAGATCCCCCCTTTTTTGTTTTTCAGTTTTTGTTTGTGTTTATGAAATGTTTGGCTACCACCTTTGATGAATGTGCAATGGAGTTTAATTTGGCTAAGTTTGTTTGGGTTCATAAAAAATGATTTAAAAATGCTTTGGAGATTTTATTGGCAATGAATAAGTTCCTTGAGGTGGAGATTTTGGTAATCTCACTTTTTGGGTGAGAGAATTATTGACTTTGACGCAAAGCTAATGTCAAACATTTTCTATGAATATGTGGATGTGGATGAAAGGAGAGAAGCAAATTCATGATGACACAAGATGCTAACAAATAGGACAATTGTTTGCATGCATTTTTGCAAGCGCCAAAAGTCCTATGTTTGTTGTTTGTTTCTATGTTTGGGTGTGTTTTGTTTATTTGTTTGCAGGTTTATGGTGTTTGAAGTTTGCAATTCAATGGAGATGAGCTTATAAGTTGGCTTTGGTGATGGAGCATGTTTATTGTTGCAATTGGGTTGGCTCTTGGATGAGGAATGTGGATCATGTAGCGGAGGACTAGTTGGTGCAAGAGATTGGATGGAGGCGAAGGAAAGTTGAATGGATTATAAACATAGTTTGAGTCTTTAGAAGGAAGCTAAATTTTTATTTTCAATTGCAATTAGAAAGCAAAAATCTATGTGTTGGAGTGTATTTTTGTGAAGACAGAAAGGAAAAATGCCTCTTTGTTTGTATCTTCTTCTAGCCTAAAGCTATTCCTTTCCGTTGCACTGTAGTCTTCAAGGAAAAAAAGGATTAAACAATGTTAAATGTAGGGACTGAATAAAGGGAGATGATAATAGTGTCTAAAGGTTTCAGAATAGTCCATGTGCTTTGTTTGTGGATTGGGAATTCTAATGGAACCTATTAGTTTGGTCGAGTTTAAGAAAGAGAATACTTACTGATTTGTGGGAGCTCCAAAGAGAAAGGAATTTCAAGTTTATTATGGGTGTGAAAGGAAGAGCTAGGTTTCTAGAATTTGATTGTCTCTTTATCCAATTCTATTTTAAGGTGAAAGCACATTAAAATGGACCAAAAATAGCAAACACAAAATCCATTTTGGGAGAGTTTTTAGTGTATTTTTGAATGCAGATTTGGACAAAAACAAAAAAACTTTGAAACGATATTAAAGTGGGCATATTTTTCCATGTCCAAGTTAATGATGCTTTAGTTTTAACCTTTTTCAACACCTCCATTTAGTTTTGGTCATGAAAAAAATTCTTTTGAATATTTGATGGACTTTGAAAAAAAAAAAACTATTACTACACATAATAAACAATTATAAAGTCCATCATACACTTCAATTTTTCCAAAAACTTTAATTTCAAGTGTCATAACCTTTGAAAGTATAACATGTCCCACATTTGTGAAAAAAATCTTCAATTTTCTTATAACCAATGTGTCCATAACACATTTTTTTATGGATTGTGACCCACGAATTACCTATATTACAAAGTCCATCTTTCATTGAATATTAATGTTATTGGTGTAATTATTTGTAACTTAGGAAGCGAAAGAAGTTAGCTTCACTTATTTGAGTCCACTTTTGTTGGAATTTTCAACTTGCATATGGGTCATGCCTTTGTGACATCTAAATAAATCCATTATAATGTGTTTTTACCCTCTGAGTGAATCTAGTGGAAAGGGCATGGGTGCATATAGTTAATGTTCATATGTAAACATCCACAAGACCCGTGGGCCTTTGAGAGGAAGTCAAGAGAGTTATGATCCCTTGAAGTTTTTAGTTTATAATTTGAACATAATTAAAATGAGGAATATGACATTGTTTGTAATTGTTGAGATACAAACCTTGTTGTAGCCACTACAACAAGTTTGATGTTGGTATTATGAACCAAATATAAAGGGTTTCCTATTTAGATTATCCCCTCCTTTTTTGGTGATAGTACCATTGAACTACTTATTACAACACAAGCCTTCCCTACACACGTATGTGACAAATACATATTGCACAAAACAAATAATAAAACAAACAAACTATGCACAAGAACAAAACTTGTTAGTAGTACTGCCAAGTCAAATTTTCAATGCAACATTAAAATTTTAATGTGACATTTAGACACATCGAACTTGTTGAGACCATTGACAAAATAATCAAACTTCAACTTAGTACTTACCCCCAAAAAAAATCAAAATTAGCTATAAAAGGCATGCCGAACTTGCATATCTTTCCAAGTTGTAAGTATTTGAGTATGGAAAATTTTCCATTGTGTAAAATTGTTGAACAAACAACCTAATCACAAGGTCCAAATACATTGTTAGTAAATTGAGAAACTTTGATTTGATGAAATTCAAATCATAGAAGCATCTTTTATCCTCAACAAAATCAAGAACTTCAACCATGCCAATTTTTGCCAATTTTGAAGATAATAGAAATATCCAAAGTTAGGTTATAGGATTTATGGTGTAAGGAGGCCCATAGCTAAAATAACGTTGTTTTTTATAGTTAATTCAAGAAGAATGACATTTCCAAATTCAAAGACATAGAAGATAAGACCTTGGGTGGTTAGGTTTGTTCATGCCCAATCTTCTTAGGTGGCAATATTTGGCTTTAATTAAACTAATGTGTTTCTTGAAGGACTCATCATAATCTACCATTGACATTTAAGATTACTCGAGAAAACCACCCCTTAAGCTTCCATCAAATCATGTGAAATAAAATAAGATTAATAATTGGTTATTCAATTACTTCTTTCACTTGAGTTTCTATATTTTCCACTACTTGAATGTGCACCTCTTTAGTCACAAAACTCACAACATAAATTTTTTGGTTGGTCCAAATTTGTTTAAATGCTCATATGTGTTGTCCATTGGAATCAAAGGTTAGATCCTCCATACAAATATTCAAATTTGTTAACCATCACATGATGCAAAGACCATGGGAAGATTTCACCAAAAACTTGAAGGATAAAACCCATTGGACTTGAAGGCAACATCAAAATCCAAAAAGTGCAAAAAAAATTTGCTAAACAAAATTTGCTTGTTAGTACATAATTAAAATGAATGTGAACAAATGAACTTAAATGTTAACTTTATAGTTTAATTATCAAACCAACAATCAGTAACAACAAAATTCATCATAAAATAATTGTATATTCAATGTTTTTACTTAAATGATACATAAAGAATAAAAAATTCACTATTATACTTTATTTTCCAAGTTTGCATTGTAAAAATAGGTTGAATATATGTTGCAAGTGAGTTTTTTAAAATGCAAGTATCCTTTGAAGTTCACCTTTTGTAATGTAACATTTGTTTCAAATATGTTTTAACAAAAAGAAATCACAATTTTTTTAAATTATGTACTTGAATATACAATGATAATTATATTCTTATTTGGTACATATTTATTTCATGAAGTTTTATAATGAAAAAAACTTTTGAACACCATTTTTACTAGTCAATTTCAAAAGTTTTTATTAAAAGTTTTTCAAATTTTGTATTCAACTTATTATTATAAATTTAGTGGAATGCACAATGGTTTCATAATGAAACTTTAATAAATTTTGAATATATTTTCTTGTAATTACGTTTTAAAAAATTCATTTAAAAACTCACTTTTTGTTTATTAACTTATTTAATATACTTTACCATGCTTTCACCCAAATAAAAACACCTTGAATTAGGCCAATTTCATCAAACTATTAATTTCTTCCAACAAATTTGGTAGCAAGTTTGCCAACCCATATAAGAACTTAATATCACATATAATTAACAATTCAAAAGTGAACTTGTTAGGATTGTTATTAGAAGCATCCAAAACCATTTTGACCACTAGAGTGGGGTATTCATTCAACACCATCTTTATGGGTTTTAGGATTAGAATTCCATCTTGTTTTAACATTCATTAATTACCATAATTTTTCATGATGTTAAAAGCTTGTTAAGTTCCAAGTATTTCTTAAAGCTTTTACTATGACATACATGTAAGGTTTGGAGCAAGTTTTTCAACTTAAAACCATGTTCAACTTAAATAAAACTTGCATGACAAGATTAATTGGATGGGCCATGAAGTTGTTACCTTGCATGTGAAGAACATGATCCAATTGAATTTGCTATGTATTAACTCTAGTTTTGGCATCTTGAAAAACATTCACACCATTAGCTTTAAAACATATGAACTTGAAGGATATCAATTCACATGTTGAACCATCAACAATCCACAAGGCATACTCAAATGATTACTTTAATTAAATTTCTAACATCAAACCTTTCACCCTTGAATCATGAGCGAGTCAAGATTAAAATTGGAATCTAGGACCATTCTTGGATGACATATGCATATAAGGACAAGGTCCAACTTTCATTATCAACACTTGTAACTATAACATCATCACAAAATATGGAGATGTAATTTGTTGCTTTCATAGCCTTTGCATTGGTTGCTTTAATAATGTTGCACACATTTATTTCAATAAAGGACCAACAAATATTATCACACTAGTGCTTTTATGGATAAACTTTCTTTAGTGAGAAAATTATAGGAAGCCCTTCATGCTCCAATATTCAATAATGGGCTTTCCCTCTTGGAATATGTAGAAAATTGTGACACATGAAGCCTCGAAAATTGTGGCACATGAGGCCACTTTGCTTTCCTCACTTTTGCAAACATATAACAATTCTTTTTTAGCACATTGATGACAATCCTTAACCTAGTAAAACATTAACAACATGTTAGGAATCCTTAGCCTAGTTGAACTTGAAAAGTTCATTCAAATTTATGGGGGCTTTATTGCAAGGGATTTGAACTCCAATTCATTTAGTTTTTGGGTGACAAAACTAGGTCAAATTTTAGTATTTAAATAGGCAAAAGTTTAATAAGACATTTTGTGTCCTTTCATGCGTTGGAACTTTCATAATTTTATTTGTAATAACAATAAGATTTGACATGGTTAATTGAGGATTATTAGCTTGCCAAATTAAAAATTTCCTAAGGTTTAACTTCTAACCTCAATTGAGGAGTTGGCATTGATTTGGTAATGTTAGCCATAACTTTGATACAATTGTGTTAATATCACAAATCCCTCCCCCCGCCTGCCCCCCAATCTCATCTCCTCTATGTTGCAATGTTTTATTACAATGAAAATTAGTGGGCCCTTGTGATGTTGGCCTAAGTATATTAAACCTCTTGGAATGTCATTCAAACCAATATTATTTGGGGCAATTTGAGCTTAATTTCAAAGTTATAATTATGAAAAAATCATTTTTGCATCAACACTTATTTTAATACCATCCATGATCTTTTTAGGTCTGGCACTTGAATGTTGAAAATTTATTCTATTTCTCAAATTCCACTTCAAAAATTAAAAATTTTAATTTATGAAAATTTGAAAATAAAATATGGCAATTTCTTTCTTTGGATCTTTGGATTTTGAACCTATTTAAAATAATGAGACCTTTTTATAGCATTTCCTACTAAGTCTTCTTTTTGCAAAAATGGAGGAGACATAATGTTTCACTAAATTATAGATCTAGAAAAATGTCGCCAATTATAGAATACTTGCTTTGCGATGGTGGGAAGCAAGGAGCTCTAGGGTTTCCACCCATTTTTCTATTTTGCCCTCCTTTATAATAAATCCTTAAATTTCAACATTTAAACATGTAATGTTTAAAACATTCAACTAAACATAAAAGCTACTACAATATACAGCTGTTAAGAGATTCTAAGATAAACCTCTTCAAGACGCTAAGGTACACAACTTTCAAAAAAAAACCTTCATTGGAAAATTTTATTTTAAAAAGAAACTAATTAATTTTCAAAGACAAAAATCACTCTAAATTCAATAACTCTTGCTCAGTGCGTCTGAAAATTGAGAAACACCAAATATGTATAACACCTTGTTGAGGTGAGGGCTTTCTTATGGTACTAGAAACGCAATGAAAGGCACCATAGTTTGGGACCCGATTAGGTGGGGTCACATAACAAAACAAGGCATCGCAAACGCACTGGCCCTGGCAATAGATAAGATGTTGTACATCTAACTATGGTTCACCTAATGTGAAATTTATTTTAAGGTAAAACTTTCGAAAGTTGGATATTGTGTTGAGATTCATTATAGAGTATAGTAGCTTAAAGGATTTTGGCCCCTGTCTCGAGATGGTCATTGCAGGGGAGAGTTCTTCTAGGCTTGGAGTTTTATGTGGTTCACCTGCCCTTTCTTTAGTTGATGTGCTCCATATGACTGGAGAAGGGTTTGGTTCTTAGTGTTTCCCTTTCCTCCTGGTGGCCCGTCTTTTTTTGGGCTGTTTGTTTGCCTGGACTTTCAGTCTTGCCTCTTGTTTCTTTTTCTCTCCCTTTCTTGGGTGCTTTCTTTTTATGAAGTTTGGCAGGGTTTCATCATTTTGGCCCCTAGGTAATAATAGGTTTATTTTTATCTGAGGGTTCTTGAAAAATGATATTTTTGGCTTGTGTTGAAACTTGAGATTATAATATCTTGAAGGATTTTGTTTTTCTTTTAGAGGATTTTTTGAAGATTAGGTATATTTTTGCATGGTGAAATATTTGAGTTTCCATAATTCTTCTTTTGCCTTAAGATAATTTTTAATGTAAATGGCAAGGCCACAGTGTGACACACCCCTTGTTATTCCTTGGTATTATACTTGGTTGCTTTTCACTTCTTTCCCCTTTCATTCTAGTTATAAAAAATAAGGGAAAGTAAATGGCCCTGTTGATGAAAGTAGGGTTTAGGGTTTAAGAATTTGGATTTTTAGTCTTGGGGGGTTTTTTTTTTTGGGCAACTTGCTCTTGACTGCTTCTAAAGTCATGCCAACATATTGGTCCCACCAGGCTCAAATGGGGGGGTAGGGCTGTCTTGCCTTTGTGCCTTTGGGGACCCTCCTCCTATGGCTGGACCAAATTGGGCATGTCTGGGTAGGGTTAATCCCTCCCTCCCCTTGGTCTCAAACTGGCCCACAAGGGCGCGCCACCCATTGGCTCTAAAGTGGCCTGAAGAGGATCCAAGGGTCAGATGATCCTCATGCAGCTTAATTAACTAAATCGTGGTCCTTAGGTTTATACATGGAGCATGCTGTTGTCAAATTTTTTAATCTGATGAATTTGGAAGAGAAAAATAGCCTGAAAATTAAAACATAGTTAATGAAAAATTTATTTTGTCACTTGGCAACAAAATAAATCCTAAATTAGCCTCCAATAAAAAATTAAATAGATGCCCACTTGTTTAGCACATTGTAATTTTACATGTAGAATCAAGTGTTTTTCTTTTTTTTCTTTTTTCAATTTTGTGACATTAGAAATTTGACAAAAAATTTCCAAAAGTTTCCCAATTTGTTTGTTGACAAAATTGGTGAGGAGAAACAACATTGCTCCCTATAATTTTGAAGGGTTGAGATGTAATGTCCTAAAATGTTTTTTTAACAAATAAGAGTTTTAAAGTAGAATTTTCACAAAGTTTTCAACAATTTTCAGTATCTCTAAAACTCAAATTAATTTTTTTCTTGTAATTTAATAGGTTTTGCTTTTGGGAATTCTTAAGAATCAAATTTAGGTGTACCAAGTGTTGTTACTCTTGGCTTGACACACTTGTGTTATCATAGGCAATCAAAATCCAAAGGACTTCAAGATCAAATATACAAAATTGACAAAAAACTTCTTGGTAAATCATATGTAGGTATGCTGCACATTTCCAACACCCAACAAAGTGCACAAATACCACTTGAAGATATTGGGATGCATGTAACTAGTGTACAAAGAACATGTGGTTAGAAACATTTCATTCTTGTCGACCATAGGGTTTTGAACCTTGGCCTTCCATTCGTGGGGAATATGTAAGCAAGTAAGGGGAGGGGGGAGGGGGACATGGTTAAATGCAAATGGGAAAACGTTGGCCTTCTTTCTCCCTATTAAACAACAAAAGAGAGATTGCGAATCAACTTTGGATCAACTAGCAAAATTTGGATGTGCCACATGAATCATATAGGATTGGTCATTTCCTAGTGGGAGTGCATCCTTTGACAAGTACTCTCTTGTCTACTAGTGCTTCATGAATCTTAACATGTTTTGTTTGGTATTTTGAAAACACTAGGAGTCTCTTGCAATGCTATTGTTCTATTGAAAATGTATGTGAATAATGTTGAAATGATTATTTACTTGGTAACACATAGTACCTACTTGGGATAACTTTACTATTGCACATGGAAGGGATGGTGACCCATCAAGCACTTTGTTTTGTATCATTCCACTCTGAGCAACATGCTTTCTTTTTTATGCATAGTAAAACCAAGGGTGTGACCCAAGAAAATGTACTAGATGCAAAGCCTTTCACCAAAAAAAAATAAAATCACTTTCCTATAAAGAAATAAGATGTGATTTTGAAAAGAAATAATGAAAAACAAGATTTTTCTTTTTTTTCCCCCATACTACCCATTGTCTTTTGTACTAAGAGTTTTGCAATTGATAGTTTTGTAGAGCTTTGGGTCTTGTACTAAGAGTTTTGCAATTGATAGTTTTGTAGAGCTTTGGGTCTTGAGGTTTTGTTTCACTACGTTGAGTTTTGGGTTTGACATTTGTTGGCCAAAGGTGATGTTTGTTTTAGATCATGGCACTTCCCCCTCAATTGACTTGAACAATTCCAAAGAAGTAGATATAGATACTCAATTTGAATTTACTACGATGGCCTTTTGTGGCATTGGACTAAACACATAACATTGTGTTGATATGGGTGAAATGCATTTGACAGAGCTTTGGTATAATACTTTATAATAAAGCCAAGCTTTCATCAATGTGATACAATGCAATATAAATAATCTACCTTCTTTAATGTATTTGATCAAGCATTGTCTATATTCAAATTAGAATAACTGAGTTGCTCCACACCTTTGATAAGTTTACATTTTTTTCAAAAGAAAGATGACAAAAATAAAGATAATTTGACACAAATACTATGACAAACAATAGTCTCTAGATTATATGCAAAATTTTAGTTTGTTACCCTTGACTAATGCCATTAAGTGTAGTTGAATATGACTCATGAAAGTAATTTCATTCTTGATCAAATCAGTGTTACAAACTTGCATGACTATTCCTAGCAATGTCATAAAAATGTAAGTCCACAACCATTTTGTGGCATAAATAAATGCAGCATATTAGAGAAATCCGCAAAGTCACCCTGTCTTTACCCTGTCTTTGGGCCTCCTTTCACCCCCTAACCCCTTTTTTAGTGGTATCCGAAAGTAAGGATATTTTATTAAATCTCAGTATGAAATGTTACAACTCAGTATGAAATGCTGAATCTCAGCATTGAATGCACAAGGTTCGAGAGGAATTATAGTAGCTGTACAGGTAGGAGCAGTAAAAGTCTATGTAACAGCAGTGGAGGTGCTCAAAAAAGAAGAAAGACAAGGTGAAACTTAGGAAATTCCTGAGCTTCACCCCCCGTTGAATGCTAATGTACTTTTTTGCAGGTTTTTTTTGAATCTCACCCTTTGTATGACCAAACTCAGGGTACTGGTGTTGTCTTTTCCTGACCATGGATATCTCTATTGTGTGATTTTAGTTTCATATCTAAGAACATGTTTTCAATGGTTTCAATATCTACTAAATTTTTTTCCCCCAATATTTGGCTGGTGTGGATACCTTGCAACTGAGCCAAAGTTTGGAATTGACAATTGTAAACACATGTGAAGTCTCATGTTCTTGCCAAGGGTAGCCATAGTAAAATGAAATGAGAGGGTTTTGTTGGTAAATGATATTTTTTTTCTTAGAGGGCATGCATACAACAACATATTCCATTTTAAGGGCTTTAAATCTTCTTCAAGACAAACGCGAAGCAATCTCTTTCTCCAAAACCCATCTTCTATTTTGGTGCCCAACATATGTCCATTATTTTTTCTCTCCTTTTTTTAATTACCTATGTGGAATGGAATTGCTTTTAATATCAAAATTCCTAATTAATATTTTGTAGCTCCAACAACAAATTGAACAAACATGTTATTCACCATTGGTTTTGTTTCCCAGTTTGAATCATGTGTGAAAGCATATTTTTTCTTTTTATCTTACAAGTATTTTAGCCCAAAAGATAACAAGCACACATTTTGGAATATCATTTGTGAATTGCCAATTAATTTTTTGTCATGCCAGTTTAGAGGAGTAACACCTAGTGAAGCCAGCAGTTTTTTTTTAGTGGTGAAATTTTGCATGTTTTTGACCTGAAAAAAAACCTTTCTACCTCCCTGCCCTAAATCAGGGCCGTTATTTTGTCCAAATCACTGCCATCCAATGTCCCTTTAGAAAAAAAAGGGCTACATTTTCTATCAACAACAAAAATGGTTGTCAGTTTGTACAATGCAAGAGGACCACAAGATGTGACCTTTCAAAAGAGGCACATCAAAAGTTGCCATTGCGCTATTACAAGTGCTTTTGTGTTCGTGAGGTTTTGTAGAACAGAACTGTAATGTTGCTGCTGCCTTTTTTATTAACTCCGCCACAATGTTGCCTCCAATTTTGACCTGTTTCAACAAGATGTCACCTCTACTTGTTTAGGTCTTACTTTTTTTACCGGCAGCTCCTAAGCATCAATGGTTTGAACTTTATAGCTGCCATTGGAGCACAACAGCTACTACACAAGGACCACAAGTTCTAGAGTTTTAAGATGAGCAGAAAATCTTCCTTGCCATTTGAGTTTGTTTTTGTTGCTTTCCTATTATTAAAGCCAAGATCTTGTATAAGCTTATTGCTTAAGTAGTTTGGGTTTAGAGTTTGCAGTTTAGATGTTGTAGACTTGGAAAATCAAGCTTTAGGTTTAGTGATTATTTGGTTTTTTGTTGTTGAAGCCGGGAATTGGCATATTGCATTAAGCTTGCTACTTAAGTAGGTTGTGTTTAGAATTTGCAATTTGGACGTTGCAGACTTATGAGAATTAAGCTTCAATTTTAGTGACTGTTGCAAGGACTTTGGACCAATGAGCATTGTTTGCAATTTTGTGTTACTTGAATGTGTCAACGAAAACAATCTAAATTTTCCACCTTTGTCATGGGTGATTTGCATACTCAGGTACTAAGCTAAAAATATTTAACCTTTGTGCAAACTGAAAGGGTTTTCAATGTTCATCGACATCTTCTTAAACTCTTGGAGTTTTAAGTTTGTTTTAGGTTTTTGGATCCCTAAACCTTTGAACTTGAATTGTTTTGGTTTTCATATTATTTATTTTATTTTTATTTTTTTGGTTTGTTTTTTGTTCACATCTTGTGGATTTGTCAGCTAGTTTTCTTAGACACCATCTCTAATGGCTCCACTAAAACCTCTTACAAATTTTAAGTTCAAGCACATTTTTTCTCTAGTTCCTGTTAATCCTTCTTCTAGCTCCAAGTTTATTGTGGCAAAAACAAGTATTTTGTTGCCCCCCTCCCTAGAATTACAAGATGTAGTAGCAAATCCTTATTTACAACTAGTGCTTCTACCGTAGGCACTATTGCTGGTGCTAAAGAACCTATTTCACTTAATTTTGACCCTATTGTTCAAAAGCCAAAGAAAGCCAAGAAGGTTTAATGGGAATTTAATAGAATGTTTCAAAATATTTGGGCTACAAAATTGCCTTCAACAAAGGTAGTGATGGAACCCAAAAAACGGCAAGTTAAAATTAACGGCAAGTTTTATTAACCATGGCAATTAAACCTAAACCAATAAAACTTTGTGAAGTTATATATTGTACCACCATTGACCAACTCCTCCAAGGTCTCCATGGTGAAGTGTAAGGTTTGTAGTTCTATTGAGAAAAAAGACAAGTTGTTTGTCTCAAAGTTTGATAGCTTACATAAACATGTTGGATGACGAAAGGTTATTGTTGCAAAGCCCAATGTGAAGGTGGGAAAGTATTTTATGAATTTGAATAGCTAGCATGCTAAAAGAAAACAATAGTTTGCTATAATGCATGCAAAAGGTTCTGTAATTGACCAAGTTAATGCTAGTTTGCACATTAAAAAGAAGCAAAAGTTTTTGCAATTTGTGACAATTTTCCACCTTCTATAGCAAGACACCCACTTACGAATTATGAGAGCATACAGCAATTGTTTGTTTTTGTCAAAGTGTCAAATAATTCGCAACCCCATTGGAGTGATTCAAGTGTTTAAATCATGGCTAAATGCATGCACAAGATTGTGCTCATAAACACACGAATGGTTGTTTAAAAAGCAAGGCTCATTTTTATCTATGTTGATGAGGTTACCATTATGGACTTCCAATCTTGGTTGGGTTTTCATGTGTACTTTGTTGTTAGCTGGAAGCACAACCTTGTTTTATTAACCTTGGAACATTTGATCAATGATGGTAATATAGATTATTTCACAAAGGTTATAATGGATAGTGTGCTTCAATATGGGGGTTTGTTATAATCTGACCTTACTTCAAAATTCATAAATTTTGGTGCAAATGGAATTTGAGTTTTCCAAGGTGTAATAAGTGGTGTTACAACACAATTGAAGGAGAAATTTGCCCCCTACATGCTAGGGGTACATTGTGTTGCACACTAAACAAACCTGGCAGTACAAACATTATTAAAACAACCTTTGGTGTTTAAGATTGAAACAATGTTACAATCAATCTACACCTATTATTCCCTATCTCCTAAATGACATCTAGATAGATGTGAGCTTGGAGAATTTTTGGAGCAAAAGGCCTTGAAGATTCTTTGCAACATGAAGACACATTGGATTTCAATGCTCTCACCTGCAAAGTAGATTTTGACGAAATACAAAACAATTATGATTCAGATGTTTAATGAACAAGCATCCGATGACATAATTAAAGTAGGTTTGGAAAGATGTAGATGCATAGTAGACATGAAAATAATACAACAAAGCCCTACAACAAAGCCCTAAACCATAAACCATGTTTTAGTAGATGCATTTGTTCTTGCCACATCTTTGCATTTTCTAGTTTTTGTATTTTAGTTCACTTGCTGATGTTTGCAGTTTTGGTATTTTTTGAATTTGTTTGGTGGCTATATGCACTAGAGTTTTGACATTGTTGGTAATTGGTGTGTTTTTTGTGTAAAACTAATCTTTTCTTTTTTTTTTACAGGGAGTTTTTTGCTACAATGGGCAAGGTCCATTTGGATCAAGGTTCAACTCCCCTAAGAGATGTTATTTGTAATTAATTTAACTTGACATGACTTGCAATTATTTGAATTATCAAAGATTTTGGTGGCCCCAATGCTATTGCATTTTGCACTTGGTTGCCAATAACTTTGCATTTGATTCATTGTAATAACCTGTAGAAATTGAAAAGCATAATGACTTTATTGCCAACAACCATTTACAAAAAAAACATGGCCTAGCCAAGTTTTTACTAAAAACTTTGACACTTAACTTCAACAATCTAGGTTTAAATTTGAAAGGTTGCCACTTGTTAACCATGGGTTGGCAAAACTTAGCCACTTAGGTCTACTTTAAAATTCCACATAAAAGTCGTTTAATGAAACTTTTTGAAAACATGGTGGGTCCATTCACAATTGGGATACTAAAAAGGAATGTCTATGTGAAAAAGGACTGCAAAAGAAAACTTTGGATTTTTGTTTATCTTACATTATTATAATTGTAGTGGATTGTTGTATGTCAATAGATAAAATGATGTCTTCTTAAATTCATAAAACTATTTAAAAATAATTTGGATACTATGTTAATGTCCTTTTGAGTCTTGTAAATTAAAGGAATCAAATGTTTAAAGTACATTTTTTATAAAGTAATCAAAAGGAAGGCATAAAATTATACAATTAATTTCAAATTTTTTCTACAACAAAAACATGCCCCTTTCTATGAAAGTACATGTTCACTGGATGAACTTGATGAAAAACCAAATCATTCAAAATTTTCAAAGTTTTGAAATTTTGAAAGAAAGGGCTATAACACAAAGGATTCATTTGATAAAATAATTATGTTCAATGGGTTCAAAATGTCTAGCTTTAAATGTAGTTCACATGTGAAGGAAATAAACATGTCAAAAAACATGTTTGGTTGTCCATTGAAATTCATTCGGGGTTTTCTGGGATTTTTTGCACTTTTGGCATTAAACTAAAATTATCATACACAATTATGTATGATTGTGAAAAATCACCATTACATATGAATTATCTTATATTGGACTATTCAATTTTTTTCACTTAAATTTGTTTCATATAAATGTTATTTGTAAAAAATAGATTTTAAAAGTCCTTAACTCCTTTTTTCCTTTTTTGGTACCCCAACTATGAATGGACCCTAGTATCAATTGGATTTGAAACACTAATAATAACAATAATTTTCATTTTTCATGTAAGCAAATAATTTTAAATTTATTTTTAAAAAATTAAAATAGACCCTATAATTATTTAATCAGCACATTTAATGTGAAGAGTATTCATTAATGTGACCCAATTTTGCAAACAACAGTTACAAAAGTAGCTCTAGAGTGGACTAGTCACTAGCCACAATCCTAGGTGGAAAGGGATGTTATTCAATAGCAAAAACCTTAGGGTCTTACTAAGGTCCTTGTTAGATTGTATTAGGGCCTTATATGTTTTATATGGTTGTAATCAAGGTGTTATCCAAATGACAAGTTCTCCAAGTAGGAAAAAGGCCTACCTTGCAAACCTTACAAGTATAGGTGAAAGGTCTATATTGAAACCCCCCACCAATATATTTAGTTAAACTATTATTCAAACATTTCAAATCCTGAAAAAAGAAAAACCATGTATATAAAAATCAAGGATGGGAACCTATCCATCAAAAATACAAGGCAAATGAAAGCACAAATAGATGCAACCCAAAGATAAAACAAAAATAAACAATCAACAAAAAATAAGGAAAAAACCTTATGTAAATAGGACCCATGGTTAAAAAATGACAATCAATAATAACAAAGAAGACCTAAAATGAAAAGGCTATCGTCTGCCACAAATTAGCTAGTGATGGAGGTGCACTAACTATGATGTGTAGAAGAAATGAAGAACCCTAACCAAGTGCAGCAATTTGTTAAAGAATCATTATGGCTTATGCACACTACAGGGCTATGGACACACACAATTGATAGTGAAAAGCAAACATCGAGGGGATTAAAAACTTGTGATGACGTGCGATAATGGTCTATGCATAAGCAATAAAAAATGAATCAAAATAAGAATGAAGACACCCATACGTCTTAATAGCAAAGGGAATGAAATCATTGCCTAGTGTTTGTTCAACATAGGATTATGTCTTCTTTTGAGTAGCCATTGTCATTGCATGTGTTGTCATCATCAATGTCCATTACACCATATCTATGCCAATTGGGTCAACAATGATAACATCCATCAAAGTTCAAAAATCGTCTCTAGTGATAAGGATATCCACTCATTGTTGGGTGTAGTAAGGGAAAAGGTGGGAGACTTCCCTCTGAACATGTGTTCCATTCTTTAAAGCAATAGTTGCAACAGTATCCCGAAGTGTGTCGTGGGTTACTATATGTTCATTCCCACAAGAGCATCGAAGCAAATGGGTACTTAGATTGTTAATGGTATACCACACTAACATCATGAAAGGTGGGCAATTATAGGATGTGGCAAGCCAAGATGGTTGTAGTGTTGTAAGAAAGTGGGCTGATGATAAACGAAATGTTGGTGTGGTAGGATGAACTAATAACCAAACACCTACCCTTGGACCTGCACATGAACAAAAACGTGCTCATGCAATATCCAAAGGAATGTCTACTAAAAGCAAAGCAAACTCTTGTTCATGTAAGTGATCCGCCAAAGAAGCCTACAACTAGGGAAAGATCAAACCATCAGGCTGTCAAAGGGTTGGACTTGAAAATGGACAACATGGGGTAACATGGCTAGAACATCTCATAGTGCCATCTGGAATGGGGAAGTGCTAATCTCAACATGCGCTATTGCATATAAAAGAATGGGGCAATCATCTTACTGGAAACAAGTGACAAGTGTAGGAATGATCAGTGCCCAACACCCCAAGAATGTGAGGGCAACAATTTGAACCATGGAAAAGAAGCTGAGCCCACTTGAAGAAGCAAGAAGAATTGTTTGACAACAAACTAGGTGATCGATAGAATTGCCAAAAGATCCTACACCAAATAACTTTTCCGATGTAGTTATGGTACGAATATTGAACTTAACATAATGTTGCAAAATACCTGGAAATGGGAACACTACACGAAACAAATAGCCTAAGCGTTGGGTGTAACACAACGAAAGCATCGCAAAAGCTGTCAAAGGATCTACAAACATAGGGAGATTAAATATCATCCCAAGATCCTCATAAAATACCTTAGTCACAAATGGTTCAACAAATGATGTGCATCCCACCAATGCACCCAAAATATGAAAACTTGAATAAAAAATAAGAAAGCCAAGAGGAAGTGATATAAAATGGTCTAACTTCTAAAGAGACCAAGCTACACACTTCGCTGGTTACATTGAAAGCCCTAATGTTGATAATTCTTCCTATAATCATAAAGCCTACTATATGTGTATCATCTATCAAGGAAGGGAAAACACAAGTAGGGTGGGCTGAAAAGGTTTCAAGATAGGTAGACCCTTCTCCCACTTAAAAACAAAAGAGCCCTTCATAGCTTAATATGTATTCTTAAAATAGATGGTGGTATGTGGCCCTCTAATTAATTGAAATTAAAATACTTTCATATGGTTCAACATTTTAGTTTTGAATAATTATTTTACTTTGAAAATTCAATTTCAAAAAAATACTATTTCAGAATTTTTAAAAGAATTTTTACTTTCTTTTACAAATTTTTATTTTTATCTTTGAAAAAATTAATTTTTTGAAATTTTAATCTTTTTGAAAAGAAGAGAATTAGTTGTGTCAAACATGCCATGGGACTATAATATCACATTCAAAACAGTGAGCGAGCCAATTAGTGTACAAGTTAAGCTCTCCCCATCTGAACCCATAACCATGAAGTATTGAACAGTATACCCACCAGTATGGGTCGGCACCCAGTTGCTTGGCAGGGTAGAACCGCCAGGTCTCAGTAGTGAAAACTGAACCAGCACCAGGTCTGAGTTTTTGAACTGGTTCCACTAAACCATAGTTGAAGCCTGTTATGAACCCGAACCCCAGTTCTATTTATATGTGGAACGGGAACTGAACAAGAGATTTTTGAAAAACTCTAGTTACACTAGTATGTATGTAATATGTACATACCAAATACAATCTCTCCATACAAAATAAGCAAAAACATTTCTGGATTCCAAGGTTTTGGAGATTTTAAGATTTTTGATACCTGGTTTTTGATCATTCAGCATTATATATGTCAATGTCAAATTTAATTTAATTAATATATATTTCATGGACATGCAAAGAAGCATGTTAATTTATTTGTTCATATCCATGTTGGTGGACAGGGGAAAAAACCCAGGTATTTATAAAATCAAAGTAGTTATGAAGAAAAAAAAAATGAAAAAGTTAGGCTTGAAAATGAAGTAATTATTTCTGAAATTGTCTTTGGAATGGTCCATGGATGACCATACAAAGGATTCCAAAAAAATCCCCCATATACCAGTTCCCATTACTCATCACTGGAATTATTTATAAAAATGTTGAAATTTTTGAAAAAGGAAAAACTTTCTTCAAAGAACAAAATGTTGGGAACGAAAAATGGAGAATCTTTTTAGGAATATTCCTCTCTCTTTTGTTTTTCCCACATGGAATCTTCATAATTAATTAATTAATTAATTATTCGACAGACATGTGTTGACGCTGGCCCTGTACTAGTGTACCTAAAAAACGCAACAAGGTCCACAAGATAGGCCTAAGGTACCCTTCCTTCTCCAGCTAAGGACATTTAGTAGGTAAGATTAAAAAAATGTACTGTAGGAAAAAGAATTTCAAATGACTGACGTATCAGGCACACCTTTTGAAAGGAGATTTTCAAATCTACCCACCAACGGCTCCTTCTTCTTGACCCCCAAGCAGATTTTTAGGGTTAGGGTTTGGAGCTCCACATAGCTTAACCTTTTGTGGCAGAGAAAAACTCTGGATTTGTTGCGGTGCAAAGATGAGCACAGCGCAAGAAGAGAAGAGAAGAGAAGACAGAAAGTTTTCTGTTTGATTTACCATTCGTGATACTTCTTCATTGAATGTGTTTTTTCTTGTTTTTTTGTTTGTTGCAATTCCATTAAGAGAGAAGTTGATTCTTTCTTTTTTGCTTTTAAAATTTTGCAAACAAGTTAGTTCTCTCTCTCTCACTGGTATGTACTTTTGTTTCCAATCCATCGCGTCCTTCGCTTTTTTGTGCAGCAATTTCTGCTGCTTTGAATTGTCTTGGTGCAGTACATTAGAGATGTGTTGTTTCTGAATATGGCCTACTATTGTTGTCAAGACTTCAAGCCATTTGCAGAACAAGCTAGAGGAGCACATGGTTTTTGCACAACAAGTTGGTTTACTTGCGTCTCTTTCTTGTGAATTGATCACAAGATGCAGTTTCTCTAGTTAAGGAGAACTGGAGAATCTCTCTCTTGGCCGGGAAGTTCGTTCCGGTGATCTTCATTCTCGAATCATTATTGAAAAGGAGATCGGTCCTGTGATAGGCAGGTTCTTGCCCCCTCCTTTCAAGTAAGGCTAAGTTGTTGTTGCAACGGGTCTCGCCTGGGCGCGGGAGAGAAGAGGGAATGGGGCTGAGGAACAAAGAAGTGCCAATGCTGGGGTTGCTGTTGATGGCTTTGCTGTTAGCGAGAAGCACAGAGGCGCGGGAGTATTGCGGCTCCATATCGCAGTTTCTTCCCTGTATGCCTGCTGTGCGACTTGATAACCGAATGATGACTCCTAGTGTGCAGTGCTGTGGGCTTGTGAGAAGAGTCAGCTCTACCTGTCTCTGCGCTGCTCTCACCTCCTCAATTCCGGGGTTTCCAGTCGATTTCAACTTGGGCCTCACCCTCCCTCGCAAATGTGGCCGCTATGTTCCGCGAGGTCAGAAATGTGCTGGTGAGTTCTCTTGCTTTTGGAAGACGACTTAGGGTTTGAAGGGGTCTGCGCCTGACCTTAAGAATGTGGATATAGTACTGCGATTTGCCCAGGAGCAAGCAAACCCTTGACCAGCTGAATTCCGCACAGCCATTGCTGGCCATATGAAAAAGCTCGCCACAATAGTCCACGTTCTCAAGATGCTCTGGAAGGTCCAGAGCCTGATCTTCAGAATGTAAAAACTCGCCAGAACAATGCTGCAAGTCTCTGTACAAAAGTTATCTTGCATGTCTGCTGATTGGCACAACCCAAAAAGCTCAGCAGAAGAATGCTGCAGTTCCAGTCTCTGCAGAAAAGTTATCTTGCATGCCTGTCTCATTGAATGGTTGGCTTGAAGACTAACTTCTTTCTCTTGTTGAGAGAGAACCAACACTGCATGTTGGGCTGTATTTTAGAGTCTTCCATGCACAGTTGTCTACTGAAGGTAGTAGAGTTCAGTTGCTAATGTGCAACACCTTGATGTTGTGCAGGTGTTCTGGTTCCTCGAGGTAATCTGAATTGAATTGTACCAGAGATGGTGCAGAAAATAGTATATTGTTCATGCACTCAGCTGCCTCTGAAGTGACCTACTACCTCCACTGTAGCAGGTTTTTGAGGTAACCTTGGTTTTCAACCTATGTGAGAAGGAGAGGAGATTGTGGACCTAATCTTCTGTCTTGATCAAGCTTGAAAAGCATCAGCCATTCTCAGGCATTCTTATGCAGGGTTGTTTTTGTTTTCCTCTGCACATTTCAGCTACACTCAATCTGTTGGGCTATTGTCCACTTTGTAACTCCAGTTTGCTGCAGATTTTTGAAGCACTGGCTCAATAACATCATCTTTTTAATCCCAAATTGGGTAAGTTTGCTTGCAATTTGTTAAAGTGCTGGTGGTGTCCACATGGCTGAATTTCAATTTGCAACTCATCAATATCATCAAACTCCAACATTTTCAAGGAACCAAACCCTGTGTCCATGTATGCTGCTGCTAGATCCTCACTGCTGTGCTAATAAATAGCTGTTTTTCCAGGTGTGCCTTATAAAAATAGCTGTGCTTTATATGCATTGTTCAAAATGTCTGCAGCTGCCATTTCCTTTCTACGACTTTTGCCCCAGTTGTATGGCATTTTACATGCAAGCTTGTGAAATGTTCCATCAGCTAATTTAGGTACACCCCTTACCAACACTTTGCAGCCCAATTGTGCCTTCAAAGTTTGGAACTGACATCACTAGCGGTTGAGGGTTTAGGGTTTAGTGTGTCATATGTCACCCTAAAACTGCAGTGGTAGCATTATGTAGTAGTTTGATCCAAAAAAGAGCATAATGCTAGCACTGCAGTTTTATGCCAGAGCAAAGCTAGTATATCACCTCCCCTAGTCATATGCATAATTTACTAGCATGTTTGATTATAAAATTTGCCCTATTTATGGAACATTTCAGTCTCATGCCAAATTCAAGATGCACAAACAAATAAGAAAATAAAAAAGTAGTAATCCTCTCTGCCTCTGAAGTGCAGAAGTGGAAACATAAAAGAGATGGGAATGGAATGGAGTGGGTGAAAGTGGCATGGGCATTTTGCATATGTTGTGAATTAAAATACATACCACTGTCTCTGACACACTGCTGCAACACCTCAGGCTTACTCAAGTAAGGTGCTCCACCCAATGATGCAGCAAGCTGCAAGGCTGGATTTGACTTCACAGTCACAAATGCCTCCTCCTGTAGTTGCAGCTCCTCAAGCAAATCCCTGTGGCACTGAAGAAGTTGTTGAGTGTGCAGGTGCACTTGCTATTTTGCAAATCGACAATTGCCATCAGTGCACTAATGACTGCTTGTGGCATTTGCAGTGTGCTAGTAACAGGAGGAGGTTCCTGCATACCTAGACTCTCAGATATAGCCGTATTACTACCCATCAACTGCCCACTGAGTGGATGTTCATCTTGCCTACCACCATCAATTTGTTTAGCTTCACACAGGCCCTTTGAAGGGCGATTACTCCTTTTACAGTCAATTTGACTAGTGCTACTGTGGCCCTGGTGATGATCAATTCTTTTGTCAGTCTATTCTATTATCCTGGTTCACATCACCAAGTAGTGAGCAACTAGCTCTACCTATATAAAGTACAGGATTCATCTTAGAAAGTCCTTCATTCCTCCTCAGTTCTTGGACACTGTGCAGTTGTTGAAAGTTCTGTAGCTGAACAGGAAGAGCCCCCACTACTTGCTCCCCTTCTGACTGCTACATATCTTGAGCAAAACAGTCACTTATACAGAGCCTTAGTCTCTGCATAGCATGTGATCTTGACTCCCTTTCACTAGGTTTTGTCAAGGTGGCTAGCAGCACCCAATTCAACATATTCCACAATCATGTATTGCCTGACTATTTTGCAAGAGTCCACCAAGAACCCTTCTGGCCATTAGGCATCATGAAGGGAGGATGTATGCTTCCAAGTGCACAAGAAAGAGTTCCAGAATGCTTTTCATAACCATTGGTCAGTGTTGTAGAGGGAGCTGATGATGATGGACATAGAGGTCACTACAAGGGGACTTGATCACTAAAGATGTGCACAATATACTCTGTGGGGCAACATTCAGTGATGGCTGAGAGAGGAGAGACAAACCAAACAACTTCACCTCACCAGGTTGTATTTGCTGCTGAGCATCTGCAGATGAGCATGGTGATAGTCCATGAAGTTGCATTACCTGCTGTTGCTGCCCTAATAAAGCCTGTTGCATAACTGTATTCAGCTGGTTCTGTAGCTCATCCTGACAAAGGTGTTGGAGCTTGCCTTCCCCCAATTCCACCGTCCTCACTTGCTGGTTTCTACATTCTACTACACAGCTGGGAGTTGAAGGCTCAAAAGATCCCCTGAGCAATGCCTGTGGTTGGCCATGCTATTGGTCATGGGGCTGATGTAACCATCCTTGCAGCAGCTGCTGCTGCAAAGTAGTTTGTGCAAGAGATCTTTGCTGCTGCTGTTGCAAGACAATTTTTGTTAGATGTCTTCTTCGTTGCTGTACAAGAGGTTGGCAATTCCTTGATGTAATTTGGATTTCCCACTTCCTTGTAGGAGAGGCAGGTGCAGAGACACATGCTAGTGTTGCTGCACGGGGTATAAACTTGAGCAGATGCAGCCTGGGCCTGCACTCGGGCTTGGACTCAGGCCATGACCAGGACCTGAGCCTGTGCTTGTGCTTGGGCTTGGACATGGATTGGATCCTGCTGTTGCTGCAGCTGTTCATGCTGGTGATATTGTTGAACAGCTAGCTGCAATTGTAAATACATGGTGGGTGCAAGCATCACTTTCCAGCAACCTGAATTCCTAACTACAAATCCCCTTGATAGGGCCTGTTTCTTAATGCCACAAGAGGAAACAAGAGACAAACCTTTCCAAGACACCAACAATCCCAAAACAAGATCTCTTTCATAGGAACTCAAAAAATTAGTACACTTTTATGTGTACAAAGGTATATAAGATCAGGAAGGGTTCCTTCCATAACAAAATCCTCTCAAAGGTCATAAATCCCTGGATGTGAACTGTATGCAAATATAATTTGTTCTTATTGACAATGAAGATGCCTCTGTTGCTGAGTGGCAACCTGCTGTGGAGGATTCTTTTCTTGCTGTCCCAGCCACTGTCTCTGAGTAACCACCTGCTGTGCCACATTCACCACTGCTTGCAGCTGTTGAAAACTAGCATGTGGCTGCTGATGGTGAATGATTCAACAGATGCTGGTGTTGTTGCTGCTGTAGAGCCTGCTGTTGCTGTTGAAGAACTGCAACCTGGCACCCATAAATTCAGTCTCCTCAGTAACTTCCTATGCCTACAGAGGTGAAGGCACAAGAAAAATTCTTTAATCATAATAATATTGGTAGTGCAGTCAGCCTCCATGTCATGAGCATTGACGATGTTTTCATTGCGTCAGGACCTCTCCACAGCTTTGCAGGATTGATCAGGATGTGGAATTTGGAGGAAGCAAAAACTGTTCAAGATCTAGGACTCCAGACTTTTAGGACTTAGCTTCTTGACAACTAGTCATTCTTGGTCACAAGACCATGGTAAAATCTTCTGTCACTGAAGAAAAATTGAAAAAGGCAGTTGTGACAGGAATGACAGAGATGGAACATGCAGGAAAATGATGAGCAGTGGAGAGCAATGACACCTGACCTCAGGTTCATGAAGTAATGAATGCAAACTGATCAAAAGTTCACTAAACCTTTGATGACCCTGGGAATTCTATAGCATAGCCTCACAATGTCCTGACTATTGTTGGGCTTCACAAAGGATTTTCATGCTTTAGTACTGCTAGGCTTAGGACCAAAGGTAACCATTCACTCCAAATACATAACTTACCCAAAAGATCTCACAGCTCAAAAGAATGATGCATTTATTCACCACCAAATTAAATTAAACCAAGGTAAGATTATGGATGGTTGCTTAGAGCTTAGAAGTAGGGTCCCACAGTTGTTGTGTGAGAATTGGCCTCAGGTACTCATGATAGCCTACTGTGACAACAGACTCATTTAGAAGGTCCTTTCCATTTGCTTGCATCTTTGTACAAATGGGTATACACATCCCCATCATACCAACCCAGGGCTGAACCGAAGTAATCATCAGTGTGATCAAAAGCATCAACAAATGCAACAGCATTTGGACGTACCTGCAAAGTCAGGATCCACACAGTATGCTATCAGTTTCAATGAACGTGCAATTCTCCATCCATGTGTGTCATGGGCTCTGTGGTGAGTCAGATGTCAATTCAGTAGTCCTTTAGATGTGGTGTAGCTATTGATGTTGCACTCAAGTCATCTCTCACTGTTGCTCAACATTACATTTCATCAACAGGATGCATGCAACATACATAGACAAATCTGAGATATGCAGGATGGATTGAAGTTACTTACGCAACTAAATAATGCGTTATGCTGATCCTTGGCATGGAATACCTGGATACCCGTCAAATATCCAGTCGCTAGAAAGTCACCAGAATGTGTTTTATGAAGATCTGACAATGCATACAGATTGCAGAGTACTTCAAGCTGCTGCTTCGCCCCCCTTTCCTGGTATGTCGTTCTGTGTTTGCTCAATTGTCATTCTGTCACAATTCCTGTCACAACTGCCTTTTTTGAAATGTTGTTCATGCAATTCTGCTGCTTGCTTGTCACAGAACTACTGTGAGGCAAGCATGCTCAACAACTTGTCCATATTCATCCAGCAACCGAAAGCAATGAACCTGAACAGGTGAAGATTCTGACACAAAGTGCACCTCATTTATGTATGGCCATTTCCACCTGGGAAGTCCAGAAATTGTACAAAACAGGTGCAATGATCTGAGATCAACAAACCAGGTTTCCAATTCAGCAAGATGAATTATAAGTTCTGATAAAAACAACATTGCAGCACATTCTGTGTGGTCTCCTACCCTGCCTTGAACATCCATCTGATCATATCTGCACTCTAGAGAGGTCATTCAGGAAGGTGTTAACACATTCTTAGGGTTTCCATGTTCACAAAGATCATGCTCCACAAGATTGGAGATGCAGATGGCACAGTTATGTGTCAAACAAATTTGCTCCTTCCCCCTACTGTTATATTATAGTCATTATGGTGGCATTGTTCTCCACCACTTGTGTGAATAGATATTTCTCATCAGAACAAATATCAATGGAGAGAGCAAGACAAGACTGTCTCATATGAAGATGAAAGCCATATTGCTCAATAAAAGGTCATGCCTGGTTGTTGTATTGCTTACAGTGATTTCTAGCTTGCCAACAGCCTGCACACATTCTCAAACATTTGCCCTTGAAGAGCTAGTCAAGCAATGCACATCACAAATACTTCAAGCTTCTGCTACAAATGCACACCCAATCATGTTTTTCTTCTGGAAAGACAAGAATCATGTGTTACTTTTTTCGCACACTACAGTTGCAACTGCTCTGTTGAATCAAAGGGTCAACCCTTTGCAAGCAAGCAAACAAACAGGATACAAGCACAATGTCTGAACTTAGAACATATAACCACCCAGTTTTGTTGTAGTGAAAGGTGGTTCTATATTAATGATCCAAGGTACACATAATACCACCAAGATGTGGTACAAGATGAGGTAGAGAAGGATCGGGGACCTGCCATCAAGGCCAGACACCAAGCCCAAAGTGTTGTGGATTTGTGGTAGAGTCAGTGAAAAGCAATGAGAACTTCCACAGGCACAGCATCCAACTTCTGCCAAAGCCATGGACTGTGAACCTGAACTGCTTGCCACTTCACACATTTCTGTTGAATCACAAGCATTAAGCATGGCAATTCCGCACAGACTTACAAACAAGAGAATTTCAGAGCTCTAAAAGCTTTGAATTAACAACAACACACCCCTTAAATTCCTTGTACAACAAAGAGCTTCTCTAAAAGTCATCAGACTCAACAGTGAGAGCATCTTCAAGACTATAATCCTCCACTAGATTACATACTGCTTAGGAAACCCCTGCAAAGCTCAAAGTTCCCTTGGCAATATTGCTCTTGTTTATAACTGCAATTCTGTGGAATTTAGAAGAAACTTTAGAGCCATTTTTTCCTCCTGAGATAAGCATCACTGAGATTGGTAGCTCGAACCACATTTTTATGATTGTCAGTAGCTAGAAACCAGCAAACTGCAAGAATTGTTCCAATAACTAAGATCTTGAAACTATGCATGTCCAGTATCATTGGACACTGTTCCTGGTGAACTAGAGCTTGCCCCACAAAATCACAAAAGTCCAGTTTCCCCTCACTTACAAGGAAGTCCAGTTGCATATACCTCTTGTAGAGTTTGCATATGGAAACGATAATCACAATCATATATGATTGCATGGACCGAGGTATTGCATGTCATGAATGATTTTCTCAAGAGATTCAAGATGGAACTGTTTTCAACCTCATTTGAAACATAGCAAACACCAGCAGAAGAAGTTGCAACAGCAGAATCTTGTGCAATTGGGAGTTCCTAGAATAGTTTCAATAAGACCAAGCAAAGTCTTCATGTAGTCGAACTTGTCTCAAGGTAGAGCTTTCGTTAGAACATCTACAATCTAAACATCTGCAATTTAATTCATAATGTTGACATAAGTGATCAAAAGCTCTCCAGTAGACTCTGCTTCTCAAATTTTATGGTACTTGATGTCAACATGCTTCATGCGTCGATGGAACTTAGGGTTTCTTACCAGTTGTATTGCCGCCTAGTTGTCAATGTAAAGCAATGTGGGGCAAGTCTATGCAAATCTCAAGTCATGTAGTAGGCAACGCATCCAAAAGATCTCTTGTGAAATAAGATGAGCAGCAATGTACTCAACCTCCATTGTGCTCGTTGCTATACATGTTTGATTGCAGATACCCGAAGCTAGTAATCCCCCACTGAGCACCAACACATTTACCCAGACCATGATTTGCAATCATCCGTGTCGGCAACATAATCTGCATCACAATAGGCAATTAGTTGATTGTTGGAAGAAGGTTGGACCTTGTAGAGACTATCCTTTCAGTTATTTCATGATGCACTTGACAATGGCAACATGAAGGGCCTTCAGTGTTTCACAAAATTTTGTTAAGTATACACACAAGGATTGGCTATTGATGGAATGAGATGGTGAGTGGTGAAAAACCTATTGAACTTACAGTTCCAGACCCATGAAGATTGCTTGAATCCATAAAGCACTTTCACCAATCAACAAACTTTGGAAGGATGCTCACCATCAACAAAATCAAGCAGTTGCTCCAAAAAGAATTTCACCATATAAGAATGTTGTGCACACATCAAACTAAGTGATATCCATGTCTTCCACTACAACAATGAAAAGAATAGTTCTAATGGAATCAAATTTCACAAGTAGACTAAAAGTCTTTTTATAGTCTAGCCCTTCCTTCTATGTGAAACCCTTTGCCACAAGCTATGCTTTGAAGCAAACAACACTCCTATCTGGAACAAGCTTGACTTTATAAACCCACTTGGAATGTATCATCTTTCTTCCCTCTGGCAGGTCTTGGAATATCCATGTGTCATTCTCAATCAAAGAGTCATACTCTTCCTGCATGGTTTAAATCCACTCCTTGTGTTCAACCAACTTGATGGCTTCGTCAATGGTAAGTGGTTTATCAAGTACGTAATGTTTAGTTGTTGTCATGTTGCACGTGTGATTATGTTTTATAGCCAAAAACACCCACTCACCAAAACAAACTTGTGGTTGTCGAAGTTGTAGTCCATGTCCCTCCTAAACATCACCTTGGGTATTAATTTGCATCGTTTGCATGGTAGCATCAACGATTAGATCATCATCAATCATTGAATCAACTTCAATGATTGTATCAACTTGATCAAAAGCATGATTATTGTTCATCATGGGAAGGATGTCATCTAATGAATCTCTTGAATTAGTGGTGTCAAGTGGAGTAAACTACTCTAGGCTCTCAACCATGACTCCCATTGCTTTGACCAACAACTGTGCATCTCTCACTTTGTGTGCACCCTCCCCTACCATTAAGTGTTGTGCTTTTGGAACGGGTGCATCAAGAGCGATGCCACTTAGATGCATGATGGTATCATTTAAAATTGTTTCACATATATCACCACCTTCCATGCCAAGCTCATCAAACAACACATCTTTGTTCTCAATGATTCGCCTTGACTGCTTATCCCAAATGTGATATGCCTTGCTCGTTTCACTGTAACCCATGAAAATGGAATGCTAGCTCTTCTTGTCCAACTTCCTTCTAAGTTTTTTAGGGATATGGACATAGGCACTTGAACCAAAAATGCACACATGAACAACTAGCGACTTTACCTTATACCATATATGATATTAGGTTATTGAGTATGCAAGCATCCGACTATTAGTGAGGTTGAGCACATACACTATAGTGTGGGCTACTTCTCCTCAAAACTTGCACTATGAGAAATCACGTCTGTCAAAACCATATTACCTTGCAATTAAAACTCAAAATACAACTCATATATAATGATTGTGCAACTATCCCTTTGGAAATACGATGTATTAATAAATAAATTGTCAGTTTAAAAATTAGTTGTATTATAGTTGCAAGTGAATTGAAAATGAGTCTTTTATACAATAATTTATACACATCATACATACATATGTAATCAACTATGTTTGACTTTATAAAGAGTTATGTGTAATTGCATGTATGTACATTATACATTAGTTGCAACATGGTTATAACATAGTTGTTGCTTTAGTGGCACATTTACAATAGTTTTCGACTACCACATGTCCACATTTCCACGACCCATTATGGGATACATTTACAACTAATTTTCAACTACAATTCTCATTGACATAATTAGTATGGCTAGTAATGTGCCACTACTAAAATATTATTATTCAACTATGTTATCATTATAGTTAAATTGCTTATACTTAATAAAAATACATATTCATATGTAATATTTTATAAAGAATTATTGTTTCAATAATTTGATTATTAAATATTAACTATGTTTAATACACTTACTTATTATGAACTCATTGATTATACTAAATAATTGACTAGTAACATGAATAAATAAGTGTAATTCATATAATTAATTTTACATTAACTAACAAACCAATTACTTATTAAATAATAATCAAATAAATATTTATCCAAGTTGAGGATACTTCATAATAAATTAGATCAATTATTTAAGATAAGTTTCAATTCATCAATAATTACATAATCATTAATTATTTAAATTCATTCACTAATTAATATTTAAATACATATAAGTAATTTAAATGTGATATTCAAAACAATGTGTATATTATTCTAAAAATTCAATTTAGTGTACATATGGATATGCCTATTGATACTTTGATGATTTTTATCCAAATTCATATTCAATATGCGATTTACTTAAATATTATGAATGAATTAATTAATTTGATAACTAATTATATGAACTAACTAATTATAATTATTTGAATAAGACTAATTAATTTAAATAACTATATCATTGGTTAATTAGTTCAAATAATCAATCCAAATAATTATCATATATTTAATTCCAAAGTATATGTTTCAGATAAATTTTTTAATAAAATCAGATAAACTATTTTGATAATTAATTATCTGAAAATAAAATCAAATATATATTTCAAATCATTATTTCAAATTTAAAAATATTAAATAATTAATTGACATATTTAATTATCATATAATCATTAATTTAATTGTATAACTTAAATAATGAAAAACAAGCACAAAGCATGTGGAAAAATCTTTCTATAGTGCAACTTTTTAAAAAATTAAAAATTAACCCATATGCTTTCAATAGAAAAAAATTGGAAAAAACAACTACCATTTGTAACTATATTATAGTTGCAAAAGACATTTGCTATTAAAAATTACTTAGTTGCATTAAACAAGTTACATAAGACACTAATTATAAGTGTGGATAAAATCAACGGTCAACAAAATACTTCACCATCTGTATACTATTGTATACCATCCATATATTACCATAAAATCAACAATTTACATAATAACATGTGGCAAATGAAAAAGGTTTGAAAAAATATTATTTTGAAAATAGATGGTGGATCTTCATCATCTATTTAAATGGTTTTAGATAGTGACACATGGCATAATACCAATATGCCATGTGGCATTTTTAAATTTTGGTCAAAATAAATTAAAATCAATATTTAGGTGAATAGGTGGGACTAGGTAGGTAGATAGGTAAATTTAAGTAGGTAGGCATGTAGGTAGGTAGGTAGGTAGGTTGGTTGGTTGGATTAGGTATGTAGGTGGGACTACGTACGTACGTACGTACATAAATTTTTAAAATTTTTTTTGGGTTTAACCTTTAGGGTGACACTCCTTAAAAGGATTAATTTCTTTTGATTGGTTCATCCCAATTGACATGTGCTTGTTATGTGAAAGTGTAAAACATAGCTTCCTCAATAGATAGTTTTCAAAATGGAAGTGGAGGACAAACCATATAAGATAAAAATTGAAGTTGCAACTCAATTACAAACTAAGTTGAAACTAAAAAGTTTATGTCATTTTTTGTTTTCTTTTTTAATTTTTTGAATTATATAACTAACTACATAAGTACCTAACTAACTATTTAATAAGAAAAATGATTATTAATTAATACATATATAATAATCAATTAACTAATTCATTTAATTATCAATTTTTAATCCATAATTCATATACAGAAAATTAAATGACTAAAATGATAACTAATTAACCAAACTATTACTTATAAGTTTGTGTTCATTTTAAATATTAATATTAAAATATTAACCTATCAATAAATAGTATCTTAATAATAAGTAATTAACAAAGTAATGAGTAAAATAATTATTAATTAAGACATATATAATAATAAATTAACTAATTCATTCATAATTCATATATACAAAAAAATGACTGAAATAATAATTAATCAACCAAATTATAACTTATAATTTTTTATTAATATTTTTTAATTTAGAATTAAATAAGTAAAATATTAACCAATTAATAATTTTTATATAGATAATAAATAACTAACTTACTTATTAGTTATAAAACTTGGTTAAATAATCAAATAAATAGGAACATCATTAAATAATCAAATAAAGAACGAAAATATTGAATAATCAGTAATTATTATTAATAATAATCAACTAACATAATAGTTACACATTATTTATTAATAGTTCAAAAATTAAAGACTTAAAATTAAAATAATAAATAAATAATAATATATTGACCCATTTATTAATTATGAGTTACTAAACAATAATTTCATAAATAAATAAATTATCAAATAATTAATTATTATGATATAAATATTAATTAATTAATTAATTAAATTATTAGAAATAAAATTTCATTAATGGTTTTTAAATAGTCAAATAAATAATCAAAATACGAATTAATTAATTGAATATTAAAATCTCTTGATTAAAATTTCTTGAATAATAATAATTAGAATATTAACTATTATTAATTATTAATAAACAAAAGTTAACTAATTAATTAATTTAAAATTATTGATGAATAGTTCATAAAAATATTTTTAAATAACTAGAATATTATTACATCAACCATTACAAATTAAATAATAACCAACGAATTAGCTAGTTGTAAATAATTGATTAATAGTTCATATATAAACAAATAAATAACTAGTATATTGAATAATATTGAAATATTTATTATAAATATTAAATATGGAATATTTATTACAATTAATTAAAAATAATTGTAACTTATTAATAAATAGGTAGCTTATGTTAGGTAGGTAGGTAACTTAAGCTAGGTTAGGTAGGTAAAAAACATATATAGGTAGGCAGGTAGTTAATTTACTTAAATAAAATCTTAATACAATTTTGTAAATACATCATTGGAAACATACCCCCATTATACCCATAATAAAACTTAGCAAAAGTACACATACTTTTCAAAAGTTTCTTAAAACACCTATGGATACCACTAAGGGCTATCTTGACACCTTAGTAGTGTGATTAAATTTGATTCCATTTGCAACTAATGGGACATATGGGCATGATCATGGATGAAAAAAATTCTAATGTGTAGGATGAAGAAGTCATTAGTTGCAAATGACAATTAGTTGCTGTAGTTGCAAATGCATTATTGCATTTTGGGGGATTTCTTCTAGTGTTTGGTTGTAAATCCCATGTTACAAACTATATAAAGAAGGTGTGTTGTTTTATGTTCTCACATTAAAATATATGTGTCATTTTGGGATGAACTCACAAAAGCTTAACCTTAAAGAAAAAACATAAAATAAAATATATATTTTTTCATGGTTATTCTTTAATTCATTTAGTTTTTTGTTTTCCTACTTATTTCCTTACCTAGGTAAGTAAGTAGGTTCTATTTTTTTACCTACCTATGTAAGTAGGTAGGTATGAAGGTCCTAAGACCTACCAACGTGCCTACCTATGGTTATGTATGACCTACTTAGCTACTAAAATAGATATTTGATTTGATTTATTATTTCCAAAATACAATTAATATACCATGTGGCAATTTTCAATTTTGCTACGTGTCACAATCTCAAACCATCATTAACAATCATAATGGATGATGGAGATTGATATTTCAAAAAGAAAATTACTTTTATGTTCAAAAATCTTCATAGTGACACGTGTCAAATTTTAATGGATGGATGACAATTAATGACATCAACATGACATCATGAATGTAGTTATAATGGAGTTACATAGTAGTTAAAAATGAGTTGTTTTAACATAGTTACAATTGAGTTGCAATGAATTGCATCATATAGATAGTGAATTGCAATTTTGCAACTCATGTGATTTGTTTGTTAACATTCACATTGTATAAATACAATGAGTTGCAAGTGTCCAATGCAACTCAAAAATTGAATTGCAAGGTTAGTTGTAAAACACCCCTTTTTTTGTAGTGTTGGGATGGACATTGCTTCCATGTATCATGTTTCTTGATGATTCAAAAATCGTACGATTATCCCTTTCAACTATTATGTTTTGCTTTGGAGTATAAACATAAATTAGTTCGTGCTTAATGTTCCTTTTGTCCAAGAAACTTTGGAACTTCTCATTGCAAAAGTCAATCCCTTTGTCAGAATTCTAAGAATCTTGATGGTCTTTCTTATCTCCCTTAGCATCTGCCCCAAAAACCTTAATAGGCACTCCAAAGTAGCTAGCTTCTCCTTAATGTAATAAATCACCCTAAAACCAAAATGGTCATCTTGAATAGAACAAAATAATTTGCTCCACTAATAGTGGGTGTGTTGATGGGTCCACAAAGATCATAATGAACCAAATCACCAATTTTTCTAGCCTTTTCTTGATGTTCCTTCCATGGGAAAGGCGTTCAGTGATTTTTTCGATAAGCATAATCTACACAAAAGGTGGATCCTCTCCACTCCCACTGATTACCAACCCATCAACCATGTCCTTGGCTTCCATTTGTTTGATCATGTTGTGATGCACATGACTGAGTCTCTTATGCCAAACACCAAGACTTTGGTTGTTTTCCTTCTTGCTTAAGACTCCAACAACACTAACAAATAATGCATTATGGTTGCTACAGTATGATGGTGGTTTTATGGTCACAAGGAGTCGATATATGCCACATTCTTCAACGCCCTTTACTACCACCTTGCTTCCATCCAATAACCGACACCTTCTTTTGGTATGGGAAGTATATATTCCCTTCTGAACTCCTCAAGATGTTGAATTTTTTTTTACTAAGCTTGGGAACATGAATGACATCCTTTAGAATGCCTATCTTATCCTTGCCATCAATCCATGTTTTGAAGATTGTTGCCTATGTCTTGGGCATATACTATCATTCCTTTGATCCTTTCTATCAATTACTTCCTTCCAGATAATATGTTTAAATAGGTTGAAAACCACTATTTGTGTTGGCTCACGTGTTGTGAGTAGCGATTGTCCATGTACCAATTGTTTGAACAATGGCCAGGGGTTGATGCCATGAAGGTTCAATGGGTCTTTCCTCCAATCACTTCTCAAGCATTTTCTTCTCCTCATTACACTTTTTTGACCAATGATTTGTCTTTCCACAATTCCAATAATGCATGGTTTTCTTTCGTTCAACAATCTCCTTTTTTCGTTGTTCATGTTATTCCCTAGTAAGCACCAATTTTTCAGATTGGTGTACCACTTTTGGATCAAAAAGTGGCAGCATATGTTATGGTTCTTCCACCCTTGTTGGTAGTTTGATTATTAACATCCTTCATCTTGGTTTCTTCTATGATCAATAGCCCCACCATGGTACTGATGGTTCACTCAACACTAAGAACATTCTCCCAAGATGATTGAAATGTTTTGTAACATGTTCACAACTAACTCAAGACCTTGGCCATGATAGGGTCATCATTGGTGAAAGTATTGTCTCGAAAATTAATAAGCTCACTTCTACCTTTTTCAATCTTTCCCAAGAAATCAACAATGTTTTCACCCTCTTCCATGGTGATGTCAAAAAATCATTGTTGAACATGGTGTATGTTTTCATGCAATCGTTGATCATGCACTTCCTTCAACTTATTCTAGATTACTTCTGAAGTCCTACAGCTCATGATGTATTTCAAGATCTTCTTTTCAATAGTTTGACACAAAAAATGCATTGCTTGATATTTTTCTTGATCCATGTAGCAAGACCTGGCATGTCTAACGGTGGAGGTTTCAGAATTTTCTTGATCCATGTAGCAAGACCTAGCATGTTTAACGATGGAGGTTTTAGAATTGTGCCATCCACCACAATCACTAGTTTTTTTCTAAAAAAAAAATTGTCATCTAGAACTACCACATGTGAAAGTTCATTATTACAAACCATGATTTTTTAAGAGGTTCAAATTGATTAATTTGTCATTTTTGACTAATGGACATGTGCATTTGACTAAAGGCTAAGGGTTTGAATGACACATGTATTCGTTGATTAATAAATTTGACAATAAAGTTTATTTGCCTAAATACACATAGTCAAGTTGTACAACCTTAGTCAAAATGGCTAATGGTCTTTAGTTAAGTTGAATAATTGATCAAGATGGCCAATGATTTTTAATTAAAATGATCAACGGTTTTTAGTCAAGTTGAACATTTAGTCAAGATAACCAATGATTTTTAGTTAAGCACGAATGGTCTATTACCTTATATATCTACATTTTACTTATTCATTTGGACCTATTTACTTAGTTAGTTAGTTACTTACCTACTTATCTACTTATACATTCTCATTTACCTACCTACATACTTACTTACATACCTACTTACCTACATATTATCTACCTAATTTTAGCCACTACATATAACCATTAGATTTAGTCATTATGTTTAACCATTAAATTTACCCAAAATTTTACCAAATTTTAGCCATTAAATTTAGCTAAATTATGTTTAGCCATTAGATTTGGTGCACATTATATTTAGTTTAAGTTAAACCATTAAATTTGGCCATGAGGTATAATTTGAATTTAACCATTATGTATAACCTAAGTTTAGCTAGTATGTTTAACCATGAAATTTAACCATTAGGTTTAATCATTATATTTAATCACTAGATTTAACCAAAGTTTAGTCATTATGTTTAGCCATTATTTTAAGTCATTAAGTTTAATAATTAGGTTTAGCCTTTATGTTTAATCATTACTTTAATTCACCAAATTTAACCATTACTTTAAATCACGAAATTTAGCCACTAGGTTTAACCATTATGTTTAACCATTACTTTAAGTCATTAAATTTAACCAATATTTTAAATCATTAAGTTTAACCATTAGATTTAGCCATTATTTTAAGTCACTAAATTTAGCCATTAGGTTTAGCCATTATTTTAAATCACTAAATTTAATAATTATTTTAAGTCATTGAGTTTAGACGTTAGGTTTCGCCACTAGTTATCACCTAGGTTTTGCCATTATGTTTAATGATGTGAAACAAACATATGAAATAAAAAGTTTGATAAAAGTTGGACACTTTTGATGGTGTAGTCCATTGGTAAGGACTTGGTTTATCATTGTGAAGATTTGGGGTTCAATTCTTTATATTTATAACCTATGTGCATGTTTAAAGGGCTAGGGTAGGTAGGTTAAATTAAGGTAGCTCAATGAAATTATGTTAAGTTAGGTTAGGTTAAGTTGACTAAGCTAAGCTAATACCTACCTATCTAATGTTTTTTTTTTGACCTACTTAAACCTATTTATTACCTATCTACCTATTAATTTTTAAATAATAATCTAGAAAATGATTTTAATTTAGGTATAAAATTGATCTAATCAAATGGTTCATTGTCTACTAGTTAAATAGTCAATCACTTTGTTAATCACTCTATTAATCAAAATGACAATGTATAATTAGTCAAAAAGGTCACTGGTCAAAATAGACATTGTTGAAATCGATTTGTCCAAAATGGCACCTTCGTCAAGTTGACCAATGTCACTTTTGGGTCCTTTTTGACCCATTTCCTTGGTAAAAAAAGACCATGATTTATAATAATGCTTCTACCCTGATAATCTTTTAATATTTTTTAAAGCATCTTTTACATTAGCCATGGTTAATAACAACAAAAAAAAACAAGCATGACAACTTGATTTGACAAAGATATTGTAGGCACAATAAAACTTTGAAATAATAAAACAATGAAAAGATAATATTACAACTTGCTAGGTGTAATTCGCATTGGAAACAAGTTGTGGGCCCATAACTTGTAAATATAAAACAATCTACTCACACAAAAACTCTATGGTTCAAACATGCAAAAAAAAAAGGCAAATGTTATGACATTTGAGACTTGTATCAATGGGCACAATAATCATTACACATTTCATAGAGCACAAAGTGACATCTGCATTGTAGAATGATTTATATATATACACACATAGTCTTACCCTTTGTCTTAAATATCTAGAATGACGCACCCCCAAGCTCCTTTGTGGACTCAGCTATGAATCCAAAGAAGAAGACAATGGAAGGAGAATGAGTTAGAGCGCACTCCTTGGTTCGCAACACTTTGGGGGTAGAAGGGCATGCTGGAACTCTAGGATGGGACTAGGAAGATTAATAAGCAAGTCACTTACTCACACAGACCTGCATAAACCAAATAATAGGTTGGTTAGTGCGTAGCTGGAACCCATTGGTGCATGGATGAGCCATGGGCAAACATGGATTCACAAGACCCGCCACGGCCTGGACTTGGGGGAAGCCACCACTTTCCCCGTTATAGTATACTTTGTGCCTGGCCACATAACCAGCACCCAAATGTCATTTTGTCTCGGGACTCTCAAATGGGAGTCTTGAAATTCCCAAAGTTGGGACTTTTGCGACTTTGGGGGCCCATAATTTTGTGTGTAGACCTCTGATTGAGATGAGGTCTAAAGCAAAGTTATAGCCCTTGTCAAGAACTTTCCAACGGTATGTCAGAAAACACCTACACGTAAGGAAATTGAAGTGATTGTTGATTTTTAGTGATCGTGAGTCAAATTGCCAATTTGATTCCTAACCTTTCTTTTGGCCATAACTTGTGTTTGAAGTGTTCAAATGGGTCATGCGATCCCATTTCAGACATTTATGTTCCAAGAGCTTTCCAATGATATAAGGAACTCTTCAATCCAATAAGTTTTGACCCCTGCAATCACCTTCTGAAGATTCGGGAGTCCATTGGGACTCCAATTCCCAAAATGGGAGCTCACTTGGGAGTGTGGGGGTTCATTCCCTCAACTTTCTTGCACTCCCGGGAGCATGAAATGTGACTCCTAGGTTCACTTTTGGGCCGCACCTTTGCAAACCCTTGCCTTGGTCGTGAACCCAAGGCTAGGGTTGCAACATAGAACCTTTGCACTCCAAAAACCAAGAAAACTCCATGTGCCAAGAAACATCAACTAACCTCAACAACTAACATCATGCATTTATTATAATAGCATCCAACTTCATGTCATTACTATAGTAAATTCCTATAGTTTTGCAATGGTTAATAATGAAGTTCTACAAAATTATATGTGTCATCTTTTCGAAATGTGAAGTCTATGTTCATGATGTCTTTTTTCTTCATTTTTTTCACAAGCCACACCATGTCTTTCACACTAGAAACAAGGATAAAGAGCAATACCTTGAAATAATACACATCTACCTCTACCAAACATATAAAGTGTTCTCGATAATGAAGATTTCCAAAGCTTAGCGTTCCTGCCCATTTTGATGTATCAACCTCAAACTCATCTTGTTGCATGAGTTTGGCAGTTCAAAATCTACTATGTACTTTGAAGGTTTTGTAAAATATATTTTTTCCCTTAATGTCACAATGAACAAGACAACCTCCAAGCACTCTATTGTGTAGATATGCTTGTCCTTTGGTCACAACCTTGGTGATCTTGAGTGGTGCTTGCCAATTGAGCCATAGTTTTTTCGTCTTGTGGAGACATTTTTTGAGGTTAAAATGTAGTGGTGTGGTCATCACTAAGGGAAAATTCACCTCAAGATTCTAACCTAACAATGATAAAATATTATTCTTGTGTTGCATAGTACTCACCTTCCAAATTTCCTTATTGAGTTCTTCATTCAAACCAATGTGGAATCCACTTGAAAGCCTCTTTATTGCTACCTTACATGGCCTTCCATTTTGGTTTATAATTGCCTTGAAAACTTGGCCGAAGGAGCCTTCACCAATTAGGTGTGAATCATGGAAATTGTTGGTCGCATCACGTAGATCTACATATCAAAAGGCAACACAATCACTTGTTACATTCATGGGTATGGGAATGGGAGTTGTGCTAGCAATAGCCTCCTATTGGCTTGTGTGAATGGGAGTGTTGCAACTTACAATGACATAATCCTTCCCCTCCTCTTTAGTTGTTATGGGGATCGAAATTATCCTTGTAGGAATAGGAGCCATGCTTGCCACAAACTCTTCCTCTTGGCATTCTATGGGAATGGGATCAATAATGCTTACAATGACCTCCTTTTCTTGGGTTGTGGGAATGGGAGTGATGCTTGTGACTATTGAATTCCCTTTCCCTTGGGTTGTGGGTAGTGGGTGTGATCCCCACAATGAATTCAACCTCCTCTTCTCGAATTGTGGGAATAGGAGTGGTGCTTGTGATTGCTAAGTTCCCTTTCCTTTGGGTCATGCCCGAAAAGGGTGCAGTCTTCCAAACAACTTCTTGTTGTGAGTTAGTGACAAATTGTGAGAATTTATTTTTCAGATGGACATCTCACATCTACAAAAACCTAATTGGGAACATTCAATCTCAACATTCTAAAAGGATGAAACACAAGTTCTCACATATCACCCATTGTCACAACCTTTAACAAGTGCCACAACCCTCAACAATCTTGTGACAAATCTTGAAAAATCACCAATACATCCCCAAACATTTTAACATCAAGCCAATGTCATGGTTTGTTCAATATTCACTAGTGTTCTTCATCACCTCCTTGCCACTATACCATGACATTATTATGAGCATTGTCCATAACTTTTTAGATTCTTGAAAAATCTCATCCTTCACACTAGAATGTTCTTTTTAAATTCATCACCTAAACAACCTTCCTTGTCATCGCTACATCCTCATCACTAGGTCTTCTAGACCCTTTTCCATCAAAAGAAAAATTCCGCAACAAATAAGAATCAACATCACACACCACACACAAAGATTGATAATAGAACAAATGCCACCACACCATTCAACAACACCATCCCCGTCAAAAACTTACAAAACATTTTTTTAATTTTTAAAACATGTCTATTCCACAAAAGAAAACATCCTTCCTAAACCCTTTGTTATCACATTCACACCTTTTAACACCAAAAGTGACCCATCAAAAGTGAGGATACTTTTGATTACTCCATCCTTCATCCATTACTACTTGTTTTAGGGTAAAATACTATTGTATTTGCCATCAATTGATAATGTATAATTGTTGTTGGATTTAAAGTCATGGGTTTGAAAACTTCAATTTCCATTGATGATGGCCAACTTTTTTTAATGCAAATATAAGAAAAGAAAAAAGAAATGGATCCAATTGTTGTGTACGATGTAAAATAACACAAAAACTTAACTATTGGATCTTAATATGAAAACATGGATATTCATTTTATGAATTAAGATTGATTTGTTTAAATTTTGATATGAATTTCTCAAAAAATATTTAAATGTATTAATTAAATTTAGTACAATTTGTGCGAGAAAAGAGAAAAATCTAACATTTTAATGCAAACATTAAACAATATAACAAACTAAATATCACACTAGAATGGACATATTAATTACAAAATAATAAAGTTATTTGTAAAGTCCTCCGCACTTCATACCATGTCCTAATTTCGTTGTCTATTTTTTAGTATCCATAAACTCCACATATCTAGGGTTTAAATCACAAAACTAAGGACTGGTGATATAACAAGGGTGATATATATATATATATAATTTAATAAATAATAATAATAATAATTATTATTATTATTATTATTATTTGTACATATAGATGAACAAAAAACAATTTATTATGTGACAACTTGTGAAGCATGAATTTGCCCTTGGGCATGACCTATATGCCATGTATGCATACAATAAAATACATGTAAGGTATAGAATATGGGTTGAATGGGTTATTGGGGGGTTAAATACAAATGAAAAAAACTAATGGAACATTTTTGATTCCATAAAGGACAAATATAGTCACTTATTCCAAATTAAAGTTATTATGATTAACTTTTTGCATAGACAACACTTGAACTTCATGTACGAAGTCATCAATAACCATATGGAAGACACAATTGGCTATGGTTGGGATGGGGACTTTTAACTACAATTTTAGCTTTTCTTTAATTGTTGCAGGTTAAATTCTCCATTTATCAAAACCCCTAGATCTTTAGTTGTTTTGAAATTGTTAAGCTTCACATGTCTTTTTTTATTTATGCTAACCTCCATATTTGCCTTGATTAAAGATCTTTAATCACCATTGTTGACCATCCTCTCTTGTGCCATGGTGGCAAAGTTGTTGGACTGTGATTCTAACATTTTTTGCTTTGTTTAGATATGTGTTGCTACTTGATGTAAATGCAAAATTAGGGCTTAAAATCAAAATGAAATAAATGTTAAGTCATCTACAAATTCATGAGTGAAAGCACATTACGGGGGGCCAATATTGTTGTCACATTGTACTATTTTTCAAGGGTCCCATGTTTGAACTTTAATCATGTCATTATTATGAATTTTTTTTTTTGGCATATTTTGGTGGGTCAAAACCCAAAAAAGTCAAATGCCAAAAGAACTACACTTTTTCATTTCTTATGATGTGATGTTAAAATACATTTCTGCCAAAACAATATATGTCACAATGTACTAAAAAATGCAAATATACTTATGAAATGATTGAAATGATTTTTAATCTTTATGAAATTTGTAATATTAAACATTGTGATTCCACATGATTAAAATAAGTTTATGAACCATGTGATGAGTTTGATAATTATCATATCACAAATGGGTGTTTTTTAGGGCCATGACCATAAATATGTGGTAAATTAACATTTTAACAAATAATCATTTTGAAATGGAAGATAACAAGATGTGAGGTGGGCCATTTTTAAAAATTTTAGTTCAAATGTTTTTTGGTTGATTAATTCAAACCAAAACCTAATGTAATTATATTAAAAAAGGGTTTTCACTATGAAAAATTGTGTCCATTGAAATCACACTACCCTATAACTAAAGTTCAAAAAAAATCATATACAACTATTGTGCAACTATCCTTTGGATATTATAACTAATATGCAACTTCCCCTTATATATATGGGGAATTAATAAATAAATTGTCATGTCAAAAAATCAATTAGTTGTATTATAATGCAAATGAATTGAAAATGAGTCTTTTATATGGTAATTTGTTCACATTGTACATATATATGTAATCAACCATGTTTGATTTTTTGCAAAGTTGCACTATAGTTGCACGTGACAATTATTTTGGAATTCTTGTAAATGTGTCGTTGATGCAACAACTATGTTACAACTCATGTATGATGTACATACATGCAATCATGTCATGTGTTTGCATTTCCACCACCCATATTGGGATAGATTTGCAATTAATTTTTGACTAGATTCCAATTGATACAACTAGTGCAACATTATTGAATTAGTTCAACCATGTTGTGACTATTGTGTAACAATAAAATTTAATAATGATACAAATTCATATGTAATACTTTGTAAAATAATATTATCGTCATGTGTTTACATTTCCACCACCCATATTGGGATACATTTGTAATTAATTTTTGACTAAATTCCCATTGATACAATTGGTGCAACATTATTAAATTATTTTAACTATGTTGTGACTATTTTGTAACAATTTATAATTTAATAATGATACAAATTCATATGTAATATTTTGTAAAAAATTATTATTTCAATAATTTTATTATTAAATATTAAATATTCTGAATACACTTAATCATTATGAACTTATTAATTATAAAAAATTGATTATTAATTTACATAAATAAGTTTAATTCAATGTATAATTGGTTAAAAATTTATTAGCTATTTAATTATGCTAATTATACTAAAGAATATGAATATATTAAAAAAATTACTCATCATATAATAATAAGATAAATAGTTATTTAAGTTGGGGATACTTAATAATGAATGAAATTGATTAATTAAGATAAATATTATTTCATGAATAATTACCAAATTTTTGATTATCTAAATCAATTTTTTAAAAAATTATTTGGATACATAAAATTAATTTAATTGTGAAACTAAAAGCAATGTGTATGTTATATTAAAAATTCAATTCAGGTGTACATATGGACATGCCTATTTATACCTTGATGTTTTTAAACCAAATTGATATTTAATTTAATTTTTTAATTATGAAATATGAATTAATATTTCATTTATTTAATTATTATGAACTAATCACTTAAATTAAATAATTAACAATTAATATGAATTTATAATAAGTTTGTTCCAAATAATTAATTTGCTAATTATTTAAAATTCAAATAACTAATAGCATTTTATAAAAATTCAGATTATAAATGACTAATTATATGAATTTAGATGATTAATCATTTGATAATAAGTGATCTGAAATCAAAAAATTAATTATTTGAAGTACCTAACTAACAAAAAACTTAGATAAATTAGACTAATTACTTCAGAAAAAAATCAGTTAATTAAAATAATTAAGTATTTAATACTAATTATCTTAATTAATTAATTGAATTAGACTAATTAATTTAGATTAGTAGCTCATTGGTTAATTCATTCAAATAATCAATCCAAATAATTAATTATCAGATATTTAATTCAAAAATTTAATTTTCAAATAATTATTACAGACGAAATTAGATAAATTATTTTGATGATTAATTATTTAAAATCAATATTTGTGATAATTAAATATTAAATAATTAATTCACATATATTAGTATAAGATAATTACTAATTTAATTATATGATTTACATAATGAAAAACAAACACAAAACATGTGGAAAAATCTTTCTATAGTTGCAATTCAATTTGTAATTGAAAAAAATTAAAAGACTTAACCCATATGTTTTGTTTTCGAATCCAATGTCGCGTACTATATAAAAAAGTGTCTTTTCTCATGTTTTACATTAAACTACACATGCCATTTTTGAGTGAGCTAAAAAAGCTTAACTCCAAAAGTAAAACATAAAATTAAAAAAATAATTTACATGACTATTAATTGATTCATCTAGTCTTGTACTTTCCTACCTACTTGACTACCTACGTAAGCAAATAGGACCTACCAACCTATAACTATGTATTGACTTACCTAGCTATTAATATAAATATTTTCAAAATTTTATTAAAATGCTATGTGGCAATTTCAAAATTTGTGTCATGTGTTATAATCTTGGACCATTATTAACAACATGATAGATTATGGAGATAAATACTTCAAAAAGAAAATAATTTTTAGATCCAAAAATCCTTATAGTGCCTCGTGGAATATAATGATCAAACCACACCTCAATTACATTTCAACACAATGGTCTCAAACCATGAACTTACATGCACAAAGTTTTTGTTCTATAGTGAAAGTTTGTCATCAAACATTAAGAATAATAGGATTTTTTAGGGAACTTGATAAAATATAATTAAATTTTGTCCAATTCCACCATATTATTGGGTTCTAGTGGTCCATGGATAGGAGTGTAATTCAATAGGAATTTTCCACTAAACATCCATTATAATGGAAATTGACGGTTGAGTCCACCTTAGGATGTTATTCCATGTTAATGTTTCCACTCAACAGCCAATTGGGTGGTCAATCTGTGAACATGACATATGGCAGTACTGAAGAGGAAAAAAAGTTTTAAAGTCATAAATTGTGCACATCCTTGTAGCAATTTACTATGTATATAATTTAGGGTTGTTGAAGTAGATGGTCCAGATTTATTTTTGTTCAAATTTTACCAAATTCCATCATTGATTGTTGTTTGACAATATTGGGGTTGATTCAAATGGATGATGGAGATGTTGGTGAATTTTATAAGAATTATAATATTCAATCTTTGAACATGACACGTGCCAATGTTGGATGAGATCAAGTGGACAAATAAGATATATTGGAAAGCACTTATAAAATACAAATTTCATAATTACATAATAGTTGCATCATAATTGTGAACATTTTTCATCTTAACGTGAATGGCAAAATAGTAAGTTTGACTATCCCCTTTTCAAGACCCACCTTCCATTTTCACAATTGACTTATTGTAAGCATTAGAAATTGAGTGAGGAAACCTAACATCCCTCCTTGTTTGTGAAATTTGATTCATTTGTCATTCTATTAGGACCTTGGTCCTCTTTTTTGGTTGTATTTCCACATACTTTGGTGGTTTGTTTTGTTTTTCAATAAAGTTTGGCAAGGTTAGATGATATTGATATTTTGTCATTGAATTGGAATGTTCACTAGGTACCAATTATATTCTATAGCAAAGTAGAAAACACATTTTGGATAATCTTCAACTCACTATTTTTTTCATTTGAATAACCTAAAAATTCGAAGCATAATTAGTTGTTATAAATTCTTTTAATTTTCCATTTGAATGGTCTACCCTAGGATGCAAGTATTTCATTTTTAGAGTGGCTTTATATGATGCAATACCCACACAGAGAGACCTACGAAAACCATTCAATCTTGGTTGAAAGTAATTGGGTGACAACCCAATTTGAAAATGCAATACCCACATCAACCTTAGGCCTTAAACCACCATGTTTGGGGTTCCCAAAACTAGCACTCATTTTTGTGACCCACATGTAGGTGTTAGTGTCTTTGTCCTTTGCAAAACTTGCACATGGGTTTCAACGAAAATGACCCAATTATGGTTCATAGTTGTTAGTTGAAGACATAGTCCTTAAGTGTGATATTTGCATCCTTCACATTTGGTTTTGAAAGAGTGATAGGAAACTAACACCTATTTTGTGACTTGCATGTGAGTATTGCAGGTTTTTGTTAAAATGTCATTGTATACTTGGTGACCCATATGTAAGTATTGTACATAATTCTAAGAGCCTAATTTGTATTGAACGACCATATGTAAATATTACAAGTTTTTCCTTACATCATGGGGATTTTACAAAACATTATGTAAATATTACCTAATAACTTTGAACTTTATCAATACATATGTGAAAATAGAATGCAACAATAGAAGATGTAGGTTAGGGTTGATTCTTTCTCTATAAATTTGATCATAACTTACAAAAGGGAGGAACACAAGTATAGGGTTGAAATATTCAACACAAATGTTCACATTCTATTTCAAAAAAAATCTCACAAAAATTAGAATAAAATCATATGACAGATCATGCTTCACAAAAAAAAATTAAACGTATGAACTAAAATGAAAATTATACTACCATTTCATTTTTATACAACCTGACTTTCATTTACTTTAGTTGAATTGGACTCATTGATTTGATACCAAGACAGTCAAATTCACTAGAAAAATAGATAATGTTACCTTGGTTACATCGTTGGAACCAGCCCTCATTTGCGGGTTAGTTTGAATTGGATATGATGAAGCAACATATTGGTGGGCTACGAATATCACTCTTTTTTCGACTTCCTTAGTGTAAACTTCGCCTTTTCCTACTAGCCATGTTGTCACAAATTTGACACATTTGTGTCAAACCAAAAAAACCCAAAACCTTAAAAAACAAAAGAAAGTTTAAAACCTTTTTCTTCCTACAACTAAAATTTTAAGAAACATAAAATAAAAATGACATTCTTATTCTAATCTTAAAAAATTGAAAAAATAAAAAAAAAGAAGAAGTCATCTTAAACAAACTTCTTCTTCTGAAATTAAAAAACCAAAGAAACAAAACAAAAAAATTGTCTTCAACAATGTTTTTTTTTTTGAAATTAAAAAAAAAGGAAAAGCTGGAAACAAAAAGTCTTTTTTTTCTTTAAAAAAAAGATTTAAGAAAGAAAAAAAGACTTCTTCTTTTGATTTTAAAAAAGGAAAAAAGGAAAAAAAAAACATCAAACAAAAAAGTCTTCTTGTTCTTTGTTTTCTCTCAACTAATGCTCAATTGAGTTTCAGCCCAAATCAAACTCATACTAGGTTTTTCCCGAACGGTGCATTGGTGGGTGCTGGCTCACTCTGTGGGTGCTGGCTCACTCTGGCCACATTTAGAGCATCCCCGGTATGAGACCCTGCAAAAATATTTCTCACGTCCAAGTTTAGTTATTTACTTTTTTCTCAACCCCACCCATAAAACTAAAACTGGAATACAAATAGGTGGAAATCACCTGCACCAATTGGACCAAGCATCACAATTCATCCAATTTTAATTTACAGGGTCACGGACTGACCACCTGTGGAGTTTGCTCAGTTCCACTATAGAGTGATCACCAAAGGGTAAAGATGCAATGTCACAGCAAGACTTTTGACTCATCTTCCTTCACAAAAGAAATCACCAATACTAAAAAATGAAGCCATTTTCAGAAAGGCAAGTATAAAATGTTCCCTTGCTTATTTGCTCCTTGGAAGCCCACATCGTGCTACCCACTCTGCCCTCCTGATAATCTACAAAACTCAAGATTTGCAGAAACCTTCACAATGTGGACTTCTATAGTTGGATTTTCAAACACATCTCCAAATCAAAACCCAAAAAAATAAGAGCTCAATAATTAATAGACTTCAAAATTGAACTGAAATTCTCCTGAGACAGATGTGAAGGGAGTGCCAGGAAGTGCACAAACAGGTTAGCAGATGCAGATACATCAGAGAAGAATGTTGAGTTTGCTGGAAACAACTTGACATTGATAAGGATAAACTGAGCATAGTCAAAGCATCATACGACCTGCTGCCACCTAATCTACTGAATTGTTACACAATCTTGCTTACCCCATGGCTCTAGAACCATCAACATGACAGCATGCATGCATCCTAACTCATGAAAGATGAATTGCCATTTGTTCCCAAAGTGCCAAGCCAGTTATCCCCACATTGTCTGAGGGCTAACATTGCCATCTATTGACAATCCGCACCCAGCATAGTTATGAAGATAATGGCTGTGGGATACAGTTGCACAGAACTCTGTAAGTGCAAGAAATCTTCTCAGATTTCTACATTGTTGTCCATGGCAAGCATTCTTTTGAGGTTAAGGATAATTACCTGGTAGTCCATCCTCCTTCACTTTGGACTGTGCAACAAACGTCTTAGGCTTGTTTGATAGGGCAGGCATGGCTTCCATGGAACATACATGTAAATTCACATTAGTGTTATTCAGCAATTGTTTGGGCATAGCAGGAGTGCCAAGCTTTTCAACAAAGGTAGCGAGAACCAAAATAAACAAATTCTGTAGATACAGTTACTTGTCTAGTCTCTGAATCTCGATGCTCTAATTTGTGAGCAGCACTTCAGAAGAAGGAACAATCTGAACAATATCACAGTGCACATGTAAAACTTTGATTAAGTCATGAATCAATCCAGGCAACCAAATAGACAATACCTACAATCCACCTGTAGCATGTTTCTGTGAGATTCCAGGCTCTAATTGCAGAGACAGAAACAAAGTCAGGAAACCTCAATGCAGTGCTCCATTGTGTCAAAATTGAAGAAGAGGCATGTCATTACTTGGTGTGGGGATCACATATCAAACACTGGCATGCAAACATCATGATACAAGAAGCAATGACCTAGTTGAAAACTCTTTGAGAGACAGACAGACAGACAGAGAAAAACTCGCTCTGCTTAGACTAAATCTCACTGAGCAAATATGGAGAGACTGTAAACTACTCTCAGTCTACTTACAAATGGCCTTCTTATTTGACGCTGCACTTGGCTCCAGCAGCTTCGAGAGTTTTCTTGGCTTCCTCCGCCTCTTCCTTGGCCACTGCCTCCTTCACCTTCTTGGGAAGAGACTCAATCAAATCCTTGGCCTCCTTCAGCCCCAAGCTAGTGAGTGATCTGACGGCCTTGATGACAGCAATCCGGGCAGAGCTTGGTACCTCGTCTAAAAACAAGTCGAATTCCGTCTTCTCCTCCACAACAGGGGCGGCCTCAACCGCAGTTCCTCCGGCTCCTGGCGCGGCCCCGGCAGCAGGAGCAAAAGAAGCGGCTGTGACGCCAAGCTCCTCTTGTAGCCTGTCCGTTAAAATCCGCGCTTGCTCTAGTGTCAAGCTCTTGACATCCTGAACGAGTTTCTCGATATCAACAACGGCAGAAGCCCTGGCGACCAAACTCCGTCGTCTTCCGCCATAACTACTATCACGACCTCTTATCTGCACTTTCTCGCCACCGAATTCACTTCTTCTGGTTCTGGAAGCCGCAGGTACCAGTCCTTGAGTTCCTGCCAAAATCCTCGCATGCGCAAGGGCGGCCATTACTGCGAGAGAGCGCGAAGACAACGACGAGGAGGCGGTGCCGAAGAAGTGAGCAGGCGCGCGTGGAGCAACGAGAGCAGCAGGCGAAGAAGAATAAAACCCTCCTCCGCAGAGCTCCAACGGGATAAGAGGATAACCAGGGTTACCAGATCAGCCGGTGGTCGCGGGTTCGTGGTTACCGGAAAACACCGGTATGTGGACAAATTACAGGCTGCAGGTTCGTGGTTACCAGGAAAAACCGGTATATGGACAGATCATCGACTGCTGGTTCGTGGTTACCGGACAACACCGGTATCTGGACAGATGTTCGTGATTACCAAAAACACCGGTAATTGGACAGATCACCGGCTGCGGGTTCGCAGTCACCGGACATCACCGGTATCTGGACAGATCAATGGACTCTCATCGGTGCTATTTCCTCCCGATTTTGGGCTTCCGCCGGGCTGGGCAGCGGGAAAAAAACCCATGCATTGTGAAAGAAAACCGAAATTGCTGGAAAAACAGAATTTCAAATTTTTAAAAATAAAGTGTATAGCATTTGCAAGAATATCCATACATTTCTTTCTCCCCCATATGGATTTAAAATTTTTATTGTTATTAATTAAGTAAGATTTAGGGTTTTAAAAAAAATATGTGATTTTCTTGATAGTTGCTCTTTCTATTTGATGTGTTTTTTCCCTCCTTTTAAAACTTGATCAGTTTATTTTCTTTGATTTTTTCCTTTTTAAAATTTTAATGTATGTGTGGTGTAGTGTGAAGGTGAAATTAACAAAAGATATGTTTAGGGTCTTAATTGTTTTAAATTCAAGTTTGGAGAGTGCAAGCTTAAATGATACAAGCGTAGAGAATACAAACTTGGATAGAAATAGTGTATTTAAAAAAAATTAATATTGAATTATTTAAAAAAAAGAATGGAAATTTTAACAAAATGTCTTTGCAAACTAGAAAAAATTCACGAATTTTCTTTTTTAGTGGATGGAAGATGAATATGTTAGATAAAATGATGCATTTTAAAAATCCTTTAGACTTGGATGAAGACTTGAATCATGTTTTGTATTAGGTTAATATTTGGAATTTACATTTTCAACGTTCCTATGATTTATGGTTTAGGGTTTTAACTTTCTTCCACCAATTTCTTTCTCTTTTTGTTTTCAATTTTCTTGTCTATTTTATATCTTCATTCATTATAATTTCACCACCATACCTTTTGCTTTCACATCTCTTTTCATTTTCACTTGCACTTCGCCTTAATCATGATGGAAGGTCAGGAGATGAAGAAAAGCAAATTTTAAAAAAGATTTAAAATTGAAATAAAAATCAAACATAAAGAAATCTCTTAAATTTTAATCTTAACTTAATTGAAATCTCACATTCAATCTTTGTCCAATCAAAAACAAAAGACACCAAGTTGAAAGTAAAAGAAAAGTACAGAGTGAAAGAACAGGAATGTTACAAATAAAATCACATAAACTCTTTTTTAAAAATGAAAGAAAAGAAAAAAAAACACAAAGACACCTTTTAAATCTTAACATTCACTTTAAAAAAAAATGCATCTTCAGTGACCATACAATCAAAGGGAATAAAACATATCAAGTTGAACGAGAAAAAAGAAAACAACAAAATAATTTTTTTAAAAAATCAAGAAAACCACACAAAATTTCCTTAAGAAGAAGAATGAGAAACCAGTCTTAAACCTTGACACCCATTTCATTAAAATCTCACACTCAATCTCCATATAATGGAAGAGAAAAAAACATATCAAGTTGGAAGAGTGAAAAAAGAAATCAAATCAGAAGAGAGAAGAAAATCATATAAGTTCAAAGAGGAAAAACAAAATTACAAAAAATATCACATAAACATTTTTAAAATGCTAAATCTTACTTAGTAATATTAACATAAAAACCTCTGTTTTTTATTTCTCTTTGTATTTTCAGGGATCTCCCCCAGCAGAAGATCCCTAGGGAGTTATTTGGTGGGGGAGATTGTGCTATGTTTTGATGTTCTCATGTTCCCATGAAAAGATTTTTTGATAGGATGAATTAGGAAATTCAAAATCACAAGGAGGAAAGGGATTGTGATGGGCCGGTTTACCCTAGAAGCTAAGAATGGAGGAAAGCAAAACAAGAGATTTTTATGTACATGGAGGTTCCTTACTTGTGTGTTCTTCATCTGGTGAGAATGCCCTAGAGCTACTGCCCTCATGCGACCCTCCCTTAGGAGAACCCACTCATACGAAAACCTCCCCTACAACATTAAGAATCCAAATGATACAAGCAAAGTGCACAGGTATAGGAATATATGCCATACATGTTTAACAACAATTTGAATTATTTTTCCCAACAATTTTGGCTGTTTTGTAAGGCACACAATTTTCCACTACCTAAAACTCAAGTGGGAGATAGTGCAGAGGATGGGATTTCCAATTTGTGTATGAAAAAATAACTTAATAAATTTATCTAATTCTATTTTTAATTGAATAATAATATTTGTAATTAAATATTAATACATAACACTTGTACTAATGATTGTAATATATGGGTAACATGGCTTGGTCTCTTTGAACATTGTAATTATCTATGGTTAATTTTTTAATTTTTTTGTTTACTTGGGTTCTATGTTGCTCAACACTACCAGTGATAATGAAATAGTGAAAAAATTGAGTTGATTTTGTGGAAATTAGATTCAGTTAAATGAAAAATATTGAATGACATTGCATGCAACATGAATTGAATTGAAATTCAAACCAATTGAGTTGAAATTCAAATACATTTAATGGAATTCAAATTTCATTGAATTAAGTTCAAATTTGATTGAATTGAATTAAAATTCAACCAAATTGAATTAAAATTCCATTGAATTGAGTTCAAATTCCACTATTTTGAATTTAAATTTGATTGAATTGAGTTTAAGTTCAACTGAATTTAGATCCAATCGAATTGATTTCATGAAATTAAATTGAAGAGAAATGAGATACAAATTGGTGCATAAGGTATTTGAAAATATGTTTGTCACTTCCATCATTTGTGGCTATGGTGGTGGGAAAGAAGAAACCCTGAAAAAACACAAATCCAAAAAGACACTATAATTCCATGTTTAAAATATTTTCTGACAAATTCCAATTTGGAATTGTCCAAAGGATGACTTATGGAACCTAAATTTGTTCTAATTAAATTAGCTGCAACAAATCATTGTAAATAGAATTAGATTTCATCCAATGAAAGATTTCATTGGAGCTTAAAATACAGTAATGTAAGCTTTGGAATCAAAGTTTTGTTGAGTGAATTATCATAACCACATATATGATTACTTGATAACCTTTGGTGGGAAGGCAGGCTCTCACTAAACCCTAAACATAAGTACATAAAATCTGTTCATGTTTTGAGTTTGCCATAGAGTGGAGAAGCTTTTGATCTATTGTGAGTACTACTAACAGGGTTTTGGTGCAATTCTAGAGAGACCCAATTGATTATGGTGGCAGAGGTTGGCAAATTCCAAACTCAAAAAGCAACAACAACTCTGGTGCAATTTCTAGAGAGACCAACAACTCTGGATGATGATGGTAGTGGTTGCAATTCCAAACAGCAACAATAGCTTCAGTGCAATTTCTAGAGACCCTAAGATTGATTCTGTTGCAAATTCCAACTGTTGCAGCAAGAGAGAGCTTTGGTGAAATTTCTAGAGAGACCAACTATTGATTATGATGGTGATTGCAATTAAATATCCAGGAAAAGGATGAGGGCGAGTCTTTTTTCTTATCTGCCTTCCGCTTTGCTTCCACTCGTTTCCTGATGGCTTTTCCATACTGTTTACTCAAACTCTGGTCTAAGGGTGGAGCAGTCTCAACAGCAGTAGGTCTCACATAATCCTCCATCATCTTCCACCACTTGGGTCGCAATCGATAAACCCGGTAGACAAACCACAGCAGCAACCAAGCACACACTATTCCTCCCGCGGATGTAGTATGCAGCATAACCGTATTGTATCCACCCTCAGAAGGGAGAGATACAATCCCAGCAGCAGCAAATGCTGCAAGCACACATATGACTGAAAGGACTAGGAGCTCAGATGCCATGACTAAAATCCTTCGCACATCATTCACTGCTTCCTTAATGAATATATCCGGCATTGGCAATACCGCACCTGCTGATGCTATGACTGTTGCAATTGCAAAGAAGAAGGATGCACTGTTGAAACCCCAGAAAACCTGCAACAGTGGATGCTGTTTCACAGCTGCATATTGCATGTACGTCCCGGGTGGAGCAGGGTAGGGTTCCAGATACTGGTTTCCATAGTAGGTTGTTAAACCCAAGGGAGGTTGCAACCAGCCAGCAAATGTGACACTAGCAATCAGTGCAGCTCCCACAAGGATTGCATTTGCGGCATCCACATACACTTGCCTATCTCTATACAACCTATCCACATAGTCCTTGACATCATCCCTTTCTACCAGCAGCTTCACTATGTCATGGCGTCGGGATTCTTTAGCTAGCTGTAAGGCTGTCTTCTCCTTGGAATCCTCCACGGTTGCCCGCAGACGGGGATCTCTGGTGAGAAGATGTACCAGATGGGTGTTGCCTCTCTCCACTGCAAGATGGAGAGGAGTTCTTGTCATGATCTTGTCCTCTGGATTCACGTTGATGTCTGGCCATTTTAGAAGCTCTGCAACCACATCGATGTGCTCCCCAAAGGTGGCTAGGTGTAATGGTGTTAATCCGGAGATAACAAGCTCAGCATTAGCTTCAATCTGTGGGTGTGCAAGCAAGAGCTCCACTACTTTCACATGCCCTTGTTCCGCTGCCATATGAAGAGGCATCTTCTTCTCCATACCTTCCTCTGGCGTTGCATTCACATCGATGCCTGGCCATGCTAACAAGAGCTCTACAATAGCCACATACCCACCCATCGCCGCTGCTTGAAGAGGACACCGTCCATTAGCACCCCGCGCATTTGCATCCACCACACCAGCAGGCAGAGCTAAAATCCTTTGCACCTCTCTCAAATTCCCTTCATTTGCAGCGTCGTAAAGCTCGTTGGCGATCTCATCAACGGGAGTCGCGGTCGTCATCCTCCTGCAGCCTGTGTATCAAGCTCATGAATCTAAACCAAAGCAGCTGCTGAAAATCAAAACAGATAATATATACACATACTGATCAAGAACAGCAGAAGAATTTCTTCACCAGATCGCAACCACCCGCCAAGCGAAACACCCCAGACATGGATAACAAGCAACAACAGCAAGAAAGATCTCAAGCTTCTTTCATTCTACACCACTCGAATCCAAGTGGATTTGATCTCCAAAAAATTGAAGCGAATTATTTCAATTGTGCTGCAAAATTCAACATGACTCCATACAAATCATGGCCATCTTGGGTCGGCCGGAGAAAGAAATTTTCTGCCTGAAAATTCTTGTGTACCGCAACACATCCGAGTGCAGCCAGGATCGTCATCAAGCTGCGAAGAAAGAAAGCAAGCGGGTTCAGGTTTGTGTGCCTGGCGTCCTTCAGAGCAAGCATCTTTGAAGCAGCTTTTTTCCAGAGGAAAAAAAGTAAAACATAAAATTAAAATAGAAAATAAATTTATAAATGAAAAAATAATTGCAATCTGTAGTGATAATCCCCCTAAAAACCTCTCTTTTTATTTCGCTTTGTATTTTGAGGGATCTCCCTCAGCAGAAGATCCCTAGGGCTGTGGGGGAGATCCCGTCTTGCTATATTTCTACATTCCCATGTTCCCATGGAAAGATTTTTTGATGGGACGGATCAGGAAAATTCAAAAACACAAGGAGGAAAGGTACAGATCAGGAAAATTAAAAAAAACAAGAAGGAAAGAATGGAGAAAAAAAAAGAAAAGAGATTTTTATGTATGTGGAGGTTTCCATACCCTTGTGTTGTCCATCAGTAGGGAACGCCCTGGGTCTACCGCCCTCGTGCGACCCTCCCTCAGGAGAACCCACTCTTGTGGGAACCTCCCCTACATACAACAAAAGTGCATGAACTTGGAAAGAAACAGCGTCAAAAAACTTTAATGGAATCTAAGAGTTATTGAGTCATGAGTATTGGGTGGAGCAGAATGATGGACAAGGAGAAAACACTATTGAATAATATAAACTTAAATTAAATTAAAAATATGAACTATATTTGTAAACGCCTCTTCGGAATCTGGAAACCCAAAGTCTGGATCTGATTTGGAAAAGATATTAATATTATTGTCCAAAAAATAATGGATTTAATAAGAGGTGACGACCTTTTGGACTAGTGACGACCTTTTGGGTGGAAAGGAGACGTGGACAGGGGAGAAACCACCAAAGGTCATTATCTGACTTAACAAACAGTTTTGGAAAATAGGGTTTTTTTTGTTTTTTCTTGTTCCCAATGTGTTCCCATCAGGTCCCGATCAAGTTCCCCAAGTTGTTCCTCAAGACGTTCCCAAGAGCACCTCAGATTTAACCCATTATTGTTTGCCCAAAGTTCAACTCTGGTGTATGTAAAACTGAAAAGGTGGGCCCTATGGGCTCATTCATTTATTTCTATTTGGCAGTTGGGGTCCTCTTGTTTTATGGCAGAATTGTACAGGGCCAAATTCGTCTCTGGTGGCAAATGAAGGTTTGTGCAAAGTGCAAAACCTCCAGCTCCCTCCACATGAGCTGCCAGTTTTGCAAGCTTTCAACATTCACAATGTGATCATGTAACTTAGTCAATAACTTATTGGACATTTCCACTTTGAATTGCCATGTGATCAAGTTGTTCCAACCCAAAGTCGTCACATGGGCAATGGTCGACCCAGCTTCAGATTGGAAAAACAGAGATTGCCTTGAACTTGCCCCAAGGGCCCATTCATCAACCCATGTAATTGTGTGACATGGTGATAACCAAGAAATAACCAATAGTCTCACCTGATGGTGTAGTGAGATCATTCAAGTAGACCATTGGCATCTCCCCCGCCCCCCCCTAATTAATTATTAAAAAAATAAAAAATAAAGCATGAAATGTAGATGGACCATTATCTTGAAGGACATGCATGGCTCCAAAAGAAGAAGCAGCATAGACAACACTTATCTCTTCAGTTGCAACTTGCACACTTGGGAGACCCAAGCATTTGGTGTGTTTTTGTATTAAAGAATATCATCAACAATATGTCAAAGGGATTCTAAAGATTCACTATAAATCTTCAAATGTATCCTCTTTGTTTGCTTGCTTGTGAAGTTCTTCAATTCCTTAATTCAGTAGAACAGTTGCAGATGTTGTGTGCAGAAAAACTAACACATGATTGTTGTCTTTCCACAAGAAAAACATGATGGGCTGAGCATTTGTAGCAGAAGCTTGAGGTGTTTATGATGTGTATTGCTTTATTCGATCTTTGAGGGCAATGTTGGAGAATGTGGGTAGGTTGTTGGCAAGCTAGAAATATCACTGTAAACAAGATAACAACCAGGCATGATCTTTTATTGAGCAATGTCAGTTTCATCTTGATATGAGAAGTTCTTGTCTTGCTCTATCCACAGCTACTGTTTCTCTCCATTGATATTTGTTCTGATAAGAAATACCTATTCACACAAGCTTGTATGGAGAACAATGCCACCATGATGACTATCAGATAACAGTTGGGGGGAAGGAGAAAATTTGTTTGACACATAATTGTGCCATCTGCATCTCCAACCTTGTGGAGCATGGTCTTATTGAACATGGAAACCCTGAGAATGCTAACTCTCTAGAGAGCAGATATTTGATCAGATGGATGTTCAATGGCAATGCGATCTAGGAAGATTAAAAAACCAAAAGTATGTGCGGTGACAATTCTACAAAGGAAGATAAAAAAACCACGAGTATGTACAGTTGGAGAAACCTGAGAAACAATTTAGCAAAGTACCCAGATTGACAACAACTCTTCCAGTTTTAAAAAACTTTTGAAAGAACAAGTTCAACATCTTACTTGTAAAAAACATTTGTGCACAATAGGTATTTGCTCTCAAATTGGAGGCATTGCTAAAGCTTCACAGACAGGAGGAAACAAAAACAAACTGTTTCTCCCTTGTGTCAATATTTGTTTTCGGGTCAAACTACGTCATTAAAAAAAAGTTGTACAAGATTTTAGTTGTGAAGAAATAAACCAAGAATATGCGAATAAACATCACCATTGAATGCCCTTTGCACTACCTTGCATCAACTTACATCCAAAGGTAAAACCTTACACACCACAAACTCAAACCTTACATTCCATGGACTCAATTTGATCCACAATCACTAATGTATATAATACAAAGTCAAGACTGTTTCACCTACATATAAATTTCAATCTAAAATACTTCACACAAATTATGTTTTGCCACACTTTCCATACTACAGTAAACTCCTTTTATAATCACTTCCATTTTAGTTCCATTTTAGTCACATTTTTGTTTGTGTCACATTTTTTTGGTAGCCATCTGTTTTAGTAAGAAATATCATTCTTTTGAGTCACTATCACACCTGTTGATAACACAAAACATTTGTAAAACCTTTTTAGTAAATGTGATTATAATGGGGAAATCTAAGACAAATATTAGAATTTTATAAATTGTAGTCCCCTTTGACAATGATAATATTATTTTATGTTCAAGTTATGCAAACTAACAACAATGAAGCCAGTTGAAAAGAAAGAGACAACAACTTTTTATTGTAAACAAACAAAAAATTGTGTGAACTTGCCAAGAAAGCAAAAAAAATTAATAAAGAATTTTTAATTAACAAAATACACAAGAAGCTCAAGCTCAATATAGATTGTCATGATAAATCATGCAATAATCATAACTTTTTTCAAGTTTAATAATGCATAATAAAGCTTAGAATAAATCATGTAAAAAATTTCAACAATTGTTGGCACTTTTATTCTAGCATAAAAGGGTTATTTTGCTAATTTTTCTACCTATGATCACAGTCTTATAAAGGTTTGTATGGAATGTGACTAGGATAGATTGGCCCATCATCAATTGCCTACCTATGATCAAACATTTATTTATATCTTCATCATATGTGTTGCATTTTGAGTGATTTACAATGTTATGGGAATGTCACCTCAAGCTCTAAAAATCATCTTTGAAGTGCAAAGGAAAAGAATTAATGAAAAAATAACAAGAATTTTTTTTTTTCCAACTTACAAAACATGTTTTTTTTCTTTTTTCCTCCCTTTGGACCCTTCTTAATTTCAAACCTCATAACTTTTTTATTTCTTATTCATTTAAAATGATTTAAAGTGTTACAAGAACGCCAATTGGAGTTTTACAAATCATATTTGAATTTTAATAGCAACAGAGCAACATACAAGGAATGTTTTGGGTGTTCAGGAACTAGCCTTTGTAGTGTTCAATAGTTTGTTTTTTTGAATTCTTGACTTTCTTTACTTTGAAAGGTTGTAACTTTCTCACTTTCAATTCATATGAATTTTTTTAAAAAAAAAATTTCTTTTTGAATTTTTTTTTCAAAGACAATGTATTTACAAGGCAAACCACACACAAAAAAATCATGTTTCTTTTATTTGTCAAAATGAAAAAATTAAAAATTTAAATCAAAATTAAACAAAGATCATAATACCTTTTTACGTATTCAAATGCACAAATCAAATGATTCATAACAAACAAAATTATATTAAATCAACTATTTTGGAAAGGACTTGATGTGGATCAACTCTTGAAAGGATTCATAAGAAGAAGCTTAGAGATTACTTATTGAAAACAAATGCACAAAAAAGGCTACATAAGAGGGAAAACTATGGATTAGTTCTCTCAATGTTCAATTGTTTGGATTTCATTCACCTAAATCCCACAAACACACGAAAACATATCAAATCCCAAGGTAACAATTACAATGTTCATATTTTTGGATTTTAGTCATCCAATCCCAAATCCCACTAGAACTTATAAAAACCTAAAGGCTCCCAAAAAACCTCCCAACCAAAAACATCCGATACCATGGTATCCCCAACTCCCAACAAACAACACCAAAAAAACCATTAACAACCCAACACTAAAAAACACCATAAGCACCCAACACCTTGGGCATCATCATGAAATCCAAAACATTACCTACATTTTACATCCTTTCAATAGTTCCCCCATAATCTTTTATTATGCATTTGTTACAAGCAAAATATGAAACAAATCAAAGTTTGTCAAAATTTGTGAAGCATCCATAATCAAACAAATTAAGCCTTGTCTCCTCACATTGGTACTTCCAAGTTAGGTAGAGACTTAGGATCAACTACAAATGGGTGCATTCATAGTAAAAGGAGCTAGTTGCCCTAAGGTGCCAGTCTTTTATAAGGATTATGACTTTTGAAGTTTGAAACATGGCCTCCATGTTTTGGATAGGTCCCATTATATGATGATATTGGCAACTTCAAAAGTTTAATTCACATGTGTCTCCATGAATTTTCAAACAATATGTAATTAAATTTATTTTTTAATGATAAAATTTCAAGTAAATCAAATGTGTAGATTTCAACAAGAGTAAACATGTCAATATTTTTTAAATAATATGTGTTTCAAAAATTCAAAGATACATTATACATTGAGTTTATTAAACATACCTTTCTTCAACATCATTTCGAATGAAGCATAACATATTTACAAAAAAAAAAGAGTAATCTTATATAACACATTCAATATGCATGAAAATGCAACCTTGTCTTTGCATATACTAAAAAATAAAAATAAAAATTTGAGGAAGATTTTCAAATTATGTAGTTTTAATTATCAAAAACATGTTTAAACACTAAAAAAAGGTTATAATGGAAAATTAAAAAAATTAAAATATTAGAATTTTTAATGATACCATGCCTTCATAATCATCAATATATGGTCATTCACAATTTTTCAGAATTAATGGTTTGGTTTTACATAAAATAAAGGACGTTCATAATTTTAACACCCTATACATAGTCCATTCCTTACTATACATTTTATGACCAATGAAACATAGCAAAATTGCACAAAATTCATTGTGATGAAAATTCATAAGTATTCAAACATTTTGAAAGTGATTTCTTTAAATTATAATCCTTACAACTCATGTAATCATTTTTCAAAGTGTAAGATTTTTATGCATGTACATGTATAAGTCCACGGTTCCTTTTATTGTGAATGCACCCAAATGCAATATTAATAAAACAATTTTATAAGTGATTAAGCACATGCTTAGAAGTAATATTGACATTGATTGTCTCAAAAGGGCGATGTGGAAAATTTGTATCCAAGTGATCCTTATACTTGGGTAGCTCTTTCTTGAACATATTGTTCTGGAAAATGCATTTTCAGATTCAATCACATTTCTAAATCCTCCAATGCCATAATCTACAACTTCCACCACATTTTTCCCTCAATCCATAGAAGCAACACCATGAACTTGATTGACCATCTTCTGTCGATTTCTAGAAGCCATAAAAACATTGGAGGTAGGAAAAGGAATCCAAGTAAGAATGTCAGAAAAGATACTTCCATATGCAACACCAACAAAGGAATCGCAAACCCAAGGATGAACATAAACTCCCATTGTATCGTTAGACACACCACAACCACACCATCAAACACAACATCAACTATTCCATAAGACACCATCTCAACTTCACCCACTCCAAAATCACCCTTGTCTTTTTCAACAAAAACCTTCATACAAAATGAAAACATGAATGAGGAAAGCCAAAAATAATAAAAATTTAAAGTTCAAAACATTGCAAAACACTTACCCCTTAGTTCACAATGTACTTTAGCCTTTTCATAGGTGACCTTTTCCTTGCTACAAGCTTTTTCAAAACCTAATAATTGATTAGATCTAATCTCACCAAAAATAATTCGTTGCATCGCTTTATCATGCAAGTGCTTGTCAATTCAATTATACCTACATAAAAAAAAAAACCCACTTCATAAAACATTATAGAAAATTCAAACACATAAATTTTTTAAAAAATAAATCAAAAAACAAAAAATAAAAAAGTCTTCAAACTTACTTGCCATATAATATAAGGTCCTTGTGGCTAGTTACCTCCATACCATACTCTCAAGGTACAAGTGCCTCTTCCATCCGTGTAATTTTAACACCTCAACTTGTTTTGTTAGATAAGATTCTTTTGTGTAAATCAAGGAAATTAGCAGTTAGCTTGTCCATAATGAGATGAAATTGATTATGACCAATAGGACTATTCATAAATCATGCTTCATCAAAAGACCTCCACTTAGCCTTAGGCTGTAAAAACAATGGAAGCAAACCTGGAAATTTTACACAAAAAAAACAAAAGGATCCATGCCATAGAAGAATCGTGATTCAGGAGCATCTATAATGCAGGAATAGCTCTAATGTAGAGAAAACACAAAACCCATGAAGATTGCCATAAACAAAAACATAGTTGTAGCATTAAAGTTGCAAAGATGAACCCACAACATTCATGAGATAAAGCACCACACGCAACAAAACAACACAAAATTTGTGCTGATGATGACAATTTGTGAGCAAGAACCACCAATAGCTAGTGCCTCAATGTGTAGAGAAACAATGCGAGAAGAACAAGTCCCAAAACGCTTCAAAGTTCACAACAAATCAATGACAACAAACCTTCTCCAAACCACAAAGAAATAGCCATAAAAATAACACACACAACAACAACGTGCAATGACACAACAAGACACAAATGCGACACATAGAGACAAGTAGAATGAGCATCATTGACAAACCTTCTGCCTATTTTCATTCCGCTTCCAACATAAAGAAGCAAAAAGAAACAGGTGCTGTTGCTGTGTGATGCCTTTGTGGTGAAAGTAGGAAAATGTCCTTGTGTCATGCTTTCCGCTTTTGGCGGAACAACCAAGGCCACTGGATCGCAGAATCATGAATGCATCCAACGGTGGAACAACCACAATGCTTTCAACGGAAAATTTTGGACCGTGAGATGGATTCATCAAACTAGATCGAATGGCTACAAATGATCGATAACACAAACCATTAGATCTTGAGATCTGAAAAAGCGGACAGTGCTTTGTGTAGGTGAAGGCCCTGGTAATAGGACCTTCCAGATTTTCGATCCAGGCCCTTGGCCTATTGGCCTTGGGTGGAATCTCAAATCTGGAAGGTCCTACTACCAGGGCCTTCTCCTATACAAAATGGCAACATATCTTACCATCATTATTATAGTGGAAATGTTATGGCAATGTTATGGCAATGATATGTCTTGGCAATCCCTTATGATAGTAGAAATGTTACATGGCAATGACATGACAAACATCTTGCATATGTAGGTATGCATAGTACCTACTATATTTTGAAGAGGGGATGTGAGTCATGAGTTTTCCCGCTAATTGCACTCTCTGCAACTATGAATTTCCCTCCCTTTACTCACTTGTGTTTCTCTGCCTCCCGCCCTCCCTCAATGCGTTCAGCATGTTGCTCATTTGCATGCCATCTAGATGTTGCTGCAATCCAAAAGTTGGTTCTGTTGCAATCTAGTTGTTGGTGTTGATTGTTGCAATGCAGTTGTTGTTGTTGGGGTTGCTTCAGATTCCACCCATATCTGTTTCTGAGTAGCTTTCAGAGTTTGGGGTTGCTTCAGACATCATCCAGATCTTCTTCTGAGTAGCTTTCAGAGTTTGGGTTGCTTCACATGCCACCCAGATCTGCTGCTTCTGAGTATGTTTCAAGAGCTTGGGTTACTCCGGATACCACCCAGGTCTGCTCCTGAGTAAGTTCCAGAGATTGGGTTGTGTTTTTTTTTCTTTTTCGGTGAAGGGATTTCTTTATTCCTGATGTGGTTTGGAGCTCAAGCAGATTATTTTGGTTTCTTCAAATTGTTCGTATAATTTCCTGCAGTAGAGGAGGAGTGTCCATTTTGGCAATTTCTTGCGAATTTGGGCATAGATCTGGAGTCTTTGTTTTCTTTGATACTCTGCGTTTTTTGAGTTTCTGCTTGTGTTTCTTCTTTGAGGTTTTTTCTTTGGAAAGTTTTCGGGGATTGTAGAACAGAAACGAACATTTGGTTTTGAGGAAGCTATGGTGATGATGGCCATGGAGCAAGCAAAGAAGGAAGGATGTGATCTGTGTAGTTTACCCCCTCGGAAGAGATTTAAATTGCTGGAGAAAGAGAGACGAGAGCTTGAGGAGTCGCAGCAGGCGAAGCAAAAAGAGAGAAATGAGCTCGAGGAGCAACGGCTGAAGAATGACCCAAAAGAGAAAGAAGAGCTCGAGGAGCAATGGACAAAGGATTGCCAAACTACCTATCCTCTCTGCAGTGACATAACCAATGTCGTTCGTCTCTCCCCTAACAAGATCATTTCCAAGGGATTCAAGGTATTGGAGAAACGGAAGCACAAGGAGTTGCTCCAGCAACAGCAGCAGCAAAAATCGAAGTGGAAAATGGGACAAGAATCAGCAGCACAAGTCAAGGAGAAGTCTCTTGGTTTGCAGGTGAATACGAGCTTCATGAAACCTTCGCAAAGCTTTCTTTCGGAACACAAGGATGCACCAACAAGGCTTCTTCAGATCCATTCGAACAAAGAGAACCAGGATAGATTCAAAGAAGAAGAAAAGGAGGAGGAGAGATTCAAAACCTCGGAGAAACGCAGACGTGGGCCGGAGCAGCAGATGCAGAAAAACATCTTGCCAGGATCCGAGGAACCACAGAAATCAGATTTGAAGGATGTGAGTGTTCTTGAACAGGTAGTGCTGAAGAAGGAGCTACTTCACCTAGGGTTTCCAGCGGACAAAACCTTTGAGAAACCGGAGAAGGAGAATGTATCCCAGGTTGAAAAGACACAAGGGAATCTGGCTGCTGCAATGTACAATCCTTTCTCAACCATGAGTTCCGTGAGGGAAGATAATCAGAAAGAGATCATGAAGTGCAAGTCTTCATACGAAGAAAGCGACTGGGAAGAAGAGGAGACACCACCCAGGCGTGCTTTTGGCAAGAGAAGTGGGATAACTCAGCGAGTACATGCTCCTATTGGGCTGCTGCTGCCACAGAGGAGGGAAGAGGATGTCCCTCCTATGAAGACCACGGAACAACAAGAGGAAGAGGAAGAGGAAGAAGATGGGGTGCTTTGTGATGTTTGTCGGAGTACAGATGCTGAGCCATCAGACCCCATTGTTTTCTGTGATGGTTGTGATGTGGGAGTGCATGCCAGTTGCTATGGAAATCCTCTTCGTCTCAGTGTTCCTGAAGGTGACTGGTTCTGTGCTCAGTGCTTGAGTCATGATCCTCATTCCAAAACCTGCTGTCTGTGTCCATCTTCAGATGGAGCCATGAAACAGACCACTGATGGCAGCTGGGCTCACATCTCCTGTGCTGTTTTTGTGCCTGAGGTGGGTACATTCATACCCCCGGTCTTTGGATTCCATGGATGTTGTATGTGCAGCATGCTGGGCATAGGTGCTTTGTGATCTCCATGAAGAGTGGGGTTGTGCTCTATTTACCTGTTCCTGATGATTGGGAAAGCTCTAAACCCTATAAGACTGAATGTCGTCTCTGCAGGTGTTTTTCCACTCAGCTGAAGCTAGGGAACCCATCAACTGCTCACATGTACCAAGCCGAAGATGGAAATCAGTGTGCTCTGTTTGCAAATCAACAGGAGGCGCATGTGTTGAATGCACGGAAACTGGATGCCAGTCCACCTTCCATATCTCATGTGGGCTAAAACAGGATCTTGCTATTGATTACAGAGATAGCAGGAGTGGGGCAGTAGTCATTTCCTTTTGCAAACTTCATACTCCAACGTGGAATCAGGTGCTTCACATCTCCCCCCCCCCCCCCCCTTCAAAACCCACAACACACCCATTACAAAACAAAATTGTATCAAGTTTAAAACAACAACACCATA